>Ga0326728_10000952_pt1 | contig 106961 bp, 96 predicted proteins | sample MB3enrmetagenome_FD_207602 | JGI IMG/M metagenome (GOLD analysis project Ga0326728, IMG submission 207602) | Lab enriched peat soil microbial communities from McLean, Ithaca, NY, United States - MB31MN | ecosystem: Environmental > Terrestrial > Soil > Wetlands > Peat | place: USA: New York... | reverse complement strand
AGCGGTCCTGCGGTCCCCCTTCGACGCAGCAATCGTCGCCATCGCCGATTCGGTAGAGTCGCCCGGGATCAGACACCGGCAGGGAGCGCAGCATCACCGCATGAACCAACGTGAATATTGCCGTGGTCCCGCCGATTCCCAAAGCCAGGGTGAGTACGGCCGCACAGGTAAAAACGGGCGACCGCCGGAACTGTCGCACCGCGTAGCGAAGATTGCTGAACAGCTTCTGCATTACGTACCTCCCAATTTCCCTACGAAGATGAGTTGGTGCAGGTTCCGGCAGAATCGAGACCTCCTGCCCACTGCTCGGCAGTCAGGCACAATTCCACTTGACGCTGTCTCTTTTGACGCGTTCGGGAGTAGCTGGTTAGCAGAGCTGCGCGGCTCACGCCAACAATGATCGCAGCGCAGCCTCTCGTTGCTGCGGCACTAGGCGCGATTCTCCCCGCGTAACGGCGTACACACGGACAATATAAAACTTGTGACAGAGGTCGTTAGCGGTGGCGTGATCTGGGGGATGGTTAGGAAGAGCAAACAGCAGTGGGACTTGGTAACAACCAGGAGGTGGGATTAACGAAACTCAGGCTTTCCTAACCAGGCATTTTGTGAGGGTCTCGAATGGCCCCAAATTGGGCAAGAAGTGGGCCAGGAGGGATCTAAGTAATACTGTTGATGTCCCAGTTCTCGAGCACTGATTTCAGCGCACCTTGCTTGGCGACCTTGAGCATGGCGCGGCCTACCTGCTCCGTCGTCGTCACGTACTTGGGCAAGAGCACCTTCAGCAAGGGGTAAATCGGCCCCATGATTGCGTAAGACGCTCTGTACAACTTCGTCTTCGACCGAATCCCATGCAGCGGCTGGATGAACGCGGGACGGAACATGTACTGTGCTTTAAAGGGCAACTGCAAAAGAGCGTTTTCGGTCTTGCCCTTCACCCGGGCCCACATGACGCGACCGCGCTCCGTACTGTCAGTGCCCATCCCCGACACATAGATGAAAGTCATCTCGGGGTTGAGCTTTACCAAGATCTGCGCTGCCGCCATCGTCATGTCGTACGTGACGCGCTGATAGCGCTCCTCCGTCATACCCGCTGAGGAGACGCCAAGGCAGAAAAAGCAGGCGTCAAAGCCCGACAGCTCGGCCTCGAGCGCAGAGAAATCGAGGAAATTCTTGTGCACGAGTTCTCTCAGCTTCTGGTGCCGTTGCCCAGTCATGCTGCGCCCAATCGCCAGGACATTTTGCACATCCCTATCAAGCAGGCATTCGCGCAAGACGCCTTGCCCGACCATCCCCGTCGCCCCGAAGAGAAGAACGTTCACCTGTTCAATGCCTCCTGTTGGGACATGTCGAATCGCGCGCCTGTCAGCCTTTCCGAGATGTCCCACAGCTTTGCCGCCACGGCGGCCTCGCTCGCCTGGAGCACCACTTTGGCCGGAGCCGACGAGACGCCGCTACGGAACGTGACCATCGGTTGACCGATTTGTTATACTGCGGCATGGTGTTGAACACAGGGAATTGCATCCGTCATTTTTTGCAGTCGCCGCGGGCGGCTGACGAGCCTGACTTCGATGAATCCTGACCTCATCGCTCTGGGTGTTCTCTGGTATTTCGTTTTCCTCTTTTCCCTGACCTGTCACGAAGCCGCGCACGCCTTGGCCGCCCAATGGGGTGGTGATCTCACGGCCGCGAGGGGCGGTCAGGTGACGCTGAATCCGCTGCCGCACATTCGCCGCGAAATCTTCGGCACAATTATCGCCCCAATTCTCTCCTACGCCTTGGGCGGATGGATGATCGGTTGGGGCAGCGCTCCCTACGACCCGCACTGGAGTTATCGTCACCCCCACCGTGCGGCTTGGATGGCGCTGGCTGGGCCTGCGGCGAACGTCCTCCTCATGCTGGTGGCCGTGCTGGGGATTCGCGTCGGAATTCTCACGGGCGCGCTGGTGGCGCCGGAATCGGCTCGCTTCACGCGAGTGGTCACCGCGGCGCACAGCGGGCCCCACGAGGGTGTCGCGATTGTTCTCAGTATTATGTTTTCCCTCAACCTCCTGCTCGCGCTTTTCAACTTATTACCCATTCCTCCCCTTGACGGTCACGGCGCCATCTGCTTGCTGTTCACGGAGGGCTTCGCCCGCCGCTTCACCGCTGCCACCAAAAATCCCACGCTGGCCATGATTGGCCTGCTGGTCTGCTGGAAAGTCTTTGGATATCTCTTCAATCCCCTGTTCAGATTGGCGCTGAACGTTCTGTACCCCGAGGCAGGATATGGGTAATGGGTATGCCGCAGACACCCAACCGCGATCCCTGATCCGCCGCCGGGCGACCGCCCGAAGGCATCATTGATGAAACTACAAGCATCTAAACTGATTGTGTCGGAGGATCCGCGAAACTGTCGCGCCGCATGGTCGCGCGAGACGGGTGTTAGTTTCAGGAACGGCATGGCGACACGAACGCAATACCGGGAACCACTGCGCCGTGTGTCGAGAAATGGCTGAAGTACGGTGACGCGGCGCTGCCGTGTGCCGGTTGAAGGGCTTCAAATCTGGATCACAAACGCATACTGACAGACAAGGAGACTACAAACGTGAAACGAATTTGCCGCTACCTTCCCTTTGCATTAGTGCTTTCTTGCGCCCCACTGGCGTGGGCGCAGGGCTCGTTCGATGTGGCCCTGGGTTTCGGGACTGCTCGCGACAAGGCAACTGGGTTGGGCATTGACTCGAGCACTTTCCTTTCCTGCACGCCTTCCTCGACCGATGCCACGTGCGAGGCAACGCCAGGCCTGGGCAACCTGTTCATGGGTTTCGAGGGAGACGCGATGCTGAATAAGCACCTCGGTTTCGGAGGTGAACTCAACTTCCAACCCACCAAGGGCAATTATGGCCCGCTGCAATTCCGGCAACTGTTCTACGATTTCAATGGACTCTACGCGCCAATTAACCGCAAGAAGGTCCAACTGCGGATCGAAGGTGGAATCGGCGGCGCCCATTTGGGCTTTTCCTACCTGCAAACTTCTTGCGTCGGGACCGCGGTTTGCTCGACGCAAGCAACATCCGTGGGGAGCGCGGGCCATTTCCAAGTGCATGTTGGAGCCGGTGTGCAAATCTATGTGAAGGGACATTTCTTTGTCCGCCCGCAGTTTGATTTCCGCGAGGTGCCCGGTTTCACGAGTCAGTTCGGCACCGACCATGTGGTTGGCGGCACCGTCTGGTTCGGGTATAACTTCGGCGAGATGTGAGCCCAGTGCCACAAAGGTGGGGGGCCGTTTCGGACGGCGGCTCAGTTCACCCTGTGTCCGTCTGCGCTTGCGCCTCCGTCTGTCGCGATTGAACCCTGTGAAGAATTCTGCTCCGCGTGGCGCATAGATCGAGCCCCAGCCGCGGGTCTCCCCGCGGCCCCGAAAGGGGCCGACTGTGAGTAGCCGTGGGTGAAACCTACGAAAGGTTAAGATCGCAAAGCGGCTCTGTCGCAAGTCTGCTTGACCACCGCGCCTGCGCGGGGTACACTTCTCCTCAGCGTGCGCCTGTAGCTCAGATGGATAGAGCGGTTGCCTCCGGAGCAACAGGTCGCAGGTTCGAATCCTGCCAGGCGTACCACCTTAACCCCTCATAATTAGATTGCCCCCACAATGAACTACCCGTGGTGATTGGCAGCGATGGTCTATTATTAGATTGGTTCAGCGCCCAGGCATGTGAGAAGATGCACTAAAAACTGAAGACCATTTGAAAATCAATGCGGCGGTTCATCGCCTGGCCACCTCCGCCGCCGAAAACGCCGCCCAGCGAGTCCGACTGGTCGAACAGCCGCGAACCGACCACACCAATGGGTGACCCGAGATTTACATTGTTCAGGACGTTGCGTGCATAAACGCTGAGCGTGAGGTTGTAGCGCCTGGTTCCGGCATTCCCTGGACCAAAGATACCGCCACCCCGTCCACCACCGCCGCCCATTCCGCGGGGACCAAAGCCACCGGCGCCACCTCCACCACCTCCCCGGCCACCACCACCCCCGCCGCCGCCTCCGCCGAACCCACCACCACCGCCGGTGGACGCCTGTCTGCTAACTTCTTTCCCAAAGGCAAAGGTCTTGCTGAGGCGCAGGTTCAGGGTGAATTGTGCGGGACCGGTAAAGTAATTGGATGGGATGAGGGCTTGGCCGGCTTGCGGTAAAGTATCGAAAGTGCCAAGGGATGTTGCCACGATATTGGGACCGGAGGCGCCAGCGGGGGCGAAGGCGGGCCGGGCGTTGAAAACTCCTGTCCCGAACAGATCCGGACCCACCGTAACGTTAAAGGGCGCCCCTGAGGCGGTGACCAGGAAAGGGCTTAGGCTAAAGCGACGCGGCAGATTCCAGGTACCCATCAGAAAGAGCCGGTTTCGAACGTCGAAGGACGCTCGCCCATAGCTCTCCAGAATGTTGTACGGGTTCATGGCGACACTGGGATTGTTCCCCGTTGTGTCGGAATCAGCATAGCTGAGCGTGTAATAGCCAGACAGCGAAAGCTTCGTGCTCAGACGCAGGTTGAAATTGGTAATCAGTTGGTTCTGGGTGAAGAGGCCGACGGACTCGTACTGATAGAGATTCCCCACGCTATTACCCAATGGTCGCACACCGGCGGACGGTGTACAGGAGGAATCGAGTGGGGGACAGTAAACGTATGTCCCCGGAAGGGGTGCATTGATGTCATCGAGCAGAAACTGATGAACTCCGTGAGAACGGAGGTAGGTGACCGACACCGTCGCATTCTTTGTAACCTGTTGCTCGAGACTCAGCGCCGACTGCAAAAGGTAAGGAGCTCGCAAATTGGGGGCGATCTGATAACTGGTAGGAAGGGAGGTGGAAAGGCCTTCCAGGGTGCTGAGGGGCGGAACGTTGGGGAAAAACTCGGGTGACGGAATGATTAATTGTTGTTGGTTGATGCCATTCAACCTTTCCGCTTCAAGTACGAGGTTGTACGGAAAGCGGTCGTAGAACATGCCAAAGCCGGCGCGCAAGACGGTCTTCGCCGGTCCCTTTGGCCCGCGATGGAGTCCCCAGGCAAGACCCAAACGCGGGGCAAAGTCAGAATGGTCGTGGATGTCATTCTGCGTCTCCCAGCGCAGGCCCAGGCTAGCCGTCACGCTGGGGCGGAGTTGCCAGTCATCCTGGGCGAAGAGGCCCACATCAAGCAGGTTGACGCTGGCCAGCGGTCGTCCGGTGACAATCGAAAACTGAGTGGCCCCGCCCGCCGTGCATGTGGTTCCCCCTGCCCCCGTGCAGGATTGGAGGGCTAGCTCCGCGGCCTGGTAGGCGTTGAGCGAGGAGAATGTGAACGTGCCGTTAAAGTTCGCGTCTGATGTGTTCGAATCCCGCAAATCCCGCAAGCGGCCTCCCACTACCAAGGTCTGTTTGCCAATAAAGAAGGAGGTCAGGTTTTGAAACTCGTAATGGTTCTGGGAATCTGTGGAAACCCCCATGGAATTTCCGCCCCCCATGAACGCCCCCAAAACGGAAATGGTGGGCTGAAGGATTTGGGCCGTCTGGTCGGTATCGTCGTGGAGATATTGGAAGCGAAACTGGTTCAGCGTCTTGGCGCTGAACACCTGCGTGTCGCTCACCTGGAGGGTATGTTCGAGGCCATGGGTGTTGTAGGCCTGCGTAGGGAGGTTGAGTTGCCCGATTCCGCCATTGCGCGTGTTGTTGTCATAGAACTGGTAACGAACCGTCAGGACGTTGTTGGCGCCCAATTGGTAGTCAAACCGCGGGCTAAGATTGGTGCGGGTGCTGGGACTCGCGACAGCCTGGCTCAGCGGCGTCTGGGTGAGCGTGGGGCTGAGAACAAAGGCGGAGACCACCGAGTTATCTTGAATGTCGCGGCGGAAAAACGTGAAGAAAAACGAGGCTTTCTTGCTGAGCGCATCCCCAACGCTGCCGTTGAAAAACTCCGAATGATAGCCCGGCTCCTGCGCCACGAGGGGGTTCCGCGAATTGAAAACCGAGTCATTCAGATTGCCTAGGACCTGGCCGTGTAACTTGCTCGCTCCTGGGCGGGTGGTGATTTCAATACGGCCGTAGCCCAACTTGTCATATTCGGCGGAGAAAGGATTGTGGTTGATCCTGATTTCAAGAATATCCGCCTTGGGAGGAAGTTGCCCGGCCGTGAAGCCATCCACATAGATCTGGCCACCATTGGGCCCCGCCGCCGGCCCCGCCAGCGCTTCCAGTTCGGACTGCAATTCATCGGGGTCGTCCGAGAGTGCCTGTAGGTCCTCCCCCTTGATCACGAGGGAAGTGGCGCTCTCCTGGGGGGCGACGCTAACCTGCGTGGTTTCGGCCGAGACGGTGACCTGCTCTTTCTCCTCGGCGATTTGGAGGGCAATGTCAAGCTTTTTGCCCTGACCGGCGACTATCTCCACGCTCTGCTGCTCAAAAACAGCGAAGCCCTTGGCATGAGCTCGCACCGTGTACTTCCCCGGCGCGAGTCCCCCGATCTCATAGCTCCCGTCGGTCCTCGCAACCCCGGAGCTGGTTTGCCCGGAGGAAGAGACCGCCTGTACGTTGGCGCCCGGCACGCCTGCGCCGGAGGGATCTGACACTTGGCCACGAAGCGTACCGGAAGGAATTTGGGCCAGCAATCGGCCCGGAGAAAATAACAGTAGCGACAGCACCACGAGGCCTGCCACGTGCAACCCAGCGTTCCTAAGTCCCATCCCAACCCCTTTCCAGAGGGTCGTCTTGATATATATTGGCTCAGACGAAGCTGTCCACTTAAGAGTTTCAGTCTCTTAACAATTAATACCTCGCGTGGACAACTTCGCCGCCAGAGGGCGACCGCCACTGGCGACCCGCCTCCGGGGTTCACCGGACGGATACCAGTTGGCGGCGAGGCACGAGGGAGAGGGCGAAAAGGCCGGGCGGGAGACGGGGGTTTCCTGAAGAGCTCTTTACTTTTTGGTGGGGAGCTGCATTCCATAAAGCTCCCTATCTTTCTGCGTCGTTCGCAACCCGAAGTGGCCGCAACCCACGGACGAAATCTTCATGACTCGTTTCCAGAGTATAAGGCACCGTGACCCTTGCCAGCGCTCTGATTCGCGGCCCGGCGCAGAGAGTATGGGGGGGGACGTCGTTTGACACCACCGACCCGGCCGAAAGAACCGAGGCTTCGCCGATGGTCAGAGTCTGGCCCGCGGAGCAGACAATAGTACAGCAGGACATGATTACGGCATTTTTCTCTATTACGATTTTCCCGTGCTCCCCGATGTCCCCGGTGTGAGCAACGATCGTGGACCGCAGTCCGATCCCCGCGCCGTCGTGTATCTCTACACAATCCGGATGCTCATTCTCTAGATACACATCATCCCCGATAAAGACCGTACCGTGTATCTTGACCCCACGCAAACGATGCAGAAATGGCCTCAGGCTCGTCGAGCCGGGGAAAAACCGGGCCATCAGATGGAGTACTCTGTTGAAAATCCTTCTGATAAGTGATCTTTTCATGCTTAACCTGTATTGACTGCCCGTGACGCCGATGTCTCCACGTTGAACGTGGAACTGGGCGGCTTACCCGCTGGCATTTCGGTCGGGCGAATTCAGACTACTTTCCTGGCGAACGCAAGCCTACCTTTGGTGACGACTGTCCCGTCCACGGTCACGATTCCCTCCACAAGAGCTGCCTCTCCCGTCATTTTCAAAATTGTTACCTCCAGTATCATGGTATGACCCGGGTGTACCGAAACGAAGAATCTCATATCGTTGATGGCAGCCAGAACTAGGAGCTCACCCTCTTTTACGCCTCTTCCGGTGGTTCGGCTAAAAAGGATCGAAGCACATTGCCCGATCGCTTCGACAATGAGCACCCCCGGCATGATCGCATAGTCGGGGAAATGGCCAAGGAATTGAATTTCGTTACCGGTGACATTTTTAACGGCTTTGATTCTCTTGCCAGGCTCGACCTCCAATACCCTATCGACCATTATGAAGGGGAACCGTTGCCTAAGGTAGGTCTTAATTTCCTCAAAGGTCATTGTCATATGCTTACCTCGAGCTGATCGGCCAAGTCGTGGAGGGTCAGCGGTGGCGCAAAATCATGGCCACGGCGCGCGGGAGGAACCGAGTGCTAGGAAGAGGAGAACTGGCATCGCTGACCAGCCGGGTTACGCGAAGACCAACAGCCTCCGCCATTTTCAACGGCTGGCTTTCGTGATTGAATTCATAGACGTGGTCCCTTTGGGCGGATTCAACCGCCGTGCTGAAGAAGACCAAGCCGTCCTTCGCAAGAAGGCGTGATATGGCTCGGAAGAGCGGCCGTGGATCCTCCAAATGTTCCGCGAGCATCGCGGCAATAATCCCTTGATACTCGCCGCCTTTGTTTTCCCGTTCAATTGCGAGAACGTCCTCGACCACGAACTTGACCCGGCCGGCATGTCCCGAGACCTCAAGAAGGCGATTGGCGACGGCAACTGCCGGCGCGCTGATATCGATTCCTTCAAGCCGAATGTCCGACCGTTCCTCCGCAGCAAGCAAGCTGAGTACGCCATGCCCTGACGCTAACTCCATAACTCTTGCGTTTGGCGGCAACGACTTCAGAAACTCATTTCGGTACAGGGCGATGTGATTGACCATCGAGGGCCAAAAAGGATAAATGAGGATGGCTGCCCACATATAGGGAACCATGTCCCCTTCATCCTCATAGACTTCCGAAATGACATCGGTCAAGGCTTGAGGAGTATACATGCCCGCCTGCTCGTAGATTTGCTGCGCCTTCGCAACTCCCAGGCAATACCGGGCGTAGCCTCTCGCCGCGTCCTCAAACGCCCGGTCGCCATAGGCGGCCTGTGCCCAGCGGGCCAAAGGGTCTAGCAACCACGAACAAAGGCGGTGGTTAGCTTCAAAAGTCGCCCGGGCCGTGGGTGCAAACATTCTCGCCTTCCGGTCCATAGCTTCCAAGAACGTGCGGGCATCTGCCATTGGTTCCGTCCTTCCCTGAATTTATTCATCCGATCGAGGGCACGTGCCGCACCACGCGCACCATGGGTCTGATGAGGTCAACCCCGTCCCAGGGTGGGGCAAAGACGTGCATGCGCCCAAGCTTCACGATTCTATCCACGCCTCTTCTCGCCGCCACCGAAGCGAGCTTCGCCTCTCTCTCCGCGTCAGCTATGGCCATCCCGAGGGTTTGCACGTTTCCGTCAAGCTTTTCCAATGGGTGGAGCAAGTCGTCGACCTCCAGAACAGTCAGCGTCTTTCCCTGGGTTGGTTTGGGGATTTCCGCCCCGCTCCCGAGAAGAAGCGTCCAGTCCGGCCCGGGGGGAAAAATCGCACGATGTGCGACATCGTCCAGCAACCAGGAGGCACGAGCCTGGCAGATGGCGGTTGTCAAGCCAGCGTGGATGGTCCGTCTGGGATGGAAGTGGTTTTCCGATTCGAAAGCTGTCTTGAGGGTTTGCACGAATTCGTCGCAGGAATGGCCAGCCTTCTTCTCCAGGAAGAGCACTTGCGGTGATGAACACGACTGTTGGTCAAACTGCCAGACGTCCCGCGCGATACGCCGGCACCATGACTCCCGCTCCTGCATGTTGCACCAGGAATCTGCATCCATGGCAGCTACCGAGATTCGGGGTCCGAAGACCGCCAGCCTGGCCCAATGCGGAAAGGGCAGGCTCCGGACCTGCAAAACGGCTTCCGCACCTCCCCATACCATTGCCCCATCGACGGCTCGTGCCATCGCTTCCTGCAAGTCCCGCCGGGCATGATCGAAGACAAGCATGCGGACCCGCCCCGTCAAAACCCCCTTGCCGTCGCTTTGATCCAGTTTGCCGATGAGTCGCCGGGTAAGGTCGTCGAGTCGGCTGGGCACGCGCACCAAGCAGGCATTGCCGCCCAGCAAAGCGCAGGTCATCGAGAGAACTGGTTGGATCTCTATGTTTCCGGCTGGCCAGTGGCCGACCACACCCAGTGGGAACGCTTTGAGCCTGGCCCGGCCATCCTCCATCCATGTCCCATCTAGCGCCCTGCGTCCCAACTCTCTGGCAATGATGGGCTCCAGAGTTCCACGCCGTAACCACATGCGCAGGAACTGAACGCCGGGGATGTCGACAGTTTCACTTTCGCCCAGAGCAGCAGCCCAGGCCTCGAAGACTTCCAGCACCATATTCGATGTGATTTCAGTCGCACTGACGCTCTCACGAAGCTCCATCCCCACGACGGAGATCTCTTCGGGCCTGTCGATGTCGCGGATGAGTTCACTCATCGAGGTGTCTGCAACTCAGTTGGGCTGCTGTCGGTCCCGATCAATGTTCCCGCAGCCGCGCACTTCGGCCTTCGCGACCCGCCCCATAAATCGGAAACACGTCCCGCGCCTCCCGCAGCGACACCCGTCGTAAGTCACGATCTCAGCGAGATCTTCCGTGAGAAGAAGATGCCCGGGAAAACTGGTCGGCAACGCGCTGCACACCTGAACTATCCCCTGTTCCCCTTCTGGAACTGGGCGTAGCGTCAGCGGGTCTCGCACGATGAAGTCTCCGAACACCGGAACATGCTTATTACCCTCTGCGCAATCAGGATAGATGACGCCCACGTTCTCCACCATACCGTAAAAATCGATGACTCGCTCGGCGGAACATCCGAAAACATGGGCCAACTCCTCGTTGAAGGTTTTCTTGTCCACAGCCTCATCCTGCAGCAACTTCCAGCCGCCGCTGTGCAGGATGTGGAGGTCAGCCATACCGAGGCAAATGTTCGCCGCACGCAGCGGTTTTACCAAGTATTTCCAAAGAATGTAAGTAAAACCATAAACAAGCACAAGCGACTTACGCCGAGCTTCTGCAAATTGCAGGAGCTTATCTCGGTCGAGCGTAAGATCTCCATCTTTGTCAGGTCTCAGGCAATAGGTGACCTCGCTCGCAAAGGGCTGAAGGCCCTGTATGGCGGCGCCTCGTGCTCCCAGTTCCGGACCGCCTCCAACGGAACCTGGCACATCGACTACCAGATAAGGCCTTCGCGCCGGACCTATGAAGTCTTGCGCGATTGCGACGACCCCTCTGGTCATGCGCCTGGCGGTGGATGAATCAAGGGCAATTCTGCTTGGCATTTGCCCCGTCGTGGAGCTTGAAGTCAGGGTTCTTTTGATCTCGCGCGGCTCCACCAGGGACAAAGGAGGCTGTCCTTTCAAAAGCCCAACTGGCAAATAGGGGAGATCGGCAACTCTCCGTGCAGAGCGCGTGTCCGAAGGCCAGTGCTGAACGTAATTTCGGAACCCGGAGTTCCTCCTGCACGCGTACTCCAACTCATCCTTCAGCAACTCCAAAAGTGCAGACTGTCGCTCTTCAGGGGGCTGGCTGTATGGCGGGATCGCTAGTAACTGGTCTATCCTCTGTCCAAGTTCATCCATCGTTTCCAATCGCCTTCTTCGGCAGGGACACTCGGGACAGCTTACCACGGGCTGTCTTAGGTATTTCCGAAACGATGTCGATCGATTCACAAGTCCAATATGTGGGCAGGCTCCGGCGCACCTGATCGACAACCTTGCGTGCTTGCTTGTCCGGCACGATATACAGAGCCAGCGCCTCGCCCACTTCGGGGTGTGCCACAGCAGCGGCTGCGCATTCGTAGACACCAGGCACAGCCGCCACCTTCGCTTCGACCTCGGCAAAGCTCACACGCACTCCACGCATTTTGAGAAAGGTACCCTTGCGCCCGTCAATCCAGATGTATCCGTCCGCATCCAGATGGCCCAGATCACCGGTTCGCAGCCAGCCATCTTTGAAGATGCGACGGCTCTCTTCCGGTTCATCCAGGTATCCCAAGGTAATCGATGGGCCTCTGACAACGATCTCACCCGCGTGCCCGGTGGGCGAATCCCTCTCGTCTTCGTCGACAATGCGAACCGTCAGGTTGTCCAACGGGCGGCCCGCGCTGCCCAATTTCTCGTCCAAATGTTCGGGATCAAGACAGGAAATCCGCGCGGTTGCCTCCGTTTGACCATACATCACATAAAACTTCGCCGTCGGAACCGCGGCACGCATCTCTGCGACACGTTGTGGTGCCAGCGGCCCTCCCGCCTGCAAGAATCGTCTGAGGCTGGGCATCGGGATTGAACGGAGATTCGACCGGCGCAGGAGGATGTTGTAGACTGTCGGGACTCCCGCGAGCGTCGTGCATTCGTACTTTTGGATCGCATACAGCACCTTGTCGGGAAACATGAACCGACGGTCAAATACCACCCCTCCACCCTGATACAAATGGGTGTGCAAGACGCTGGCGCCAAAGCAATAGCTGAGAGGCAGGATGAGCATCGCTCGCTCATCCTTCCGAAGATTCTGACTGCGAATGATTGCTTCCGTATTGGCCGTCAGGTTCCGGTGGCTGACCATCACAAAACGCGGCACTCCCGTGGAACCCGATGTGGCCACAAGCACAGCAAGATCGCTCTCCTCGCAGGGGGCAGGTGGCATCGGACCCGTTCTTTTCTCTGCAGGGTGGCCATGGAGCGCCAGGACTCCCGTGTCAGCAATCCCTTCGACCCGAGAGTTCTTTTCCGTCCACACCGCTCGCGCGCCGGTTCCTTTCAGCAACTCAGGGAGTGATGAAATCAGAACGCTCTCTTCGACCGGGACAGGCACCAGCCCTGCGTACATGGCCCCCAGGTAAGCGATGCTGCTGGGAGGCGACAGGACACAACCAATAAGGATCCGATCGCCCGCTTTCAATCCCGCGGAAAGCAGGCTGGCGCCGAAACTGGAAATGAGTTGAGGAAGGTCGCAGGGGAGGATTGTTTCGCCAGTGGCCGCATCAATCAGGTAAGAACGCTTGCCCAACCGCTTTGCCAACTGCCCGGCAAAATTGCATCCAGGACTACCTGCCATCTGTTTCTCATCCGCATCTACAGTTTCGAATTGACGATCCGTACGATCTGGCGGACATTTTCCATCTCCATGAGATCGTCGACGTCGAAATTGATGCCGAAAGCTTGCTCCAACCTACTTGCCAGGTCCAGGTGCCCCACCGAATCCCAGGCCGGCACTTCGTTTGGCGTGGTCTCCAAGGAGATGAGTTGCGCGTGTATTCCAAATGCCTCATGGAATACCTCCTGGACTCTGATCAAAACACTATCCATTCTCTTTGCTCCCCAACCTAAAATACCGAAACAATTCAGAACGCCCACGGTACCCTAGTTTATCCTGGGAAACGCCGACTCTCCAATATCAATTGGAAAGTACCCGAGCCGTTGCTGCTATCCTACGATCGCTGCCCCCCCGTCCACAATAAGTGTGTGGCCGATGATTCCCGCCGCTGCTCCTGAACAGAGGAATTGGGCGGCCCACGCTACCTCCTCCGGCGTTACCAAACGCCGGGTCGGTGTACGGCGTATTGCAGTTGCGACTCGGTCTTCTCCGTCCGGGATCGTTTTCCAGACGTCGGTCGCTACCGTGCCGGGCACGAGGATGTTCACACGAATACCCCGCGGCGCCAGTTCGACAGCGAGATGCCGGGCGAGCGCTTCGAGTGCGCCCTTCGATGACCCGACCAGGGAATAGTACGGCAAGGCACGCTGGGCGCCCATTGAACTGACGGCCAGTACGCTGGATCGTTCTGAGAACCGACTCAGGAGAGTCTTCGTCAATTCGAAGAAGGCGCGCACATTGAGTGAAAACGTCCAGTCAAAGTGGCGTGTCGTAAGTTCGGAAAGAACACGATGCACACCGGTCGCCGCACAATAGACTAGCCCGGTAAGAGGCTCGCCGCCATCTTGGATGGACCTTTCGATTTGCTCGAGGCCTTGGGGGCTGGTGACATCGGCCCGACAGAGTTGGATGGGCAACCCTTCCCGGTCGGCCGTAGCTTTGAGATCATCCGCGGCTTTTTGATTACGGACGTAGCTCGCGATCACCGATGCCCCCGCTCTTGCAAAGCGCAGTGAAATCGCACGACCAATTCCTCGTGTGCCACCAGTAACAAGAACTCCACCTGAAAGAGTAAACAGGTTCTCCATAGATAAGAATTCTCTTCAGACTACTAGGCTGTAGGTCACTTCCATTCGTGTGGTAACGGCGTCAGCGGTGATGGGTCGTTAGCCGACATGCCTGTACAAAAAGGCTTCCGGCCCTTGCTAGGAGATCATTAGGCAAGTGGCCGAGAATCCGTCGCACAATGTGAGTGTTCCGGTCAACGCTCGCAAGGTCGACCGCGACTGCACCGTATCTCCTGTACGTCGAACCGGACAATGCTCCAAAACCATAACGTCAACTCAAGAGCCCCTTTTGAGGGCCAAATAAGGAACCAGGGCGAGCTCCACCAGACCGGGCATTGGGTCTTCTCGACTGAAAACAGATTCGACATCAAACCCCACCAACGACCGCATGTACAATCGCCAACTCTGCCGGCCGCCAAGAATCTCTACCACCCCGGTGGGCACATCGGTAATCAGGCGGATCCACTTGACCCCCGGGCGTCCGCGCCTGAGTTCCACATGTTCCCCGACCTGGTCGGCAAACAGCATATAAGGAAAATCCACGCCGGCCCCGAAACCCAGTGTGTGATAGCCCCAGGTACGCCCGTTGACGTCGAGCAGCTTGTACTGCTGGTCACGCGGGTCAAGCTTATACTCCAATTCCACCAGTCCGTAATAGTTGATTGCCCTCAGAAAACGCTGGGAAAGATCCTCCAGCAGCGGGAGTTCAATGGTCTCAACGTAGGTGCTCGAGCGGCCGAATTCTGCGGGGTGTTGGCGGGCCCTTCGAACAACCATGCTCCCCAATGCCCGGCCCTCCTTGAAAAAGGCGTCGTAGGCGAACTGCTGGCTGCTGCCGCCCGGGATCAAGCTTTGGACCATTACTTCGTCTGGTCCGACAAGTTTTGCTGCGCGTTGAAACAATTCCCGCAGCTCGGCACGGCTGTTTGCTCGCCAGGCTTTGACCTTGGTGCTATAGATAAAGTGTTCTTTGATAGCGGGCTTGATGACGAAAGGAGGGTCTGCGTCAATGTTCTCCAGGTCTGTGATGTCCCTCACATACCAGGTAGATGGGGTGGGAATACCCAATTCATTGGCGCGGCGGTAGGTATTGCGCTTATCCCAGAACCACTGCGTTGTATCCCAGGCGGGCGTGGGGACGCGGAAAAAACCTGTCAAAGATGATCGGTAGCGCGCGAAAGCAGCAACCGTTTCCTCTCGCGTCGGGTAGAGCACCCAACCCTCGAGATCCAACCGGCGGCCTATCTCCAGGACGTGTTCGACCGTCTGCTCCTCATCGCGAAGGCTATCCACGGGCACGGAATAGGTTGTGTACCTGGAGAAACGAGCGATGGAGCGCTCATCGTCAATCACGCAGACGGGCACCTTTCGCCGTCCGAGGCTGCGAACGATCCCGAGACCTTGATAATCCCCGCCCACCACGACTCCACCGACTGTTTTATTCGAGTGTTCAGCCGGAACGTAGGGAGTTTCGAAGGGTTGGGTCACCGTTGCTGGCATAAAGGTTCCTCACGCCCGTGGCAGGTTGGCATCTTTTCCGGTGATACAGCGGAGCAACGCACGCGAGGCATAGCAAGCACCAGAAACAAATTGCAACAGAGGGCCGAAGCTCCAGGCGGCTGGCGCGCCAAGAAAATGCAATCCTGGCACCGACGATTCGAGGCCCTCTTTGAGCAAAGGGAACCCGTTGGAACGGCGAAGGGAGCTCGCCAGCTCTGGTGCGAGAAACCCATAGCTAGAAATATCTACCTTGTAGCCGGTACCCAGAAGAACATGGTCAACCGTTCTCTCGCTGCCGTCGCACAGACGGACTTTCACCAGCTCACCCACCACAGCAACAGAATCGACTGAGCGCCCCAGCTTGATTGGGACCCCTTTGAGCCGATCCATCAACCAGGGCGCCCCGGCCGGCCGAGTAGCCCGCCTTCGGAGTTTGTTTTGGAGAGTGCGAGGCAATCGCCGAACCAGATCGGGCCTTGCAAGGAGCTGGCTGATGCCGGCCGGCCCAACGTCGGTGGGCGCATAAAGGAGTTGCCTGGTGAACTTTCCCAACCGCTTGTGGAGTGTTTTGGAGGCCCACCCTTGGAGCCAGTGGATGCGCGAAGCGCGCGTGATGATTTCAACATCCGCGCCGGCTTCATAAAGTAGCGCGCCTGATTCAAGCGCACTTTGCCCCCCTCCTATCACAAGGACGGACTTCCCGGCGAAATTTCGGAAGTCGCGGTGCTCGGAAGTGTGCGTTGCGAGCGCTGGTGGAAGGTTGCGGAATTCGGGCGGCCGATACGCGAAGGCGGCGATCCCTGACGCAACGATGATGCGCCGTGCGCCAAGCACTTCCCCATCTTCGAGGCGGAGGCGGAAGCCCTGGGGAGCCGATTCAACCCTGGCAACCGACCGCCGGTCGACGTCGGGGACGGCCTCGCGCTGGTACCACAAACCGTATTGGATGAAGCAATCGAGCGGCACGGGAGTGGAAAATTGATGGCCGGTCACTGCCTGGAATGCTTCCAGCGTCAGCAAGCCGGTCGGGTCCGCGATATGCGTCGCAGTCCAAGCGGAACGGAGAAACATACCGGCAGGCATGTTTCGGTCCCAGAAGGACATGGGTACGCCAAACACACGAAGCTCCAGCCCCTTAACCGTGCGTAAGTGGGCAGCCGCAGATAGGCCATAAGGGCCGGCGCCGATGATTGCCACATCGCAAGTCGTCATCGCTGTTCCACTCTCAAATTCGCTCTGGCGGTCGCTTGAGCTACCGCGGCACCGTCCCAGAGCTTGCAAGCGTTCTCGAGACTGTCCTCATTTAGCCAGGACCAACAGGCTGTATCCCCCCAGAATTCGAGCTGCCAAGTCCTGGTTAATCGCGAAACAGACCTTTCTGGGCAATATAGCGATCTTCTGGATAGTCTGCTTGGCGAGTTCGATGCATCGAGGCGTGTAGAAATAGTCCAGAAGCTCGTAGCCCACGTCTTTCAGCGTCTCCAGGGCTGTTTCCTTGGTGAAGTACTGGATGTGTCCATAAAGCTCGCGGCGTGTCAGGAGGCCTCGTTTGCGGAGCACAGCCTGTACACTCAAGTCCAGCGGAAAGTGGAAAATCTTCAAATCACTCTTCGGCCGGATTCCTTTCAGAAATCCGTAATAGTCTTCGACATGCTCGATGACATCGAGCACCAAAATCATGTCGAAGAACGCGCCTTCCTCCTGGCTGATGTCGGCTAGCTTGAACTGAAGCCTTTCGTTTGCCTTGCTCTTGCAGATCTCCAAGGCCTGTGGCGAGATCTCGTAACCCCAGAAATTGCAAGCATTGTCCATTCTCTCCTGCAACAGCTTGAGCACTTCCCCCGCGCCACAGCCGACCTCGCAAACAGTCTTTGGTTTCAGGCTGTTTTTCTGCAACATGCGCAGGATTTGAGTAACCTTGAACGGGGATTCGTCTGCGTGCCAAAGAGGATTCTTTTCCAGATAACCCCCGTCCATGTACATGTTTTGATCGAGGACTTTACCACTGATCTTTGTCATGGGAGAGCTCCAGCCGAGGCGAGATTTCCCTCTCGCCTGCCAAGCGGTAAGTCACTGTGTCTCCTGCCAGTGAAGCGTAGGCCACGCGGGCCCGTTCGCTGCCTGGTCCTTCCACGCGCCATGCGCCGTTTTCGTGCACAAGGTCCATTTTGCTTCTCTGTCTCCACCAATCGGCCACGTCCCTGGGCAGTGTGGTCCAAACTCTGTCCTTCTCCCGCAAGCGGGCCAAAAATTCAAGTAAGGCCTTGTAAGTGTCGCGCGCCCGTGGCTCGATGATGTAATCTGGATGGACGATAAAGCTGATCAAACCGTGATTTTCCCGGACCAGAGCAATTTGTTTTTTCCACAGGTTGATCGAAAAATCACCGAGAATCTGAAAAAGCGTATAATCCTGCGTGCACGTCAGCGGAAGCTCGACGATCCTTCCGATAAAGAAGGGCATCACAGTGCAGCACCCGCCTCGCTGCGGGTCGAGATGCGCGACATTGGGGAGCGACATGTCGTAGGAGAACTCGAATGCGCCGAACCAGTCCGCGTTGCGGTAGAGGATGCCGGAGCGAAACCCTTGGGCGCCGTATTCCCGAGCGTAGTTGTTGATGCGCTTCGCGCGGCGCAGAAACTCCGTATGTTCAGCGTAAAGACGGCCATCGTGCTTCAGGTCGTGAACATTCACTTCGAAGCCGCGGCTCGTAATACTATCCAGGAAGTTCTTTGAGACTGAGTAGCGGTCCTCCGGCACCACCTGGAAGGCGCTGCGGATGCCAAACGACTCGTCCAAGTCCATCAATCTGCCGCAAAAGTCCCTGCCGGATTCACCCTCCACGTCGTGCGTCATGATGGCACAACTTGAAAATCCCTCCGGCCAGAACCAGATGAATGGGATCTCTTCTAGACCTTGCGCCCTGAGCGACAGGGCCAGCAACTTCTGGTGAACGCGATCGACGGTGGCGTCAACGGGCCAGCCGGGGAAGGGAATCTTATCCCAGCCCCGCAGGTACATTTTCTGAAGGTGTCGGCGCACTGAAGTTCTCAGGAGGGGCCGGACGAAATAGTACATCATTCGCAAAATTTCGTTGAGAACTCGCCCCTCCTCGCGAAAATGGGCGGTGTAGCGCTCGTGGCGCAAATTCTCAATCACTTCATCGAGGTCGAATGGGAGTTCGATTCCGTGCGATTCCACTGCAATATGATCGAGGGCGTCATGCAGGTCTCCGAGCGGACTCCTTGCCGTACCGCCGGATGAGAGCCGCCCGTAGCAGATGGCGTCCGCCCCCAGCCGAAAGTACCCTGGCTGCCTCTCCGATTGACCTGTCGTCCGGAACCGTACGGGGCTCAAAGGACAACGATAATAGTCAGCCAGGACACGATTTGTGGATTCTGTCCCCACTTTTATTGGCGCAGTGGAAATTGGATTCATTCGAACCTTCCGCGACCCTGCACTTAGATTAGCTCCAAGCAATAAGCGTTAAGGGAAGGCTTTGAGTGAACGCTGACCGCTGAATATGGCGGCACCCGTTCCAACTACTTCCTACCAGCCGCCCCTCGGTAACCACCCGCCGCCTATTAACAACCTTTCTTTTCAACAACATTACCGCTTCAGACGGCTAACTACCTTTGTTTTCATACACATTCCCGCTTCGTTCCCGAGTTTTCCACACCAGTCCTTTGTTTTCATAGACATTCCCGCGTCGTTCGTTCAATTTTGAAGAATTCTCTTTTTGCTTCTCCGGCAACAACAGGCTTTTCGTCTCAGGCGCGGCGGGGCAATTTGCAGGCTTTTCGTCCCGCTTGGAGTAATCTCGGCGGTGGGTTGTGCCGGGCCGTAGCATTGCCGCATGGTATTCCCAGCAGGGAGTGACCTGCTGCCTGACTTCAATGTACGATTCTAGCCTATCTTTTTCCACCTGTCAAGAGACGGGAAGACCGACGGAAGCATTCCAGAATTTGCCCGGCCACCGTCCAAGCATTGAGTTTGCAAGAGAATCGCCGGGAAGGCTCCACGGCAATCGACCACCGCAGCGTCCAGATAGCAAGTCTGCGAAACAGAACCATCGGAATTCCGCCGAGGCGCCACTTGGTCTCGGATGGAATTCCGAATGCCCGGAGGTCGGCACGCGCCTTGTCAAACCACCATGCGAGAAAGTACTTCTTTTGCAGCCGGCATCCTGGAACCGCATGATAGACGACAGCCGACGGTTCGTAACGCAACCGCTCTCCTGCCCTCAACAAACGGTGGCCAAACTCGCTATCCTCGCTGCGGATTTCGCTGTCGGGGCGAGGGCCCAGATCGGTTCGAAAACCGCCATACTTCTCAAACACGCCCTTTCGAAAGGCCATGTTGGCGCCGAAAGGGGGTTCGGCGAGCTCACCAGCCTCTGGACCGAGGTCGAAGAGGGCAAGAGGGGCCAACGAGTATCGCCCTTCGAGCGATAGCCAGCGGGGAGGCGTGAAGGTCCGCTGTGGAAGAATGCGTCCTCCGGCGCCTGCCCAGTCACTTTTGTGCAAAGGTGCCGTCAGATTCCGGAGCCATGTCGGCTCAACGGTCACGTCATCGTCCATAAAAGCCAGAATTGCGCCGTGCGCTTCCCGGATCCCGGCGTTCAGGGCATGCGACTTGCCTTGCTGTGGTTCAAAAAGGTAACGAAAGCGCCCCGCGTATCCTCGGCAGAAGTTTTCTACCACCTCACGTGTTTGGTCGTGGGAATTGTTGTCCACGACCAGCACCTCCCACTCATCCGGCTCGGGAAGTCTTAAGGCAGCGGCGCTTTCGAGCGCCTTCGCCAGGGTTTCGCAACGATTATAGGTGCAGAGGATAACTGTGACCTTCATCCTTTGCATGTCCCTCGTGTTGAATTGCTCGCTTGCCCTTTGGGGTTGCGCCACTGGCAATCCCCCTCCGTGCTGACCGTACTATAGAATTCTTAATCCAAATTCACGACTTAGCCGGCAGTCGCCTCTTCGGGCTTTGCGGCAGCGCAGGCTTTCAATCGTTCGCAGAACAATGCAACCGGATCCTTCGGTATCTGGTTTTCGACCCGAGTCCGCGCTGCCTGGCCCAGGTGCAGCCATTCCTTGCGCCGCTCCCAAGCCCGCTGCAGGGTGCCGGTGAAGGACGATAGGGTCGACGCTGGCGCGACAAACCCTGTTTCACCATCAATGCATAACTCCGCATTGCCTCCCACATCCGTCACGACCGCCGGCCGCCCACACCACATCGCTTCGACCAAGGCGAGAGGCAGACCTTCGTAACGTGAGGGGAGGACCAGCAGATGGTTTTGCTCCCAGATCGCCCTGATATCGTTCACGTGACCGCGAAAGTGCACATTATTCAACTGAAGCATCCCACACAGGCGGCGCAACGCCAGTTCATCAGGGCCGGCTCCAAAAAAACTCAGTTCAACGGGACGGTCCCGCCATTCCGGGCGCGCCAGGGTGCGCAGCAGCAAATCCTGCCCTTTGGCCCCCGGATCGATTCGGGCCACGCACGCCAACCGCCACCCTCCACTTTCATCCGGCCAGGCCGGAGGGCGTTCGGGCGAAACGTTGTAGGGATTGCACACCACTTCCCCGTTTAGCAGCGGCTCGCCCACTTGCAGGCGGAGCAGATCGAGATTGCTGCGAGAGACGCAGAAAATCCTGCGGGCAGCGGTGTAGCTCTCCACGGCTTCAGAAACGACGTCTTCTGGAAACCACCAAAGCTCGCTATTGCATTGGACGATAATCACGTAAGGTATCGCTGCTTCCCGGCAGATTTGCGCCCAATCAAATCCGCCTGAATTGTGTCCTTGGGAAATGACGACCAAGTCGGGATTGGATCGCTTCAAACGGCCATAGCTTCTCCGGTTGCTGAGCGAGACCTTGTTCCAGACGCGCCGGGCCAGCCCGGCATGATGCGTAAAGTGCGTTTCGAGCCTGATGCCATGCTGCGCCAGCACAGTGACCTTGTCCGACAGTCGCGGCCAGTACTCGACCGATGCCTGCACATCGTGCCCCGCCCGCTTGAGCTGAGTCGCGGCCTGGCTCCAGAGCTCCTCGCTTCCACCCCACTGCCAGCCCCACATCGCACTGATGAAGGCTAATCTCATTTCAAACTATAGTCCTTTGGTCACAGGCTCAGCACGAAGAAGGCGCTCGAAAAATGTGGCGCCAAGATCCAGATTTGAACATCAACATTTCGAAGGAAACCGATCTTATCTGGTGTCCCAGGGCATGAAATGTCACAACGATCTGATGTTCTGCCTGGCGTCAATGGCGCCTGTCGCGAGCACAAACCACTGTGGATTCTTATCGACCCACGAACACGACTTAGCCGACAGGCGCTCCTCCGGATTTTGCGGCGGCGCAGGCTTTCAATCGTTCGCAGAACAATGCAACCGGATCTTTCGGTATCTGGTTTTCAACCCGAGTCCGCGCTGCCTGGCCCAGGTGCAGCCATTCCTTGCGCCGCTCCCAAGCCCGCTGCAGGGTATGGCTGAAGGACGATACGGTGGCCGCTGGCGCGACAAACCCTGTTTCACCATCAATGCATAACTCCGCGTTGCCTCCGACATCCGTCACGACCGCCGGCCGCCCGCACCACATCGCCTCTACCAAGGTGAGGGGCAGACCTTCGTAACGTGAGGGGAGGACCAGCAAATGGTTTTGCTCCCAGATCGCCCTGATATCGTTCACGTGACCGCGAAAGTGCACGTTATTCAACTGGAGCATCCCGGCCACGCGGCGCAACGGCAGTTCATGGGGGCCGGCTCCAAAAAAATTCAATTCAACGGGACGGTCCCGCCATTCCGGGCGTGCGAGGATCTGAAGCAACAAATCCTGCCCTTTGGCCGCCAGGTCCATTCGGGCTACGCACGCCAACCGCCACCCTCCACTTTCATCCGGCCAGGCCGGAGGGCGTTCGGGCGAAACGTTGTAGGGATTGCACACCACTTCCCCGTTTAGCAGCGGCTCGCCCACTTGCAGGCGGAGCAGATCGAGATTGTTGCGGGAGACGCAGAAGACTATCCGGGCGCCGGTGTAACTCGCCATGGCTTCGCTGAACTGTTCTCGAAACCACCAAAGCTCGCTATTGCAATGGACGATAATCGCGTAAGGTATCGCCGCCTGCCGGCAGATTTTTGCCCACTGAAATCCGCCTGAATTGGTTCCTTGGGAAATGATGACCAGATCGGGATTGAATCGCTTCAAGCGGCCATAGCTTCTCCAGTTGCTGAGCGTGACCTTGTTCCAGACGCGCCGGCCCCGCCCGACTTGATACGAAAAGTGGGTTTCGAGCCTGATACCATGCTGCGCCAGCACAGTGACCTTGTCCGACAGCCGCGGCGAGTACTCGACCGATGCCTGCACATCGTGCCCCGCCCGCTTGAGCTGAGTCGCGGCCTGGCTCCAGAGCTCCTCGCTTCCACCCCACTGCCAGCCTTGCATCGTACTGATGAAGGCGAACCTCATCTCAAATTATGCTCCTTTGGTCACAGGCTCATCTCGAAGAAGGCGCTCGAAGAATGTGGCGCTGAGATCCAGATTTGTCCCGTTGGCGTAGTATTCGCGCGCATTCCGCAGCGCCTCCGTCCGTGCCTCTGCGTACGCCTGCCGATCGGTCAGGATTCTCCCGATTTCGCAAAATGCGGCGCCAGGCAACAAAGTTTGGCGGGGGGAAAAGCACGCTAAGTCACCGGTCCTGAAGCCCTGCTCAGTCTCCAAAAAGACGGTCGGCAGACCACAGGCGGAGGCTACAGTAAGTACGCCGCTGAATATGCCGACGACGACGGACGAGCGGCGCAAATCGTCCTCCAGAGACCACACGGGGTGTGACAGCTCGCAGCGTGTCGAATGTTCCCGAACGAGGCGCTGACAGGCTTCGAAGTCCAGATTTGTCCAATAGGGATGCGGCCGGATCACCAGGCGACGCAGCGGCAGGTCTGAGGCCAACAGTCTCTCGGCCAGTTGCATCAGAGCCCGGCACTGACTATCGGTGCCGTGGAAGTCGCCCGGGGCATTCGGTACATCGACCATGAGCAACGTCTGATGGGCAAATTGGTCGGGCAGAGCAATCACCGTGTCGAAAAGGCTGCCGCCGTTGACGTATTCGACCGGCGGCTCCGGCATTCCGGCCGCTTGAAAAAATCTACGGTTCACTCGCGCCATAAGAGACGCGGAGGCCGGGCCGAAAGCGACATACTTTGACGCTGTGACCGGGACGTCCAAGGTAGTGCCGATCACTCCCTGTTGAAAGATAATGACCGGTTTGCCTCGCTGCTGCGCCGTCCGGCAGACGGGACTGCAGAGCGCAAGCCAGTTGCAACGAGCGACCACGGCGTCAAATTCCACCCAGGGTGCCAGACGCTCCCATGCCTCGACGAAGTAAGCTAAGCGTTCGAAACCGGCTTTGACTTCCCGGCTAGGGCTTAGTCCATACGGCTCAAGAATCCGGACCGTCTCCTCAAAAGCCGAGCGCGCGCGCATCCGGGCGACCCTCCAGCGCAGGCGTGCTTCCATCGGATTCAAAGGGGCAGCCGGGTCTATGAATGCGACCTGGCCGCTACGGCCTGCCGCTGCCAATTGAACATTCATTTCATCCCGGCAAGGGGCACCGGCCGGCAGTAAACAAAGAATTTTGGCATCCGTTCGCGCAAGCCCTAGCAGAGTGCGGACAAAAAACCGCGTTTCGGTTTTCCGGCTAAAATCTGGATTCGGACATAAGAGCACGTCGGTCTTGATTTTTCGGCGTGGGCGGAACCGGCTGACCTTGTCGGCGCCGTGAATGGCCCATGTGATAAGCCGACTGGAAAGGCGTTGATCGCAGGAGTTGACGCGGGGGCTGGTCAGCGTGTCCAACTGAAGCGCCTCGAAATAATCCTGCAGACTGATGTCGTGGCGGTAAAGATGCAGTTGCATCTGTGCAAATGTCGCAATCCGGTCCCTTGGCGAATGAAACAAATCATCGATATCCATGTGGACCGGAACTTCTGGCGGGGGTGTCATCGGTGTGCTCAACAGTTTAGACCGCCAACGCGGATCAACTTATCCTGGGCGACGGGTTTTGTTTGCCGAGGAGACTCGCGATGCTCTCGATTACGTGGCGCTGGGCAGAGCGAGTCAGTCCGACCGAGCACGGCAAGGTGATCGCCTGGGCGTGGAGCGCGTCGGAATTCGGACAAGAAGGACTGCCGGAAGTGATATGGGCCGGCGACCGATGAATCGGCTGCCAGAGCGGACGGGCCTGGATTTTCCTGGCGCCCAGTTCTCGGAGAAGCTCCCGCGAGTCGATGCGTGATTTTTTGTCATCGATCAACACGGTATACAACCAAAACGTGCTAAACGCCCACTCCGCCTCTTCCGGCAGACAGATTCCCGGAAGCGAAACCAAGGACTCCTCATAACGTCTCGCGATCTGTCGCTTCGCTTCCACAAACGTGTCGAGCTGTTCCATCTGCGCGCAACCCATTGCCGCTAGCAGGTTCGTCAGGCGGTAATTGTAGCCAATGGCATTGTGCACATATTCGATTGCATCATCTTTTGCCTGCGTAGTGAGGTATCTGGCGCGCGCGGCCCACTCGGCGTTGTTGGTGACAAGCATGCCGCCGCCGCCGGTGGTGATGATCTTGTTCCCATTGAAGCTGAAGCAGCCCACGTGTCCGACGCCACCAACGCTCTTCCCGCGGTAGCGCGCGCCCAGGCCCTCGGTAGCGTCTTCGATCACCGGCAACGCGTACTTCGCCGCGATCGCCAGGATCGGATCCAGGTCGGCGGGATGGCCGAGGATGTGGACAGGCAGGATGGCCTTGACGCGCCGCCCGGTGCGCCGGTTGCGCAATACCTGACCGTCCCAACGGCACTTTTCATCCAGGAAATCGACCACTCCAGCCGGATTGATCTGCCAGTACCTGGGCTCCGCATCGATGAAAACCGGCCAGGCGCCAACGTAGCGGATCGCATTGGCCGGAGCGATGAAAGTGAGCGTGGAAACGACCACCTCGTCGTCCGCCTGCACGCCCGCCAGCAACAGGGCAATGTGCAGGGCCGCAGTGCCGTTGACCGTGGCGATGGCGTATTTCGTGCCCGCCTGTTCCGCCACCATTTTCTCAAACCGGTCGACATAGCTGCCAACGGACGAGACCCAGTTCGTATCGAGGCATTCCTTGACATACTTCCACTCGTTCCCACGAATCTCGGGCACGCTCAAGGGAATGAAATCCGCGGGCGGCGCCGCGCCCGGGGCCAGCTTTTCCGTCGGGTTCAATTGCGGTATCTCCGGTCGCCGAAATCGCCAATAATGTTGCTGCGCACAAGATGCGCCACTTCCTCGATGCCTTGGACGACCGTGCGGGTGATCTTGAAATCGAGTTGGTCGGTGATGCGGGTGAACGACACACGGTAGTCCCGCGGATCTTCTGCCTTGTGCACGAACTCGACGACAGCACCCGGCGCATAGGGGCGGATCATCTCGACGAGTTGCTGCTTTTGGAAGTTTTGATCGGTCGCCCCCACGTTGAATACACCGCCGGCGACTTTCGCAGCCGGTGAACTGAGGACGAGTTGAATGGCCCGGGCGGCGTCCCGCACATGTATGTAAGGGCGCCAGAATTGCTCACCAAACACCTTGAGGTGCTTCTTCATTAGCATCTCCATGGTGAATTCGTTCACCGTGAGATCGAATCGCATACGCGGCGACACGCCAAAGATCGTCGCGAACCGCATCGGCGTCGGACACCATCTCCCATTGCGGCCACTCTGTAGTAACGCCTTTTCCACAGCCACCTTCGTCTCAGCATAGAGGGACACTGGGCTCAATTCCGTTTCCTCATCCGCGTATTTATTGGCATCCTTCATTTTTCCATAGTTACTGCACGTTGAGGCAAAGAGGAATCGACTGACCCCGGCCCGCTGGCTTTCCTCGATGAGCGCGAGCGAGCCCTGAAGATTGACGGCGCGCGCCAGATCCGGCTGGCGGGAACAGGCGGGGTCGCCGACCACGGCGGCAAGATGGACCACCGCCTCAATTCCGGCCACGGCGGATTGCAGCATTGCTCGATCACAGATGTCACCTCGTACGAATTCAAAGCCGGGGTGGGACCAAACGCCTAACAGAGATTCGCCGCCATGCAGGAGGGTGTCCAGCACCCGGACCCGGTGCCCGTCGGCCAGGAGCAGAGGCACCAGAGTTGATCCAACATAGCCCGCGCCGCCAGTGACTAGTATGTTCATTGTGTAATCTTTAGCTCAACTTTCTCCAGTATAGCAAGAGCTCCTTTGCGCGGAGGCGGAGACACACACGCAGATGCCGCCAGCCCTGGCAATCAAACCAAGTCAATCAGCCCCTTGGCGGCCCATCGCTGGAGGTACTCAAGAGTCTCTTTTTCCGGCAGGCCGACGTGGTCGGCGACGGCCTTGACGCTGACCGGGCGATCCAAGGCTGGCACGAAGTCCATCAGGCACCGCATCCGCCTCTGCTGGTCAGAGAGGCCATCCCCCAGGGCGATCTGGCCATAGTCGACGTAGAGGTCGTATTGCGGATTGGACAGGCAGATATTGCCCTCGAATTTTCTTATGACCATGGGCGACGCTTCCAGCCGATCCACTGCTCCGATCAGGGCGTCGACGGCCTCATTGAGCGAAGCCTCCTTGATGATCTCCACACTGTCCCGGCTGGAATGATACTCGGGATAGGGAAATCGTGAAAAGGAAAGCATCGGGATGCCGTAATTCTCCCAGATATACTCGTCGTTGACGATGATGCTTTCGAACGGGCCGGTCCGGTAGGGCAGGCCCAGTTGGTCGAGGCTTGCCTTCAGGGCATGCAGGGTGCTGACCATGCTCCGCCGGGATTCCTGAACCGCGAGCGGTGTAACGGATCCAAGCATTTCCAGGAAGATGCCTTCCAGGATCCGGCTACGTTCCGACTGGTTCAGGCCGGCGAGGTAAAGCTCCGACCCGATAATGCCCGGCGAGAGGACAAGGGAATACGTGAACTTGGTCTTTCGGTCTCGCAGACGGCGCAGGACCTCCAGGCCCACCACGCACCCGGCCAAGCCATCGTTGGCCACACCCGCATGATCCAGGTTGCCGCCGAGGACGATAGTTAAGTCGAGCGACCCCTGGTGTCTATATTCGAGAATCTTCAATGCGCCGGGAGCTTCCGCCGTGCGGATTACGACCTCATAATCGCCTGGGACGAGTTGGTCGAAGATTCGCTTCGGCATGCAGAATCCCCAGTCCCGACTCCAGCTCCTGAATTGCTGCCGATAGTGGAAGGGAATCGAGTCGTCGTCGCGGTGATCGTAATGGAGGTGATGCCGGAGTTCCTCCAGACTTACCGTTCCGAAAAAACTCTTCGAGAGCCCGATTACCCCTAGCGGATGGGCGGCGCCGTCATAAGCCGTGTGGCCGTCTTTGATGATTCTAGCCTCCTCGACGTCCCACGAAGGAGGAATCACCCATCCGTTGTGCTCGCGGGAACTCGGCACGGAGATCACGCGAAAAGGAAGCACGTCGCGCAGATAATCCACCGCCTGATCGTAACCGAGCGAACAAACAGCCCGATTGAGCGGCGTGAGGTGCTGCAAGATTTGCATCATGGTTTGCATGCAATTAGGCTAGCTGGGCAAATCGTTGGTATCGAGACGCGGCAAGGTTAACCGATCGTCAACGTCCAAATCCGCAATCCGGGCTTCCACAGTAAATCCCAGCCGACACTGACGGCCCCGCAGGATTTGAAGGAGCGAGTCGTTGAAGCCACCATAGGGATAACACACGGTCCACTCGTCCTTTCCTATGCCCAGCTTCTGGAGGAACTCTAGAGATCGATCGATTTCAACGGCCTGCGCTTTCGGAGAAGCATGATCCAACCACGCATGAGTATATCCATGACTGCCAATGTGCATTCCATGGCGTCGTAGGCAGACGATCTGGTCCACAGACATGTACAATTCGCAGGCGAAAGCCACCTCGTCGGCGGTCACGTGCTCGGCGAACAGCCGCCGCACGATTTCCGCCCGGACCGGCTCGGGCAACTCGCGTTGGAGGAGGCGTTTGAGCACGGTCACCTCGCGGGTATCGTAGCGATGCTCCCCCGTCACTGCCAGGAGATAGGCTTCCCTGGTCTTGAGCGCATGTTCCGAACGAAACTCCGCCAGGGAGGAGAAAATCTGGTCGAGCAGGATCCCGGCGTCGGGAACGGAAGCGAGGACGAAATGGATTTTGTTAACGTCCAAGACCCTATGATCAAGGACCGCCTGAGCGGGAGGGAAAAAACACCCACGGATTCCCCGGGCCTCTAAAAGCGGAAATACATTCGCAAAGTGATCGCTGTAACCGTCGTCAAAGGTCAGCAAGATTGGGTTTGGCGGCAGATCCTTTCTGGGGGATGACAACGCTTCCAATAGATCCTCGACTGCGATGGTCGTGTAGCGGGTCTGGATGTAATCAAGCTGCCGGCAGAACCGTTCGATCGATAGGCCTTTGATCGCCGGGAACCGGGAACGCTCCAAATCACGCACATAGTGGTACATGACGATGGCTACCTGTCGGTTCATACTCATAGCACCACAGGCAAGGCAAAAGCTTTAAGGCTTGGAAGACAAACTACACTCATTCCATGCACGGCAACCAGTTCACTGATGATGCCCAGAATCCCAAGCAGTGCACGCACTCGTGGCCGGGGGTCCATATGGCTGACCTGAATATCGAACTTTCCGCCCTATTGCAAATCTCGGAGCACAAGCTTGTCGCCAAGAACGCGCAGGGCATTGCTCAGCTCCGCAGAGTTCTGCAAGTCCTCGCGCTTAACGCGTAGCCAAAGGGATGACAGCGCTGCCAGTGCGTCCGGAGATTCTTCCAGTACACTGTTGCTTATATCTAGTGCCGTCCGATACCTATGAGTCCTCGCATAACCTTCGATAAATGGAAACCACTCAGACGGATCGCTCGGCTTATACCCTTGCTTCATGACCTCATCACCCAAACTTGCCACCGCGTCCCAATGTTTAAGCTGCCGTTCAAGTTCAGCCCTCTGGTAAAAATACAACCATTGGCCCTTTGGTTCCGGGCCGAAAAACTTAAGCAGTGGCCCAGCAGGAAGTCCCGGAGCGTTGCTGATTACCTCTCCAGGCTGCGATAGGTTTGAGAGGTTCAGGCAAAGGGCAGAGCCGCGCAGAATTTCATTCGCGTAAGGTTGGGTAACAATTCGGAAGGTTCCCCTCGGCGAAATCCACGATACCAAACTCTGCGCCGTGTTTCCTTGAAACTCAAATGCACGCAGACGTCCGACGACCGGGTCGCCTGGTCTCAAACTCAGATTCCCCGTACCCCAAGACAACTTATCGACTGATAACCTAGACAAGTCGAAGATAAAGTAATCCAAGTGACCTGCACTGTCATCCCGGTTGTAAAGCAAATTTAGAAGACCAGCACTGTGGTTTCCATATATCGATGGCGGCAAACCCTCTGCGAAAATACTGGTGCCTTGCTTGAGAACGGGAGCACGCCAGGCAAGCTGCCAAAAAAACGACTTCTGTGCAAGCCAATCCCGATGGTAAACGCTCGCATTTTGAACCTGGAAAGCGCTGAATGCGAATAGTATTAGTGACACATAAAGCAGCCTCGACAGGCTTCTTGTGCCAAGAAATGCGAGAAGGCATGAAAGCGTGAGCGAAGCTGCGAGCATGAACGGAAGAGTGAATCGGTCAGCGAACGAAGGATGTGGCGTGAATCCGGCGGTGAGCCCGGAAACCACGAATGGCAATCCCGCGACGCCGAGTCCCAGCAGGCCCAACAGGAGACCAGTTTTCGGAAAGCAACGCGGCTCGTCGTCTAACGGCTCGGAAGCTCGCACGGGCTGGGGGCTTATTGTCAGCCGTCGCAGCGTATAGATCGCAATTCCAACCACGATTGTGGCGATCGTCCAGGAAAGAATCCCTGAGCGTGAATTGAGCGTGATGAGATCCGGACTGAAGGGTCGCGCCCAAGCGAGGACAGTTGCCATCAAGATGTTGTGGATTCCGCCCCAGACTCGGGCGATTGCCTCGTGTATCGGGCTGCTTAGGATCCGGGAAATGTCAGAGCCAACGTCCTTGTTGCTCGCTGTTCCGAAAGGCGACGCCACATGAAAAACGAACGCGCGCCAGACAACATATGCCGTCCAGACCGTTGCGTAAGGGCTCCACATGACCAGGGCAGTTTTGAGTTTCTTCTTGAGGTCCCGCGTTACGCATTCGCGGCTTGCGAGGGCTCCGATGACCAAAAGGCGGAAAAGTTCCAGACCTAAGAAATACTCCGTGATCAGGTAAGAAAAACCTTCAGTTACCAGCGAGATGGGGAGGAACAACCAGCGGTTAGCAGGTTTAGCAATGGAGAATATTGTCGCGGCCAGAGAAACCACGAAAAAGAGAAAACTCAGATGCTGTGAGAGATAGGTTAGAGCGATCGGTTGTTGAGTAAAACCTGGATAGAGCAGCACGAGCGTCCCAACCAGCCACGCGACATCCTTTCGCCTGGGCCAAAGTGCGCAAAATGCGACAAACAAAGCAGCAGACGAAGTGCAGCGGACAGCGAGGGCCACAAGCTGCCATCCTGTCGGAGATATTCCAAGAATTGGGGCGAGATTCGCATATATCCAACCGGAAACGGGGCGGTCGCTGGCAAAGTAGTTACTGAGGCCCCGTGGTCCGAGAGCGTTGTAAACCCAAATGATCGGCCAGTCATCCCAATAGAAACCAACTACGGGAATGCATAAACCATAGACCAACGCTCCTATTGCCAAGAAAGAGATAATTGCTAAAGTATCTGGACGCTTAAGATAAAAGCGATCACCATGAAACATCTTAAGAGGATTCTGCATTGGGGCTCCTAAATGGGAATTGCAGGAATGTACCGGAGCTGACAGCAGCAGCGCTCGACCGAAAGACCTTTAATCGCGGGAAAGCGGGACCGTTTGTCGCAACCAAACCACGCCGTTACGCGGCCCAGGATCTGTTCGCATCCCACATATGAAAACCAGCCACAAATGCGGGTGCCCTAGGGATGCCTGGAAAAAGTTTGGTAAAAAAACAAGAGATTACGCTATCGCAATGCAGACCGGCGGAGCCGCAAGAGGAGGTCAAAACGCAAAGTCGCCCATCTCGCGCGGCAGAATCGCAAAAGAGAACCTAAAGACAGAGGGCAAACGTGAAAAGCCTTTGCTGACGGCGGCTACCCGCTGGACCCTACATCCCCCTCACCCACCGCTACGCGATCCCCCCAAAAGGGACGAGGGTGGTTGATCAAATTTGCTACTCTTGCCCGCTCTGGGGGGAGCTTACTGACGACGGAAAGTTAAGTTCTGAGATCTGAAGCCGAATTCGGCACCTCCGTTGCGGATAGCGACAACCTCCAACCGGAGATTATTCGTCGGCGCACTTCCTTCCAAACACCGCGTACTGACCACCAAGTGGGAACATCGAGATCCAGCGCTCTGCTGCAGCACCCCCGTTTTTGTAAATGCATTCCGGAAAAAACAGAAAGTAAGAAACCGCCGCGGGGGTCAAGCCTGCATCAACCTGCAACGCTTTTGTCTCTTTGGCACTCAGGAGGCGGGCGTTGCGATCGACCGGTGTACGGCTGACGATGAGTTTCGTCACAGGATTGTGGGGATTATGTTCGATTATGGCCAAGGTCCCTCCCGGTTTTAGCACTCGAGCTACCTCACGGGTCAACGCGACCCGATTGGCCACTGAAACATGGTGGTACACACACACGACGGAAACCAAATCAAACTCGTGGTTATCAAACGGGATGCAGCAAGGATCCTTCTGCAACCTTACGTCGAGTCCCAGTGCACGGCCGATCATGCCCGGGGACACATCACAACCCGCCACACGGGCGAAGTCCCCGCGCAAGAGTGAAAGAAGCTTTCCCTGCCCACATCCTACATCAAGATAACTCATCGCGCGCGTATCCAGCGTGAGCTGGCGAAAGTAGCTGCGTATCAGGTCGCACTTGCGACGATGGAAAAAATCCGAATCGGCGCCCGCAAAACGATGGCGAACTGGATCAGAGAGCAGCTCCTCGTACGACGCGGAACAACGGTCAAACTCGGGTTCTGTCACAGTTTCTCGACCGCCTTGAAGCGTGTCCCCACTTCAGCTTTCTTCACCGCATCAGCATTGATTATCTGGGCCACCAAATAAAGGGGGCGGTTCTTGGCCTGCTCATACAACTTTCCGACATATTCTCCAAGCATTCCGATGCTCATTAACGACGCACCACCGATGATAGAAATCAGCACCGTCAATGAGGTCCACCCAGGTACAACATACCAGTTAAAAATCTTCGCGAGAACCGACCGCCCCCCTTCTTCTAACCCGATTAGCGTGACAATGACTCCCATCCAGATGCTTGCCCTCAGCGGAAGTGTTGAAAATGAGGTCGCTGCCGTCCATGCAAACTTCACCATTTTCCTCAGCGGATACTTGGTTGATCCCGCAACTCTGGGCGCCCGTTCGTACTGGATTCCAATCTGCGGGAATCCCACCCACGCGACCATGCCTCGAAGGAAACGATGGCTCTCTCGCATTTGCTGCAAGGCATCCCGGCAGGAACGGGACAGCAACCGGAAGTCGCCCGCATCTTCGGGCAGGTCCTTGTGCACGAAGGTACGCATGAGCCGATAGAATAACCACGCTGTGGACCGCTTAAACCATGTCTCTCCGGCGCGCGTTTTCCGTTGCCCATAAACGACGTCGTAGCCTTCGCAGTAACGTTCAATCATGCGGGGAATGACCTGCAGGGGATCCTGCAAATCAGCGTCAAATATAACGACGGCATCACCACTGGCGTAGTCGAGACCTGCAGTACACGCGATCTGATGGCCAAAGTTGCGTGAAAAATTCAACACTTTGACGCGATCGTCCTGCTTCGCCCACTCAACAATCTGTTTCAGGGTCAAATCAGTGCTCCCGTCATTGACTAGAATGATTTCTGTTTCACCTTGTAACTCACGCACAAACTCTTCCAGCGCACGTCGCAGAAGGGGGATCACCGCCTCCTCGTTGTATACGGGGATCACCAGCGAAAGCCGATGGGGATACGGCCGCGGCTGAAGCAGAAAGTAACTTAGCTTATTTTTCATGTGTACCCCCAAGCCATCCCAAGTGCCGTGCTTAACGCTTACCTTGCTTGAGCCGGGCGATCAACCACCGTCCCGAACCCGCACCCACGATGATGACCGGCGCCAGCAAGAGATCGAAGAGCAGTGACGTCCCGTTGAACCGTGCAACCCAAGTGCGACTCCTTTTTGTGACCGCCGAACAGGCCTTATCCCCCACGGCAAGTTCGCGGACGCACAATGCGGCCGTTCTCAGGTCGCACTGGTAGATTTCGAACAGCGGCAGGTCGCGCGCCTGAACAACGTAGTTGCCGTTATATACTGCGTGTATCTGCTGGTTATCGGTCATGACAAACGAATTACCGAAATTCGCCCGAACCCGAAATTGTCCGGTGGCAGGTTCGTAGTTTGCGTAGCTAATACAGTGCCCGATGCAGGCGCGATCTATGATATGCGTCGTGGTCACCCAGTCAGAGGGAAATGTAGCGATTGTAGCGACTACACGCTGCCCCGGAGGTATATTACACACCAGGCCGTCCAACTGGTCCTCCGTGTGGTTGATCTTGGCGGTGTCATGGTACAAGAAGAAGAAAAAAATGACCGCGACCACGGAAAAACCTACGAGATGCCACTTCTGCGGGTTGATTGCACACAGCAGGCAGCAAACCAAAATTGCTGACACGGTGGTCAGCCTCAGGGGAAGAGCATCGACCGCATGGAAACCTATCTGATTGAATAGCCGTGTGACGATGTAGGCCGGAAGCAGTACAACACCCACCAAACTGATAGCGTAAAGTTCTGACGGCAGCAGGTATGGGGACCACCATCGAGGCGTGTGACGCTGCCGCACCAGGTCAACCAGGAGACAAGCCCAAAGGAAAGCCCGAAACAACCGTGCGGGCAGCAAGTACTTAGGCCCATAGAGCAGCAACTGGTTGAAGCCGTCTTGAACGAGATGGGGTTCGGTTCTCCAAAAAACGGTATTAGAAGGATAGTGAACTTGGATGAAGAAATGCACCCCCACGAGCAAGAGAACCGAGGTAATAAACAGGTACAACCGGTGGCGCAGAGGCAGGTGTTCGGCGAGCACTACGTAAACGCCAACGGTTGCGAGCAGGGCCAGGCCCATGGGGTGCGCCAGCCAAACCAGAGGAGCCAACGCGGCGGCTAAACCTCGCTCCCAGCCTCGGCCGCGAACAAGAATAGCCAATCCAAAACACGCCAGGCCTATCGAGATGTAACAGTTCATGAAGCCCATCTCGAATGTCCAGCCGTACGCGACCATCGCCAGGCAAGGTAGAAAGAACCAGGGGGGGCGCCGCGTCATTGCGCAAACCAGGGCGAACGCCCCCCAGAAGAAAATCAGCACGGCTCCGCAGGTCGCAATCTTGTCCGCGGCTCCCCAGCCTACGACCTTTCCCAGTCCGCTAAGTACATGATCGAAAAGCACGTTGTTCGAACGCCGGGCGAGCCACAGACCGGGCGCAGGGCCGGTTTTGATAAAATGCACAAGCCAGGCGTTGTAGACATGGCTGGGCAGGTCGCCCGCTTCGATGTGCGAGTGCCAGAGGCAGGGTGTAATCACTGCAAATGAAATTGCCAGCAGGCGCGGCCAACAATTGCGCAAGAATCTCGCCACATCTGCGAAGCTAAGAACACTCACGTTTGATTCCCGAGGAACTTCTTCTTTAGCACAAATTTCCAATTTGAACTCCCCTTGAGGTTGCGCGCATGGCGATACGTCACGATGCTGACGGATCGGTTCATCAGGAAAGCAGCAGGTTAATCGATTCGGTAAATTTTAAGATCGCCGCAGTTTTGCTCCTCCGTTGCCTCCGTAGGCTCAATCGAGAAAGACGATCCTCTTCTTGGAGAAAAAATTCCAGCAGGTCACAATCGTCAAACTGGCGCACTTCGCCAGTAGGTAATTGATGCCCGCAATTCCCACGAGCGCCCACATTGTGAGCTGGTTCAAGCCGAGCCCCACCCCTGTGGTCACCATAAAAATAGTGAATTCCGGGGCTCTGCCGAAGCGGCCGGCAAGGAAGACATATTGCACACTTAAAAGGTAGTTTAGGGTCGACGCTGTAGTGAAGGCCAGCAATGCCGAAAGGAAGTAATTCAGTTGCGCGACTTTGACCAGAACGTACAAGAGCCCGAAGTCGAGCGCAACTGTGCATACACCGATAACTCCAAAGCGGGCCAACTGAGTGACCAAAGGCGACCTCCTGACGGCGGTTTTCGATTGGGTTTGCACCTCAGTGATTCCGCAGCAAGCGCACGCGCCACGCCAGCAGTTGGCACAGGCAGCGTGACCCGACCTTGATCCACTTCCACAATCCCCTGAGCGACTGCTCGCCGCCACGCCGCGGCAGGTGCTGTACGACGACCTCTGCGACACGATACTTCATCTTCCGGCAAAGGATGGATAGCATGACCATGGGGATGAACGAATCACGGGGGACACGCGCCAGTACATTCTCCATGGCCTGGCGTCGCATCAGCTTGAAAGGGCAGTTCGCGTCGCGAATCCACAGTCCCCAAACGACGAAGTTCGCCAGCCGCATGACAGTGGTGATGAAGATCCGCATCGGTCCCTCGGCGCGCGTAGAACGTACACCCAGTACAAAGTCGCTCGTTTCCCGCTGTTCCCAGACTTTCCAGAAGTCCGAAGGGATGTGCTGCTGGTCGCTATCGGTTTGGAACACCCAGTCCTGGGTAACCCGGTCAAAACCATATCGCAACGCCTTTCCGTGGCCGCCATTGCGCTCGGGAGTCAGCGGACGAAGCGCCGGAATTTCCTGGGCGAGCCGCGCTAGCACTTCACCGGTCATGTCCTTGCTGCAGTCATTGACCACGATCAACTCGGCGCCCGGTATCTGAGAGATCACTTCTCCATACCACTCCAGCAGTGTCTTTTCGATGATTTCCTCCTCGTTGTAGGCGGGCATCACGATCGAAACCATAAAGCGCCCCTCCCGATCAGTGCCCGCCCCCATTGGCAACCGCCGGGAACCAATAGGTCACTTCCGGGGTCCCGAAAGCCAGACGATTTACCAGCTCGACGCCCTGCATCAAAGAGTGGTCTTGATTGGACACCTCGTATTTCCATCCACCGAAGCGTCCACGGCTGTAAATGTTCACGCTCTCCAGTTCAGCCAGAATAGGCTCTACCAAGCTGTCGCGGCCGAGAAACGGAGTCGGATAACCGTGGCACGCGCAATGCGTCCAGACGCTGGCGATGTCGTTTGGCGACCCGATGAGCTTCGTGGCCAAGAGTCCCGCAATGACGGAATCGAGCAGACCGGCGCGGTCCACGGGCTTGTAGGGCGACTCCGAGACCTCGACCATCAACGACCAGAACCGACTGACGTCGGGGACGTTGTTTGGCGAGTAGTTTGAAAAGACCGTAGCTCGGTAGAAAGGGCAATTGTCTTCCGGAAAGTACATCCAGCACTTGGTTTTCAAGTGCGGTGGCGGTTCCCCTTTCAGGCCGATACCCACTACGTGCACGGTGGAGTAACGGAACTGTTCAATGCGCGGTTTCAGCGAATCGATGTCGGCCAGAGAGATGAGCACGTCGAGCGGAATGGTTGAAATCAGCCGATCGTACTTTTCGTAGGAGCCGTCTTCGAAATGAACCGTCCGCTTCGCTGTCTCGACGCGCACGCAACGGTAGTTCGGCTGGAAAACGCCTTGCGGCAGCCGGCCGGCGAGAGTCCTCCAGATCTGTCCCGTCCCGCCGCGCAGCGGAAAACGAAAGCAGTTGTTGGGCCCCCAACTTCTCTCTTCCTTTCCGTCGAGCGCGTTAGAAATGACCCGCATCAGATCGACAGTGGCCACTCGCTCTCCCACCCAATGGTAGGACATCGAGGCCGGCTGATGCGCCCAGGCCTTAAAGTTATACGGCAGCAGGAAGATCTCGGCCAACCCCGCGCCGAAACTGGCCTCAACCCATTCGTGGAAGTTCCCCAAGACCGTAGATTTGCGGTTCATCGAGTCGATCAAGCCGCGAACGCATTGCAGGAACTCATCGCGGGGCAGCAGGTGAATGTTATTCTGCAGCGGATAAGGAATGAAGCGGTCGCGCATCCATACCCAGGATTCCCGCATATGTTCCACCCACCCATCGCCGAGCAAGTCGTTCATCAGGTCGTCAAAGTAGCGATAGTGCGAGAACTGGACATGTCCACCGATGTCCCAGGTGAAACCATGGTTATCGACGAATGAAGAAGCGAGGCCACCAGCACGCGGATTCTCGTCGAATAGACGGACTCCCACCTCGCCGATCTCCGTCAGACGGTGGGCCGCACCTAAACCGGTCGGTCCTCCACCGAGAATCACCACAGACTCATTGGCAAGGGCATGCATGGTTCGCTCGAGGCATAATGTGCGCTCGGATAGCGACAGGTCGGTTTATCGGGGAAGCGGCAGGTCAATCGATCCGGTAAATTTTAAGATCGCCGCAGTTTTGCTGCTCAACCAGCCATGCGGGCAAAGGCCTGGGCAGGGAGATGTCGGTGCCGGGACGGGCGACAAGCCATCGCACGCGCCAGGTCTTGGCAATAGCACGAACCGTTTCCTGGTCGGTGGTACTGAACAACAAGTCGTTGTCGCGAAGCAGGGTCTTAAACCACGGGAGCGCTGACACCCCTTTATACTCGTATCCCTCGAGAAGCACGGGACGCTCAGACAGTGCAGCGTAGGCGTAAGAGCGCTCGCGAAGGGCCATCAGGCTATCCACAGCATGCTTGTTCGTCGCAAACCGCTCGCCCGGCGCCGCGAGCTCGCCGAGACGCTTCAGGCCCTGGACTTCGCCGGGCGTAAGAGTTATGTCCATCTTCATCCGTCCCAGGCCGAAATTGAGCCAAGGCGTAATCCAGGCCAGAAAGCCGATCAGAAGCATACCCATGAGGGTTGCGGAACCGACCGCAGAAAAGCGGTGGCTACGCTTCATCAGTGCCGACATGCCGCCCAGGAGTAAGATGAATAGGCAACCGGGGAGGATATGCAGGCGAAAGGATGCTCTCCATGCTTGGCTATGAAACGCATAGACGACGATGCGCATCAAAACGGCGCAAGCAACAAGGAAGCTCATGCCCTTCTTCGCCAGCCTGAGCCACTCCGCCATCCATTGGGAGCGTTCGACGCCGCGCCAACATCCGGACGTCAGGCGGGCAAAGGCAAGTATGCTGAACACGCTTTGCAGAAAATATATGCCGTAGCGCTGCTCACCATGTTCGAATTCTAGTAGGACCGTGAATGACAGCAGGCCCACGACACTGGCTAGGACTAGTGCGGAGAGAGGGTCCCGCAAGGGTTGAGAGATCCAGCGGAAGCCCACGATCCGGAACCCCAGGCCAACCATGAACCAGACCACAAGCATCCACCAATGTGAACCCGGGTTCTGATTGATCGTCGCTAGCGCCGCGTCTGAGCCATGGGTATACCCCATAATTTTCCAAGCCCCCAGAAACAGGCACAACATAAGCACGATCGACAACCACGAACGCGCCCCCCCAAGACGCCCCCAAAACAAGAGAATTCCCGCTATGCCGACGCAGTAGAGGGCAGCCACCGAGTGCACTGCGACCGCGAGAGCCGGCAGCGCCAACAAAATGACCTCCCGCCAGGTTGGGACCGCTTCCCGGCCCCTTCGAACCAGGCATAGGCCCATGATCGCCGTAATGGCGCCCAAGCCGTGAAGCACCGAATGCCCGAGGATCAGATGGCTGAAAGGGCCTCCATCGCCGAGCACCTCCACCTTGGGTATCTTGAAAAGGATGGCTCCGGTCACGTGGCTGGAGCTATTCATCTCGTTGGTGAAAAGGGACAGGAGCGAACCGTAGAAGAAAAGTCCGGCAACGGACATGATTCCCCCGAATTTTTCGCCGTTGGCCTTGAGTGACAGGAGCGTGCCCAGTCCGAAGCAGGAGAGCACCAGCGCCCAGAGCGACGCGCCGCGCGTCACGCGGGCGAAGGCGTCGCCCAGGTTGAGTCCGGCAAGGCGGGAAATGGCCGCAGCCGGGGCATAGGGTCCAAAATGGTAGAGAAGTTCCGCGGTCGCCGTTCCGGGCGTTTTCGGCGGGCTGTCGCCGCTCTTGATGTCCGCAGCAATCGCATGGTTGTATTGCGTGTCCACGTAGATCCAATTGAAGCTCCCGTCGCGCCGCAGGACGGCGTCGTTGCGAGCCCCTGGAAGGAAGTACACCGCGCAGATCAGCACGGAAAGGACGACCAGTGCTCCGCCGTAAGCGACGGTGCTTTTCGCCAAGAGGGGCCGGTCCCTCCAAAGGCACAGTAACCCGGCCGCCATCAGTCCGAGCCAAGGAGCCGGGACCCAAATAAGCGGAAGCCCCAGTCGCAGCCAGAACGCAGTCAGACCCGAGATCGCCAGGACGCCGACCGCGGGAGCGAGAACGATAACTTGGGTTCGAGCGGTAGTAGGTAGCGCCAGACTGACGATGCTATAGCCGGCCGCAAAAACCATCAACGCGTACCCGAAGAAGTTGAGGGCAGCCCATCCCCCGGCGGTAAAAAGCACCACCGCCATCCAGGGCAGGAACACGAGCGCCATAGCGACAGACATCCGGCGTTCGGAGCGCATGAGAACGTTGAGGCTCATATTCGCACCTACCAGGCGCTGAGGCCGCCATCGACCACCAGGCAATGGCCGGTGACATAACTGGAGGCGTCGGAAGCGAGAAAAACCAGCGCGCCGACCATTTCATCCGGTTGGGCCATGCGGGCCAGCGGGACACGGGCAGAATAACGCGCCTTGAAAGTGTCGTTTTGCCCGCTCTCCACGCCACCTGGCACCAGGGCGTTGACCCGAATCCGTGCGTCGCCCCAATTCGCCGCCAGGTAACGGGTCAACCCGACGACGGCGGCCTTGGATGTTGAATACACCGCCGGGTTACTGATCTGGCGGCCGAGGTAGAACGACCCCTCGTAGATCCGCTTGTCCGACGACAAGAGGCCGTAAATGGAAGCCGTCTGGATGATGCTGCCGCCCGTGCCCTGCTTTTGCATTTGGCTGCCCACAGCTTGGGCGACGAGGAACATGCCGTCGACATTGACGGACATAATTCTCCGCCATTCGGGCAGTGAATACTTTTCCGTGCTGGCAAAAAACGCGTCCAGGTCGGCCGACTTCGAAGCGGCGTTGTTGTGGAGGACATGAACGGCGCCAAAGCGTTTGATCACCTGATCCACCATGTTCGTCACCGAGGCCGGATCAGACACATCAGAGGCGACCCCGAGGGCCGGCGTGCCGTAGTCGCGCTCCAACTCCCCGGCGAAGGCGGTGCATCGGTCCAGGTCCAGATCCACCGCGACCACCTGCGCTCCGAATTCGGCGAGGCCCCGGCAAAACCTCTGGCCGAGGATGCCCACGGCGCCGGTGACCACGGCCGTTTTTCCATTTAGTTCAAAAAGACTCTTATAGTGGGATCTCATTGAGAAGTACTTCCCGGTTTTCGTGGCGGGCCATGCGACCGGCGATCAGCACACGCATAATCTCGAGTGTCCTGTCAGCCGGGATGGCCGGTTGGCCCGTCCGAATGGACTCGGCAAACTGCCAGAGCATGCGGCGGAACATAGAGAAATTGTCCGTGATGTCAAATGCCCCGGTGCGTTGCGTGCCAAAGAACTCAAGGTGAAACGTCCGCGGGCATTCGCCCAATGCGTCGATCTGCAACAAAACACCGTCGTCGAGCTGGATCACCGCCGAGGCATGTTCGGCGGGCAGCATCCGCACCGAGACAGGATGCGCGGGGGTGACGGCCAAAACCGCCTCGAGCAGATGGATACCGTATTTCTCCCACGACAAGACAATCGCACCCCGGATCAGCTTCAACCTACCATAGGCGGCCAGATCCGCCCGCGGTTCGTCCAATTCGCGGGAGTAGCGCATGCCGGCACAGGACATCAGTTGGCCTTTCTCGAGATACGGCTTGAAGGCGCGCAATTCAGAGACTTCCAGGCTCAGGGGCTTGTCCACGAACACGGGCAAGCCGGCCTCGAGAAAGGGCCAGGCCATCTGGAAATGGGTTTCGTAATCATCGCGGGCGATGATGACGGCATCCACCTTGCCCAGAAATTCACGATAGTCGCCTACACCGTGGGGGATGCGGCAGGCGGCACACAACTTCTTTGTCCATTCAGGATCCTGGGTCCACGCGTGCGTAATCGTCCAGCCATGCAGTCCGAATTCCGACGCATGACGGCGCCGGACGTATTCGTAGATGCCCGGCCATCCGGAGGCCGCCAGCCCTTCCGGGGAGTACCCGTTGATGATGGATCCGTAAGAAAACGGGTGCCCGTTCCCTTCGCTCAGTCCAATGATCCCGATAGACTTCACCATATTGCCCATCCGCCGTCGACACAGAGGTTTTGTCCGGTGATGTAGCTCCCGGCATCGGAGCAGAGCAACGCAACGGCACCCTTGAGATCCTCGGGCTGGCCAATGCGGTTCATCGGATTCTTAGAGGCAAGCCGTTGCATAAATCCCTCATGCTTCTGAGTCGGCGGATGCGGATAGGCGCCGGGGCTGAGGGCGTTCACGCGAATGCCATAGGGCGACAGGAAACTGGCGAGGTATTTGGTAAACTGAATGACCCCGGCTTTGGCCGCACCGTAACTCGGTGGATTGGCGAACTCCTTGCCATCGTAAATCCGGTAGTCGGGTCCGATGTGGCCGTACATCGAGGCGATGTTGAGGATCACCCCGCGGGTGGTTTTCAGATCAGCGAAAGCCGCCTTGGTCAGACGGAAGACCGAGCTCAGACTCATGTTGATGTCATAATCCCAATCCTCATCAGTAATGGACTCCCAAGAGTTCTTGTTGCCGGACCACGCGTTATTCACGAGGATGTCAACGGCCTCGAAGTGCTCGTGCACCTGGGCAAAGAACTTTGTGGCAGAATCCTTCTTTAACACGTCCAGTTCCAAGCCAACTGCCCGGACTGAACCCCCGGTCATGCGGACGATTTCCTCACACTTTTTCTCGCATTTCGTCTGGTCCCGGCTGGCGAGAACCAGGTTGGCGCCCAATTCGGCGAGCGTCTCGCTGATGGCGGTGCCTAGATAGCCGGCGCCGCCAGTGACGACCGCCGTCTTTTCTTTCAAGGAAAGCAACTGTTGCAGGGATTTGTTCATGGGTTGGATTTTTTCAGCAAAGCCTCAACGATGGTGAAATCGAGGCTATCATCGATGTCTTGGGATCGGTCCCGGGGCATCAGCACCGCGCCGACCTTTCCCACCAACAGGGACTTAGCTTCCTCCGCAAGTAAATTTGCACGGAACACATAAACCGCACCGTTCAACTGGTAAGCCTTCGGCTGTTTCTGCCGGGGCAGCCATGGAATGGCGCTCGCAATAAACACTTCCGGAACGCCATCTACGAGCCGCCAGGCCCGGTGCGGATTCAATTCGGCATCCTTGAAGGTGGCGACCGAATCGTAGCCGCCTTGGGCGACAAGTTTCAGGCAGTCGCGCACGTCGTCCGCCGTGCGCAGAGGACAGGTCGGTTCAAGCAGGATGACCCATTCGGGCGTCTCGCGCTCGGCCTGGAGCGTATGGAGGAGATCCTTGAGGGCATCAATCACCAGGGCCACGTCGGTGGCAAGATACGCCGGGCGGGAATACACCTCCGCGCCATAGGCCTTGCCTACCGAGGCAATCTGGGCGTCGTCGGTCGAAACAATGATGCGGTCAATCTCACTCACCTGCCGGGCGACTTCAATCGACCAGGCGAGCAACGGTTTTCCTCCCAGCGACCGGATGTTTTTTCCGGGCACCGATTTACTTCCGCCCCGGGCGGGGATGACCGCGACGACTCGTTTTCCGTTCAGCATGAAATGCGTCGTGCCAGCTTGGTCATTCAACAGTCGCCCGCGTGCCCAGCCGGCCGAGGGCGTCGAGCGCCTTGCGGTATTCGGTCCATTCCCCGGTGTCGACCCACGCATTCTCGCCGATCGGAAAGACGCCGACGCGTCCGCCGGCCTTTTGGATCAGCTCGATGAAATCGGTCATGTCGCACCGTGTTTGCTCAGGAATCAAACCAAGCTGGTCGCGGCGCACGACATACATTCCGGTGTTCACGAGGAAGCTGTATAGCGGCTTTTCCGTGATGCGGGCGAGATTGCCACCCTTTTCCAGTTCGCACACTCCGTACGGAATGTGATAATCCTTGAGGGACGCGATTAAGGTTAGGTCGTAATTGTTGTCCGTATGAAATGACACCAGCTCAGCGAAGTCCGCCTGGATCACAATATCACAATTGGTGACGATCAATTGTTCCGGCGTAGGCGAATAAAGCGTCCGGAGACTGCCGGCCGTGCCGCGCGGCTCCTTCTCCTCCAAGTACGCCACGGAGTAGCTAGGGGTCAGCTCTTCAAAGAAGGATTTGAGGATCTTAGACTTGTAGTTGACCGAGAGGTAGAACCGATCCAGTCCGTAGGGCAGAAATTGATCGATGATGATTTCGATGACCGTCCGGTCACCCACGGGGATGAGTGGCTTGGGGAGAACGTTGGTGAAAGGTGCGAGTCGGGTCCCTTGCCCCCCGGCCATGATGACGACCGGCAGATTGAGCCGGCGCTTGGGTTTGATTGTTACTACGCCCTGAAACAGCTCCTCCCAGAACAACAGCCGCACTATTTCCCGGGACGGATTGATCACCGGAACGCAGCCAAAATTGCCCTTCAGCATTTCGGCACGGACCTGCTCAGTCCCAAAGCCCTCTTCTGCCACATAGGGTTTGCGATTACAGACGCGAAACACCTGCGCCTTCAGGTCGCCGTCGGACAAGATCCAACGCCGGATGTCGCCATCCGTCAGTGAGCCGACCAGCCGTGACTCGGCATCGACCACGAAAACAATTTTCTCCTCGGTTTTCTCCAACTGCTCCATCGCTTGCCGGATGGTATGCGTCTGGGGAACGAGAAAGGCCTTAACATTGTCATTCATGGGCATCGTTTCTGGTGATTCTGGCCGATTTGACTTGTCCCTGGCCGACCAGAATCTCTGCATTCGGTGCTACGTCAAATCGTGAAAGCTTTTCTTTAGCAAGTCGTCGGAAAGACTTACATGTTTTAGCACGTCCTTGATTCGTTCACTGGCGCGCCCGTCGTGAAAGCGGTCATACGGATTGCGCAAGCCGCGCAGCGAGGCCCGAAAACGCGAGGAGATGGCGCGCTTGATTCCCTGTAGAATCGCATCCCGGGAGCATGGAACATCGATCACGTTTGCCGCGCGGACCCGGCCCCGCTGTCGATCACCGATATTCACCACAGGCAGTCGAAAGGAAGGGGCTTCGGTCAATCCGCTGGAGGAGTTTCCCACCATGACCGCAAAGTGCTCCAGGCAGCTCAGGTAACGGCGGTGGCCCAGATGGGGGATCCACTTAAATTTTCCGGGAGTTTGCCCGCACAGGGCGCGCAACCGTGCGTTGATGCGGGCGCCCTGGGCGTCCGCATTGGCCATGGTGAAGACGGCGTTGAGCTTGCTCGCCTTGATTGCTCCCGCGAGATGACGCACTTGGGTATCGACGCTGCCACGATCCTGCGTGGCAGGATGATAAGTAACGAGGGCAACCGGATCCTGCAGCGACAGTCCGAGATCCTGTTCGAGTTGTGCGCGTTTCAGCAGTGGCGTCCCGTAGATTTGATCCAGCCCCGGGGCGCCGAAATTGAACACGCGCTCCGGCGCTTCCCCCATCTGGATGATGCGCTGCCGGTATGATTCGGTCGCGGGAAAATGAAGCGAAGCCATCTTCGTGATGGCGTGGCGCACTGATTCATCAATGGCGCCTTCGCTGCGTTCGCCCCCGTGAATATGCGCGATCGGTATCCGGAGCATCAGCGCGGCGATCGCGGGCGCCAACAATTCGAACCGGTCTCCCAGCAGAACGACTATGGCGGGCTGCAACTCCGCCAGGGCGTCAGCGAAGCCGGCCAGTCCCAGCCCGATGGATTTGGCGTTGGCCAAGCCGGACGCGCCGGTGAGTCGCAAATCGATTTTTCGGTCGAGCTTCACGCCTTCGGCCTCGATCTCCCGCACCGTCAGCCCGAACTCCGGGGCCAAATGCATGCCCGAAGCGATCACCTGGAGCCGGAGCGCCGGGTCAGCCCGGGTGCATTTCAGGAGTCCGCGGAGCAGTCCGAATTCGGACCGGCTCGTTGTCACCACACATATTTTACGTCGCTTCACGCCAGATGATTCCAGTTGATGATTTCGTCTTTAGCGACGCTGGCACGGAGAGTGCGCCCGATCAACGCAGGCAGGAGCTTTGGGGCGATCCCATTACCCGGGCGCTTGATGTCTAAGTCCCCGGTCGCAAGCTGGTGGCCCACGGGCAGCGGGCGGGCGGCCACGACGCTCTTGCGGGCAATCGGAAGGTTGGCCAGTTCACACGGGGCCGGAGCCTTGATGCCGGTGCCCAGCGCCGCCTCAACATGGCGGATGGAGGCCACCATCTGCCGGAGCTCGGCCGGTTCAAGGGAAGCAGCGTGGTCCGGGCCCGGGAGCGAACGGTCCAGCGTAAAATGCTTTTCAATGACCTCGGCGCCCAAGGCCACCGCAGCGATGGCAATATCGATGCCTGGAGTGTGGTCCGAATAACCCACGGGCAGGCCAAAGGCCGACTTGAGCGTCTGCATGGCGCGCAGGTTGACCTCGGCATAGGGCGCGGGGTACTCGGTTACGCAATGCAACAGCGTCAAGCGCGTGGCTCCCGCAGCCTGCAGTACTTGTACGGCCTCTTCCACCTCCCCCAACGTCGACATGCCGGTCGACAGAATCAATGGCCGACCTTTGCCGGCCAAGTGCTGAAGGAAAGGCAGGTTGGTGATTTCACCCGACGGCACTTTGTAGAGCGGTATGTCCAGCGTGGCGAGCAAATCCGCGCTTTGCATGTCGAATGGACTGGACAGGAACTGGATTCCGATCTGCCGGCAATGGTCGATCAGGCGGCGGTGGGCCGCGGCGTCCAATTCCAGCCGCTGCAACATCTCGAATTGGGATTCCATGTTTGCCGTCGTACGCTCTTGATAAGGCGCCTTGCGGGCGGAACGAGTAGCGAGCAAGTCAGCCCGGAATGTTTGGAACTTGACTGCATCGGCGCCGCTGGCTTTGGCCGCGTCGGCCAGCCGCAAGGCAAGATCAAGCGATCCGTTGTGGTTTACCCCCGCCTCGGCAATGATGAACACGTGTGGCACAAGAGTCCTATTTTATCCGGCGGGCGGGGGTGCCGGCATAAACACCTGGTTCCGTAAGATCATTAACGACGGTCGCCCCCGCTCCGACCATGCAGCCGGCCGCGATCTTGATTCCTTCAATGACCGTTGCCCCGACGCCGATCATCGAGAAACGCCCGACGCTGACGCCTCCGGAAATCGTAGCCCCCGGAGCGACATGCACCCAGTCAGCCAGCGCGACATCATGTTCAATAGTGCTGTTCGTATTCACGATCGCACCCCGCCCGATGATCGCCCCACTGTTAATGACCGCCCCGTCCATCACCACGGCGCCTTCGCCACCCGATACTGCCTCGTTGACGATTGCGTCCGGCGAGACGATCAGGGGAAAGGACAGGCCGGACAAATGCAGTCGCGTCCAGAGTTCGTACCGCGACTTGCCCAGACCAATCTGGCCCAAGGCGAGCACGGCATTAAGTTTTTTCGGCCCGACGGCCAGTGCAACCAGTTCACGGTCAGATCCGAGGTAAGGAGCTCCTCCCACCGCGCCGTTATCCTTCAGGTCAGTATAACCGAGAATGCGGTAGCGTTTCAGCTTGCGGAGAATGCTGATCACGACTTTTGCGTGGCCACCGCCGCCGACTACAACGATTGCATTCATGTCCTGCCCCGTTTGCAGAAAAGCGCCCGTGATTCGGGTTTGTTAGCCATTCATGTTCTTCTTCAGAAACGCTGGCAGCGAGGTTGCCTCATCGCAACGCAATTTCGCCACTTGCCTGATGCTGGCTCGCAGAGTATCGCCCTGAGCAAGGTACTTCCGCGCTGTTGACACAATCTCCGCTATGTCGGAATCGCACGGAAAGGCATCGAATTGTTGGGGAGCGTCATATTCAAGCACCCGGGGCAGGCTGCCCATCTTGTGCGCATGAGACGCCAGAAAAATGCAGGGAGTGCCGCCGAGCGAGGCAAAGATCGAAGGGTGATATCGCCCGGAGATGAACAGCCTGGCATGGGCCAAAACGGCCCCGCACAACAGGATTGGGGTATCCACTGGAACTATGCCGACATCCTTCTCCCTGGCGACTCGCTGCAGAAATGAATCCGGCAAATCATTTTCCGTCAGGTAGACGCGATATCCAAGCTCCCTTATCGCATCAACGAGCTGCCCATAGCATTGCACCGACCTATCAGGCTGGCGGGCGGCCAAAGCTCCTCCTCCGATGCATATGTACGGCTGAGAAAAATCAAGTTTGCCCCAATATTCGTCTTTCTCGGGATGAGGCAGCAAAAAGTTGCCGTCCAATGGTGGATGGGAGTTGTCGCTTGCGTAGAGTGAAAACCAGGCGAAGAGTGAATCAGGAATAAAGCTGGAGTTGGTCTCCGGCATTTCCTTCTGGACGTACTCCAGGGATTCAGGGTCGCGCAACGACACGGCCCGGCATTGCGCAAGCAATCGCCTGGCCGCCGTGAGCGTTGTGCTATTTCTTCCGGTCAACGGACAATCCGAAATCATCGAGTTCACGAGAAAAACCGGCTTTTTCAGGCGCATGCCCAGTTCGATCATCGCGAGCAGGAAGAGAGTTGACCGGCGGGGCGGGGTCGAAAAAATGATGTCGCCATCCCCGTCGAGCACCAGCAGGTCGGCTTCCGTGGCTTGATCGTAGATCCGGGCGAGCGCCGGATGCCGGCGCTTGTGAACCAGCAGATTGTCGATGCTTACAGCAGGATCCTCAGCAATAAAATCCTTGGCACCAAACAACCGTTCCAGTTTGATGTACCAGGCGAACGGCCGCCGCCACCGTCTGCGCATCAGGTACCGAAAGTGCCGGTAGTATTTTGGCGGCATCAAAGTACCCACGTAGCCGGCGTCGGCCGTAGACAAGTCGAAGAAATCGCAGGTAACGCGGCCGGTGATGTCGAATGAGCTGCATAATAACTGCCCCAGCGCAATACTGGCGGCACGGCCCCAGTTTGCTGAGATTCGATTGTCACCGACGAGAAACACTTTCATGCGGACGGGTGTGGCCAATAAAGACGCGATTCGCCGGGTCTGCTGGCTGCAGTCGGGATATCTTCTCATGACTTGCATCAACGGTCGACCCGGAACTTACTTGAAAGAGTGCAGGGTTGGTGGTCCATGATAAGCAACCCTCGCGGTCGGTCCTCAAAAGTTGGGTTCGAGGATCGGCCACAGGCCCGCCCGCGGCAGCCGGGCGTTTGCAGTCAGGGATGGCCCCCGACACTGGGCGAAATACCGTCTGCGCCCTCAGGGGCCTGCCGGCTTAATGCCACGGCCACGGTGGTGCCGTCAGGCAACCGCCATTCATAGGGCACCACGACGGGTGTCGAGTGGCGCGCAAACGTCAGAAACTCCCCCTTGTAACCGTATTCGGCAAGATCCCCGACCACGGTAAAATAGGCTACTTCTTGATAGGTAACTATTAGGTCTTTTATGTTTGCTGCCCGCACGATCATTTTAACGGTATAGCTTTGCGGCAGCAAGGGAATGGATCTGAAGGTGCATGATATCTGACCGACTCCTTCCAAGGAATCAGGCCTGTGTCCATCCAGTAACATATTGGAAGTGAAACAGGAGCCGTTAATTCCCAACACCCCCAGCGCTATGATTGGCTTCTCGATGCGCTTTTGTGCGTCGTACGATATTTCCACGACCAAGTCGTCACCGGGGCAAAACTGGCTGCTTTCCTCCCCCCGGTCGTTTCTTAACACGACTTTCTGAATGATCAGTCCATAATTCGGATTCGCGCAGGAAAAAGAGCGTTCATTGGAGATGCTTTTGAAATAGGCCTCCACGATTTCATCCGCCTCCCCGTCTCTATGCAGCCGGCCCTCCTTCAGCCAGACAACCCTTTGGCATAAGCTGCGGATGGCTTCCATATTGTGGCTAACGAACAGGACTGTTCTTCCGCTCTGGGCAAAGCTTCCCATCTTTCCGAGGCATTTCTTTTGGAAGGCAGTGTCGCCAACTGCAAGCACCTCGTCGACGACCAGGATTTCGGGTTCAAGGTGGGCGGCCACCGCAAATGCCAGGCGGACATACATGCCGGAGGAGTAGCGTTTAACGGGCGTGTCGAGAAACTCTTCAATTTCCGAGAACGCAACAATCTCGTCAAATTTACGGATAATCTCGGCGCGGGTCATGCCCAGGACGGCACCGTTAAGGAAGATGTTCTCCCGTCCGGTGAGTTCCTGATGAAATCCGGTGCCGACCTCGAGGAGGCAGGCGACCCGGCCATCGATGCGAATTCGTCCCTCGGTGGGAACGGTAATCCGGCTCAGGAGTTTCAACAGGGTGCTCTTGCCCGCACCGTTGCGGCCGATGATGCCAACAACTTCACCCTGTTTGATCTGAAGGGAAACATCCCTTAAAGCCCAGAAATCCACCTGCTGCAGCTTTATTTGGCGGCGGGACCGAAGCCAGGCGAGCGGCGCGCGCATCGCGCCCTCGATCGCATGGCGCATGCCGTCACCCTTGGCCCGTTGATGGCCAATGATGTACCGTTTGCCGAGATTCTCAACGGTGATCGCAGGGTCGGGCACGGCAAGTGTCGTTGATGGTACCTTGGGCATCGCTCAAATCACATCTGCAAAGGTTTGCTCGGTCTTTCTGAAATACCACATACCTGACGCGACCAGGACGATCACCTCAATCACCGCGACTGCGAGCCCCGGCCAGTAAATGCTGCTCTGTGCCCCCAACAGGCACCAGCGGAAACCATCTATGACTCCCGCCATTGGATTGAGCGCGTATAGGAGGCGAAACCGCTCTGGAACGACGCTGCTCTGGAAGCCCACTGGCGAGATATAAAGGCCGAACTGGACTATGAACGGGACAATGAAACGGAAATCACGATACTCGACCATGAGGGCGGCGATCCACAAACCGACCCCAAGTGAGGCAGCGAACACCAGCAGCACAAAAAATGGCAGAAATAACACGGCCGCAGGAGGCGCATAGCGGTACCAAATCATCAGCGCAACGAGGAAGACCGCGGAGATCAGGAAATCCACAAAACTGGTGATGACGCTGGCGACCGTGACGACGACCCGCGGGAAATACACTTTGGAAATCATGTTGGCGTTCATTACGAGGCTGTTCCCGCCTTCGGCCATGGCGGTGGAAAAAAACTGCCAGGGCAGCATGCCGCAAAAAACCAGCAGCGGATACGGCCGTCCTCCGGAAGGCATCTTGCCCAGCTTCCCAAAAACCACCGTAAGCACAATCATGGTCAGGAGTGGCCTGATGAGCGACCAGCCCACTCCCACGAAGGTTTGTTTGTAGCGCACGAGCAGATCGCGCCATGCGAGGAAGTAAAACAATTCCCGGTAGCGCCAAAGATCGCGCCAATACTGGCGCTCCGTGCGGCCAGCTTCGATTAGCATAGGCTCTTAATACAGACCCCTTGGCGCGCGCCTCGCGACCCTCGCGCCGCGTTCCACTTTGAAACGCCCGGCAGAGTGGCAATGTAGTGACCTGATGCGCTTCTTAACACCGTACGATCTTCTCCCGGTGTTCTTGCACCGCGTGGGTCGCATTGCGCGTATCAACGACCAAGCGTGCGTGCCGCACGATGGCTTGGTAGTCATAGCTGGAGTGATCCGTGGCAATGACAACCGCGTCGTATTGAGCGAGGATCTCGGGCGACAGGTCCACGCTTTCGAGGTCAAAGTTATATTTTCGCATTTTGGTGAGGTGCGGAAAGTAAGGGTCGTGATAGTCGACGCGGGCCCCCTCGTCCTGAAGAAGTTCGATAATTCTCAGACTGGGCGACTCACGCGCATCGTCGATATCTCTCTTGTAGGCGAGCCCCAAAACCAGTATTCGGGCGCCCTGCAGGCATTGCTTGCGCTGGTTCAATGCGTTCGCTGCGGAAGCCACCACGTGCTCGGGCATGGAGGAGTTGATTTCGCCCGCCAGTTCAATAAACCGTGTGTGGAATTCGTATTCGCGCGCCTTCCACGTCAAATAGAACGGGTCAATGGGGATGCAATGGCCTCCCAGGCCAGGACCCGGATAGAAGGCGGCGAAGCCGAAGGGCTTCGTCTTTGCCGCCTCGATCACTTCCCAGATGTCGATTCCCATCCGCAGGCACAAAAGCTTCAGCTCGTTGACCAGCGCTATGTTCACGCAGCGGTAGGTATTCTCCAGAATCTTGGTCATCTCCGCGGCGCGTGTGGAGCTAACCAGGAAGGTTTTCTCGAAAGCCTGTGCATAAAGCGCCTGGGCCGCTCGCGCACTGGAGGCGTTGATCCCTCCCACGACCTTCGGCAACTGATGAGTCTGGAATTGTTTGTTGCCAGGATCCTCGCGCTCGGGCGAGAATGCCAAAAGGAAGTCAGCTTCCTGCCCTTCCCCAGCCGTGACCTCGAACCCATTTGTAGCATATGAGCTCACGGGGCACTTTAGGCCTGATCTCTCCAAAATGGGCAGGACAACCTCCTCGGTCGTGCCGGGGTAAGTCGTGCTCTCCAGCACCACCAGTTGGCCACGCTGTAAGTGTGGCACGATTGCCTCTGCGGTGCTCCGCACAAAAGAAAGATCGGGCTCCCGGTGTGAATCCAGGGGAGTAGGGACACAGATGAGAATGGCATGCATATCCTTGAGGTGAGCAAAATCCGTTGTGGCTTCGAAGCGTTTCTGGTCCACTTGCTCGGCGATAGTGGTTGGAGCGATATGGCGAATGTAACTCTCACGCCGCCGGAGTTTAGCCACCTTTTCGGGGTCCAGATCAAAGCCCGACACTGTGAGCCCCTCACGAGCAAACAAAAGTGCCAGGGGTAAACCCACGTAACCCAGCCCGATGATACCCACTCTTGCAGCCCCGGCATCGATTTTGGACTGAAAAGCCGGCAGAACTTCAGATGCCACGGCCGTCTCTTTGTTCATAGTTTCACCTGTTTGCTTTCGAGAGTTGGTTGAACCCCAGTTGTGTATCGACGCATGCGCAATGAATGGACTATTACTGTGCCCTTTTGCCGAACGCCCTCTTGTAAGCGGCGAGCAGATTCACAACGGAATAATCCCATGCCAGTTCCTCTTCAACCCTCTTGCGTCCAAACTCACTCATCCTTTTTCTCTCCTCCGGATGATCGAGCAACCAGAGGATTTTGGTAGTGAAATCAGCCACCGGGTTCGCGCCGTCTGCGTACAGAGACGCTTCCATGGCGCTGAACTTTCCCTCCTTCAAATTGAATTGAACGATTGGCTTACCCAAAGCCATATATTCCATGATCTTGATCATCGTGGAAATGTCGTTCATCTCGCACGGCCGATCAGGATTGACGCAGACATCAGCCGTGGAGAGAATCTGCAACATTTGGTCGTCTGGGATTCTCCCCGTGAAGTTGACCGTGTCCTCGAGGTCCTTATCCTTCACCATCTTCCGCAGGCCGGCCAACGAGGGCCCGCCCCCGACGCAAGTAAAATGAATATCGCGACGGCCCAAGGTTTTGGCGTGCAACGCCACATCAAGGAGGATGTCCAAGCCGTCTTGGGCATTCATTGTTCCGAGATAACCAATGAGGTAGGGCTTGCCGTACTTTAGCGCAGCGCTCGGAGGGACTGGTTTGAATGTTCGCAGATCAGGGCCGTTTCGGACAATAAACACATCCTTCGGATCGAGGCCGCCTCTGGTTATGGCAATGTCCCTGTAAGTGCTGTTGGTGGACATGACGACGTCGCTAAAACGGAATGTCAGCCTTTCAAGCCAAACCTGGACCTTGTAGATGAATCCCTTCTTTGGGCATTTCGAAAGGTACAGCTCTGGGGCCGTATCATGATGATCAAAGATGTACCCTACTCCAAAAAGTCTGAACGGCAGGGCAACCGAGAAAATGGTATCAGGAGGATTGCAGCCCTGAATAACATGAAATCCGCGCCTTAGATAAATCCACCATGCGTACAAGAACTCCCAGAACAGCGCACATAAGTACTCGAACAGATACCCGAGAGTACCGCTTCCCTCACTGGGCATGGGGTGCCTGTAGATATGAACGCCATCGATAACTTCATATCCCTTTCTGTACCCCTTGTCCCTGGGACATAATACGGTCACCTCGTACCCGTTTTGGAAGAGCGAGGAGGCTTCCTTCCAGACGCGCGGGTCAAAAGGAACGGGCGAATTTTCCACGATGATGAGGACCTTTTTCTTCACGACAAGAACCTCTTCGCCCTACGACAGTTTGTAGAGCCCAGCAAGGGCACAAAGCATGGTCGCCTGTCCCCAGTGCAGGGTTGGGGTCTTATTAACCAGCCAGCGCGAGTACCGGCGATAGTAAAAATAACCCGTACGGTCTTGCATGTTCCGGATGGTCCATTGGGCGACTTTGAGTGCCAGCGGCAGGCTTCCCGGATCGAGATCGCAAAAGAGAACCAGCGTATCAATCGCCTGCGAGCAGCACTGGATGTCGATCGGCAGAGTTTTGTGGTCGTAGTATTTCGGCGTTCCATCCGATAGGAAAAAGGCATTTTTCCAATATTCATATCCCTTCATCATCGCCTTCTGAAAGCGATGATCGCCAGTGCTGTCCGTGTAATGCTTAAAAGAGTCTAACACGTATGCCGTATGAAAGTTGTCAATCCAGTGCAGAATGGGTGCTTCACCGTAATACCAGGATGAATCAGGTCTCTGGTGCTGAGCCGTGTATTGAATCGCCTTCTCGGCCAACCCCCGATAGGACTCATTCCTGGTGTAAGAATAGGTGCGGGCCAGCAGGCTGGCTCCAAGAGTGTTGGCGTTGTGAACTTGATTGTTGTGGATCGGCGTATAGCTCACGCAAAGGGAGTCTCCCTCGGCAAACCTGCCCACATCGCGCAGGATGTGCTCGCATGCACTGACGGCGACCTTCAGATAGGCGTCCCTCCGGAAGTGGTCATAGGCGTCTAGAAACGCGTGACCGATGAGTGACGTCCACACCACGGTGGGTACGCCCTTGGGCAGATAAAAATCTCCTCGCGCTTGGTAATCAAAATGGTTGCCCCAGCACGCCCCCGAATAACCTTGCGATTGATTCTCAATCAGCCATTGGAGGGCATACTCACCCTTGTCCCGCCAAGTGGTGTCGCCTGTGGCTTGGTGAAGACGGATGAAGCCCCTGGCCAGAAAGCCCATCCCCTTCGTGGAGTGGCTCTTGGCAATTCCCAGCAGCGGACGCACGTTGATGGGAAACCGGCGCACACCCTGTTGGAGCACGGTCCGCAGGAACTTGCTGTTGAAGGTGAGCGGGCGCAGGAATCTCGCGTTCAAGCCGTCGAAGGTATCATAGCCGCGGTAGTCATTCTTATCCAGCCACTCGGATAGTTGACAGATGGATTCGTATAACTGATGTTTCCAAGCCCTGCTCGTCAATTGAATCCTAGCTTGTTCACCAACAGATGCCATCATAGTTGCCGTTTTTGCTCCTGCTATCGGTAACGCGCGCGAAATCCACTACGACTTGGTCATCGCGTAGTCGCGCAAATACGTTCCTGAAATCTGGATCGTTGTTGCCAATCACGACCGTTTGAGCGTGGTCCAGAACCGTATCGATACCGTCAACCATAAGCTTGGATATGTGCGGAATTCGGTTCAGAATGAAATCTCGGTTAGCGCCAACCAAACTAGCCATGCGCACGTTCTTGTCACAAATGCGCACGTCATAACCTTTGCCGATGAGACGTTCGATGACTTCGATCAAGGGACTCTCACGCAGATCGTCCGTTCCCGCCTTGAAACTGATGCCCAGAACTCCGATCCGCTTGTGACCTTTTGCCATGATGAGCTGGAGGCCCCTTGTAACCTGCATTTCGTTGCTCGATAGGATGGAGGTAATAATCGGTAGATCCAGGTCGTGGATCTTGGCCTGATAACACACCGCTCGGAGATCCTTAGGCAGACAGGAGCCACCGAACGCAAACCCGGGCAAAAGGTAGGCGCGAGAGATGTTGAGCTTTTTGTCCTGACAGAAGATATCCATGACCTTATGCGCGTCAATTTCGAATGCCTTGCAGAGATTGCCGATTTCATTGGCAAAGCCGATCTTGAGCGCATGCCAGCAGTTATCGACGTACTTGACCATTTCGGCGGTTTCTAAATCCGTTCTAATTAGCGGCGCCTCGATCTTCCGGTAGAGCGTGACTAGCATGTCGCCACTAGCTTGATCCAACTCGCCGATAACCGTTTTTGGGGGGGATTCGAAATCCTTCACCCCCGAACCTTCACGCAAGAACTCGGGATTGTGGCAGACGCCGAAGTCAGGCCCGGCTTTCTTCCCCGAATGTCCCTCCAAGGTAGGTATGACGATCTTTTGCATAGTCCCCGGTAGGATGGTGCTGCGAATCACGACCGCGTGCCACGCGGCTTTCTCCTTGAGCGCCTGTCCAATGTGCTCGCAAACACGCCTGATGTACGTCAGGTCGAGATTGCCATTGGTTTGACTTGGGGTACCGACGCAAACAAAAGACAACTCCGTTTCCCGGATAGCTCGGACTTGGTCCTGGGTGGCGCGCAGTCGGCCCGCTTGAACGTTCGATCTGATGATTTCCCCGATGTTCGCTTCGATGATGGGGGACAGACCGCTGTTTATCATGTCGACCTTTGTTTGAACCGGGTCGACGCCTATGACTTCATGTCCATCTTCAGCAAGACATCCTGCCGACACCGTCCCCACATAACCCAACCCGAAGATGCTGACTTTCAAGATGCGTTCCTTTCCCCAAGGGTCACTTGGCTTTGTGAAAAGCCCCGCAGAATCTTAATGCTACGCTTTGCCACGAAGTGCCATCTCGGTCCACGTGAGTTTCCACTCAAAGGTGCAAGAAGTACACGACGAATCCTAATCCCATCCAACCGCCTTAAGCTGCAATGGACTGAAAAGGAGGGACTACTTAGGTTCTTGCCAATTGGCACCAAAACTGCTTTGCTTAATCGTGTGTGCTGGAATATGTCCAAACTCGAAATCCGTTCAGGCTTGGTCTCAGACCATCCTTGGCTTGGCAACCGATCTCGTAACATGGAGGACACGCGGGCCGAGATATGGCATTTGTGTCATTGGTACTTCAGTACTGTTGGCCCTACTCCCGCTGTCGATGGTACACTAGGTGAAGCCGCAGGCCGGCCGGAACCGAATCAGGAGCCGACGAGATTCGTCCGACTTGGAGAGAAGGGCATGACGAGCTAAGATGTTAACGAATGAAAAATCCGCCGCTTCCAATAAGCGGTATTTTTAAGGAGCTGCTATGAAGTATATACGCCCTAGTCAATTTCTATTCATCTTCCTCTGCGTTTCTGAATGTCTGTATGCCCAGGCTTGGTCAGGCATTCTCAGCCCCAGTCGTGCCATCGACTGGACGAGCGCCGGTGTCGTTGGAGGCATTCCGAACCGCACCACGATCTGCTCCACGCTGAACCCAGGAGCAACGGCAGCGCAGATCAACGCTGCCATTTCGAGTTGCCCAAGCGGTGAGGTTGTTTACCTCAACGCTGGGACCTACAACATCTCGGATGGCGGCATCGTGATGCAAAACAACGTCACGCTGCGGGGGGCTGGGGCCAACCAGACGCTTCTCGTGTTCACCTCGGACAACTCGTGCAACGGCGCGGGGGCAGTGGTCTGTTTCCTAGGTGGACCGGAGTATTACGGGGCCGCAAGCGTACAGCCGGGAGGGACCAACGCGGCAACGTGGTCGGGCGGATATGCCCAGGGGGCTACGCAGATCACACTGACGAGTATCGGGAGTTCGGGCATCTCAGTTGGACAATACATTAACCTGGACCAAGCTGACGATACCACCGACAACGGGAACTTTATCATCTGCGATCAGAATACAGGTTCCCCACCCTGTTCTCTTGAGGCGCTAGCCCCCGGTCGCACCGTCGGGGGCGCGGCCTATAATCAGGTTCAGATGGTCAAGGTCACCAACATCAGCGGAAGCACTTACACGATCACGCCAGGACTGTATGCACCCAATTGGGCAAGCGGCAAGAGCCCTGGCGCGTGGTGGGCAAGTTCAATGCTCCAAAACGCGGGGGTGGAAAATCTTTCGATAGATGCCACCAACGCACCTGGAAACCAGAACATTACATTCGACAATGCCGCCAACTGCTGGCTCAAAGGAATCCGAGCAATCGGCTCTACCGCTCGTGACATTGTTGACTTCGTTCCCGCTGTTCACTGTACTGTCCAAGATAGCTATTTTTATGGCTCGGGTGGAGCAGAGACGAGTTACGGGATAGAGTCGTTCATCTCGTCCGACAACCTCGTGTTAAACAACATCTTCCAGCACATCGCGGTGCCGATGATGATGGGACCGGCACTGGGAACGGTGCTTGCCTACAACTTCTCCATCAACGACGCCTACACGGGGTCGACCACTTGGATGGCGGACAGCACGTCCGGTCACGATGCGGGAGTGGAATACCTTCTGTTGGAGGGGAACATCGGTGCAGGATACGGGGCGGATGTGTTTCACGGGACGCAAGGTTTTCAGACACTCTTCCGCAACTACTTGGTAGGCCACGACACAGGACGGACCCAGGCAACGACCGCCATCCAACTCTTTTCGTACAACCGCTATCACAATATCATCGGAAACGTGCTAGGCCTCACCGGGTACACCACAACATACCAGGCATCCGGGGGCGTGGGCCAGTCGGCAACCGTCTACGACTTCGGAGCGGGGAACAACGAGAGCGGTGTGACCGTTCCCAGTGATCCCCTGGTGGCGTCCACTTCCATGCGTTGGGGGAACTATGACGTGGCAAGTGCCGCCGCTCGCTTCGTGATCTCCGAAGTGCCGAGCGGAATAAGCCACTATGGTAACGCTGTGCCGTCAAGTCAGACTTTGCCCGCATCATTCTATTACTCGTCCCAGCCTAGCTGGTGGCCGTCGGGCAAGGCGTGGCCACCCATCGGCCCCGATGTGACTGGCGGAAACATTCAGCAGTGCTCTGGGGGGACATACGCCATGAGCCTGGCTACGGCGAGCACACAATGCACTGGGGGGAGCCTCGCTTCCGATGTTGCAGGATACGCCAATTCCAATCCAGCGATGGACTGCTACCTTATCGTGATGGGCGGCCCTCCAGACGGAACTGGCAGCGCCCTCACATTCAACGCAAATACATGCTATGGCCAACCTGTTGCCCCCAGCCCTCCAAGCAGTGTCACCGCAGTCGCACACTGATCTTCCGCTCACGCTGGACACATCAGGCTACTTCAGCCCCGGTCCGCTCTCGGTAAGGACCGGGGTATCCGCGCTCCGGTTGCCGTCATTCTCCCCGTGAGAATGGCGAGATCACTGATCAATAGACCGGAACGCACGAGTCGCTCGAGGATGTCGACACCCCCGCCGGCCTCCCCAAAGTGGCGACGTTTACCCTCGTGCTCCGACGTTGGCCGAAAGTCTCGGTTTTTCCAAGCGAAAGAGCGCTTTGTCCCAGCAGCTCACCAACCACCACTTGAGTTTCAACAGCAAGAGTTGGCCACGCCTGGCTAGATCCCAACCAAATAGCACTTTCATCCAGGAGTACTTCCACGACAAGTGTGGGCATGCCAGTTGGTATCCCAGCCTCCCGGCGGTCTGTTCCATCTCCTCGACAATCTCGGGCCTCCTGGGATAGAAATAGATAAGCGAAGTTTGCATGTACGCCAGACAGGCGGCCCGAACTCTCTCGCTCTCCTCTAACGACCTCAAATAATCGATATGTAGCTTCATGGAGAGCCAGTGGGCATTGATTTTCCTGTCTGATCGCCCGATGTAGCTCAGGCCGCCGTACCCGAACGCACGATAGTAAGCTCGTGCTTCCGGCACGAATCGGACGGTGTCGCTTGCCAGAAGCACCCGACAGAAGTACTCGCCATCGTCGTCGGACAATAGCCTTGTGTCCCACGGACCGGCGGCTTCGGTCAAGGCCCGACTGACGAGCCACGTGGTCGGGGGCATGAAGAGGTTCTCTCCCATCTTGCGTAGCAGCCATTCAAGGGGAGATAGGTCACCCCAAAGCGCAGTTGGAGTGAACTCCGCCCGTGACCGTCGGTACAAAAACTTCCCCCAGGCCGAGGAAAGAAGCGTCCGATTACCTCGACACTGCTCCATTACCTTCATCTGCTTGGCAATCTTGTCAGGAGCCAAGAGATCGTCGGCATCCAACCACTGAACATAATCTCCCCGGCACAGGGAGAACGCTTTGTTTCTGGCTGCAGCAGCACCCTGGTTTCTCTGCGTAACAACACGGACACAGTCCGACTCAAACTGCCGAGCAATCGCAAGAGTTTGATCGGTGGAACCATCGTTGACGACGATGATTTCCTTTCGTTCCCAGGTTTGAGCAAGCGCCGAGCGGAGCGTTTCGGCGATCCATTCCTGCGCGTTGAACGCAGGGATGAGAATTGATACCAGGGGTTTTAAGCTGGCGCCTTGGGAAACGAGCGCCCCGGGCGTGCGAGAGTGACAGGCCGCACCCACAGCCGGGATGGCGTCTGAAGGCCTGCCCAGCGAGAGCATTTCTCTCAAAAGCGCCCCGAGTTGGTGGAGGGGCGCATACCCTTGGTGCAACACGATGACCATCCCAAGATAAAGCATTCCGAACAACAAGGAGACAATCACGATCCGCGCGAGCGCCCCTGATACGCCTGGCAATCCGCCGACGAAGGGAAGGCTTCGTAGGACTCCAGCGCATACGCAACCGGCCAGCAGGGAGGCAGTAATGTACTTCCAGACCGCCACGAGCACTGGCTTAACACCAAGGCTTATTGGCCTCCCCGCGTACCAGAAGGCGGGGACCGTCAAAATCCAAAAAGATGCGGTCCAGGCTATAGCGATTCCCACAGGACCCCACGGCAGCGCCACAAGAAAGAACAGGCAGGTCACGGCGACCTCCACGAGCCCCCAACGAAACCAGCGGTCAGCCCTTCCGATGGAGAGGTGGATCCAGCCGTGGATGTAATAGATGATCATCACCCCGATCCCGGGCCCGAAGAAGGTGAAAATCAAGCCCGCCTGCTCCCACCCCGGTCCTAGCAGGAGGCGAATCAAGTCCTTGCCGATGAGGGTGAGATCCGCAGCCAACGCCATGCCGATAAAGGCCATCACCGACAATGCGCTGAGCAAGAGGTCTCTGTATTGGTCGGATCGTGGCTTGAATCGGCTCAGGGCGGAAACAGCAACGTTGGTGAGGGGTGCCGTGAGCTGGTTCGTGGAAAGGGCAAATAGGTCATACGCCTTTTTGTAGAAACCGAGCGAATGTGCGCCAAAGCGCCATCCCACTAGGAGGTTGTCCACATTTCGGCTGAAATAGTTGACGCTGAATCTCCCGTAAACATTTATCGCGAACTGAATCATGGAGCCAGTACCGACTAAGCGCCGGGGGCGACCCGGGAGCCATCGACACATGGACCAAGCCCCGATGGATTGAGCCAGTGGCTGCGCGACAGCCCCTGCGACCAGCGCCCAGTACCCACACCCAGCCCAGGCGAAGAGGATCGACACGGTCGCCGAAACAACACGGGAGGAGACCTCATTGGCGGAGGTCAGAGAGAAGCGCATGGCACGCTTAAGCAGGGCCAGGTGCAAGACCGATGTACTGGTGATGAAAATCGTCAGCGATATGCCAACTGCAACGCGCGCCACGACGGCATCGCGGTAGAATCGAGCCAGTAACGACCCCGCTGCAGCGAACCCCGCCGTGAGAATAAGGCCAGCACCTATGCCGATCCAGAACAGGTTACTGGCCAGACCATGGTCCATCTCTTCGCGCTGGAGGACAGCCTCGGTAAATCCGTTCAGCCCGAAGTTCGCAAACAGCAGGCTGAAGGTCGTGACCATGGTTACCACCCCAAAGTCCGTAGGCGTGAGTAGCCGAGCCAAGACCACAGTAGTGATGATCTGGATGGCTAACCCCGCGCCTCCGGAAAACACCGTAACCCCAGCGCCCCGCACGGCGAGCGTGCGCACCTCACCCACGTCCACAGCGGGTCGGAATGCACCGCTTTTATCGAAGGGCGTCAAACGGACTCGTGAAATCATCCAGCACCTGGTAGGCTGTTAATCTGTGGGCTCATTGCGTTGATCTGGCGTCAAGGCTATCTCCGGTCTCAGTAGCGCTCGCAGGGACGTGCTCAACCCGCCGGCCGCTGGAGCGAGGGAGGGGTCCAGTGCTTCTCCTTTCGCTGGATCATGTCATCCATTCGTTTTAGCAAATCCAGACTATCGTCAGAGAACTTTCGTGCAAACAACACCTCGCCGGCACCGTAGACATCGTCAAGACACACTCTGTCCTGCGCCTCGAATAGGACTACGTGCTGCTCATTAATCAAGGCAGGGTGGGCACCCCGGGTGGACCAATCTTCGTAGACCAAATTCCTCCGGATTCGGGATCTAAACGCCGAATTGCCAAGAATGGTGTGAAAGAACATCTCCTCAGGCGCAAAGGTGTTTTGGAAATATTTCCCCACGTGTTGATTGCGCTCCGTGAACACCAATATGTATTGGCAGGCATCCCTCGTCAAAGCCCACCAGGTATGGCCAGAATAGGGCTCTAAACTCCCCAAGTATTTCCTATAGTCACGATGAGCCAAACCCAGCTTGGCCAACATTCTTACAGCGAGTCGACGGACCGGCTTATTAGACTGAAACCTCAGTGTGTTAACCCGGGAGATTGGCTTCCCGGCCGCCTCATTGGGCATCCTCACCATACTCATGAATTCCCAACCACGATTCTCTTCCAGGAAGGTGTGAATATACTTACTGCTTCTTAGAGGGTATTCGCTCCCGCTCAAAAGAACAAAGTAATCGTACCCCCGGGGACTTTCGAGTGCCTGTCGAAGCAAGAGGAGTATCGCCTGAATTCCAGAGAATTCGGCCCAGTACACGGGTATGCGCTTCTCGCTAAACTGAATATTCTCTCCACCAATCGCGGAAAACTCCTCAATGCTGCTCTTTTGGTCTATATGAATGAAGAATGCCGAATCCTGAACTGAAAGCCTTCCTATCGCCCTCTTGAGAAGCTGTGGATTCTTGTAGGCAAACACCAGATAGGCGATTTTCAATTGTTCGTCGCCTCCCTCCTCGTGTGCAAGCCGCACGGCAGGCCTGTAACCTGTACGCCGTCCCAACAGATGCCGTGTTACTTTCCCTTATCGCTCCGTGACGAACTTGGGCTAACGCGGATGGGTTATCCAATCGTAATTAATGCCCGGGTCCGTCGAATTCTTCCCCTGCAGCAACGGAGGCGAGAGAATCACCTCCGGCTGACATCACCGCCTCTAATGAGGAGTTCCGGTTCTCGTAGTATTTTGCATAATAGGTGCGATACTCGCCCCTTCGCACGGCTTCCACCCAATCTGCATGCTCACGATACCAGTTGACTGTCTGCTCCAATCCCCTATCGAGTTGAATGCGAGGGTGCCAGTGGAGTTCCTTCGCGATCTTTGTACAATCCAGAGCGTATCGCCTATCGTGGCCGGGGCGATCAGCCACCGAGGTGATGAGAGATTCCGGCTTCCCCATCAGCTTCAGCAGCCGCGAAATTACTTCCAGGTTTTCGAGCACGTCGGTGCCGCCGATGTTGTAGGTTTCACCAACTCTCCCACGTTCAAGAACCACCAGGATCCCCCGGCAGTTGTCTTCTACGTGCAGCCAATCACGCTGCTGCCGGCCATCGCCATAGACCGGAAGTGGCTTGTTTCCGAGGGCGTTGGTGATCATGAGGGGGAGAAACTTCTCGGGAAATTGGTACGGCCCGTAGTTATTGGAGGAGCGTGTAATCAGAGCCGGAAATCGATACGTCCTGACGAAGGACCGAACCAATAAATCCGATCCGGCCTTGGAGGCCGAGTACGGACTGCTGGGTCGTAATGCGAAGTTCTCGTCCGCACTCACGCCGGGCGGTAAATCGCCATAGACCTCATCTGTCGAGACATGAAGAAATCGTTGCACATTGAGAGTGCGCGCAACCTGTAGCAGGATGAACGTTCCCGTAAGATTGGTCTGGATCACCGGGGCGGGCTCGTAGATGCTGCGATCCACGTGGGACTCCGCGGCGAAATGCACAACGACGTCACACCCTCGCATGGCCTGGGTGACGGAATCAGGATCACAGATGTCGCCCTTCACGAACTGGTATCTAGGGTCGCCCGCCACCGATTGTAGGTTCGCAAGGTTTCCGGCGTAAGTCAGTTTGTCGAAATTAACAACGGTGTAGCTATCACCGAGCGAGAGCACATGCCGAATGAAGTTCGAGCCAACAAAACCAGCCCCGCCTGTAACAAAAATTCTCACTCGACTGTCTCCTCGGGAGCGCGTCCACTCTCGGCTCCGACGCTGACAGCCAGCTTGTTCGCGCCAGTTCGGGCAACAAAATTGTTCGCGCGCAGCAATGATTCAAAAGTCCCCGCATCCGTCCACCATCCATCGAGCACCTCATAGGTGAGGGTACCTTCCTCGATGTAAAAGTTGTTGACGTCCGTTATCTCCAGTTCACCCCTTCCCGAAGGCTTAAGTCTGTGGATCTTTTCGAATACACTTTTGTCGTAGAAGTAGATGCCGATCACTGCATAATCGGACTTGGGAGCCTTGGGTTTCTCCTCGATGTTAACCACTTGGTTGCCACGGATTTCCGCAACTCCGAACCTCTGAGCATCGGGGACTTTCTTCAAAATTACCTTTGCTCCTCTGGGTTGGCTCTTGAAGTTCTCGGCGGCCTGACAAATGTCATATTCAATCAGGTTGTCTCCGAGCACGACGCAAATGGGATTCTTATCCGCAAAATGCTCGGCCAAACTGAGGGCTTCCGCGATTCCACCTTCCCGCTCCTGATAGGTGTAGTTCATGTGCTTCAATCCGAATTCCTTGCCGTTGCCCAGAAGTCTAAGGAATTCTCCCGCATTCTTTCCACCCGTCACCAACAAAATCTCTGTAATACCCGCATTGACGAGGGTTTGAATGGGGTAATAGATCATGGGCTTGTCGAAAACAGGCAGCAAGTGCTTATTGGTAACTTTGGTCAGGGGAAACAGCCGACTACCCGTTCCTCCTGCGAGAACCACACCTTTCATCTGGCACATCCATGTATAAGTTGTAGTTTCATGAAAAGGGAGCCGAGGCTTGCGGATTCGACTCGCCGATCTGGACCACGCAGCGAACCGCGGATCTAAATTGGCGCCGCTTCTGGGTGCGTTATGATAGTAATCATACCCCGCCACTTGGCTCAAGGTTTATCATTTGGCCAAGGTGAGGTTCGAGCCCATCAGATTGCCGGGAGCTTTCGATATCAGTTGAGGGTAGGCGTTCCGGAGCGGTTGCATCTGGAACAGCGGTTACCGCCAGGAGGAAGGCGAGCCAGATTGGGCTCAACATCCTAAACCCCGCCTCCGTGAAGCTATAGAGAACCCCAGCGACGAACAATCCCAGCTTGAGACAACTCGCGTCCTGATTCTCGCGCAAAGCGCGAATGATGTTCCGGTAGCCCGTCATTATGATGATGGCCAGCATAGCCACCCCAACCCACCCCCCGTTCAAGTAGACTTCCAGGTAACCGTTGTGCGCTTCTTGTATGTGAAGGCCGAAGCCGTTCCACACGCTCTGGAGTCGATCCCCGAGCCAAAAGCTTTCGAATCCGGTCCCCAAGAACGGGTTCCGAGCCACGCTGAGGACTATACTCCAGATGTCAGTCCGGCCCGTGAGTGACGAATCCCTTCCCATTGTTTCCAAAGCTCCCCCGCCAGCACCGAGGAACAGGGCGGAGAAGGTAACGGACACCAATGCCGCTACGAGGAGGTGCACGATCAATGGCTTTCGAGCGAACCGGATGAGGCTCGTCATAGCCATCAAGCCGCCTGCCATGATGAAGCAAGATATGGAGGTCATGGAGTTGGACATCCACAATAGCCAAAATGCCATGGCGAGAATAATGCCATGAGCGATCAGCCGCCGTGCTCGCTCCCTACCCTTTTGGCCCCGGTAAGCAGAAAGAAAACACCACAAACATGCGAGTCCATAAACCAGGCAAATCATCCCGAGCCCGTTCTTGGTCGTTGTGACGCCGGAGTACACCGGCACCCAGGTCCAGGGGTTGTAGCTCCGTCCCAGGTCGGGATAATACTTGATGAGTAGAACCGAGAGAGGCACGAGCACAAAGCCCGCCCGCGCTAGGACTCGCTTGAGCGCCGAGAGCCGGTCAGGATCGGTCAAAAGGACCAAGACCATCACGACGTCGCCCACCGCTTTAGTCCACCTCTTGAAAGCGACGAAAGGGTAGTCGGACCAGAGCGTACTCAGGGCGCAGTAAAAGAAAAACAGGAGGATCGGTCCATTCGCTCGCAGGAGCAGCCCGACCTGCCGTCCTCTCCTAACGAGCACAATTAAGCCGGCCGCCAATAGGGTCCCATAGACCAATGCGTCGACGGGACTTCCCTCGAGGTACTTTTCGGGTGAGTCAATCGTCGGCCCGATCTGCAGCCACAGGGACACCGGGCGCGACCCATTGATGAGCAGCCACAGCGCGGGGATCCAAAGCGCTTTGGAGATCCGGGCCTCACGGTCCCGATCGAGCCAGAAAAGAGCCAGGATCAAAACGACGTAGACAACAGTGGCAACGTCTGGAGGCATTTTAAACTAAAGTGACCAGTGACAAGCGACAAGCAAACAGGCGCCTTGCGTTTTTGTCTTTGCCTGCTCTGCACTCGTCACTCGTCACTGCCTTTAGGGGTCGAGGAATAGGCGGTGCGCAAGCTCCAGCGTTAGCAGCTTGTGGATCTCGGTGGTGTAATTGCGGTCACCCCTGAGGTGGCCACTTACAATGGCTTCCAGCCCGCTCCGTTCGAGGTACGGCCGGGAGAGCGTCCGTGGGTCGAGCAGCATTTCGCGCACGTACTTCGAAAGCGCGTCTCTATACCACACCCGGTAATGGCAAAACTTGTGCCTGCCCAGGAAAAGCCGTTCGAGGTGAAGCGGCGAGAAGAGATGATCGATTTTGGCCAACCATTGGGGCATCCCGTAGTCGTAAGCATATTCTGCCCGAAACGTGAACTCGAGCAGGCTGCGAGCGATCGGTGTCGACCACTTTCCTTGCGGCCCGCCCAAGCCCCGGTCGGTTCGAATGTCCTGGAGAATCTTGTTCCCGTCGGCGATCAGGCGCGAGCAATCGTCGTTATCCTCGAAAATATCGCTCTTTGCCAGGGCGGAATCTGGGGCCCGGAAAGCCGTGCGGACAAGATCGTTGTCCAGGTATGGGGACCGTATCGTAAGCTGGGTCTGCTCCAACGCCAGAAGCCCATATTGGTACCAAGGGGCCTGCCGGAATGCGGTGAAAGAAACGGCATGCCCTGAAAGCAAGCTCGTGTACCTCTCCTTTGCCGCCTCGATGTGCGAGAGAAAGGCCGGGCTGAAGAGTCCCGCCGGGGGCATCGCCGCCTTGAACGCCCGCAGCCGCCGCAGGATCTCGCTGCCGTAGTTTCCCGTCATCCTGACCGGCGCGATCCTCGCGGCAATTTCATTCACGTAAAGGTCCGCCGCACGGTTCACCGCAGCGCATCCATCGGTAAGGTACACTGTGCGCTCCGCATAGCTCGCAAACCGCGATAGGAACTCGTCCCCTACTGGGATAACTTCGTAAGGCTGCCGGCAGATTTTGGCAATCCGTCGGGCGATGACCACGTCCTGACAGTCCCGATATGGACCGCCGAACGTGTAGCACGGCAGCGAATCCGGCGGAGCCTTCCACCAAGCCATGATCATCCGAGTGTCCAATCCCCCCGTCAGAGAGATCCCCACCCGCTCCGTTCCATTAAAGTACCGGGGGAGGTTGCTCGAGAACACCTCCCGAAGCTGCCGATAGTAGGCTTCCGGCTCCAGGGCGCCCTGGTTCTCCCATTCCGACGGATCGAAGTACTTACCTCTCCGCTCCAGTGCGCCGTTCGCAAAGACCCATACCGAAGCCGGCGGCAACACTTGGATGCCCTGGAAGATCGTCCGATCCTCTAGTACACAGCCGCAGGCGACGAACTCTCCTAAGCCGCGCGGGTCCAGCTTCCGGAGCTCCGGACGGACGGCGAGAATAGCTTTCGCTTCCGCCGCGAAATAGAAGGCCTCCGGAGCCTCGTGGAAGTAGATCCGCTGCATCCCATAGCGATCGTTGAACAGGATCGTGGTTCCCTGGCTCCGATCAGTCAACAGCCCGTGAAACCGTCCGTTCAAGCCCGCTGGAAAAGCGGAATCCTCCTCGTAAAGGTGAACGAGGTATGAAGGCCCCCCCGCCGCGACCGCATGCCCCCGCTCCCTCAGGTGGCTGGCAGTCCCCGGCTCAGGGTATTCCTCCCCGGAGAATACGAGAACCACATCCCCTCGTTCGTTACATAGCGGCATACCATCGGAAAAGGAATTCTTCCTTGCCGCCCACCCCACGTAAGCTCCCATGGATTCGTCAATCCAGGTTCCCGTCGCGTAGAAAGTCTCGTGGCGAATGGCCGCGACCATGCGGAGCAATTGTTGCTCAGCGCATTCGCGCGGCATCTTGGTGATAAGACCGACGATTCCTGACATACGAAACTGATGTGCTGAAGAGGTCTTGCGGCGAACGCCTACGCGGCCGCTCTCCGGCCCGCGTGGACTAGCAGGGGTTGGAGCCGGCGGGAGGAGTTGAACGCTCCATAGGCCGATTACGATTCGGCTGCTCTGACATTGAGCTACACCGGCTCATAAACCTCGTCCTTCTATCGTACCAATTTGCGCGCATGCGAATGAGAGCCCTTATCATGAAAGAAGGAAGAATTCCCATGAGTCCACGATAAAGCTTTGCTCGCACGCACAATTCCCCCCACGCGGTGAGGGGAACGTAGAATCTGGGTACTAGGATCTCGCGAAATCCATTGCGAATCTTAAAGTCCCGAAGACTACTGTCGCCCTTGTTGCCATAGTTGAAATTTCCGTAGGTGAGATAGGACACCCCCTTCGAGGAGCAGAGTTCCACAGCCTTGGCGAGTAAGGCGTTCGAAGGCCGTTTGTCGTAATGGCTGATCTTGGAATTCAACTGCAGGATGGAGGCGACCTCTCCCCGGTAGACCAACTTCAGGAATCCGATGAACTCACCGCATGAGTAGGCACTGATAAAATCGCTGCGATCAACAAATCCCGAATGATCTCTTTTGACCTCATCGAAGGTTTTCCCATAGTGCGGGTAGCGTCTCCCCTGCCGCACGGGCGTCTCATTTTGAACCTCCGCAATTCCTCGGATTAAGTCGTCATTGAACTCCTGAACCCGGATGACAACGCCACGTTTTTCCGCCCTTCTGACGTTTTTGCGAGTCTCCTGAGGCAACTTCTCCCACCAACTTTTGAAATCCCGAACGTCAGCCACAGCTATGCTTGCCCTTTCAAACGGGTAGTCGTATTTGGGATTGGTGGTGGGAGGCCTCTGCGTAAAAGTGAATATGTCAGCAGGCCTGGGAGAGGCCTGCCTTAGTTTGCCGATGCAAAGTTCGGGGTCGGCAAACTCGCTTTCCAGCCACTCCTCATCATGGATGGCGGCCACCTTAATCCATTTTCCTCTAACGACTATGGTCTTCCCATTGACGACCAGCGCCGGGAGCCTGACCCACTTCCCTTTAACGCTGATCTCGATAATATCGTCTGCCATGGTGCATAAGACCTCTAGTTCGCCGCCTTCGGCCACAGTTTGACGCCGCGGGCAGTTTTGGCAAGTTCCTTCAGTTTCCGATAGAACGTTCTGGCTCTGTCGCCAAATCCGATGCACAAGGAACTCAAGAAACTGGACCGTGAATCGAATCGTCCCAGATAATAGACGTCCTTGCCATTCCCCCCAGCAAGCTCGGCCTTGAACCTATAGGTTCCTGGATTCCGTATTGGATTGATCCCATTAAGATTGTAAACGCCAAAGCCGTTCTCTTTCAGCTTCTCAACGAGCTTCCAGCGCAGGAGATGTGATCCTCCGTTTTTCATGCCGGCATTGCTCGTTGCGGCAAACAGCTCGATTCCTGTTTTTCCTATCGCACTCCAGACCAGGCCGGCGCAGACGCGTTCGCCAGACCGGCAGAGCATGATGCTCATTTTGAGCTTCTCAGGCAACTGGGCCTGAATCAATTTGAATTGATTGACGTCGTTCGGCTCCACGAATTTCTTCCGGGAAACCATCTCTTTGTAAACGTCAATGAAAGTTTCGAATAGCTGTTCCCCTGAACCTTCAACAACCTCTAAGCCGCGCTGCTCGGCCGATTTCAAATTGCGTTTCCAGTTCCGCCCCATACCCTGACGCAAGTCGTCGAGAGGGGGACTCAGATCCATGAGTATCGTCCTGCCGCGCGCCTCCTTGCCTACTGAGAACCCTTCTCCTGCCAAGACCGGCGAGAAGCGCGGAGCATCACCATCGAAAAGAATAGGAAATAGCCTTAGAACTAGCCCCCGCCTGCAAACGAACTCATTGCGCAACGCTCGAAGAGCCTGACGGAATATCTCTACGTTCGCTCCATGTGCTGCGCGCCGCCAGAGTGGTCCCCATCGAACGTATGCAATGCCCACGTTAATGAACGGGAGCCTTGCGATTCTGGCCTGAGCGAGGGCGGCGATATCGCCATTTTTCCTCAGTATCATATGACTCATGTTCCGTCGGCCGCTCATCACAGCTCCGTAAGACCAAGTCTGATAAATATTAGCGTCCCCAAATTCCTGCAGAATCTGACACCACGTTTGTTCGTCTGTGGTGTCAACCTCCGAAGTGTAGCCCGGACCTAGCTCGCGCATCTTCAGAACTGCCATGGGCTCAGGCGCTCTCGCTTAAAGACTCGACTCGCGGGTCGACATTCGGGGACGGATTAGTCACACTAGCGCAGGACTGAGGTTCAAATTCAATATGCTCCTGCGACCGTTTGACGCAAACCTGATCAAAGATGCGGTCCATGATCCTGGCCGTCAACAGGATTTCACGGTACGGTATGGGGGCCGGCGTGCCCTGAACAATTGAATTGTAGAAAGACTCAATCAGGTACTTCAGACCGGAGCTCATGTGGAAGTCCCTGGCCAAAAAAGTCCGTAGGTTCGTCATCAGGTTTCCGACGTACTGCTGGGCCATGCTCACAGGCGGAACAAACTTCTCAACATAGCTTTTGAACCTATTCCCCCGCAGCCTGATGAGTGTCTCCTGATCCTGATCGAGGATAAGGCCGTTCTTCGCACCATAGATGCGAAATTGATGGAGCGAGGGACGCATCTGCGACGAGAAGGTGAAGTAGGCTGTTGTACGCTCCTCTTCACAAATGATCGCCCTGAGTTCATCGACGATTTGTGTTTCTCCCATCCTCTTGAGAAGAGGGCTTACAAAGCCGTACGCGATCACCCGAGGCGCATCGCTGGTCAGAAACTCTGCTATGCTGGCAACCCCATGGCTGATAATGTTCTGCAGCAGCTTTCCCGGTAGCTTTCGCACCCAATGTTGTTTGTCGGCGAGAAGCGCCCTCGCATAAGCGGTGTCTCCGAGGTCATAACAAAAGTAACTCTCCATGTGGACCGGCGGCCCGCCCAAGTAGCCGCTCCGGACAAGCGCTCGCATGCGTCGCGCCGCGTGGCTGAACTGCCCGTCATGCCCTGCCGTCAGCTTGAGCCGCCTCTCGTTGGCAAGCGCCACAAGTACCTGGGCTTCCTCGGCGTGGAGCGTGAATGGCTTCTCCACATAGACATGGCATCCCCATTCCAGGCAAAGCTTCGCAATATCGAAATGGCTTTCCGGCGGCGTCGTAATATGAACAACATCTGGTGTGGCACCACTCAAAAGTTCCGTCAAGTCGCTAAAATACCGTTTGACCGGGAACCTCTCGTATAGCTGCCGTGCCATCAACGGCTCCCTGTCACACACCCCAACAATCTCGCATCCCTTGATCCTTTGAATCTGCGATGCGTGCGCATCGGCCATCTTGCCGCATCCTACGATGGCGACCCTAAGCATCGCGCCCTCCGCCCCGGCAGGCTTCAAAATAGTGCCTGAGTCCCTCCCTCATGCGTACCTTTGGCGTCCAGCCGACCCGCGTCTTCAGTTTTGCGTTGCTGTAATGCGTCTTCTTCCAATAGGCGTACCACTTGCTGCGATTAAAGGCGGGCGGCAACTGTCCCTCTGACCAATCCGAGTATTGCTCCCACAAATAGCAGAGCACGTAGCTTAAGAAGTGAGGAACATAGATGGACTTGAACCGCCTCACGTTCTGTTTGTACAAACGCAAAAACTTGCGACTGGAGGGCAGATCGTCGTCCACAACGTTAAACACATCGCCATTGTCAACGCACTGCTTCAATCCAGCGAGTGCAATCGCCTCGGCACAGTTATCGACATGCGTGAGCGGCATGGTATTTGAACCGCCGAGATGCAGAAAGATACCAAACGTGCCGGTCCCCACCCGGCTAGGGATGGCCTCACGGCCGGGCCCATAGACATATCCGGGCCTGACGGTGACGTACGGGATCCCGAACTTCTTACCATATTCGGTGACGAGTTCGTCCTGTTTGACTTTTGCGAAGGAATAGGCATCGCCCTGGAGCTCGGAACACGTTTCTTTAACCGGGCACGTCTCATCCAACAACCTCCCTCGACGGTTCTGCGTGTTAGCATAAACCACAAGCGAGCTCACGTTTACAAACCGCCTCAGGCATTTGTGCCGCATGCTTGCTTCCAGAAGATTCCGCGTCGTCACCACGGAGTTCATGAAGGCGTCGGGAAATGACTTCCCGTCTCTGCCAGCGGCCAGGTGGAAGATGACTGCCGCATCCTTAGTCGCAGCGGCGCAATCGTCCCGCGACAGAAGATTGCCTGTCACCACCTCGACTCGTGCCCCGTCACGGACGTGACCTGCGAGGGCGTCGATCCTAGCCACTTCGCTGGACGGCCTGACGAAACAGCGCACCTTGCAGAATCTGCGGTCCAGTAGACTCTCTACGAGTCTAGACCCAATAAAACCGGTTGCTCCTGTTACCAGGATGAGATCGTCCCGGCCGACAATAAAATCGTCGCCTTCCATCTCCGGTGTTTCACGTTCAGTCTGTGACGTATGGGTCTCCTATCGGATTTACGCCTAAGGAGGCAAGGAGCTTGCCTAAATGATGAAAGAGTCTCACCAACAGATCCATGAATCTGTGCTGCCCCAACATTAAGGCGAACGGCAGCGCGGCCGTGTAAACCGGAACGGCGATGACAGATTTCGCGATATCACGCGCTCCGAAAGTCGGATCGACCGGGGATATTGCCCCCCGGAGCAAAGCCCTTCTTAGCATGAACTTGATTTTCCAACGTGTTGGGGGAACAACCTCAAACGCCACCGCTTCATTGCACCAGATGAACGTGCCCCCCTTTTCGATCATCCTTCTGAAGAAATCCTGGTCCTCTCCTGTCAGAAACTCCGGTCGAAACGGAGGCTCGCCCCCCTCGAAAAGTTGTCTTTTCAAGAGCACGTTGCCAGTCCGTCCCTTCCTCCAGTCGATAACGAACCCCGTCGGGTAGGTCGGCCGTTCGTGGAACTTGCCCTTAACGACCCACTTTGGCGGCTCCTCGTCGAAGTGGGGTTTCACGGGTCCAAGTACACCGCCCACGTTGTTATCCTTGCAGGCCTTGAACAAGGTCAGAAGCCAGCGCTTGGTCGGAAACTCGTCGTCGTCAATGAATGCGATAAAGTCTCCGACGGCGTTCTCCACGGCTTTGTTCCGTGCCAGCGCGATGTTCTGCCGAGGTTCCACGGAGTACTTGATAGGAATACTCGATGCAGCGGCGAAGTCTGACACCACGGCCTCGGCGGATCGTAAATGGTCGTTGTCGGCGACCACAATCGAATATGCGAATAGTCCGTCCGTATCCTGGCGAGTGAGCTCCTGCAACAAGCGCCGGAGAAACTCCGGTCGCTTGTAGGTGCAAACGCACACACATATGTGCTTTGTCGCATCCGCGGCCACATCCACCGGCAAGCCCGGAGTGCAGGAAGTACGCAAAGCTAAACTGAGAGATGGGCTAGGTGTTTCCATTCGACTTCAAGACATAACAGGACGCGATCCGGCAACCTTCAGTCCAACGGAAGATCTCGCCTCCCGCCAGAAACCGGTATTCTTCCGGTTTGACGGGATGCGTCTCCACCTCAACAACAAACTGGCGGGCCAATAAGAAGATTCGGTGCAGCCGGTCTGGAGATTGGAGTGGCGCGAGCGAGAAAAAAAAGTCAGTAAGGCGGTGACGCCGGGCCAGTATCCGGTCCCCCGCTCGGCGATAGAAACGGTTACCCCAGCTCTTCTCTCCCGGAAGAAATGAGAAGTTACGCCGAACAATCGTTCCCGGCGGCAGGAGTCCTCCAAGTAGCACGTTGGCGGAGAGGTGCATGTGATGATGGCCGTCAAGCCGTTCTGGCGCCGCCCCGTACAAACGACGGAACTCTTCGCATTGCGCCGAGGCAACGTACTTGAAGGAGCGGATCAAACCAGGGTGAAACACAACTTGGGCGAAGCGGTGCCGGCGCAAATACCGTGAGATCCGTTGCTGGTGCTCGGTTAGCTGCTTTGGACAATCAGTGGCCGAAAAGGGCGTCGTCAGGTTAAGGTGCAGACCTGCGTCGATCCTCTGTTCCTGGGCCATCGCCGCCGCCCGCTCGGAATCCGCCATGAACACCATCGCGCTCACCGAGGAGACAGCTCCTCGGAGAATGCACTCGAGGGTCCGGTCGGTCGTTTCGTGGTCCCGGCCCCAGTCGTCAGCATTGATGATGAGGAGGCCGGTTTGCGGGACCTCGTCACGTGTAAGCCTCGGATGACCCCTCAGATCAGAATCGAGCGAAGAGTTCGGCGCCGACGGCGCGTAAAGTTCCTCGACCGGCGTCGGCGTGGACTCCACCTTGGTGTTCGTCGTATTATCGGGCAAGCAAACTTCCCACTAAAAGACTTCTCAATCTCTGCAACTGCTCGCGTCTCCGGAACGCCACCATCTCGGGGGAAATTGGCCTCTTCGCACGCCGCGCCAGCGCCCATAAATAGCCGACCCCCAGCGCCAAACCCCCGACGACATAGGGCCTCCTGGTCATCTGATAGACGGTCCTGAAGCATTCCCAAATCGGGTGGCCTCCAAAGCTGTAGTCCTTGACACCCGTCCTGAACCTCGCGCTTAAGGCGCCGTCCTGCGCCGTCCCAATCGGCCGATGGTGCACACAAACTTTGTCCGTATAGGTCCTGGTTTTCCACCCCTTCATCCGCGCGGTGGTCACCGCAATATGATCTACACCGCCGCCCTTCACTGGGACGTATCCGCCGATGTCTTCAAAGCACTTGCGGCGAAACAGTTGACACGCTCCGGACACGTGTTCGATGCCCACAAAACGGTAGTTGTACGCCCGAATTGAGCTATCCTTAAATGGCGTGCCGACCACTCCCAGTTTGGGATCCTCGGCCAGCTTCCCAAGCAGGAAAGAAAAGTAGTCCTGGTCGAATGAGATGTCGGCATCCATGCTGCCGATCACCTCGTACTCCAGGTCCTTCAACCTGCCGTGGCCGGCATTGAAGGCATAAACTTTTCCGGCAAAGTGCCGTTCGCGACGTTCTGGCATCCGGACCAATTCGATCCAATCGTGCTGGGCAGCGTACTTCCGCACGATGTCATCGGTTCCATCTGTTGAACCGTCACTGACGATCACCCATTTGAGCGGCAGAATTGTCTGCGCCACGACGGACTTAATCGTCAGCTCGATGAACTGCGCCTCGTTCCGTGCAGGGGTAATGAGAACGTAGGTAGGAAGAGTCGGTGTCATCAGAATGCATCAGCGTCCGCGGCCGGCAGCTACGCCGGCGAGCCATGCTGGAAGTACAGCGCGGGCACGGGAGTCAGGCTCTGCGAAACAAGCCCTAGCACTTGTTGAGCGACTCGACTCTGCTCGTCAAATCCGAGCCCCGGGTACATGGGCAACGAGAGGATATCGCCAGCAGCGCCTTCGGCCACCGGGAAATCCCCTTTCCTGTAACCGAGGTTCGCGTAGGCTTCTTGCAGGTGAAGGGGGATGGGATAGTGGATTCCCGTACCAATGCCTGCCTCAGCAAGGTGCTTCTGAAGTGGATCGCGGTTCTGAACGCGGACCACGTAGAGATGGTAAACAGCCTTTGCCCAGGAAGGCTCATAGGGGAGTTGTATCTCCGGGCCTGCTGAGCCCATAAGCTCGTGATATCGAAGGGCGCATTCCCGACGTTTCTCGTTCCACGCCGTGAGATGTCTGAGCTTGATTCGCAAGATACCAGCTTGAATCGCATCCAGCCTGCCGTTGTACCCCTCAACCTCGTGGAAGTATTTTCGTGACTGCCCGTGGTCACGGAGCAATCGAACCTGGCGAGCAATTTCCTCGTCGTTGGTCGTCACCGCCCCGCCTTCACCGCAGGCCCCCAGGTTCTTTCCCGGATAAAAACTGAACGCCGCAGCGTTGCCCATCGATCCCGCCTTCTTCCAGGCGTTCTCTTTCCTCGAAAAATACTCCGCGCCGTGGGCTTGGCAGGCATCTTCTATTACGAGCAGGCCAAAGCGCCCGGCAAGGTCCAAGATGGAATCCATATCCGCGGGTTGCCCGTAAAGGTGGACCGGGACGACAGCAGTCACGGGCCTACCCAGCCTCTTGTTGTACACTTGGCCCGTGGTCGGGTCGACCCCGCACTGTACTTGAAGGTACTTGCGAAGCTGTTCAGGGTCCATGTTGTAAGTGCGCTCGTCGACGTCCACAAAATCGGGCGTGGCCCCGGCCTGAGTAATGGCTTCCGCCGTGGCGATGAAGGTATTCGGGACGGTTACCACCACGTCGCCCTGCTTGACGCCCGCCGCGATGAGAGCGAACCGCACGGCATCTGTTCCGCTCCCAACCCCAACGCAGTGTCGAGTGCCGCAAAATCGGCTGAAATCCTGCTCAAACCCCGCCACCATGGGGCCGCCGATAAAACCGGCCGTCTCCAAGGCCTGCGCGAAAACAGCTACCAGCTCGTTTTTCAACTCCCGATGCGGAGTGACGAGGTCGAGAAAAGGGATGTTATGAGCCTGCATGAATCAGCACCTCCGATATCTTCTGGTCCAGCGAGCGCAAAACCCTGGCCGGCGTTCCCGCCACGATCGTATTCGCAGGAACATCCTTTGTAACCACACTACCTGCCCCCACGATGGCATTCTCTCCGATGGTCACCTTGGAAAGGATCGTGGATCCCGATCCAATCGAAGCGCCCTTCTTGACCAGCGTGGGCTCAACTTTCCAGTCTTCCTCGGCCTGTGGCGTCCCGTCGTGATTAGTGGCCCGTGGATAAGCATCGTTGATAAACGTCACACTGTGCCCGATGAATACATTATCCTCTATTGTCACACCCTCACAGATAAAGGTATGGCTGGAGATCTTGCATCTTTTTCCAATCCTGGCATTCTTCTGCACTTCCACAAACGCCCCGACTTTTGTCTCGTCGCCAATTTCACAGCCATAGAGGTTGATGAATTTCGAGAGCTTGACGTTTCGCCCCAGCCTGACATCCGGCGCAATGCATTGGTAGCTGTTCATACGAGAACGGTCTCCCCTCTCAGCTTCAGAGATTCTCCCGCCGCTTCCAGCATTTTGACGACACGCAATCCAGCCACGCCGTCATTAAATGGCGTCTCGTTTTTCTCGATACAGTCCAAAAAGTATCCCAATTCGACCTTCAGCGCTTCGGTCTGCTCGATCTTGGGCGCCCACATGTCTCCGGAGCGGTAGCTGACCAGCAATTCGTAAACACCTTCTGTGCTGGCTATTCGCACGCCCTTGTCGTACACCTTAATTTTCTCGTCGGCTTCCAAGTCGTTCCACACAACCATCTTCTTCTCTCCCCCGATGAGTGTGGTTCGGATCTTCACGGGAGATAACCAGTTCACGTTGATGTGAGCAATCGTGTTGTGCGGGAAGTACACTGTTATAAACGCCACGTCGGCATGGGAATTCAAGTGTGTCTCACCGGTCGCGACCACCGCCTCGGGTTCATTTCGTATGAGATAGTCCATTATGGACAAATCATGAGCCGCGAGATCCCAAATCACATCAATGTCGTGTTGGAAAAGGCCTAGATTGACCCTCATGGAATCGTAATAGTAGAGATCGCCTAGCTCACCTTGATCGATGAGCTGGCGGATCTTCTTCACCGCTCCGGTAAAGAGGAATGTGTGGTCCACCATAATCTTGAGGCCGCGCTTCTGTGCCAACTCGATCAGTGCCTCAGCCTGGTCCGAGGTGGAAGTAAAGGGCTTCTCGACGAAAACGTGCTTTCCGTTTTCCAAGGCAGCCTTTGCGAGCTCGAAGTGAGTCCAGACGGGGGTGATGATGGCCACCGCATCAATGCTGGGTGAACGCAAGATTTCAGTTGCGTCGGAGGCAACCTCCATACACGGATATGCACGTTTGGCGCGTTCTTGAGCCTCTGGAACTCGGTCGCATACGGAAACAACTTGGGCCGAATCGAGGCCGCACAGGTTCCTGACTATGTTTGGACCCCAGTAACCGTAACCGATCACACCGATGCGAATCATGGTTTCCCCCGCCAAGCTAAGGTCGCGATTGCTTTCGCGTGAACAAATTGGAAAAAATGGACATGCGCCATACTCAGTAGGCTCCGTCTCCCCGCAAGACAGCCGTAGGCGTTCGCAAGAGGATCTTGATGTCAAGCCAGGGAGACCATGTCCTGGCGTATTTGAGGTCCAAGCGAACCATTTCATCAAACTTGACCCTGCTTCGACCCTCAACTTGCCACAGACCTGTTATCCCAGGCTTTGCCTCCAAGAAGCGACGCCTGTGCCACATCTCGTACGCCTCAACCTCATACGGTATCGGGGGCCGCGGTCCAACCAAGGACATCTCACCCTTCAGCACATTGAAGAATTGAGGCAGCTCGTCCAAGCTGGTTTTCCGAAGGAATCTCCCGATCGGCGTCACGCGGGGATCATCCTTTATTTTGTAGACACTACTGTAGCTCTCCGGTTGCTGGTGATCTTCATTCCCCGAAATAAGCTGCCTCACATAATCCTGATGAATCTTCGCATCACTCTGGAAGTACATCGATCTGAACTTCAAGAAGGTAAACCGAACTCCATACTGTCCCAGTCTTTGCTGTTTGAAGAGGATTGGTCCTTTCGATGTCAGCTTGATCACAACTGCAACGACGATGAGGAGGGGAGAAAGCAAGACGAGAGCGCAGAGACTCCCGATGATATCTATGCTCCTCTTGATCGATTGCGAGGCTTTAGCTGCGGCGTCCTGTGGCCATAAGTCGGGATAAAGCGTGACGTCTGCGGGACGACCGCCGTTTTCGAGGTCTAAATCATCCGGGAACACATGGAAAGAAAAGTGGACCACATTCATCTGTTCCAGATTGAGGTTAATTCGTAAGGCGGTGCCGACTCTCGAGTGCAGAGCACTGAGTATGGAGGTGATGTTCCCCGAACCGATTTCTGTGCAGATGACGCCCACCACTGTGTCCTTTTTGTACCAGCCATGTAAGTCCGTTTCTCTGGTTGACACCAAAAGCGCCCTTTTTATGGAGTCAAGAATCGCCTCCCCCCCTTCACCCTGGAGAAGCTGGCCCGCATGCAAGAGCATGAGTACGAAACGCTGGCCGGAACGCTCACTCCTCTTTCTCTCTAAAGACAGTACTTTCCTAAACATGTCCTCAGACTCGAGCGTGAGGCTGGCGTCTTCCGCACGGCCAGCATGTCCATTGGTAGTGTTCAACTCTGACCCACGATCTGGGCTTGTCTTCCGGGGTCTTGTTAAAGAGAGAATTCCCATAATCATCGCATTTGTCCTATCCGGCCGGTTTGGCGAGGGACCGTGGCTCGGGATGGAGGCCTAATTGTGTTGTAGGATTACCGCCCTAAGGAAAAGGTTTTGAATTTGTAGTCGATACCTACTGCCACTTGATTGCGGTCAAAGTCCGCAGAGATCGGCAGAGTACCCTTGGTCAACTGATTCCAAGTGTCATAGGAGATGTGGAACACGGAGCCATGCGCGAGGGGGCAATTGATGTCGATTCCTCCAATCAAGGCGTCAATCCTTCCATTAGCAAGCTGAAAGAGCGAGGCGTCCGCTCGGGCGGCGCCGCCGTGCAGGTCTGCTTCCCAGCGTCCAACCAATCGTCGGCGGATGCCAAAGGTTGCATTGGTGTATATCGCGGATGTATACAGCCCTCCACCGTCGGAAACGGACCTTTGGAACGATAGATCCAGGGCAGTCTTTCGAACTTCCTTGGTAATGCTTCCTCCTCCGGAGCCCTGAAAGTGCCCTAGGGAACCGGCTGCTGCTGAGATTTGACCTAGTGTGTGAACGTATTGCGCCCCACCGAAAACGGTTACGGAAAGAGTCGGGGACAGGCGGGATCCCAGGGAAAGAGACGTACTTTCAATTTGGGAACGCAACCGGCTTCCGAAAATTCCGCCTCCCGCGTATGTGGTATCTTGATGGAGCAAGAGAATACCGAAGCTTGTATGCTCAGTCACACGGTATTGAAACGTCAGGCCGCCACTCAATCCGTTACCGTTATACAACGGCTGACCTGCTGCTTGGCTCCCGAATTTGCGCTGATTGTAATCTCCGGACAATGTAAGCGAAGTGCGCTGGCTCTTCACAAACGTCAGATCCAGTCCAGCCATGTTTGACAGGGCTCTGGTCGTGTACGGGATGATTATCTGATTTAGGGCAGTAGGAGAGGCAGGTCCGGACAGAATCTGTTGTCCGGTGAGAGATGGATACGCTCCGTTCTGATAACCGAAGGTGTCATGCAATCCCAAAATGACGTGTGAGGTCAGCCGATAGGCCAGGTTCAGATTCGCGGAATGGTTAGCCCGGTCATATTGATCAAATTGCCGGTATAAGAGAAAAAAGGGCATGTAGTCGAAACTGACATTCAGGTGCTCAGACTGCTTCGCAATGCCGAGATGGGAATCAATGGAGAGCGCTTCATCGCTGACACGCTCGGAGTTGTCTGCAAAAACGTTATCGTCGTATAGGGCTGAGGCGCCCAGGCTGAGGGACACCTGATTGAGCGGCACTGACTCTCCTTCGAATTGGAGCGGCGCTTGATATCCGACACCGTAGACAGCCGCTTGAGGAGTGGACTGTCCGGCTGGCGATGTAGCTTGTGCCGCTAGACCGACGGGGAACAAAGCGACGAAAGCCAGGCAAGAAAACAAGGTCCGCTGTGGCTTTGTCCAGAAGCGGCGGGCGTGGTTCCCATCTTTACTCCCACGTCTTGGATCGAGGTTTTTCTTTAGCATGTCAACTCCCGGGCCTCGTCGATCGGAGGAGGGAGATCTGTTTCCGCGTGTAAGGCACCAGCATCGCCAACGAGGCCCCAAACGTGTCCAACGCGCAATCAAGCAGAGAGGCGTGTCTTCCAGGAATGTGCAATTGGTGATATTCGTCCGTCAGGGAATAAGCGGCGGCCACCAGGATGCAAATTACCGCCCACCGTGGCCGCCAGAGCAACTGGCTTCGTTCGCCAGGAACACCGTAAAGGAGCAGGGCGAAGATGGCGTATTCTGTAAGATGGGCCAGCTTACGCAGCAAGGCATGAAGAAAACCGAACGTCCCTGCCGAAACGCGGAGGTGAAGGAAGTGTAGCGTAAGGGCCAGCAGAGCTTGCGAGAAAAGGGGCGTAAAGGTTTGAGTGGAAAGGTAGAACATCAGTGCGGCCCACGCCAGCGTTAAGCCCCACCACAATACGGAAAATGGATGCGGGAAGTCACTTTGCATGTGTATTTAGCCCCAGGCCCTCCATGGTCTTGGGTTTGGTCGACTTTGCAGGAGCTCCAGATCTTCCATATCCATAATACTTGGAGTAGGTACGATTGAGCCCTTCTACGCCATTGAGAATGATACCGAGTATGTGGTCGTGCCCCAGATTTCGGACCGATTCCTCAATGCCTTCTCGCGGTGTTTCCCCTGCCCGGGCCACAAGCAAAGTGCCATCGGTTTGTGCTTTGAGGGCAAGGACGTCAGCAATTGGGGTCGTGGGAGGTGAATCGATCAGAATCCAGGTAAAGGAACTCGAAGAAAGACCCTTGACCAATTGCGAGGCGAAGTTCGACTGGAGAAGACTGGCGCCAACCTCCAGCGGTTGCCCTGCCGGCAACAAATAGAAACCCAGGGGGCTGATTCGCCGGATTGCCAGCATCGGATGGTCCCCACGCTTATAACACTCGGTCAGCCCAGGCCACGGCTTAAGACCTAGTCTCTTGACGAGGGTTGGTCGATACACGTCGGCCTCGAGCAAGAGCACGGGGACTTTTCCCTTTTCCGACAAAACTGTGGCCAGATTCAAAGAAACTGTGGACTTTCCATCCCCCGGCAGAGGACTGGTAATAAGGACGCTTTTCAACTTCCTCGCCGCCTGAAGGCTCTTGAGGCGTATCTGCGCCAATCGGAACCTATCCGCGCCAGCACTCCTGGGATCGTTGTACACAACCACGCGGCTCGCCGCGGGAACAGGGCTGTCCTCCGTTCCCGCGGAGAGAAAAACGTCAAGCTTCGCCAATTCCTGGAGAAGATCTCTCGAAGAATCGGTGGGGATGTCGTTCTTTTCCATTACCTCTGCCTTGCGTACGCGGTCAAACATGACGGTTTCAACTCCCATGCGTGTCCCTATTGTCAAAGCGCGGGAAGAGTTTTTTCGCACTCTTCTAACCCCGCCAATAAACATAGAATTCAGTTGCGCCTATGAGCAGACACAATGTAGCCCCCCCGAACCATTCGAGCACCGCTGCGCGCGACCGCCTCCGCTCTTCAACCTTACTTAGCAACATCGGCACTCCAAGCATCAAGGGAAAGGCAAAAATTCTCCTCAGCCCCTGTTCATCGCGGACCGAATGGTCCCTATTCTCAACGAAGAAAGCCAACGCCAATCCAAAAGCGATCCCCGCCGCTAATCCGACCAGGCTGATTTTCACACGATTCGGATCGGAGGGCTTCGTCGGCAGGCTTGGTGGGTCAATTATACGGAATCGCTGACCCTGTTGGTGTCTTTCCAAGCTGGTTGCCAACTCGGATTGCGTCTTCTTGTTCAGCAAGTCGTCATAGTGTTGTTTGGACAGGTCGTAGCCGCGAAGTAAATCCGCGAGTTGTTGCTCACGAACGGGAGTCAGGTTGAGACGGCGCTGATACTCCGCAATGTGGGATTCAATTTGTTTCTGTTCTGCCAAGCCGTTCTCCACCTCGATACGGTTTGCTTCCATTTGGCTTTTGAGTTGCGCAATGGTCGAATCTCTTTCCGTGGATCTGGCCAGCTTGGAACTCTTCTGGACGGTTCCATCCTTGGTGGGCTCCGGGGCTTCCGTCGCTGCTGCCAGCAATGCCTCAGTCGCCTTAATCTGTTCGTCGATTTTCACCACGTCCGGATACTTCGGCGTGTACCGTGCCAGTAGATCGGCCTTCTCATCTTGCAGCCGCGTCAACTGTGCCTTTATCGTTTCGGTGGGACTGGCGACCGCCGTCCCAGGGACCGCGACACCGGCAGCAGCAAGGTTTTGGTACTGTGAAAGCAAGGACTGCAGATAAACCTGCTGCTCGCGTGCCCGACCTAGGGCAGCCATGGTGTTCTGGAGTTGTCCGTGCAACCCGCCTAGAATGGCCAGATTTCCTTGCTGCTGCTCCGGAAGTTCGCCAAGAAAGCTCATCTTGAAGTCCCGAACACGACTCTCCTGCTGCTTCAATTCCGCTGACGCAAGCTCAAGCTGGTCCGCCAGAAAGTTAGTCGTCCCTGTCGACTGCTCTTCACGGGACTTGTTGTTCTCTTCGATGAAGAGGGTAGTGAGCTTATTGGTTACCTCCTGCGCCGAGTGGGGGTCAGCGTCGGCAAAGGAAATCTTGAAGGCGTTTAAGTCTTGGGTCCCAGCTTTTTTTTGCAATGGTTCAAGCTTGATATTGCCCCGCATCAGCTCGACTAGTTGCTCGGGAACCAAATGCTTCCTCTCCATCGGATATAGGGCAAATTCATCCACAATCTGGAGCAGTTGCGTGCGAGAAAGAATCGCGTCGGTCATAACCAGAAGCACTTCCCTGACATCGATGGTCGTATTGGCAGTGACGTAGCGTTCAGGCACCTGCTGGGGTTCCACAAGGATTGTGGCCTCCGACTCGTAACGGTTAGGAAGCAGCAGAGAGGTCAGGCAGGCACCGAGGGCAATGACCGTAGCAGGTATGAGCACCCACCAGCGCCGCCTGATGGCGACTCGTAGAAGTCCGTTAAGAGTCATATCAAGATTTTGGTCTTGTTCGGGCAATGAATTCTACCTCCTCGTGCGGATCGCCTCGTCAGCGCGGCCAGTAACCCTCGCGTCAAGCCCCTCGGCTGGAGGTGATGACTGGTCCAATTTCGGCCTTGCTTCACTCGCAACACTCGTTGAATCCCGCCCCTTCCCCATCCATGGCGCCTGCGGGACATGGCGTCTCTCTCACTGCAAACAGCTTGACTACCCCGATTGAATTGTGCGCTACTTCCCCCTCAAGGAACGACTATTGTGTCCCCGCTCTTGAGCTCCACGTTCTGCTCAGGATTCTGCCCTTTAATCGCTTTCTTGTAATCAAAATGGAGCGTCTCGGAAGCCCCGCCGGCCCGCCGCCTAATTATGTTAACCTTGCTGACCTTGGCGAAATCGAGAAAGCCGCCGGCAATGGCGATGGCCTCCAGTACGGTCGTGGGCTTCCCCAATTCATACGCCCCAGGATGTATGATTTTGCCCACGATGACGTACGTCTGACTCTTCACCTCTTGTACGATCACGGTGACTTGCGGATTGGAGATGTACTCCATTAGTCGCTGGGCTATCAAGCGTTGCACGTTGACAGCCGTCAACCCGCTCACCTCCAACTCGCCTATCAGTGGGAGGGATATCTTGCCATCAGGACGCACGGTGACAGTCCGGGTGAGCTCGGCGTCCTTCCAGACATTAATCGCCAGGACGTCGGAGGGTCCGATGATGTAGTCATCAACCGCGCGCGTGGCGTTGGGTGTGTTGGGCTGACCGCCCGTTTCCCTGCCACCTTGTGCCGCCCAACTGGCCTTCGTGGCCTCAGATGTTGCAGCAGATTTTGCGGAATCCGATCCCCAAGCATTGGCGCCGACAAATGCAAGGCTAGCCAGCAGCACAAATCTGGCGCACCAACAAATTAAGTTGTAAGTCCACATCGTAAGTACATCGCTTTCTCTAGACCACGCTCATCTGATCAAAAGCACAATTTGAGTAGATGCGTTTAGTCGTGTGCAGGAAAGCTTCTGAAACCACGGCCGCTGGGTAGCTGGCAAACGGAGGCCGGGACGACTCTCCGGAACGAAACTGAAGCCCATCTTGGTGGGCGACACCGGGGATCTCTCCGGCAGCAGACATCCCGCAGCCTCTGCTCGTCATTGCGGACGCCGCCCTGCCTTCGGCGGGGGATCGGTTTTCTCAGGCATTCCCACAGGACTTCCCCTAAACACGTCCCGGCGAACAATCCGGTAATCTCTGATCGCGACGGCAAGAGTGATCGGAGTTTCCGGCGCATTCCTTTGCTCCACACGGACCACCGTGCCCTTGCAGCGAATCTCCGTGCCGTTCATCTGTTTGGTTCCAACCCCGACCTGCAGCCTCAGCTCGAGCGCGGTTTCCCGAGCCAAGGAATAAGAAGAACGGAACAGCACGCCCGTGTAGCTAATATTCTCCGTCGTTCCCTCCAACCATGTCGGACTGTGCGGTTGGCGAAAATAGACTGGAAAATGAAGTGCGAAACGCGTTGCGCGCTCGCTGTTCCGATGTGAGGTCTTGGTGCCCATGGTGGAGGTAAGAACGAAAGTCGCTTGCGATAATCTTCGCGCCCTTTAGCGCAAAACCGCTTACCTGCCCGATGCGGTGAGGCTTAAGGGTTCGACCTGGGGGCCGCATGTTTGCAGCCGGGTAACATAGTGGTAAAACATGATTTAGAGAACATCCGCCTGTGCTAAGGAATCCCCTTTTGCGGAGGTTGAAGCAGCCGCATGAGGGAGAGGGTCGATAGGTATACAGCTCCGCCCTGTGACTTACAGAGTTGCCTTTCTGTAAGCCTTGCTTCAGCTTTTCGAGGAAAAAACTCTCAAAATTGCCCGAACCCGCGTCGCGCCAAACTGGGTGCCGTGTTTACCGGCCACAACCCTCAATTGGTCTTCGCACCTACACGCATTGCCTCCGAACAGCGAGCTCGTGCGTAACAATCTCGTTCTCCGAATCAGGGATGGCGGTATGGCCCATCCCTCGCCCATCCTACGGTCGAACAAGCCGATAATGAGAAATCCTGGTCGCGATGAGGGGGCCACCTCCATCACTTCCGCCCCTTTCAGATCGCGTTACCGTGCCTCGACAAACCACTTCGGCAGCACGGTCTACCCCTATCTCCTTAGGGAGCTGCAAAGTCATTTCCAGAGGGGTACGAGGCTCAGCCCATTCCTCGCCTTGGAACAGCACCCCCGAACGACTGATGTTTCTGGTGGTGCCCCTATGCCAGTCGCCACCACCGTTGGCCCGATAACGCAATGCGATTTGCAATTCGAAGCGCCGGGCCCGCTCCTTATCAGTCACAGCAACACCGTCCTCTGCATCCAACATAGGTTGTCTCATTGTTGATCTCTTCCCACTCTACCAAAGACTCCGATTCGTCTAGTTGGTGTCACTCATTATTTGCCGCTTGATAGACTCAGTTTACATGGTCCAGAGACCTTGACAATGGCCCGATGGTGTCATCGAAATGGCACCCCCGGCTACCATGTCACTGGCACCTTTGTGCTACAACCGAATTCACAGTGAGGTGATACCCTCGGGGAAAACCGGCAAATAGGTAGGGCTAATCGCCGGTGATCAGAGCATGATCGACGGCATAAAGGACGAGTTCCAAGCGGTTGGAAACACCCAACTTATCAAATATGTTCGTCAGGTGATGCTTGGCAGTGTTCTCACTGATACCTAGCTTGCGCGCCATATCCTTGTTCGTATAGCCAGCAACAATAAGGGCTATGACCTCCATCTCACGGGAGCTAAGGCCGAAGTTTCGCCTCACCCCTGAAGCGCTTTGAGGAGGCTTCGTCCGGCGAAGTGCCTCGATAAGGTCTGAAACGCCCTCCTGGCCGACCCAATACTGCCCTTCGTGAACGCAACGAATGCTCTTAAGAAGAAGGCGAAGCGCCGAATGCTTCAATACTATCCCGCGAGCCCCCAATTGCAGCGCCTCAACGACCTGGTCCCTCTCGATTGCCGCGGTCAGCATAATAGTACGGGTTTGGAGCTCCAGTTTGCTCAGCTCTCCAAGAACCTCAAGGCCACTCAGCTTGGGCAACGAGAGATCAAGGAGGAGGACATGCGGTTTGAGTTGGCCAACCACCCTTACGGTTTCTTCGCCATCGACAGCTTCACCGACAATATGCATCCCCGGTTCAGCTTCTAGTAGCCTCCGCAACCCCTCCCGAAATAATACGTGGTCGTCTGAAATGACAATGTCAATCGTTGCTGCAGACTCTTCCATGGGCGGCCGATGGTACCAGAATCACTAATCGTGAACCCGATCCTGGAACTGATTCTATCATGAGTTCACCGCTGATCGCGCGCACACGTTCCTTAATGACCAAAGGGCAGTCGGACGAAGCCTCGAGTTCTGCGGACGACAAACGCCCGGTGAACCTGAATCCGCGGCCATCATCCTCCGCGCACAGCTTGTAGCATCCATTCTCGCGGGAAAAGCGCACAAGCACCTTCTGGGCTCCACTGTGCTTGCGGACATTCGCCAATGCCTCTTGTACGATGCGCACCAGTTCAGTACAAACACGAGGTGGCAAAGTAACCTCTTGACATTCCGCGACAAAACTGGCGGAAATACCCTGCTCCCGTCGAAACCTATCCACCGTCCCCGCCATGCAGTCCAAAAGGCGAGCCGGCTCAACTTCCAGTGGTTTTACTCGCTGCATTTCCTCTCGCAAATTCGCGATCTCGTTGTGGAAAAGCTCCTGCAAACGACCCAACTCCTGAAGAGGACAGAGGGGGCTACACAAGCCCGCTTGGGTTCGTCGCAGGAGATCGATCTCCACCTCCAGCGCGATTAGCGATTGAATAACCCCATCGTGAAGATCTTGAGCAAGGCGCCCCCGCTCCATGGCTTGGATCCGCGAACGCAAGCGGGACACCAGGTATTTACTGTAAATCGCGGGGCCAGCCTCCCGTACGAAGGCCTCGAGAAATCGTAAATCCGTGCTTGGGTCACGTCTCCTGCGAGGGTTGAAGACTATGAGGCGCCCCAGCCACTTTCCTTCGAATGAGAACGAGGTCGCAAGCAGCAACCCCAAACCCCACCCCAGTGAGTGCTGCTCACTGGCAATGCGCAGATCATAGATCTCGTCGCGATGTTGTGTCGGGGCAGAAAAAAGGGGAAGGCTGGAGACCAGGGCGTCTAGAGTTCCACTCCTCCGGTTCCGTGCGGCGCGCACCCGCGGCCGGCCATCCGCCCCCACACGGCGATGCTCGAGCCTGCGCAGGACTCCGTCTGGCGGCATAGCAAACCAAGCGCAGCGGGCCGGTTCCGTTAGTTTCCAAGACTGAACCCCCTTGCCGTTGTTCCCCGTCGGGCGCGTCGACTCCCAGGCCACACCATGTTCACCCCTTATTTCCTGGGCGGCCAGCCGAACCTGATCCGCACCAAAGTACTCCCGCACCGATATCAGGGTGCTTTCTATGGTCGATCTTAAGCTTGGTTCATGGAAGGCACTTCGAGCGAGTCGACTGATGACTACTGCTTCCCCATAGCGTTTCTTCTCCCTTTCCAGGATAAGGCCGAGGAGGCATGCTGATAAGACGAGGCTCGCGGGCAAAACCATCATGACGAGAAAAGGACTGTTCCCGCTCATCAAATGGGACGAGCGCCCGGACCATGAGGGTGGGATGGTCAAATTTGCGAACCATAAGACCAGGCACGCGCAAGAGGTTAGAAGGGCGCCTTGGAAACCCCACTTACACGCGGCAGCGAGGAGTACGAACAGGTAAAGTCCGAGGAAGGGACTTCGAAATCCGCCTGCAAAAATTGTAACGAGGGAGATTATAGCTACTTCCGCGATGTACAGGCACAACCCCCATGCGAAGCCGTACTGCCTGCGAACCCGGACAAAGGCTAAAACGAATAAGCTGTAAGTTAAATAGACGAGAATGACGAGCCGGCCTGAGCTGACATACCTGCCGAGAAACGCAGGATCGAGCCAGACGGCCATCGTGCACAGGCCAGCCAGCACGACACGAGCGGGCGCGAGGAAATCCTCCCCCCACCCCCCGCCCTCTGGCCCGGCTGACTGGTTTTCCGACAACTCGACACGGGTTCGCATTCCAAACTCCAGGGTCTCACCCCACTGGACCCAGAAGGCTCTTAACCCTTTGGTGATGCACCACAGAAGTTGTCATCCTGAGGAGCCGCAGGCGACAAAGGTCCTCGGTATTTGCTTGATTCTATAAATACCGTGATGCTTCGCTCAGCACACTCAAAACGTTTTTCAACAAACTGTTAGAGGTTCGGCGAAAGGATAAGCTCACCTCTCCTTTGCCAAATGAGAAGTTTAGGCCGAGCTACCGGCCTCCGCGCAGCCCTCAATCTCCCGAATCAATTTAAATTTAGCACGTCCATATTAAATTACCCGACCAGCTTCTCAATGTCAAGCACACACAGACTTAACTACAGGAAAGATATCTCCTTCGCCTACAACGGCGCCGAGCCATCCTCGAAGGTAAACAACATGGGGTTAAGATGTTGGCACGGTGGCTTCAGTTTCGCCCGAGGGCGCGCTCTGCACCCCGTCCGAACCTACGGTCGTAACCACATAGTAGTACGTCGTCCCCGCCGTCACGTTCCCGTCCGCATAGGTGGTGCCGTTAACCGGCGTGGAATTCAGCGGGGTCGTACCCTCCCCTCCGGAGGTGGTTCCCCGGTAGACGTTGTAGCCCACCACCCCAGGGGTCGGGCTGGCGGTCCAGGACAGAATCACGTCCGGGCTTCCCGTGCCCGAGAGGTTCACGCTCTGCGGGCTGCCGCCGGCATTGTCCGTAATGCTGAGTGCGGCCGCGCGCTGCCCGGCGGCGGATGGGGTGAACGTCACCCCGATCGTACAGTTGCCGCCCGCCGCCACCGAACTGCCGCAGGTGTCTGCTATCTCGGCAAAGTCGCCGGCATTGGTTCCCCCAATCGCCAGGCTGCTGACACTCAAGGCCGCACTGCCGGTGTTGCTCAGGGTGATTGTTTGAGCCGCACTGCTCGTGCTGACGTACTGGCTCCCAAAGGAAAGGCTGGTCGGTGAAAGGTTGGCCGCCGGCGTGCCGCCCGTCCCGCTAAGGCTCGCTGTCTGGGGACTGCCACTGGCATTGTCGGTAACGCTGACCGAGGCCGTACGGCTGCCGGTGGCCGAGGGCTTGAAGGTCACACTGATCGTGCAGCTCCCTCCCGCCGCCACCGAACTGCCGCATGTGTTGGTCTGACTAAAGTCACTGGCATTGGTGCCCGCGATCGCCAGGCTGGTGAAACCCAAGACCGCACTGCCGGCGTTCTTCAGGGTAATTGTCTGAGGCGCGGTGGGTGTGCCCACGGCCTGGCTCCCAAAGGAAAGGCTGGTCGGTGAAAGGCTGGCCGTCAGCGTGGAGCCCGTTCCGGTAAGGTTCACCGTCTGGAGATTGCCGCTGGCATTGTCGGTAATGCTGACCCAGGCCGTGCGGCTGCCGCTGGCCGAGGGCTTGAAGGTGATCCTGATCGTGCAGCTCGCTCCGGCCGCCACCGAGCTCCCGCAATTGTCGGTCTGAGTAAAGTTGCTGGCGTTGGTGCCTTTGATCACGAGGCTGGTAATTCTCAGGGCCGCAGTGCCGGCGTTCTTCAGGGTGACGGTATGCGCCGTGCTCGTCGTGCCGACGCACTGGTTCCCAAAGGAAACGATGGTAGGACAAAGGCTGACCGTCGGTGCAGTGCTCGTCCGGGAAAAGCTCACCCTACAGGGAGCGGAGAAAATGGCCAGTACGCTAATGGCCGCCAGAAAGATCGCCGCCTTAGCGCCCGCTTGTTGCAGCGCTTTCGCTTGCCTGCAAGATGCCTCCAAGCTGCGCGCCCTGCCGGCTTGAGGTGAAGAATCTGTGCGAAAACCAGGTCGAGCTGTTTTATAATTGAGAATCATGTTATTTATAATCCTTTACATATAGAGTATAATGCGGATTGAGGAGGACCGCCTGCGATTGCTGCTCGAACATTCAGGTCCTCCCCACCGCGATGGCTTCGTTCGCGACGCTCGTATGCAAGTCATGGCAGACCAAACACTGCCCAGCCTGGGCAGGGTCTTGCAAAACGGCAGCTTTCTTGGCTTCATGGTAGAAGGCGCACGGATACCCCGCCCGTCGCCACTAGGGCGACGGAGGTCTTCTTGTTCCCTGAGGTCGCCTGACGACAGTTCTCACAGTTCATGCCGATGACAGAGTGGACAAACTTACTCTGCTTCGATTTGGGGCGGGAAGTTAGACACGCTTCAGACTTGATGTCCTTTTGTTCGATGAAAGGATGTGCAATAGGTTCTTGAGCAAAAACCTGACGGGATAACATAACGAGAGTAGCCAACGGCAAGAAATGGAGAGTCAGATTGACCCCTAGAATGCTCTTTCGCTATCTTACTCGCGCTAAGATTACTAAAACCAACTGGACAGACCCCCGCCACCTGTGGCTGTGCAAACACGTCTCCATTCTCAATTTCTGTGTGTACTTGACTATGTACTAAAATCGTTGCAAGTCCCTTAATTGCAGACTCTTGCGGGGTGTGTAAAATTTCCTCAGGCGTGAAATTATTGCCCAGCGTCAATTTGCTCAAGCGCCAGTCTTTACCTGTGCGTAAGGACACATAGACACCTTGACTGTTATTCGCCTTGATTACTTTGGAAAAGACTTTGGTTGGCTGAAGACCGTGTCGGGCATGCGCAACTTCATCCACTGACCCGAAACGTGCCGATGGATTTCGTGGGCTGTTAGGTGGTGGAAAAAATATGGGGTTAGGGCGTCGGCACGGTGGCTTCAGTTTCGCCCGAGGCCGCACTCTGCACCCCGTCCGAACCTACCGCCGTAACCACATAGTAGTACGTCGCCCCTGCCGTCACGTTCTCGTCCGCATAGGTGGTACCGTTAACCGGCGTGGAATTCAGCGGGGTCGTACCCTCCCCTCCGGAGGTGGTTCCCCGGTAGACGTTGTAGCCCACCACCCCGGAGGTCGCGCTGGCGGTCCAGGACAGAATCACGTCGTGGCTTCCCGTGCCCGAGAGGCTCACGCTCTGCGGGCTGCCGCTGGCATTATCGGTGATGGTGACTGACGCAGTTTCAGTGCTGGCCAGAGAGGGCGTGAAGGTGATGCTGATCATGCAGCTCCCTGGCGCCGCTACTGAACTACCGCAGGTGTCTGCTATCTCGGCGAAGTCGCTGGCATTGGTTCCCGCAATCGCCACGCTGGTGATACTCAAAACCGCACTGCCGGTGTTGCTCAGGGTGATTGTTTGAGCCGCGCTGCTCGTGTCGACGGGTTGGCTCTCAAAGGAAAGGCTGGTCGTTGAAAGGCTGGCCGCCGGCGCGGTCCCCGTCCCACTGAGGCTCGCCGTCTGCGGACTGCCAGTGGCATTGTCGGTAACGCTGACCGAGGCCGTACGGCTGCCGCTGGCCGAGGGCGTAAAGGTCACACTGATCGTGCAGGTCGCTCCCCCAGCCACCGAACTGCCGCAATTGTTGCTCTGGGCAAAGTCGCCGGCGTTGGTGCCCGTGAGCGTCACGCTGGTGATGCTCAACGTGGCGTTGCCGCTGTTAGTCAGGGTGACGCTCTGAGCCGTGCTGGGCGTGCCCACGGACTGGTTCCCAAAAGAAAGGCTGGTAGCAGAAAGGCTGACCGCCGGTACAGCGCCCGTCCCGGAAAGACTGACCGCCTGGGGACTGCCACTGGCGCTGTCGGTAATGCTGACCGAGGCCGTGCGGCTGCCGCTGGCCGAGGGCGTAAAGGTCACACTGATCGTGCAGCTCGCTCCCCCAGCCACCGAACTGCCGCAATTGTTGCTCTGGGCAAAGTCGCCGGCATTGGTGCCCGTGAGCGTCACGCTGGTGATGCTCAACGTGGCGTTGCCGCTGTTAGTCAGGGTGACGCTCTGAGCCGTGCTGGGCGTGCCCACGGACTGGTTCCCAAAGGAAAGGCTGGTCGGTGAAAGGCTGACCGCCGGTACAGCGCCCGTCCCGGAAAGACTGACCGCCTGGGGACTGCCACTGGCGTTGTCGGTAATGCTGACCGAGGCCGTACGGCTGCCGCTGGCCGAGGGCGTGAAGGTGACGCTGATCGTGCAGCTCCCTCCCGCCACCACCGAACTGCCGCAAGTGTTGCTCTGGGCAAAGTCGCCGGCATTGGTGCCCGTGATCGCCAAGCTGGAGATACTCATGGCCCCGTTACCGCTGTTGCTCAGGGTGGCGGTCTGCGCCGCACTGCTCGTCCCGACCGACTGGTTCCCAAAGGAAAGGCTGGTAGGGGAAAGGCCGTCCTCCGGGGCGGTACCCGTCCCGGAAAGGCTCACCGCCTGCGGGCTGCCAATGGCGTTGTCGGTAATGCTGACCGAGGCGGTACGGCTGCCGCTGGCCGAGGGCGTGAAGGTGACGCTGATCGTGCAGCTCCCTCCCGCCGCCACCGAACTGCCGCAAGTGTTGCTCTGGGCAAAGTCGCCGGCATTGGTGCCCGTGATCGCCAGGCTGGAGATACTCATGGCCCCGTTACCGCTGTTGCTCAGGGTGGCGGTCTGCGCCGCACTGCTCGTCCCGACCGACTGCTTCCCAAAGGAAAGGCTGGTAGGGGAAAGGCCGTCCTCCGGGGCGGTACCCGTCCCGGAAAGGCTCACCGCCTGCGGGCTGCCAATGGCGTTGTCGGTAATGCTGACCGAGGCCGTACGGCTGCCGCTGGCCGAGGGCTTGAAGGTGACGCTGATCGTGCAGCTCGCTCCCGCCGCCACTGAGCTGCCGCAATTGTCGGTCTGAGTAAAATTGCTGGCGTTGGTACCTTTGATCACGAGGCTGGTAATTGTTAAGGCCCCCTTGCCGGTGTTGCTCAGGGTAATCGTCCGAGCCGCGCCGGGCGTGCCGACGGACTGCTTTCCAAAGGAGAGGCTGGTCGGAGAAAGGCTGGCCACTAGTGCCCTGAACCCCCAGGATCCTTCTGTCGCTCCTCGCCCACAGGGAGCGGAGAAAACGGCCAGTGCGCTAAAGGCCGCAAGAAAGATCGCTGCCTTCGCGCCTGCTTGTTGCAGGGCCTTGGCTGGTCTGCAAGATGCCTCCATGGTGCGCGTGCCGCCAGTTTGAGGTGAAGCGCCTGGGTGAAAACTGGACCGGATTGTCTTATAATTGATAAACATGTTATTTATGACCCTCTAAACTGCACTGTATAATTTAGTTAGCTGAAAACGGTGGCGGGCATGCGCGAGGCGCGCTTGCGGGGAGAAGCAGGGGGGCGCTCGATGTTCACTTGGGCGCTGGCGGCCTACAATCATGCCAGCCTTACCGTGTTTCGTCGCAGCGACCGCTTCCAGCCCTGGCCCACCTCGGTTCGCCCCTGCTGTGTTCCCTGAGGGGTCTGGCCCATAAAACCGCACCGACTTCCACAAGATGTTGAGGGGGAGACGGGTGAAACACTGACACGCGCCGAAAGTTGAATCGTCTTTCATTTTGCCTATCCCACACGACCGTTGCGACAAACGGGAACGGCGGATGAACCGACAAGCGAGGGTACCAGTACTATAGAAAGGAGGTCTATAGTACTTGGGTACTACCTAATCAATTGTGTTTACTTTTGATCGCACAAAATTTCGTGGACTATTTGTGGGCCCGCTGACAGTGGCGCTTCCGACTTGATGGTGATTAGTGCTTTCGACGAGGAATGATCATCACGATCGCAGCAAAGCGACGCGTGCGGAATGATGGTGGCCGAGGTCCTCGGTGTTAGTCAGCGGGAATATGCGGAGGGGGGCGCGAGGGCCGCCGCAGAGTGGGAGTTGGGCCCAGCGTACGGCCCAAGCGCGGGGGTGCCTCGCTTCGCCGCTTCGAAAGGCTGTCCTCCCATAGGGGGACAGAGAGGTGGCCGGCGAGGATCGTGCATCGCACCGGATAGCAATCTTCGCAGGTCTCGAGGAAGTCGCGGCGCTCGGTTGGGTTTCGGAACCAGTTTGAGGTCAGGATGTTGGCACGGCGGCTTCAGTCTCGTTCGAAGGCGCGCTCTGCACCCCGTCCGAGCCTACGGCCGTAACCACATAGTAGTACGTCGTCCCCGCCGTCACGTTCCCGTCCGCATAGGTGGTGCCGTTAACCGGCGTGGAATTCAGCGGGGTCGTACCCTCCCCTCCGGAGGTGGTTCCCCGGTAGACGTTGTAGCCCACCACCCCAGGGGTCGGGCTGGCGGTCCAGGACAGAATCACGTCCGGGCTTCCCGTGCCCGAGAGGTTCACGCTCTGCGGGCTGCCGCCGGCATTGTCCGTAATGCTGAGTGCGGCCGCGCGCTGCCCGGCGGCGGATGGGGTGAACGTCACCCCGATCATACAGTTGCCGCCCGCCGCCACCGAACTGCCGCAGGTGTCTGCTATCTCGGCAAAGTCGCCGGCATTGGTTCCCCCAATCGCCAGGCTGCTGATACTCAAGGCCGCACTGCCGGTGTTGCTCAGAGTGATCGTTTGAACCGCGCTGGTCGTGCCGACGGACTGGCTCCTAAAAGTCAGGCTGCTGGTCGAAAGGCTAGCGACCGCCACGGTGCCCGTCCCCGCCAAGCTTGTTATCTGCGGGCTATCGCTGGCATTGTCGGTAATCCTCACGGAGGCGGTACGGGGCCCTGCGGAAATTGGCGTGAACGTCACACTAATCGTGCAACTGCCTCCCGCGGCGACCGAACTGCCGCAGGTAGTTGTCTCAGGAAAATCGCCGGGATTGGCTCCGGTCACCACCAAGCTGGTGATGCCCAAGGCCGAGTTCCCATTGTTCGTCAGGGTGAGCGTCTGAGCCGGACTACCCGTCCCGACTAACTGGCTGCCGAATGTCAGGGTTGCGGCGGAAAGGGCTACCGCAGGAGCCGTGCCCGTACCTGTCAGGTTGAGCGTCTGGGGGCTGCCGGCGGCATTGTCTGTGAACACCACCGAGGCCGTGCGGGCCCCGGCAGCGCCTGGCACAAACGTAACGCCGAGCGCGCATAGAGCTGACGCCGCAAGCGAGGAGCCGCAATTGTTGGTCAGGGTAAAATCGCCGGCATTGGGGCCCGTCACCTGAATGCTGGAAAAGGTCAAAGTCGCGCTGCCAACGTTAGTCAACGTGGTAGTTTGAGGCGCACTGGCAGTACCTATAGCCTGGTTGCCGAAACTAACGGTGGTGGAACTTAAGGAGAAGCCTGCTGTGGGAGAAGGAACGACTTCCGTGCTTGCCGGACCCCCGCAGGATGAGGACCATAAGCCAATGGCGAGGCAAGCCGCGGCGAGAATCACTGCCTTCCCGCGGTCACGTTGAAGCGCCCTCGCTTCCATGGCGAATGACTCCTTAGCTCGCGTCCCGCCAACCTTCGATACCTATGGAAAATGGACACACGTAAACCGGCATGTCGTCGAGAATATTTAGTTGGCCTGGCGTACGAGTCCCTTAGGCGCCACGTGGCTTAGCTAGTGCACGAAGTCCGGCGCAACCTCCCACTTGCATACCATTATCCTCTTTCCGCCTTTCTGTCAACTACGATTATAATTCCGTTGTCAGCACATGGAATTTCCGGTTGAATTGAAACGTGATCTGTCCGCATTGGGCGGTATTGGAATTTGTGGAGCAAACAGGGATCGATGCGTTAGGTGTGACAGCGCTCAACCAAGGTTACCTCACCGCGACCCGCGAAAAGCTGGTAAATTATTCGGGAGAGGTTCTGAAGAACCGAGGAGATTGCAAATGATTACCCAGCAACAATATGAATCTGTAATAGAACGCTCCGCACAGATGCTCGAACGAGCCGGGATTGTGCTCACGCCTGAGGAGCGGGCCCGTATCGAGGTGGCGGATTTCGGCTTGGGAGAACTGGAAAAGACCGGCCTCGAGATCATCACCTATGTAAACACGGACCGTGTCTGTGCCAAGGAACTCGTGATGTTGCCCCATCAGACCTGCCCGGAGCACTGGCATCCCACGGTAGGCAGCAGGCTGGGTAAGGAGGAGACGTTCCGCTGTCGCTGGGGAACAGTCTATCTGTATGTGCCCGGCGCTCCGGCGGGGCATCCGGCTTGCCATCCGCCGGAAGGCTCCGAAGCTCACTACACGGTGGGCCACGAAGTCTGCCTGAAACCTGGCGAGCAATACACCCTCTTTCCCGACACGCAGCACTGGTTCCAGGCGGGGCCGGAAGGAGCCATCGTCTCTGAATTCTCGACTCGCAGCACGGACGATCAAGATATCTTTACCGACCCGCGCATCAAGCGAATGCCGGAGATCTCGAAGGCTTGAGTAGGTAAATGAAGTCAGATTGCGACTACGAAGCGTAGGGAAGGGCGGAGGACTGATCATCTCGCCGGCTCACAATATCCAGCCCGAGGTGCCGCTCCAGAACATCCTGGCCTTTTACGAGACCGCCAAGACTTACGGCCGCTATCCCATCCGTGACTAGTGAATCCCCCCCGATCAACCCGGGAGTGCTGGCCGTTCAAGTTCGTTGCAGGCGGAATTTCCCTCACAGCTTTCGCCATCCTGCACGGTCAAGGTGCGTTGTCAGGGTGTATGACATATCTGTGAAAGCCCACGGCGGCAACAGCAGGCTGGTCTGGGGAGCCCGCGTAGCGGGCGATAGAACTTAGCCCAGGGCGCAAGCCCTGGGAAACCAAGCCCGAGCGCCGGTCAAGCCCCGCAAGGGGCGGCAGAACCAGGCAGAGTTCCCGCGGCGAAACCTTTTTCTTTCGCCCCGCTGGGGCTCCCGCGAACCAGAGGGCCTTCTGGACCCAGGGCTGACGCCCTGGGCTAAACTCTGTCGGCCCTCCGGGCCTTTTCCTAGCACACTTAATACGCTCGGAAACACGCCCCAGACGACGAAATCGCCGCAGCATTACTTCTGCGTCGCACACCCTCGGTGGTGTAGCTGCTCGTTTGGAGTCGTTGTCTGTGATAATCTTCTCCTGTTATGAGGTGGGTTCCTATACTGCTTCTTGCAATTCCATTCGTAATGATTGCCATTCCGAGGATGCCGGCCGAGACTGCGGTAGAGATGCGCCGCGCGCAACTGAGTGCCGCGCTCGAGCGAGAGTGGCAATATCAGCTTCAAGCTCACCCTGAGATGGCGACCTATATCGGCGACAACCGATTCAATGACAAGGTGAGTGATTATTCAGCTAAGTTCTTCGCCGAAGAACTCGAGCATGCGAAACAGACGCTGCGGAGCATCGAGTCTATCGATACTGCCGGGTTCCCGGAGCAAGAACAGTTGAATAAGACTCTCATGCTCCGCAGCCTGCGCGACCAGATCGAATCGTCCGGATTCAAAGACTGGGAAATGCCCGTCGACCAGATGAACGGAGTACATCTAACCTACGCAGCCCTGCCCTCAACAACGCCCTTTCGCTCGGTGAAGGATTATGAAGACTATCTTTCGCGCCTGCATCAGATCCCGCATATTTTCGAGCAGATTGTAGCGGATATGCAGCTCGGCCTGCGCGACGGCCTGACTCCACCGCGATATCTGCTGGAGAAGGTCGCCCTCCAGGCACAGGATATCGCTGACAAGTCTCCGCGCGACAGCCCATTCACCCAGGCCGTGTTTAAGTTTCCCGCGGGCATTTCGGAGGCTGAGCAGACGCGCCTGCACGATGCCACCCTCGCCGCAGTGAAGAATGAGGTGGCGCCCGCCTACGCGAAATTTGCCACTTTTGTGCACACCCAATACGCCCCTAAAGGAGGCGCGGAATGTGGTATTTGGGCGTTGCCGGATGGCGACGCCCGTTATCGCTTCGACATTCGACGAATGACGACGACCGATTTGAGCCCGGAAGAAATCCACCAGTTGGGACTCAAACAGGTAGCTGAAATCGAGACCGAAATGCTCGAGATTGCTCACCAGCAGGGCTTCAGTGACTTGGCGAGTTTCAACCAGCACATCCGCAACGATCCCCATCTCTATGCCAACTCCGGCCAACAACTGCTCGGTTTGTACCAGCATTACACCGACCAGATGTATGCCAAACTTCCGCAGCTTTTCTCTCATTTGCCCAAGAACAGACTGGAAGTAATCCCCATGGAGGCCTTTCGCGCTCCCGAGGCCGTCCCGGCCGACTACTCACCCGGAGCCGGCGACGATTCACGCCCTGGCCGCATCAACGTCAATGAATATAATCCCCAGCATCGGCTCCTGCTCAATGTGGAAGCGATTGCCTATCATGAGGGGATTCCTGGCCATCATCTTCAGTTCTCCATCGCGCAGGAACTGCCTAACCTTCCGCCCTTCCGCAGGTTTGCTTCTTACAATGCATATTCTGAGGGTTGGGCGTTTTACGCCGAGCGCTTAGGCAAAGAAGCCGGTTTCTACCAGGATCCCTATAGCGAATATGGACGGTTGGAAAATGAGATATGGCGTTCGGTTCGCCTGGTGGTGGATACAGGTGTGCACTACAAGCGCTGGCCGCGCCAGCAGATGGTGGACTTCTTTCACCGGCACACCGCCATGGATGAACCCAACATCCAGACCGAAGTGGACCGCTACATAGCCTGGCCCGGGCAGGCGCTGGCTTACAAACTCGGTCAGATGAAAATTGTCGAGCTGCGCCAACGCGCCCGGGACACCCTCGGCGATAAATTCGACCTTCGCGCCTTCCACGATGCCGTGCTCGCGGACGGGCCGCTCCCCCTCGCGGTGCTGGAAACGAGAATCAACGCCTGGATTGACTCACAGAAGTCGGTCCCATCCTCCGCAAAATAACGGAGTTTTCCGGTTGGAAGCCTGGAAGCAGGTTCCGTCCAACGAGCCCGTTCCGAGGGCTGCCTCCAAGGTCACGACATCACTTGCGGCCTTCCGCAGCCAACCCCTTACCACATCAGCCTTTTCTTCCATACACGACCCTCTGAACGTGTGAAAGAACTGCGTTGTAGGGGCGGCCCTGAGGAACTACGCGGACTGCATCCAAAAGAAAAGATCGCCACAACTGATGTTTGTCATTGACATAACTGACGCGCGTCATTGACACCTTAAACATAAGGGTATTAGCTAACCAACAAGGAGTTGCTTGAGCTAATTGCGCCTTGAGTAAAGACGAGCTACGAGTATTCACCCCGGAGGTGAGGCCATGAACATTGCTCTCATTGGGGCGGAACTGGAAGAAAACCTCGGGTTGCGCTATATCGCCTCTTCCCTGGAAGCCTGCGGCCACAATGTCAATATAGTCCCTTTCAATTCAGAGCAGGACGCTGAGTCCGCAGTGCGGCAGACCCTTGCCTTCGAACCGCGAATCGTTGGTCTGTCGATGGTGTTCACGGCGCGTGGACCCGAGTTCTGCCGCCTAGCTAAGCGCATCCGCGAAGCAGGATTTCGTGGGCATGTGATCGCAGGCGGTCCGTTCGCCTCGTTCAATTGCGAGCGCCTCGTCACCCAATTCCCGGACTTCAACTCGGTCGCGCTGGGAGAAGGCGAGGAACTCATGTGCTGTCTCGCCGAGCATCTCGATCACCTTGAATGCGTGCCCGGCCTTTGCTACCGCGATGATTCAGGGCTGGCACGAACCAATACAGCCATTGGGAATCCCGACAAACTCGATGAGTTACCCTGGCCGAAGCGCGCGACGTTCCACTCCTACTTCGACAAGCCTATTGCGAGTGTCCTCAGCAGTCGCGGGTGCTGGCGCGATTGCGCGTTTTGCAGCATCAACGCCTGGTACGAGCGGGGCGGAGGGAAGAAGTTCCGTATCCGGACGGTGGACAGCATTGTCGCTGAAGTGAGTTACCTCTATCATCGTCACGGCGTCCGCATCTTCAATTTTCAGGACGATAACTTCTTCCTTCCCAATCCGGCCAAAGCCGCCGAGCGGTTCTCCGCCATTCGTGATGGACTTCGTCGCAACGGAGTCGATCAAATCGCGATCGCTGTCAAGGCACGGCCGGACAGCATTACTGAGGAGTCGATCCGTATCCTGGATGAGCTCGGCCTCTTCCGCGTTTTCCTGGGCGTCGAAAACGCCTCGGAGAATGGTCTCCGAAACCTCAACCGCAGGCAGACTGTCGCGCACATCCTTAATGCACTAAGGATTTTGAACGATTTTGACATTCATGTTGCGTACAACTTGCTCATGTTCGAGCCGGACACCACGCTCGATGATATCCTCATCAACCTGCGGTTCATCGAGCGCCACGACGAGAACCCGTTCAACTTTTGCCGCGCTGAGGCCTACCCGGGCACGGGGCTCGAGTGCAAGCTGCTGCGTGAAGGGCGACTCCTGGGCGACACCTTCGGGTACGACTATCGCCTCAAAGATCCGCGTTCGGAAGCGTTCCACCAGGTCGCCAACTACGCCTTCTTCGATCGCAACTTCAGCGACTACGGCCTGCATTATTTCAACATGCAGGTGGACTTTTATTTCCAGCTTATGCGGCGGTTCCGGCCGGAATTGCTCAGCCAGAGGTTGAGGGCTGCCGCCCGCAACTTTATCAAACAGACCAATCTGGATACCTACGAGCGCTGCTGCGAAATCTACGATTTCGTTGCAACCTGCGACCCAGCCGATGAGGTCGCTCTCCGCTGTTTCGCCCGTGATGCCCGTTTGCGCGTCGATCAGCACAGCCGCGAGCTGATGGTCCGCGGCGAGCGCATCGTGAATTGTCTGGAAGATACCTACGCCCGAAAAGCTTCCGGAGTCCCTTACAACGCTCCCGCCGCGCCCGAGCCACTTGGCTTCGACTCGGCGAAAGAGCATATCCCAACGCCCGTAATCCCAGGCCTTGAGTTCACCCGTCCCGGTTCCGGCTGGGAAGCTGTGGACTTATTTGGCGTCGCTCGAGCGCCGGTGCCCTACCACATCTTCCGCGCTCGCCTGGAGGAAGAAAAACGGACCAGCGGAGTTGTTTGCGCCAGCCAGTAGACAGTCGCTGTTCCGAACCCCACACGGACAAGGTTAGAGTCCGTAACTAAAGCGAGGTGAAATATGAGCGAAGCATCCTCTGCACGTTTAGGGGGCGGGACTGAGCTAGTCCAACCTGCAGTCATTCGCCTTTACAATAACCTAATCCAGGTGTACCGGATCATGCGCGAGCGCCAGAAAGAAATCGACGCGGCCTTCGACCGAGTGGCAGCGCAGATCGGGTTTGTCGTAACCACAACCCTGCCCGTCCGGGTGGAAGTCGCCGAGGAAGGGGCCGTCAAGAAGGTCTCTTTCGATGGCGATGCCCTGCGGGGTACAATCTTCGAAAAAGAACTCTCCGGTTTTCTTCAGGGATTTGCCCAAAAGCCATTCAGCGGCGTGCCGGCTGGAACATATCGTTTTTACCTCATCTGGTACGACGCATTGAACCTCAAACTCCGCTTCGACTGCTGCGAGTCCGTGCACATCCTCCAGGGTCTGCTCGGGTCGCTCGCGTCACAGCAAGGAGGCATCTCCGCTTCTCCCCTGGTTCGCCCAGAAGTGAGGGAGCCTGCCCAGTGGTTTGATCCGGGTGTGGCCATCGCCATCGAAGACGCGTTGGTTATCCTGGCCATCGACGAGGTGTACCCTGAGCTCCACCTCGCGGAACGTATCTCGGCCGGTCGGCTCGCGATACTCCGGTTCCCGTGGGGGGCGGGGCCCCACACCGAAATGGTGCCGTTTCCGGTTTACTTCAGTGATGCGATAAGCCGGTTCCGGTCGGAACCGGCGTGGCACCACGCCGAAATGGCGCCGTTTCCGGTTAACTTCAGTGAACGGTTCGGAAGCAAAGAACCGGACCTTCTCGCCAAACTCCGTGCCCTGCTGGGTAAGCAGTCCGGCTAGGCCTCAGCCGCGGGGCCGGTTTGCACCGGCCCTGCACCTTTTCAAAATTCCGACGTCTTTCGTGACGGACTCTGCCCTATCATCCGGAACTTCTTGTCGGCGCACAAAGTGTTCTTCCCGAACCAATAATGCCTCCGTGTCCTCCGCGGCCAGAGAAACCTTAACACAGAGCCCACTGAGACCCTCCGTGCTCTCTGTGTTGAGGTTTTGGAGTCGCGGAGAACACGGAGAATCTGGTTTTGGTTGCGGCCATCGGGGCGCGCTGTGCCACAAGACAGACTTCTTGTCTCTTGACAGGCGGTACGAGATAGGCTACAATTCTACCGTGAAACTAAGCAAGAGGCCAGGGCCGTGCCGGGAACACTATGCTGCAATGCCGTTCTTCCCTATTTCCAGTTCCCTATTCCCTATTCCCTACTGCGTGCCACGCCCTACTGGGAACACGATGCGGCAATGCTACAGCCCGCCCCAACCCACTTCCGAGAATGGCCCAGGCGGGACGAAAAGCCCGCAAATTGGCCTACCGCGCGACGGGCACAAAGTCCGCAGTTGGAGAGAAAGCGCAGAGTCTCGTTCTCCAGAGACTCTGCGGCTTGTGCGTATGGAATCGGGCGTATAATTCTGCTTCATGTCCCGCTTGCCCCGCCTGGTTTTATCCGACCGATTCTTCTTCATCACCTGCCGGCTGCTGCCCCACCGGGGAAGGCTTGAGGAACCCGAATTCGAGTGCCTGGCCCGCGTGCTACTGGAGCGGCGTGAGAAACATCACTTTCTGCTTACGGCCTGGGTCTTCTTGCCTGATCACTGGCATGCGATCTTGTTCCCGCGCTTTCCGGCCACCATCTCGCGTGCAATGGAATCGATCAAGGTCGGCTCGACGCTTCGCGTCAATGCCGCCAGAAAAGAGTCGGGCCTTCTCTGGCAGCCCCGGTTTTTCGACCGCGCTCTGCGGAGCGTCAAGGAATATTACGAGAAGGTGGAATACATTCACCTCAACCCCGTGAGAGCGGGCCTCGTCAAACGGGCAGAGGACTGGCCCTGGTCGAGCGTGCACCATTACTCTGGGAGTCTGAGCGCGCCGGTCGGCGCGAATCGCATTCTGGCCGTTGATCGTATACTGTTGCCGGCGGATGAACGAACGCGTATTTGAAGGAAGAGCCGCAGAGCCTCTGGAATACGAGACTCCGCGCTCTTGTGGAGAATTAAGTCTTCTCATCTATTGGGGCTTATATGCCGGAAGATCTAGTAGTACGATTAACTAAAAGCGTGAGCTCATGCGCCGGCCGACGGAGCAAGATGTTCCCAAGGACGAGCCCTCCCCAATAAGCATGCCTCTACTACTGCGCAGGGTTGAAGAAGAGCTACGCCGTGAGGCCGCGCGGAAGCTAGACCCTTCGCGGCACTTCGAGCCGGGCCAATTCCTGACAACACAAGCCCCGATTGCCAAGTCCATGGCGTCTATGTGTGAGGCCCGTCGAGCGTTGATCCGTCTGCTCGACGCAGGCGGGGGGTGTGGGGTCTCTTACAGCCGCGGTGGTCGCCCACGTATGCACAAGGGACCATCAAAGGAACGCGGCTGGGCATATACTGAATTGCAGCCGGGCGTCCAAAATGGGAGGTGAGTGCCGATGACGCTTAGACTAATCCTTGCGATGGTTTTCTGCGGCTTCACGTTCCTAGCACAGACCCCGCCGCCCCTGGCCGAGGTGCGCAAAGCCGCTGAACAAGGAGATGCGACTGCGCAGGTCAAAATGGGGCGCGCGTATTTCCTTGGACTTGGTGTCCCGAAGGACGCGACGGAAGCATTGAAATGGTATCGCAAAGCCGCCGAGCAGGGGGAGCCGAATGCGCAGGTAACTCTCGGTTTCATGTACGAGAAGGGCCAAGGAGTGGCGCAGGACTACCCTGAGGCCGTTGGCTGGTACCGTAAAGCCGCCGAGCAGGGGAACGCGATTGCGCAGTTCAACCTCGGTGTCATGTACGACCGCGGCCAAGGGGTGGCGCAGGACTACCCTGAGGCTGTTCGCTGGTACCGCAAAGCCGCCGAGCAGGGGAACGCCAACGCCCAGTTCAACCTCGGTGTCATGTACTCCCGCGGCCGAGGGGTGGCGCAGGACTACCCTGAGGCCGTTGGCTGGTTCCGCAAAGCCGCCGAGCAGGGGAACGCGATGGCGCAGTACAACCTCGGTGTCATGTATGCCAACGGCCAAGGGGTGGCGCAGGACTACCCTGAGGCTGTTCGCTGGTACCGCAAAGCCGCCGAGCAGGGAAACGCGAACGCGCAGTTCAACCTCGGTCTCATGTGCGCCAACGGCAAAGGGGTGACGCAGAACTATGTGGAAGCGTACATGTGGCTCAACCTTGCAGCTTCGAAATTTAGTGGCGAAGAGCAAAAGAGGCAAGCTGGCGTACGAGATGCTCTTGCGAAAAAGATCACTCCACAACAGATCGCGGAGGCGGAGCTCCGGGCGCAAGAGTGGAAGCTAGTTGGACCCTCTCCGCTTGGAAGCACTTCACCCGGGCCTGGATCGACTGAGAATGCTGGCAGCGCTTACCGGGCCCCTTCACCAGGGGCGGCGCAGGTCAGCGCTCCCACGGCACAGGACAAGGTGCCACCTATAGCGGGTGCCGGTGCTATCGAGTGCGTAAGGATTAGCAACATCACGTCTTACAAAACCGCCGGGGGGCTATCAAACAAGACTAGCCACAATGTAGGTTGGTGGGCTGGGTTGGATTCTACCGCTTGCAAGAGCTTTCCCTTCGTGGCTCGGGTAACGGTCCATGATTACCAGGATCAAGGTGAGACGATGGAGGTTGAGTTGCCGCCCGGTCAAGAAAGGACCTTAGACTTTCTGATCGAAAGGAACGAAAGGATCACCGTACACGGAGTATTGGGAGTATCACGGAAAGACCTGAAAGAGTCACACTTCACTGGGGTTCATGCGCAAATGATCGTAGCGGATGCAAATGTTAAAGCTTTGCAAGAAGCGCAAGTGACTGACCCGCTGTTTTGCGCACACTATGCTTACTCGAGGTACACCGGTAGAATGACTCGATACGGTCCAGAGTTCGTTCCGGATGCGTCGCAAACAAGTTGTTTGAAGGCTAAATCAACGGTCATGGCAGAGCGCTTCATGAATGAACACGCAGAGGTTTCTTCGATCACCAAGCCCATTCTTTGTGCAGACTCGGCTTGCGTACAGTCGCACCTGGACAACACCGTACCCAACGCCACCAACGTTTCAAAATTTATCGAAGGTTCGAATGTCTACAACGCAGTCCGTACCTTTGAGAACGTCAACACAACCTGCGAGAAGTGCTGGGGACACTGGACCGCTACCGGCATCATGAACCAAGCCATGCACATTTCGGGGCCGGGGCGTCCGGACTACGATGAACTGGACAGGTACAATTTTACCTGTAAAACGGTCATAAAATCTGATTATAAACCCGAAAGGGAAAATCCATACGACAAGCTGCCAATGGGGTCAGTGATTCCCAAGCGACAAACAGTTGCGGGTAAACACTCTGCAAACGATTCTTACGTGACATGTAGCGCAGAGAAAATACAATAGTACGAGATGGGGTATTTACTTCATTCAGGTAGTCGATGAAAGCTAGGGTGCGTTTGACCGCTGGCTCAGGGGGCATCGGCACGGCCTAAAATAAATAACCCCGCCCGCGGCCTTACGGCATGTCGAGCGGGGAGCAATTTCAATATAAGTCTTCTATAGGAAGTCCAGAAGTCATGCGCTTTCATTTTACAGCCCCGACGAGGATTCGGAAAGCGCAGACAGCACGCCTGCCCTTACTATTGCTAATCAAACCGAACCACCAAGACACCAAGAGAGCCCGAGGCAAGGGATTGCAGCGATTAACCCATTGAATCATTAATTCATTGAATAAAACGAGGCAAGGCCCCCTCAACGAGTCAATTGAAGAACTCCTGGCCTACGCCTGTGAACATATTTCTCTTGACAAACCCTCCCCCTGTGGTAGCCTATCTGTGTGAGAACCTCAATCCCCGGGGAAGTCCTTTCCCTGCTATCCCAACAATCCGTTCCAGGAGGAACTATGTCTCTACGTAAATCACCTCAACTTACCCCTCAGTTGCTCGCCGCCGCGCGCTCGAATGCCCAGCATTCCACCGGACCGCGCAGCCCTGCCGCCAAGCAGAACTCCAAGCTCAATCCCGCCTTGGCGGGACG
>Ga0326728_10000950_pt1 | contig 107147 bp, 90 predicted proteins | sample MB3enrmetagenome_FD_207602 | JGI IMG/M metagenome (GOLD analysis project Ga0326728, IMG submission 207602) | Lab enriched peat soil microbial communities from McLean, Ithaca, NY, United States - MB31MN | ecosystem: Environmental > Terrestrial > Soil > Wetlands > Peat | place: USA: New York... | reverse complement strand
ATTTGAGGGACGCAGCGAGGGAGACGCGGCATCCAAGGGCGCAGCCGAGTTGCGCTCGGCGAGACGGACGGGGCTTAAAATTTCCCGTAGAGACGTGGACAAGAAAAAGGGCAAGCCCTGTTTACACGAGTGTCTGGCGCATCGGCGTTGGCTAGCGCGTCGCGATTTTCCACCCTTCGTCGCCATGCACGAGCGCGAGCGTGGCCTTGGCCGGGTCTCCGTGATAGAAATCGGCCTGATACTTGTTGATCAGGTTTTGACGTTCCCAAACGCCGAAGCCCTTGACCAGCGGACCGCCGGCGTCAAACGCTTCACCCACTTGATTGGGCAGCCATTTCCAGGTGTATTCGACGGTCACGGTGTTAGGGCTAGTCCGGTGAATGGCTTCGATGCCCACCAGTTGCCGTTGCGCCAGGGGAACCTGATAAGTAAAGGTGCCCTCATCCTTTCCCGGCGATTTTTTAAAACCCGGCAGAGCGGAGAGGATGCGCTCGCCATCGGGTGTGAGCGCGACCTGCGTGCCGCCCTTTGCCGCCTTCGTCAACTTCAGAATTCCGGCTTTCTCCAGCAAGCGATAATTCGGTCCGGATGGGTCGTCGTCGGCAGCGGGTTTGACGAGACCGGAGCGAAAGTGGATGACGGCGGGGCCAGGGCCCTGCAGCGCCGCAGTCGCGATCGCGCGCGCTTCTTCCGCCGCCAGAGGCGTTCCCCGGACTTGGAGCGCCACGTAGACGACCGTACCAACGATCAGCACCAGCAGCAACAGCATGAGCAGCATGGGTAAAAACGAGGATCGTTTTTCCATCTCGACTTCAGCTTCAAACATGGCAGTCCCTTTCTTGTTCTTAAGCAGCGCAAAATTCATCCACGAAACTTCCACTCCTACTTAGTCCACCTCTTTATTAATTGCTGTGATCGACAGCACGGGCGAGTGTGTTTTGTATCACTGGAGGCAGCGGTTGGGGAGTGTCGTGAAAATAACTGCGCCAAGTGTCGCAGCCGCATCTTCATTCCACTCGCGGCGGGCGCGACCGCGTGCGTCACATATAGCTGTGATCCGTGTCACACCAAGCCTATCTGCTGCATAGCATAATCGCTGGAGATTTCGTGGTTTGTTCGACCACTTTAAGGGTGGAGATTGCATGGCAAAAGGACGAGTTTCCATAGTCGTCGAGCGCTGCAAGGCCTGTGGCTTCTGTGTGGAGTTTTGTCCCACCCACGTGCTTGCGCTTTCTTCGGCTTTCAATTCAAAGGGATACCATCCACCGCATGTTGTGCATCCGGAAAAATGCAGCGGCTGCGATCTGTGCGGGATGTACTGTCCGGACTTCGCCATCGCGGCCAGCAAGGTGGCTTCGGGTAAGGGAGGTGAGAAATGACGCCTGATCTTCAGAAGGCCGATCTTCATAAGGACGAGCGCCACACTGCCGATCCTGGCGGCGTGCTCACCGGCATACATTTTATGGATGGCGACCACGCTTGCTGCGAAGGCGCGCTGGCCGCGGGCAGCCGCTTCGCCGCCGGATACCCCATCACTCCCTCCACCGAAGTGGTGGAGCGCTTCGCCGCGCGTGTGCCTACCGTGGGCGGAACATTTATCCAAATGGAGGATGAACTGGCGGCATCGATCACCCTGCAAGGCGCGGTCTGGGCGGGAGCCAAGGCATTTACTGTGACCTCGGGGCCCGGTTTTTCGCTGATGATGGAACATATCGGCTACGCGGCCATGACCGAAACGCCGTGCGTGTTTGTGGATGTACAGCGCGGAGGCCCATCCACCGGACTGCCCACGCTGCCAGCGCAAGCCGACATGATGCAGGCGCGTTGGGGATCGCATGGCGACTACGAGATCATCGCCCTGTGCCCGAATTCTCCGCAGGAGTGTTTCGACCTCACCATCAAGGCTTTCAATCTGGCCGAGGAATACCGCGTGCCGGTGATGTTCATGATGGACGAAGTGGTCGGCCACATGACCGAGAAAGTCGTGATTCCTCCCGCCGATCAGATCGAGGTCGTGCCGCGTAAACATACGCACAAGTCGGTCGCCGACTACCTACCCTATGGCACCAACGGCGACCTGGTCCCGGAAATGGCGCACGCCGGCGACGGCTACAAGTTTCACGTCACCGGCTTGACCCACGACGAGCGCGGCTATCCCAACATGACGCCGCCGGTGCAGGACAAGCTGGTGCGGCGGCTGCAAAACAAGATTCTCAACGCTGTCGACCGCATCTCCATGTTCGAGGAAGAACAGATCGAAGGCGCGGATGTGGTGGTGATTTCCTACGGAATCACCTCGCGAGTGGCGCAACGCGCCATCGAGGCGGCCCGCAAAAAAGGCCTCCGCGTGGGCAAGTTGCGGCTGATTACGGCTTGGCCGTTCCCCGATAAAAAGATTCGCGAACTGGCGGCCAAGGTCAAAGCCTTCGTCGTTCCCGAGCTTAACCTGGGCCAGATGGTGCGGGAAGTGGAGCGCGCCGCCTCCGGCCAGGCCAAGACGTTCGCCGTCTCCCATGCAGGTGGTGGTGTTCACAACCCCGAAGACATTCTCAAGGTAATTGTGGAGGCAGGGCGATGACCGACAGCGTAAACACCGATCTCGTGAACTTGGAAGTTGATCCGGTCGTCAATCCGGTCGAGGCCTTTTTACGAAGCGATCGCATGCCTCACATCTGGTGCCCAGGATGCGGCATCGGCACCACGGTGAATTCTTTCGCGCGCGCGCTGATCGACTCGAAAGTGGATTTGCAAACACTGGCGCTGGTCTCGGGCATTGGCTGCACCGGGCGCGTGGCGGGTTACGTCAAGCTCGATTCTTTCCATACTACGCATGGGCGCGCCATTCCGTTCGCGACTGGCATGAAGCTGGCGAACCCCAAGCTGAACGTTGTCGTCTATTCCGGCGACGGCGATCTCTCGGCCATCGGCGGCAACCATCTCATTCACGCCGCGCGGCGCAACATCGATCTGAAAGTTATTTGCGTCAACAATCTGATCTACGCCATGACCGGCGGCCAGAGCGCGCCCACTACGCCCGATGGTTCGACGACTTCCACCAATCCTTATGGCGTGTTTGAGCCGTCGTTCAATCTGCCGCACCTGGTCGAAGCCGCGGGCGCGGTCTACGTGGCGCGCTGGACCACCTTCCATGTACGCCAACTGGCCCGCGCCATGGCCGAAGCGTTTCAGAAAAAGGGCTTCTCGTTTATTGAAGTGATTTCGCCCTGTCCCACGCTCTATCAACGCCGCAACAAGATGGGCGACGGCCTCGACGCCATGAAGTTCTACAAAGAGAAGAGCAAAGTCCGGCACGGCGCGCCCACCAGCGAAGTCGGCCTGACCATGACCGGCGAGATTGTGGTGGGCAAATTCGTGGACCGCGACCGCCCCGATTATCAAAACTTGATGGGCGCGCAATACACCCACTCGCTCGGCGACAGGTACGTGGAACAACCTCCCGTAGAACAGGAGCCGGTATGCAGCTAACGGAAATTCGTATCGCGGGCTTTGGCGGCCAGGGCGTGATCCTTTCGGCCATCGTATTGGGCAAGGCGGCTTCAATCCATCAGGGCGCTTTTGCCACCATGACCCAGAACTTCGGCCCGGAAGCCCGCGGCGGCGCCTGTAGCGCGCAGCTCGTTCTTGCCGAGACGCCCATCCTATACCCTTACGTCACCCGGCCCGACATCCTGGTTGTCATGTCGCAGGAAGCCTATGTGCGCTTCGGCTCCGAGTTGAAAGACGGCGGCATCATGATCGTCGAGCAGGACATGGTGCGAGTTTCCGAGTTGAAGCAGGGAATCCAGGTCTACAGCGTTCCCGCGACCCGCATTGCCGAGGAACTGGGCAAGCGCATGGTGCTGAATTCCGTAATGGTGGGATTCTTCACGGCAGTGACGCACTTGCTGGAAACGGACGCCGTGCGCAAGGCAGTTGCGGATTCCGTTCCGTCGGGCTTCCGTGAACTGAACCTGAAGGCCTTTGAAAGAGGGTTCGAGTACGGAACCACGGCATTGACCGCCGGCCCGAACCTGGGCGCCGAGGAACTACAGCCGCAGTACTCGCCAGAGTAAATCTTAGTTAGTGGTGAAATTCCGATCCGCAGGCCCAGCGACTGAAGGCGCACTCACAGCGTAGCCCTTGCGCCATGCCTCAAGGTGTACGTAGCTACGAGTTGCGGCTACAATACGAGCTTTTATGTTGCAATCGTTAACTTTAGGTATTGCGAAAGTAAACTATTCATTGTTTACGCGTAAGTCATTGATTCAATGACTTATTTCTGCTTTTTACGCACCAAACATCTTTAAGGCTTGATTTTACCTGTTGCGATTATCATCACGTCATTGTTTACGATTTCATCGTTCGCCTCCGAACCGCGTAATTTACAGTCGTTTATCTCATTGATTGCACAGGAGATCGGTGCCAGAAGCAGACTTCCTAGTAGTACACCTCGCTTTGGCATGGCGATTGCCTTAAGAAAAGTGCTGAGTGGCTCGCTAGACGGCCCTCCGCCGAGGTGATTTATGACAGTCCTCCTGGTTCTCTTCACATTCGCGGCTTTCTTACTGATCGACCATTTCCGCAGCCGCCACGCCGTTGCGCCGGTGCAGGTTGCCGCCGCGAAGGAAGATGCGCTGCCACGTTTGAAACCCGCTTTAGTCGGCGGCTTCGAGGTCCCAGAGAACTTGCGCTATCACCCAGGCCACACTTGGGCCTTGAGCGAGAGCCCCAGCTTGGTGCGTGTCGGCATGGATGATTTTGCCTCCAAGCTGACCGGCAAGGTGGAAAGGATCACACTGCCGCAGCGTGGCCAGTGGATTCGCCAGGGCCAAAAGATGTGCACGATTTTCCGCGATGGCTTGGCGGTCGATATGGTATCGCCCATCGAGGGCAGCGTGTCGAATATCAACCAGGCGCTGGTGGAGAATCCAAAGTTAGCGCTGGACGATCCCTACGGCGAAGGCTGGATGGTAACGGTGCAAGCGCCCGACGCCAAGACTAGCTTCCGCAACCTGCTGGGCGGCGCGCTCGCCCGCTGGTGGACGGAAGAGTCGGCGAGCCGCCTGCAGCGCCGCATGCCGATGGCGTTGGAGATGAGTGGAGCGCTGGCCCAAGACGGCGGCGTGGCCGTGAACGACCTGGCAAGCCAGATTCCCGATCAGGAGTGGCTGCCGCTGGCGAAAGAGTTCTTCCTGTCGTAAGTTGCAAGTCCTGAGCAGTAAAGAGCGTTTCATAAATTGGTTTTGGGTAGGGCATGGTTTTAGCTGTGACGGTGATAGGGCTGCCAGCGGGATTGTTATTTGATCGTATTGTGGTTATCGCAAACGTGCCATATTCGAGGATCAGTACCGAAGTAAAGCGCGCAGAACTCCGTTTCGTACAAGTTGCCGAACGAATCCTTGTAAGTGACAGTCCCAATGTAGAACAGAGTTGTGGCTCCGCTTTCTGTTTTTTTGAATTCACTGGATGGAATCACAAGCAGATTGTCATTCGTGGTGAACATGGTTGCATTAGGAGCGATATCCGTTCCAGTTTGAAACTTCTCACCAGCCTCCCTGCTTTTGCTGTTTCTGGCGCGGAGCGCCGTAAACCCAGCGTTGATGAATCGCACTACTTTTTCCGTTCCGTTTTGGCTTCCCCGTGGAAGAGGGTCGAACCGTAACAGGGTGACAGCGGCAGAGATTCTACGGGCCGGGGTTCTTCCGATATTCTTGAAGGTGACATTAGCGGTTATCGGCTTATCTGGAACAAGGCCGTTGCCGCTGAAGACCGGAATATCACAGACCATGTAGGGTCTTTGGTCAATTTCAAAAGACTTCTGCTGGCTCTTGAGTGTGGTATCAGCGGTAGTAGCAGCGTTAGCGGCAGCGACCGCAGCTACGTGCAATTCCGACAGTTGGTCGCGCATTGTTTGCCACTGGGCACGGGAATAGTGAACATAGAATGCCGTCAGGATGGCGATGACAACGGTAGCCAAGGCGGTAATAAACCCACCCTTTTTGTCAGTCCAATTAACGAAAGCGACGATCCCTCTTCCGGTTGCTTTCAGCGCCCGCACTACATACTGGGCGTAGTGGCGCTGAGCAGCGGTCGGTTCTGGATTGGCCCTGACCTTTTCCAAATCGAATTCGGCTTGATCGTGATTATTGCCGGGTTGTGGTGTGTCTATCACGGCTTTGGACTCCTTGAATTTGAGGTTTATCCGTGCCCCCCCCATAGGGGCTAATCCAGCCTTATGAAGGAACCGGATTACATCGAAGGTTCGGAAGCAATCACCGCCAAACGGCGAAGGACTTCGGCCAGCACAAAAAGCGTTCGACGCGAATTTGGCAACCGGGGAATAACTCCCGCAGCTCGCCACAGGTCAAAAAGCGTATCGTCTCGCGGGGTTTGCCTCGCCAGCCATTAACCGTCAACCAGCGGTGCACGCCCGCTGTGAACCATGCTTCCGGCAACCAATGTAGGATAGGGCCAGATGGTGCGGTTCTACCGGAAACCAGCGGTTCGGCGTTTGGCAATAGATATGCCCGCCGACCCGCAGCATTTCGCTGGCAAATCGCCGCTGATCGGGCAGGCCGCCCACGTGTTCAATCACTGAGTTGGAGAATGCGAGATCGAAGATGCGATCAGCGAAAGGAACAGCGCGTGCGTCCGCCTGCACGTATGGAAGAGGGCCGACCCCGGCTTTCGGAAGAACATTGAGCAGGATCACATCTTCCGCGAAGCGCGAGTTCGTCCAAGTGTCAAGCGTCCCGCCGATGTCAAGTACGCGCCTGCAATCGCCGAAATTCCCCTCAACCCATCGCTGACGGCGGCCACGCAACCAGCCGCCGACATAACCATAGAGAAACGAGTGGATCGACATTCGGTGAGTATGGCGATAATGGCTTGTGTTTGTCGATGACAGATAAACATTGAGGATGTGACGAAGAGAATACCAAAATGGATCTGACAATGAAGAGCGAAATTCAAAGCAGCCCACTACCCAAAATTCAGTGTTCGGCGGATTTTAGAAGTCTTGTACTCACAGAGCCTGCGTGTTCGGCGTTGCGGCGGCTTGGCAGGTTGGACATAGGGTGGATTCTTTTAGGTCGATCCACTCGACGGCGTGGGAGGGGGCCATGGCGCAGCGGTAATCTTCGCAATGCGTTAGATCCAGGGTATGGCCGAGTTCGTGGACCGCTTCTTTGATGACGCGCTGGCGAAAGAGCAGCGGGTCGGGCGGAAGGCCGTAGAATTCCTGGCGCAGGCGGTGGGCGGAGACCACGGCGCAGGGGCCTCCCATTTGCGCTTCGCCGAAAACGAAGGTGAGAATCGGGATGTAGAGATCGACGGCGACGATGCCCAACATGCGCCAGGTATCTTCGGTGAGGCAGCTCTGCATGCGGAGCAGGATTTCGGAGGAGTGGTATTGCTGGCGCTCTCCGTGATAGGCAAACTCGGGATCGAGGCGCACGGGGAGCACTTTGCTGGGGACGCGGAAAGCCGTTTCGATGGTGGGGCGGATGGCCTTCAGCAGTCCGTCATCGACGTTTCCGATCGGCAAGAGTTGCAGCAGCTTCATGGGACTAGTTGCCCGTTGCCAGTTGTCAGTTGTCAGTTGTAAGTTCTCAATCTTCGATACAACGCTGAGAACTGAAAACTGAGAACTGACCACTGGAGTTATGTGCTCGCGTGAAGTTATCGTGTTTCAGCGGGAGTGCGCGTCCAGCCGTATTTTTTCAGCTTGTGGTAGAGAGTAACTCGGTCGATGCCGAGAGCTTCGGCGGCGCGGCTCTGATTGCCTCCACATTCCTCGACCACGCGGAGGATGTGGGCGCGCTCCATTTCGTCCAGCTTCTGGCCGCCGCCTACGAGCGAAACGCTTTGCGGCTTGAAAATGAAGTCCGCTTCGTGCAACTCCGGCTCCTTACCTACGACCATGGCGCGCTCGACGGCGTTCTCCAGTTCACGAATGTTACCCAGCCAGGGCTGCTGCTGCAATTGGTTCATGGCGTCGGGTGAAACGCGGGTGATGCGCTTGTTCATGGCCAGGGAAAACTTGCGAATGAAGTAGTCGACGAGCGCGGGGATGTCCTCGCGGCGGTCGCGCAGCGGAGGCAGAAGAATGCGGAAGACGTTGAGGCGGTAAAAAAGATCGGGGCGGAATTTGCCCTCTTCGATCAGTTTTTCAAGGTCCTTGTTGGTGGCGGCGATGCAGCGGAAATCCACCTTGATGTTTTGATTGCCGCCGACCCGGGTGATTTCGCGCTCTTGCAGCACACGCAACAGGTCGGTCTGCGTCTTGAGGCTGATGTCGCCGATCTCGTCGAGGAAAACCGTTCCGCCCTCGGCAATTTCGAATTTGCCTTTCTTGCGGTACTGGGCGCCGGTGAACGCGCCTTTCTCGTGTCCGAAGAGTTCGCTTTCGAGCAGCGTTTCGGTGAGAGCGCCGCAGTGAATGGCGACCAAAGGATGAAATCTTCGAGGGCTGGCTTGATGGATGGCGCGGGCCACGAGTTCCTTGCCGGTGCCGCTGTCGCCGGTGATGAGGACGGTGGCGTCGGTGGGGCCAACGGTCTCAATGGCGTCGAAGACCTTGCGCATGGCCGCACTCTGGCCGACGATGTCGCCGGGACGCGCCACTTCGGCGACGGTCTCGCGCAGAAGAACGTTTTCCTGCGCGGTGCGCTTATGGGCCAGCGCTTTCTTCACCAGGTGGGCAATTTCGTCGGGGTCGAGCGGCTTGGTCACGTAATCGTAGGCGCCATTTTTCAGCGCCATGACGGCGGTGTCGACCGAGGCATAGCCGGTCATGATGATCACGATCAGTTCGGGATCGACTTCGTGCATGCGGCGCTGCAGCTCGATGCCATCGGTGCCGTGCATCTTGATATCGACCAAGGCCGCATCCCAGCGTTGCTCGGCCATGCGGGTCAGCGCGTCGTTGGCGTTTTCTACCGTAGTCACTTCGTAGCCTTCTTCGTGGAACCATTTGCCGAGCGAATCGCGCACGCTGAGTTCGTCGTCCACGATCAGCAGTTTTCCCTGTGTGGTCACCTCAATCACCTCGTTGATTTGGATGCGCCGCTCCCGCCCCCGAAATGGGCAGGGAATCGGCATGTTCGTGGGTGGGCAGGGCAATGGTGAAAGTCGTACCCTGGCCCAGTTGGGACGCGACTTCGATGCGTCCGTTGTGGCGATCAATAATGCCGCGGCTGATGGCCAAGCCCAAGCCAACGCCGTGGCCGCTTTCCTTGGTGGTTAGAAAAGGTTCGAAGATCTGGGGCAGAATGTCGGGAGCGATGCCGGCGCCGTCGTCGCGCACCTGGATTACGATTTCCGTGCCGTCGCTATTGAGGTTGGTGTCGATCCAAAGATTGCCGCCGCGGGGCATGGCATCGATGGCATTCATGATGAGCGCGATGAAAACTTGTTCGATCTGGGCAGGATCGCAGGGCACAAGCGGCAGGTCATCGGCAAAATTGAGTTGCAGATGGATGCCGCCGAGCTCGAGTTGATGGCGCACCAGCATGAGGCAGCGGTCGATGACGGCGCGCACGCTGGTGGACTGCACGTTCATGGGGGCGGTGCGCGAAAGAGTCAGAAGGTTCTTGACGAGCTCGCCGCAGCGGCGGCTTTCGGAGGCGATCAGCTCCAGGCATTGCATCGCTTCGTCGCGTTTATCTTGCGCGGCTTGGCCCGATCCTACCCACTTACGAATGAGTTTGGCATAAGTAAGGATGCCAGAAAGTGGGTTGTTGACCTCGTGGGCGACGACGGCGGCCATCTTTCCGATGGAAGCCATTCTTTCGACGTGCAGGACGTGATCGTGGGCGCGGTTGAGTTCCTTGGTCTTCTGCGCGACGCGATCTTCGAGGGTCTTAGCCCAGGTGACAAGTTCTTCGTTCGCGGCATGCAACTGCAGGCTCATGTCGTTGAAGGAATGGGCGAGGTCGCCGACTTCGTCGTGGGATTGCACGTCGATTTGGTAACCAAGCTCGCCTTGAGAAAGATGTTGGGTGCCCTTTTTGAGGGCCTTGATGGGTTCGCCGACGACGCGCCAGACGAACAACCAACTCAAGACCGCGACCAGCAGGACTGCGCCGGCGGTGTAAGAGAGCATGTAAGCGCTGCTGGACGCAAGTTGTTGGTCGGCTTTGGCCAGCGAAAGATTGGTGTCGAGGACGCCGAGAACTTGCTGGCCGGCGGGGTGGGCGTGGCAATCGGCGTTGGAGCAGGCGGGCTGGTTTTCCAGGGGAGTGATGATTCCAAGCACGCGCTGTCCGCTGGAATCGCGGTAGGTGCGAAAGCGGTCTGGGCGATTGAGGCGCGCCAGGGGCTGCGATTGGTTGTGACAGCTATAGCAGGCCTCGGCGCGCTTATCGAGGACGCGGCTCACTTCGGCGGGATCGGTGGAGTAACTGATCCGGCCCTCGGGGTCGAGGATGCGGACCTTGACCATGCCGGGCTCGTCGGCCATGGTTTGGATGGCGTGATAGAGGCCCTCGCGATCGTTGTGCAGCATGTAGTAAGTGGTGCTGCGGCGGATGACATCGCTGACGCGTTCGGCGCTGACCAGAGTGGCGGCTTCCAGGTGCTGGCGGTGCAAGCGGATGTTCAAGTATCCGAGCAGAGCAAAGATGACGAGCATGGCCGCCAACAGAGCTCCAATCAATTTTGCACTAATGCTGTGAGTTAGGCGCCGCCATCCCGGGTCTCTGCGAGTTGGTTCACTCTGCGACATGGCCTAACACCGCTGCTGCCACCACGGGAGTGGTTTCGGCCCGGAGGCGCGCCCGCACTGGAACGCGCTCTTCGGGAAAGATGGGCAAGTGTTTCACCGCCAACCCGAACAGGGCAAAACCGGCCGCGATAATCATCAAGGTCACGGAGAACTCCGTCCACTTCGGCAGGTAGTGATGTCCGGCGTAAGTCTCAAAGCCAGTGAGCGCGATATTGAGGCGGTTGGCGATGAATCCGAGCACTGTGCTGATGGAGGCCAGATACAAGCCTTGTGGCGACAATCTGACCCGCTTGAAGCTGAGCAATGTAATTGGAATTACGAATGCGAGCGTAAGTTCGAGCCACAAAAAATACGCTTCGTAGCTGGGTTTGATAATTTCTCCCAGCATGCCGCGATGGAGGTAGTCCTGGAAGCGCAGCAGGGCGTTGACCCAGAGGGCAACCAGCAAGGCGCCACCCAGTTTGACCAGGACGCCGAGTTCCAGATGACGCCCGAAGGCTTTCGCGCTCTGCGTGGACTCGAAGATGGTCATGGCCAAACCAACGGCAATCGCCGATCCGAAAAAGAAGAAGGGCAGGGCGGGCGTGTACCAGAAGGGATGCAGCTTGCTCGGCATGATCAGGAAGAGGGACCCGAGCGAACTCTGATGCAGTGTGGAGAGCAGGATGCCTAAAATAATCAACACTGGGTAGATCTTCTTAGTCCACTTGATCGGCGTCTGCAGATTGAAGCGTTCGAACACGTTGGGAAGGAACTCAAAAAACAGCACCGTAGTATACGACATCACGCATAAGCCGATCTCGAACATGACCGAGTGCGGGTTCATGTAGATCATCTGATGCCAGATGTACCAGGGGCGGCCCAGGTCGAACAACAATCCAACGATAAAAAGCACATAGCCCAGGAACGCTGTCAGGACCGCGGGGCGCACTACGCTGTGCAGGCTCTCGACGTTGAATAAGTAGACCGCGCCGATCATGCAAAAGCCGCCAGCCGCAAGCATGATGCCACAGAGCAGGTCGAAGCCGATCCAGATGCCCCAGGGAAATTTGTCACTCATGTTGGAAACCGCTCCCAAGCCATAGAAGAAGCGGATAAACGTGGAGTACAGGCCGAGGCCCATGATCGCAATGAATACCACTTTCCAAAAAGTCGGCTTGGACTTCATCGCTTACTCCCATTTTTCTCTTCAGCTTCAGCAGCGGCCACTTCTTCGCGGCGATGAGAGATCCAATAAATGCCTCCCAATACCAGCGACCATACCGGGACAAAGTCGGGAATTTTCGACAACACACGGCCGGTGTATTCCGGCATCGGAGTATCGCCGAGTTTTGCGGACGAGGGATATCCGTAGTCTTCAACATTTGCGTTGGAAAGAATCAGAGTGCACGTCCCCCCAACTTCGTGCAGGCCGTAAATACGAGGCAGGTAGGTGGAAGGATTTTGACGGATACGGTCCTGCGCTTCCTGAATGAGGTCGTCGCGCTCGCCGAACTTAGTAGCGCCCGTCGGGCAAATCTCGGCGCATGCCGTCTGCTTGCCGGCGGTCACGCGGTCGGGGCACATAATGCATTTGTGGATCCGCGGATTGAGCGAGTGCCATTCGTACTTGGGCTGGCCAAAGGCGCAGGCCACCATGCAATAGCGGCAGCCGATACACTTCCAGACGTCGTATACGACTGGACCCTCTTTAGTCTTATGCATGGCGCCAACGGGACAAACCGAGGCGCACGCGGGTTGCTCACAGTGCATGCATAGCCGGCGCATGAATTTATCGTTTTTTTCCAGAACGACCGTGTACTTATGTTCGGATTGCACGGACTCGGCGGCCACGTTGTCGTCGTACGGCAGTTTGTTCTGCTGCGCGCAGGCGCCTTCGCACTGTTTGCAGCCGATGCACATCGTCGCGTCATACAGCAGGGACTTACTCATGAGGATTACTCCGGGTTGCCCTTACTCCCAAGGGCATCCGTTGCAGCGGTATGAAGTATGAGAGGAAGATAGGCTGCGACGGCGCGGGCTGGGGAACTGTACGGAACGGTTTTAGCGGGTCCAGTAAAAAAAAGAGGCCGAGTCCGGGGAGGTAGGCACCCGAACTCGGGACGGCTGTTCCTTGGAGGAGAGCGGAGCGGGGAGAAGCTTTCCGGCGGGCGTGGAAGCGGCTGGTTTTCCGTTCCGTATGCCGAATTGAGCCGGGAATTTCCATTCTCACCCTCACGCTTTCAACCGCCGCCGCCGGCCTATTTGGTGACAGCGGCGATGCGCAAAGAGGAACAGCCAATGACTACGACAAGGACCACGACTGCTTCCAGATACTACTTTTGTAGCGAACGAATGTACGCAACGACAGCTTTCACGTCGTCGGCAGCAAGAGCCTTCACTGCGGGCGTGTGCTTCACCGTACCCGTAACCGCTTTGCTCAGGTCGGCATCCGACTTCTTCTTGGCGTCGTCGGAAATCAGGCTCGGAGCTTTCATGGCGGGCTTGCCGGCTGCATCCGGTCCGTGGCACAAGGCACATTTTGCTTTGTAGAGAGTGGCTCCGTCATCGGCGGCCCAAGACAGATTGGGGATCAGGATGAACAGGGCAACCGCGATTGTCATTACCAACATCACCAGCTTTGTCGTCTTCATGATTTCGTCTCTTCTCCTTGAGTAAAGTTTTCGAGCATGATGAGACTAGCGGTTCTTGTCGCAGTGCTGCTCATGTTGCGAAAGTAACCACCAAGACAGTTCTTCACCAACTGGATGTAGCGAAAATCAGCAGCTCGGTTGCTGCCCAGTTGTGAGTTTCAAGGTTGGGTTCAATCCGCGCAGTGACGCGGATCACCAACGGATGTGACCTGGTTCGATAGGGCCCGCCAGGAGAGTTGCGGAAAAGTCGAGTTTCGGCGCCCAGCCCCAAGTCTGGGTCCGATCTGTTGTAGAGTCGCGGCAAGCCCGGTACCTACAGTAGAGGGAAGTATGGCATCGCTCCAGTGAAGTCCCGATACGAATGTGAAGTATGTGTCCGGCTGGCGAGCGAGCACGTTTTTATCCGCAGTCTGCCAGAGTAGGCCGAGAATCCGTAGCAGGCAGCCAACGGGAATCCATGGGTCACTTCAGTAGGTGATTCCCATCACTGCGTTAGAAACAAGAGGGAGAGAGAATCGCCCACGTCGAGGTGAAGCTATGCCGATTCTGATGATGGCTCTGCTCGCATTGATGGTGTTTGGCGTGATCGGGATTCTGCTGACTACGGCCATGATCGTCGAGCACCGCAAGCACGCACACGCAACCAAAGGCGCAGCCGCACATTCTGTGACTAGCGGCTCTGCCTCTCCCACTAATCCGAAACTTCCATAACACGCGATACGATGGCGCGAATTCCGTCCGCAAAGGAGAACATTAGATGAGCACTCTTGTACAGGATAAGAAAGCTGACCTGGCCGGGCCAGGGATCGGCGATTATAAAGAACTGGAAAAAATTCTGCCCCACGATTACCGCTCGTTGCTGACCCCGAAAGAGACGCAGCAGGCCATCTTTCAGGTAAAACGCTATATCGAAGACAACCTGTGCAAGGAACTCAATCTGATGATGGTGGAAGTGCCGCTGATCGTCGATGTGGAGAGCGGCGTCAACGACATGCTCGACCGCGACGGCTCGCGCACGCCGATCCAGTTCCATATCTCGAACGACCGCAACCTGCATCCCATCGACGCGCAGGTGGTGCAAGCGGCGACCAAGTGGAAACGCGCCGCGCTCAAGCAATTCGACTGCAAAGTCGGCGAGGGAATCTGCACCGACATGCGCGCCGTCCGCAAGGACTATTTCCTCGATCACGACCACTCTGCCTACGTCGATCAGTGGGATTGGGAGCGCGTCATGACCGCCGATCAGCGCAACCTCGAATTCCTCAAGGGCATCGTCACCAATATCTGGAAGGTGATTGTGGGAGCGGAAAAGTTCGCGCAATCGCTATTTCCGCAGTTGAAAGACGCCCGCTATCCCAATCTGCCGGAAAAGCTCACGTTCTTGCACGCCGAGGATATTCTCGACATGTATCCCGACCTGCCGCGTAAGCAGCGCGAGACCGCGATTCTGCAAAAGTATCCAGCGGTGTTCATCGTTGGCATTGGCTGGCCGTTGAAGGATGGTTATCCGCACGAGATGCGCGCCGCCGATTACGACGACTGGGTCACCGACACGCACGATCAGACGGGCAAAGACACGCACGGACTGAACGGCGATATTTTGGTATGGAACTCGGTCACTAAGCGGCGCCATGAACTGACGTCGATGGGCATCCGAGTTACGGCCGAGACCTTGAAGACGCAACTTACGATGGCGAAGCAGCTCGACTTCATGCAACTGCCGTATCACCAGGCGATCTTGAATAATAAGATTCCGCTCTCGATTGGCGGTGGCATCGGACAGTCGCGCACCTTGATGCAGTTACTCCGCAAGGCGCATCTTGGCGAAGTCAGCGTCACGGTGTGGCCGAAGATCCTGAAGGACATGTGCGCCAGCAAGAATATTTTCGTGCTGGAGTAGTATGAATTTTGCGAAGAAGTCCGAGGGGGTGGTCAGGGCGACCACCTCCTTGTTATTTGTGGTGCGACAGCTCCCCTCGAAGGCTTGGCCACGTCGTAATGTCCAGAGTGGGGTTGTTGGGAAATCCTACTCATGCGTCGGGAATACCGACACTCTATGCAGTGAATTCCGCGTAAGTCGTTGTATTCATTCGATGGCATTTGGATTGCTAATTCTTGAATAGCCGCTGCGCGTTAGCGGCAAGGAGGCCATCTGTAATGGCAAACGATTGGACATTTTGGCTCCAAATAACGAACCTGGTGTTAGTGGTGGTCACAGTTTTGGCGGCACTGGTGGTGACCAGTGCAGTGGGCTGGGAGTTGTGGGCGCGACGAGCGCACAAGACGCGAACGGCGAACAGCCTGGATGCGGAAATGTGGGCGATGTCGCGTGCGGACTTTCACACTCTGTCGGTACCTGGACTGGGACTGACAATGGCCGATGGAGGCGAGAAAGTCGAGCCTTCGGAGGCAGAGTCTTCGGAAAAGAAACCGCGGCGGAATTGAGTTATGGCGTGCCCATTTCTTAGAGAAGGCCGAGCACGATACTGCCATGCCGCGCCGGTACAGAAGTTGATTCTGGACGGGCCGGGTGTGGTGGCCGACGGCGGCCGCTGTACGTCACCGGAATACAAGCAGTGCGAGTTGGCCGCCAAGGACTCGGCCCCACAAGCGCGCTGCCCCCATCTGGAAGAAGTGCACGTGCAGTATTGTGGCGCCGCGGCGGTCACGAAGCTAGTACCCTTCAGCGACTCGCAACTCTCGTGTTGCGCAAGCAACAGCTACCACTATTGCGATTCCTATTTGTCGCTGGCGCGGGCGCACGATACGATTCCGCCAGCACATCTTCTCTACACCCCGAACCATTTCTGGCTGGACATGGAGGAATCCGGGCTGTGCCATGTCGGCATTGACGGGTTTCTGGCGAGTGTGGCGGGGAGCGTGGACGGCGTAACGTTCGTGACGCAGCACGGAAGTCATTGTCCCGCTCTGACGCTCACGATTCATGGGGTGGAATGGCCCATGAGTTTTCCGAATCCGCTGCTGATTGAGAAAGTGAACAGCCGCGTGCATAGCGATCCGGCGAGGTTGACTGCCGACCCTTATGGCGCAGGATGGTTGTTCGAAGGCAGGGCAGTGCCGGGCCGGACGCGCTCCGGGCTTATCACCGGGGCCCAAGCCGCAGCCTGGCAGGCCGAAGAAGTGGAGCGGCTGTCGCGGGAAATCCACGAGATCCATGCAGTGGGCTGCGATGGCGGCCTGCCAGTGCGAGGAGTGGCGCAATTGTTATCGCGGCAGCATCTGGTGTGTTTGTTGCAGCATTTCTTCTCCAGGAAGGGCTGGGCGGTGGAGGAATGAGGATGTCGCGGAATGCACTTGCAGCCGGGCTTGGGTTTGCGGTTGCGCTGTTGTGCGGGTGGGTAGCGTTCCCGCGCGCGCTGTATGTGCAACGGCAGCAGCCGCTCGAGTTCCGTCACAAGACGCACGCGGAAAAGTCCGGTATCACACAATGCAACGATTGCCACGCTCTGCGCGACGACGGAGTGTTCGCCGGGTTGCCTGCGGCAGCGACTTGCGCCGCTTGCCACGCGGAGCGGATGGGCACGAGCAAGGATGAGGCAATTCTGGTGGACAAGTACATCAAGCCGGGACAAGAGACACCGTGGCTGGTGTACTCGCGGCAGCCGGCGAACGCGTGGTTCTCGCACGCGATCCATGTGCGGCGCGCGGCCCTGGCCTGCGCGGAATGCCATGCGGCGTATGGCGAGAGCGACACGGCGCGGATTTATGAGCTGAACCGCATCAGCGGGTACAGCCGCGATATTTGGGGACACTCGATGTCGCGCCTGGGGCGCGCTCCGGGCGATGGGATGAAGATGGGCGATTGCGAAGATTGCCATCGCCGGCACAAAGTCGAGGTGGGCTGCCTCGGTTGCCATGAGTAAGAGGAGAAGCATGAAAGTAACACGGCGAGATTTGCTGGGATGGAGCGCGGGAGCAGCGGCGGGTCTGCTGTTCACTCCAGTGCCGTGGAAGCTGCTGGACGACACTTCCATCTGGACCCAGAATTGGCGATGGATTCCGCAGCCCACACGCGGGCCGGTCGAAGTGAAGCAGTCGTTCTGCACCTTGTGCCCGAATGGATGTGGAGTGCGGGTGCGGATGGCCGCGGGGTGGCCCGTGGGGGTTGCCGGCGTGGCCAGCGATCCCATCAGCCGGGGAGCATTGTGCCCACTGGGCTTTGCAGCGCAACAATTGAACTGGCATCCGCAACGGGTGCATACGGTGCGTCATCGGGGTAACTCTACATCTTGGGAAGAAGCACGGGTGGCGTTTGCCAAAGCATGCGGTGAGGGCAAAATCGCGATCGTCGATGGGCAGCCGGGACGCGCGGCTTCGGTTGCGATGAAGACATTTGTCGAAAAGCGGGACGGAAGTTATCGCGTGGCGCTGGCACCGGAGGCGCAGGCGTTAGCGCCGTACGGGGCTTGGAGCGGGTTGGGCGCGATCGGGTTGGGCTACGATCTGGAGAACGCGCAGACGGTTGTGAGCTTTGGCGCTCCGCTGCTGGATGGCTGGGGCGCTCCGGGACGTTTCACTCGCTTGTGGGCGGAGCGGGCGGCGGGCATGGCGGACCCGCAACTGCGATTGATTCAAGTGGAAGCGCCGTTATCTGGGACTGCCGTTTCGAGGACGGCGGCGCGGGCGTGGCAGTGGGTGCCGATTCGCGCTGGCAGTGAAGGGGCTTTGGCTGCGGGACTGGCGCGGGTGCTGCTCGACGAGCATCTTGTACGGGCGCGGGGGCCGATGCCGACGATGACGGCTGGTGAAGCGGCCGATCAGACCGGGTTAAGCGGCGGCGCGATCCTCGATCTGGCGCGGACAATGGTTGCGCGGCCTCCTGTAGTGGCGATTGCGAACGACGGCAATCCGGCGATTGCGGCCTTGAATGTGGTGCTGGGCGCTGTTGGCACGCGCGGCGGCATCGTCAGGAGATCGAAACTTGCCGAGTCGTATGCTTCCGCCGATGCCGTCATCGGAGCGTCATACGGAACGGCGCGGGCGGTGCTGATCGATTCCACGGTACCTTGGGATTTTGTCCCGCAAACCGATGCCGAGGTCTTTCGCTTTGCCGCGTGGGATGGAGGAGCGGGCCAAGCCGATTGGCTGTTGCCGGCGCCGGGTTTCTTGGAAGAGTTGACCGATGTTCCCACGGCTCCGGCGTCGGCGATTGAGACCTACGCGGTTGCTCCCAGCCTGGTGAATGCACCGGCGGAAGTACAGAGTGCCGCGCAGTTTCTGGGCAGCATCGATCCCGCTGCGATCGCGGTAGAAAAAATCATCCACCAACGTTGCGACGATCTCTTCCGCGGGCGCGCGGGAACTGTATACGGAAAGGAAGCGACAGCGGTTGCGAAGATTGCATCCGCGAAGGAGTTCGAAGAGCAACTCTGGAAGGGTGCGGTCTGGGTGGGCGTGCCGCCGCGTTCCGGCGACTTGCGATGCGAGTTGAAGGAATGGCCCGCGAGCGGCAGTTCCGGACGCAGCGGGAACGCATCCAACGCGAATTGGTCGAGCGCTTGGCTAGCGCCGGTTTTGCCTCCATTGGCTTCGAAACTTTGCCAGGAGTCGAACTTGCGTGAAGCGCCGGTGGGAAGGAAAGCATGAACGCCCGTTACGGCATGGTGATCGACCTGGACCGCTGCACGGGCTGCGGCGCGTGCATGATGGCATGCGCGGCCGAGAACAATGTGCCTCCCATTCCGCAAGCGAGCACGCGGACCGGGGTGACGCCGATGTTGGTGCGCCAGGTGTCGAATGGAATGGAAGGCGGAGCGCGGCGCGAGGTGTTCATCCCGATCCTGTGCATGCATTGCGAGCATGAGACGCCATGTGTGCATGTGTGCCCGCAGCAAGCGGTCGAGGTGGACCAGGCCACCGGCATTGTTATGCAAATGCCGCAGCGCTGCCTGGGATGCCGGTATTGCATGACCGCGTGTCCTTATCACGCGCGCTACTTCAACTGGTGGGACCCGGCGTGGCCGGCGGGAATGGAGAAGAGCCTGAATCCGGGAGTAGCGGTGCGGATGCGCGGCGTGGTGGAGAAGTGCAATATGTGCCATGGGCGGTTGCATTCCGCGAAAGAGAAGGCCGCTGCCGCGGGAAAGCGGGAAATCGATTTTGCCGATTACGTGCCAGCTTGCGTGGAGGCTTGCCCGACGGCGGCAATCCGGTTCGGCAATTTGGCGGACGAAAACGATCCTGCCGCTCGCGAAACACATTCGCCCGACGCATTCCGGTTGCTGGCACGCATAGGCACCGAGCCGAAGGTTTATTACAAGTCGAAGGAGGCGTGGGTGAAAGAGTTGGCAGAGTCCAAGTCTGGCCGCGGTCCGGAGGTGAAACATGGCTAGCACCGCCATGGTAGACAGCCGCTGGATCGCCCGAGGCGAAGCGCGGACCTCGCTGCCGCAATTTCTGCTCTGGCTGGCTCCGTGGGCGATTATGCTCGCGCTGGGGATCTATGCGGGTGGGCGGTGCCTGTACTACGGGCTGAACCAGACGCACCTGGACAATCGCTTCGCTTTCGGCCTGTGGATTTTTCTCGATCTCGGAGTGATTGCGCTGGGCGCGGGCGCGTTCTTCACGGGATTTCTGGTTTACATTTTGAAGCGCGCCGAGCTCAGGCCGATCTTGAACAGCGCCGTGGTTTTGGGCTTCATCTGTTACAGCGGCGCGGTTGCCGTGTTGATGGTGGACGTGGGGCAGCCACTGCGCGCGTGGTTTACCTTCTGGCATCCGAATACGCACTCGATGCTGACCGAGGTCTCTTTCTGCATTACCTGTTATTTGCTGGTGCTGTGCCTGGAATACATACCGATCCTGCTGCGTAATCGTCAGTTGCGCAAGCTGCCATCGTTCCTGGTTTTTGAACATCAACTGCACAAGGTGGTACCGGTGCTGGCAGGCGTGGGAACGCTGCTCTCCTTTTTTCACCAGGGATCGCTGGGCGGGCTTTATGGAGTGTTGCGCGGACGGCCGTTTGCTTTCCGGGAAGGATTTTTCATCTGGCCTTCCACGTTCTTCTTATTCATTTTGTCGGCGATCGCCGCGGGGCCAAGCTTTCTCATGTTGGTGACGGCGCTGGTCGAGAAGATCACAGGCCGGCGGCTGGTGCCGGGGGAAGTGCTGCAGCGTCTAGGATTTATTTCCGGTGTGCTTCTCGGTGTCTATGTCGCGGCCAAGTCGATCGATACGCTGATCTGGTTGAACTTCACTTCGCCAGCGGTGGGCTTTGCTCCGTGGCAGTACTACAGCTATCAACCATTTGGGCTGCCGATCTTGCTGGTGGAGATTGTGCTGTTTGGGCTGCTCCCGGCTTTTCTGCTAACGTACCGTCGCACGGCGGCGCGGCGGGGATGGCTGCTGAGCGCGGCGGCCCTGGCGTGCGCGGGAGTGCTGCTGAACCGCTTTGTGATGACGGTGCAAACCCTGGCTTTGCCGACTTTAGCGTTCGACGAGTTTCTGTCTTACACGCCGAGTTGGCAGGAGGTGGCCAGCTTCGGCGGTGTGGTCGCATACGGAGTAATTGTCTACTCGCTGTCGTATCGCTATCTGCCGCTGTATGCACCGCCGAAAGGAGAGAATTCACATGTTTCCGGGAATTGATGGATTTCATTGGACGATCAGTCACGTCGTGTTTCTTTCGCTGTTCTTTATCGTGGCGTTGATCATTCTGGCGACTGTTGTCTCGGCTGTGTGGCGCACGGCCCGGGACTTTCGCATGCATCGAGCGGTCGAGTTCTGCTGGAAGTCGGAGTTTGCGGAGTTGCCGGAGGCGGAACGGCTCTGCCGCCACCAACTAGCGGGCAGAGTGAGATCCAAATCGTGCGGCAACGCCTTCGAGTGCAGCAAGTGCAGCGAATACTCACAGTTCGCGGTACTGCCGCCGAGAGGGATCGTACACGACTTGGGGATCGGTTATTGCAACGACCGCTTCTATCACCGGGGCCACACCTGGGTAGGGCGGGAAGAAGACGGCACGCTGAGCGTCGGCCTCGATGAATTGGCGGAGCGTATGATCGGCATTCCCGATTCCATCGAGATGCCCGAGAAGGGCAGTGAAATCGAGGTCAATGGAACCGTCTGGCGCATGAAGAAGAACGGAAATGAGATCCAGGTGCGAGCGCCCATTGACGGGACGATTGTGGGTATTGGGGGCCCGAACGAAGGCTGGTATCTGAAGATACGTCCGCGGCTGGATGCGAACGACCCGGCAACGCTGCGTCATCTTCTACGAGGAGCCGAAGTTCACGGGTGGCTGTCGCGGGAACTGGAGCGATTGCAAGTGCAATTGCGGCCGCCAAACACTGCGCCTAGCCTGGCAGACGGCGGAGAGCTGATGCACGGCCTGATGGACGCCATTCCGGAAGCCGACTGGGACACGGTGCTGGCGGACACATTCTTGGAAATTTGACGCTCGCGTGCTTGATCCGTAGATTTCGCGGCATGAAATATGGGAGAAGTGGGACGGCGGGGGCGTTTTGTTTACTACCTGGTACCCCCACCCCCCTCCCCCCTGGTTTAATAGGATCATGGGGTTGGCTGGGATATTTTGCTTTGGTCTTTGAAACTAAAGGACTTATATTAAAGTATTCCGGAATAAGGAGTTAGGGGCAGTTGCCAGTTGCCAGTACCCAGTACCCAGAAAAAAACTCATACCTCGATCTTTTAGAATCATGGAGTTGTGGAAAAATTCCTGCTAGATCTTTTAGTTATAAGGGCTTATTCGTAAAATCTTCTGGAATAAGGACTTAGAGGCAGCTTTCAGCGTCCTACTCCCAGGTTAGCGCCCAAAGGACGGGCGCGAACCTGGGGCACCTTGTTATCAGTAAAACCTGGGTCCCGGCCAGGTAAAGCATAGGTCTCCAGAACAAAAAGGAAAAAGGGTGCGGGAGGGAATCCGCACCCTTTTTTGATCTCTTAATTTTATTATACCAATTCCGACCTACCTACACCGACAGGTTTGCCAACTTTATTGTCCCAACCAATACATTGACTTACAGGGAAAATCGTGGAAATGGGGGGTTGACAAGATTTCACAAAATCGAGGTTGTGGCGCCCGCCCACACATTCGCAAAGGGCGCGAATGAGTTGATTGGGCACCCGGCAACCATTCATTCGACACGACCAAAGTAACCACGCGAGAGCTGCGCCTGCAAACTGCATGTACCGATAAAGAGTATGAAGCTCTTATGCGGCGCTGCCAAGCCGAAATATGCACAGCAGAAATCGGGGCGGCGACAAATTGGAGTAATAGAAATATGGCATTCCGCGCAACATACTCGATACTTTTGCAAGCTCGAACCGCAGCGTTGGTGGCAATCTGCGTTCTGGCCAGTTCGGAGCTTTACTGCATCGACAAGCCGATCACGGTTGCTTTGGTCTTCGATGGATTGACTCAGGAAGACAGGGAGCCCTTGCGGGCCTATCTCACGAAGGCGATGGGGCAACGTGTGAATATCGCAGTTCCCGACTCCTACAATGAGACCGTTGCCCACCTGGCAGATGCATCCTACGATTTCGCCTGCCTGGGTGCGTTGATGTATGTCCGGTCTCATGCCACGTACGGAGTTATCCCACTCGTCCAGCGTACCTCCGACTTGCATTTTCACGCACTCTTTATCACTGGTCCCAATTCACCGATCCATTCGCTCCGCGACCTGATGGGAAAACAGTTCGCATTTGGCGATATCGGCGCGGCCGGAGCTCATCTGATCGCCTATCACGAACTCGTGCAGGCGGGGATCAATCCCGAAACCGATCTCAAGTATCGCTACAGCGGGAGCCATCCTGCGACCGCAGCAATGGTGGAAGCTGGAGTGGTCGACGCCGGAGTTCTAGACGAAACGCTGTTCGACTCCCTGACCCGCAACGGAAAACTGGACAACAAGAGAGTCCGCGTCTTCTATACCTCGAAGCCCTATGTCGGGTACGTATTCGTGGCTCGCAGGGATGTGCCCGAGGCCGTACGAGAAAGATTCGTCCGCGCTCTTCTCGCCCTGAAAGAAGGCAACAACGATCCCGTTCTGAACATCCTCCGCGCCAAACAATTTGTCGTGGCCAACGACCAGGAATACACCGCCATACGGCGGATTGCCAAGGAATTGAAAATGTTCTGAGCTGTCGGACGTGAGTTTCCAACTTCCAGGCCAATACTGTAGTGCGGTCCACCCCCGATCAAAAGCCCAGCTGGGTCTATGGCACCAATACAGCCTTCACCTGCGTTTCGTTGTCGGTGGCTCCGTCACCCTTTCTGCCGTAAATCACAACCACGCAATCTCCGGCATTCACAGTCACAGGAACGGGAAAAATTCTCTCTACCCGCTTCTGAAGTGTTGCCTTACCCTTTTCGCCCTGCGGAATCTCATATTCCAGAGGCACGCTCTCCAGGTGCAGGGCGTTGTCCGGAAGCCAACTGTATAACGTTGCAAGCGGCACTGGATTCGGGAAGCCTTGGCTGTTGAGGTTCTCCCCAAATTTTCCGCACCCTCCGGGAAGCAAATAAAAATCATTGACCGCGCCCCAAGCCTTGCCCGTCGGAAGCGGCCCGAAGTTCTGTGTGCCATCAAATGTACTGTCGGAGATGTTTCCGAACAGCTCCACCAGATGCCCGGCCGGCATCGTGATCGGAACTGCGAATCCTTCTGCGTCGTCAGTCGTCGCATTCTGGCAACCCCAGTTTTGTCCAAAACAATATTCGCCGGCTAGGTCGACCACCGTGTTCGCGTCTGAGCTCGACGGTTTGTACGCCAGGTACAGGTCGGCCGACATCGTAACCTTGCCTTCTACCAACGACCCTCCGCCGAAAACAAAACCTATGCACCCTGTCATCGGCAAGGGATGGGGGAAATTAAGGTTCACTGGAAAATTGGAGGTCGACGGCGAGGGATTTTTCAGAATGTCGCTCCAAATAAAATTCGCCCCTGCCAAACTCTGGTCATCGACTGGGCATTCACCCTGCCAGTAAGCCAGTAACCACAAGACCTCGCTGAAATTCGAACTGTAGTTCTGTAGCGAAATCGTCCCCGTAAGCGCCCGCGCCTCCGCCGTCGAGTTCGCCCCGTCCAGCACGCGATACATGTAGAGAAACTGCGGAAAGCCGGTTTTCGAGGTGGTCACAGAATGCTGAATGTGCAGCACGGAAGGTTGCCCGGCGTTCTCCTGCCCCAACAAGTCGCACTTTCCCCATCCAATCGAAATAAGAACGGCCGCGAGAATAACTACTCTCCGATAAGAACTCATAGACGATCCGCCTTGTACCTTCGGGCAAAAAAGATGGACATGGAAACAAACCCGATAGCGGCCGTGAAGTTGCGCCTTGCGTCGGATTCATCCCAAACATTATGAACCAGCGGGTCAACTGTTGTAACCAGGCAATTGCATTGAGCCACTGATCATGCAGGTTGTCAGCGCTCCGTGCCCGAACATAGTTCCGGGGCGAGTTAGAGCAGTTTCACAATTAATATGTAGCACACCGCCGACAGTCCCTCAGCGGCTAAACAGGCTGCGGAAAAAGTCGCGAGCAGTGCAAAAGATCACCTCAGGCGCTGAAGCGCGAACATATTTTCAATGACTTACGGCACGAGTAAACTCGTGCCCTTCCCGAAAACCGACTTGAATCAGAGTTTTTCCGCAGCCTGTAAAGCCGCGTCATTCTTGGCCATTGGCGGCACGGCTGGAAGCCGTGCCCATTCAAATCCACCATACGCTAACTGTGAAATGCTTTAAGACGGGGCAAGCCCCGTCTCTACACAGGCGCGGGATTAGTGCGTGATCTGGTAGTGCTTGAGCTTGTCGTAGAGGGTCGAGCGATCGATGCCCAAGGCAGCTGACGCCTCTTTGACGTTGCCGTGTTTGCGCTCGAGCGCGGCAATAATGGCCTGGCGTTCGAGTTGGTCGAGAGGAACATCGGGGACTTCCCACTCCTGCGGCGATCCGGGGTTGCGCTGGAGCCAGGAGAAATCCTGCTCGTCGAGCTGGCCATTGTGGCAGGTGACAATGGCGCGCTCGATAGCGTTTTCCAACTGGCGCACATTACCCGGCCAATCGTAGGCAATGAGCAACTTCAAAGCTGCGGCGGAGAGACCAGTGATCTCCTTGCTCAACTCGCAAGAGATGCGCTGCACGAAGTGTTCCGCCAATAAGGGAATATCCTCGCGGCGTTCGCGCAGCGGTGGAATGCGGATCTCGATGACGTTGAGGCGATAGTAGAGATCTTCGCGGAACTTACCCTGCTTGACCTCCTCGGCAAGGTCTTTGTTGGTGGCGGCAATGATACGTACATCGACCTCGACTTCTTCGTTGCCGCCGACGCGGTAGAAGCGGCGCTCCTGCAAAACCCTGAGCAGGTCGGCCTGGAGCTTGGGCGAGATATCGCCGATTTCATCGAGGAGAATGGTGCCTCCGTCGGCAACTTCGAACTTGCCTTTGGCTTGCGCGGCGGCGCCGGTGAAGGCTCCCTTTTCATAGCCGAACAACTCACTCTCGAGCAAGGTTTCGGTGAGCGCGGCACAACTCACGGCGATGAAGGGCTTGGCGGCGCGGTTGCCGGAGAAGTGGATGGCGCGGGCCACGAGTTCTTTGCCGGTACCGCTTTCGCCGCGAATCAGCACGGTGCTGCGCAGGCTGGAGATGTCGTGCGTCAAGGCAAGAATCTCTTCCATGCGCGGATTCTTGGTGACGATGTCGCGGTGGCGATATTGACGGCTGAGCTTCTTGCGCAGAATCGCATTCTCGCTTTGCAGCTTCTTGAGCTTGAGGATGCGCGAGACCAGCATGGAGATTTCCTGTGGATTGCAGGGTTTGACGATGTATTCCTGCGCGCCTTCTTTCATGGCCTGAATGGCGGTATCGACGGTAGCGTAAGCGGTGATGATGATGACGGAGGCTTCCGGGCGAATGCGGCGGATCTCCATCATGGTCTCGATGCCATCCATGCCGCCGGGCATTTTCAAGTCGACGAAGCAGATGGCGTAATCGGTCGCTTGGGCGAGCTCCAGCGCCTTCTGTCCATTGGAGGCGGTGTCGACGCGGTAGCCATCTTCGCGCAACCAAGCGGCCATCGATTCACACATCACGTCTTCGTCGTCCACGACCAGGATGGGCCAACTCTTTTTCATAATTCTCCTTGGGAAGCAAAGCGCTGCACCAAATGCAATCCGCAGTGCGCACAGTATTGTTCTGTTTTGGTATCGACCAACTCGATGTGGGTGGCGAGGCTCATGGCACACTTCGGCTCGGAACAATGGGCGAGTCCGAAGGTGTGACCCAGTTCGTGCAGCGCCTCCTTGACGGTGCGCTCGCGGAGCAGGCTTTCATCGGCGGGAAGGCCGTAAAACTCCGGGTGCAAGCGGCAGAGGGAGACCAGGGCGATGGGGCCGTCGAGATGAGCCTGCCCAAAAAGAAAAGTGAGCATGGGAATCGCCAAGTCCACGTCGGTGACACCCAGGATGCGGGTGGCATCGGGCGGAGCGTATTGGGCCAGCATCTTCATGATCTCGACCGAATGGTATTGGCCACGCTTTCTGTCATAGGCGGTTTCCGGAAGCGATAAAGGAGGCAAGCGCCGAAGGGGAAGTGGAAACCATTCGGCGGCTGCGTTTTCGATCCATGACAATGCCGCTTCGGGCACGCTCCCGATCGCCACGAGACAAAGGGCACTCACACGCCATGTACCTGTACTTCTCTATTTTCGGCGCCGCTGCTCGGAGACTTCAGCGGGAGAGTGACGGTGAAGGTGGTGCCTTGGTTGCGCTGGCTCGTGACCTCGACTTCACCTTCGTGCGCCTTCACAATTCCGTAGAGCACGGCCAAGCCCAGGCCGACTCCCTTGCCATCGGCCTTGGTGGTAAAGAAAGGGTCGAAGATCTTGTGAAGGTTTTCGGGAGCGATGCCTTCGCCGGTATCTCGGACGCAAAGCTCCACGTTGTTTCCATCCGCCAGCAAGCGGGTGTGGATGGTCAGTTTGCCACCACCTTGCGACTGCATGGCCTGAGCGCCGTTCAAAACGAGATTCAGAATCACTTGCTGCATTTGCGAGGAGTCGCACTCGACCGGTGGAAGATCGTCCTGCAATTCGAGAACAATTTCAGCGTTGATCAGCTTGAGTTTGTGTCCGGCCAGGCCGAGCGTGGTGCGAACCAGCTTATTCAGGTCCGCAGGCGCCCGCTGCGGCTTGGAACGGCGGGAAAATGCCAGCAGGTCGGAGACAATGCGTCCGACACGAGCGGTCTCGGACGAGATGAGGCCAAGATATTTGCGGAATTCAGCTTCGCGCCCCGGCGGGAACTCGCCATTGGCCATCAATCGCTCGAGCAACATGGAAAGGTTGAGCACACCGGAAACGGGATTGTTGATCTCGTGAGCCACACTGGCGGCGAGCTGACCGAGAGTTGCCAGGCGATCGGAGTGGATGAGCTTGCGTTGGGCAACTTGCAGTTGCTGGGTGCGCTCATCGACCTTGATTTCGAGAGTCTGCTGCATTTCGTTGAGCTCGGCGACGGCCAATTTCAAGCGCTCGCGCATCAAGTTGAACGAGTCGACTAAGTCGTCGAGTTCCTGGCTGCGGCGGGTGGTTTGGATGGGGCGGTCCAATTCCATGGCGCTCACGGCGTTCGTGCCCTCGATCAGTTGTTGAATGGGATTGGCAACAAATCGGCGCGTGAACAAGATGACGAAGGCCGCTCCAATGCAGACTTCAAGCGTGGTGGCAACGACAGCTTGCAGGGTCATGGCCCGGGTCTGTCTCTGGACGGGGTCCAAGCGCAGAGCGATATCGACAACTCCGAGCACCTTGGTCGATGCGCGGTGAGCATGGCAACTGGCGTTGCTGCACGAAGCCTCGTTGTAGATGGGTGTGACCATGTTGATGGTCTTGATGCCGTCTGGCGAGGTAGCATAACGAACGCGCGAGTCGTCCGTGGGCTTGTTTCGGGTCTCTCCCTTACCGTGACAGCTCATGCAGACTTCGTTGGTGGTGCTGGTGACGCCCGGTTGCTCACGCGTGTCGGTGGAGAACACGAGCCAGCCCTCGCGGTTGAACATACGGATGCGATCCACGCCCTTCTTATCGGCAATGCCGCGCATGATCTCGTAAGCGGCCTTGCGGTCGTCGTCGAGCATGGCATGCCAGGCGGCGCCGGTAATACTGCGCGAAAGCTCATCCGCACCTAGGATCATGGTCTCGACCAACTGCGCTTTCTGGGTGCGGTAGTTGATGTATCCGCTGACACAGCTAATGGCAACGATCAGAACGGTGAGAGAAAGAATCAGCTTTGGGCCAAGTTTGTGAGGTATTCGGGCCCGCAACAGCTCGTTTGCCCTAAGCCACAGGCGGCGCGCAAAGCGATCCATAGGGGATTCCCCTAAGTCAAAGCTACGCAAGGCAATGGGGTCTCGCTGTGATTGTTGCCGCACCCCCGAGTGATCTTGGTCACATGGGAGGAGTTGGATTGCTGCAAGCGATTATGGGGTAACGCCGCTGGCTTCGCCGCCAAACGAGATGGCGTGGATGAGTGGAGAACACCCCGGAGGACGATTCGCAAGAGATTCTCACTCACTTCACGAATGTTTTGCCTGTCCCACCACAAGCTTCTACACTCCGAGCGGCTGCTCGGAGCGGAGCGCCTTGCCTTTCAGAAGCCTTTTCACGGCTTCGGACAAGCGACGTATGCCTTCTCTGATCTGCTCGGGAGTGGCGTTGGAGAAGTTGAGGCGCATGTGGCGGGAGCCTTCTTCCGGATCGTTGGCATAGAAAGAATTGCCGGGGACGAAGGCCACATTCTGCTCTAGCGCGGATTGGAAGACGGCTTCGATATCGAGGCCGGCGGGCAGAGTTACCCAGAGAAACAGGCCGCCCTTGGGATGGGTCCAAGTTACGGTGGGCGGGAAGAACTCTTTTAGGGCCTGGAGCATGACGTCGCGGCGTTCGCTGTAAACCTTACGGATCAGTTTCACATGTTTGTCGAGATAGCCGTCGCAAGCCACTTCGTAAGCCACGAATTGGTTAAAGGTCGAAGTATGCAGGTCGGCTCCTTGCTTGAGTTGCGCCAGCTTACTGATAACTTCGGGAGGAGCGACGATCCAGCCCAGGCGGAGGCCGGGAGCTAGAGTCTTGGAGAATGTACTTAGGTAAATGACGTTGCCGATGGAATAACCATTGTCGCGGCGGAGGTTGGCGCGGTCGAGCATGACGAGGGGCGGAAGATGCTCGCCTTCGTAGCGTAACTGGCCGTAAGGATCGTCTTCGACAATGGGAATGCCGTACTTATCGGCGAGCAAGACGAGTTCGTGGCGGCGGCCTTCGGACAAAGTGGTTCCGGCGGGGTTCTGGAAGTTGGGCAGAACATACATGAACTTGGGGCCAGCGCGCAGAGGTTCTTCCAATAAGTCGGTGCGGAGGCCGTCGTCGTCACTTAGGACGGACTCATATTCCGCGCCATAAATGTTGAAGGCTTGAAGAGCGCCGAGGTAAGTTGGGGCCTCGACCAGTACCTTGTCACCGGCATTGATGAAGAGTTTGCCGATGAGGTCGAGGGCTTGCTGGGAGCCGGAGGTCATTAGGACGTTTTCGGCCTTGGCCTTGATGCCGTAGCGGTCCATGTTACTGGCGATCATCTGGCGCAAGGGTTCGTAACCTTCGGTGGCGCTGTACTGCAGAGCCGAGGACGCATTCTCGGTAAGTACCTTGTGGCAGGCTTCCTGAAAGCGCTGGACGGGGAAAACGTCGGGGGCGGGAAGGCCTCCAGCGAAGGAGATCATGCCGGGGCGTTGGGTGACTTTGAGTAACTCGCGGATGCGGGAACTGGTGATACCTTTAGTGCGCAGCGCGTAACGGGCGGTCCATGCGGTTGACATTGGAAGTCCTCTTTACATTGTAATTCGTTGTGCGAAGGGCGCGCAGTGGTGGTGAAGAGCATGTCCTTCGCTACGCTCAGGATGACAAATTATAAATAGTAATAACAAGTTTAAACCAGTGCTGAAACGCTGGGCGGGGAGAGCCGGCAAGATGCCGGCGCTACGCTCGCTCTAAGCGAAGCCGTCGGGCTGACTGACGGCGCCGACGTGGGCCTGCTCGTCAATAAAGAGACGGCCGGCGGAAATCGCCTTGCGATCGAGTTCGAGCAGATCGAGTTTTTTGACCTTGTCTTCGAGGACGCTCACGGCGGTGCCGGGAGCGAGGCACTCGGTTTCCTCGAGCAACGCACCCATGAGAACGATGTTGGCGACCTTGGTCGAGCCGAGTTTATCGGCTATCTCGGAAGCTGGGATGGCGACGACTTGGGCGTCGGGCGCGCAAAAGTCGGCGGGAACGCTAGCGCCGTTGTAGAGGATGACGCCTCCGGGCGCGACCTCGTGGGCAAACTTGCGCAGCGAGAACTCATTCATGGCGACGAGCACATCGGGGCGGGTGACGAGGGGCGAACCGATGCGTTCTTTGGACAAGCAGACATGGCAATGGGCGCTGCCGGAGCGCATCTCGGGGCCGTAAGAGGGAAGCCAGCTGACTTCGAGGCCTTCGCGCATGCCCATTTCGATGAGGAGCTGGCCCAGGAGCAGCACGCCTTGTCCGCCGAAACCGGCGATCTTGATCTTTACGTCTTTGAAGCGATGGGTGGGGCTCGGCTTGGCAGTGCCGCCCGCTCCGGCCTTGGCAGTGATTCCTAGCACATCGGCGACGGGGCGTTGCGGCGGATCGATCTCTTTGACGGCGAGCGGTTCGGGCTTGTGGTCGCGGAAAACGTTCAGAGGGAAGACCGGGATCATTTTTTCGGCAATCCAGCGGCGGGCTTCGACCGGGTCTTTGCCCCAAATCGTGGGGCAGGGGGAGAGGATTTCGACGAAGGAGAAGCCGGCGCCATCGCGCTGAACTTCGAGCGCCTTGCGGACGGCGCGGCGGGCTTTCATGATGTTCTTGTTGTCGGAAAGGGCGACGCGCTCGATGTAGATTGGCGCTTCCAGGGTGGCGAGAAGTTCCGCCATGTGAAGAGGGTAGCCCTCGTTCGAAGGGCGACGGCCCCAGGGAGAAGTTGTGCTTTTCTGGCCAACCATGGTGGTGGGGGCCATTTGGCCTCCGGTCATGCCGTAGATGCCGTTGTTGACGAAAAAGACGGTGATCTTTTCGCCGCGGTTGGCGGCATGGACGATTTCAGCGGTGCCGATGGCGGCGAGGTCGCCGTCACCCTGATAGGAGATGACGATCTTGCCGGGGCAGGAACGCTTGATGGCGGTGGCGGAAGCGGGTGCGCGTCCGTGGGCGACTTGGACGTTGCCCACGTCAAAATAGTAGTAGGCGAAGACGGAGCAGCCGACGGGACTGACGAAGATGGTTTTGTCCTGTAAGCCCAGCTCCTGCAAGGCCTCGGCGATGAGCTTGTGAGCGACGCCGTGACCGCAACCGGGACAGTAGTGGGTCTGCTTCTGGAGTTCCAACTTGCGCTCGTAGAGGTCGTAGAAGAGCGGGGACTTGGAGTGGAGCAGCTCGTATCCGTCGTTGGCCGCTGGGGGAGCGGCTCCGGGGTTGAGTTCCGCCTTGAGTTCGGACTTAAGCTTTTGATCCACTAAGTCGATTACGTTTTCGTTTGCCATGTTCGTTGTCCTTTTAGACCGTTACAGCCATGCGTGACAACACTTGTTCCTGAATCTCTTTGACGGAGGGGACGTTGCCACCACCGCGACCGTAGAATTCGACGGGAACTTTGCCGTTGAGCGAGAGGCGGACATCTTCGACCATTTGCCCGTTGCTCAATTCGACGACCAGAACTTTTTGGACTTTCGCCGCCGCTTCGACCAGGGCCTTCGAAGGAAAAGGCCACAGAGTAATGGGGCGGAGCAGCCCTGCTTTGACGCCATCCTTGCGGAGGGCATGGACGGCGGAGAGCAATACGCGGGAGACAATGCCGTAGCCGACCAGGAGCACGTCGGCGTCTTCGGTGAAGCAGAGTTCCGAGCGCTGCTCGGCTTCCTGGGCGCGAATGTACTTGGCTTCCATTCTGCGCTGGTGATTTTCCAATTCGTCGATTTCAAGGTAAATGGAGCTGATCATATTGGCGCGAGTCTCGGGCGTGCCCTTCACGGCCCAGGGTTTTTCGGGCGCCTGAATTTCGCGATATTCGAGATCGAGCGGCTCCATCATCTGGCCGACGAAACCGTCGGTGAGCACGACGGCGGGATTGCGGTATTTGTCGGCGAGCTCGAAGGCGAGGATGGTGAGGTCGGCCATTTCCTGCACCGATGCGGGAGCGACAACGATGTTGCGGTAGTTGCCGTGGCCTCCACCTTTGACCATGGCGAAATAGTCGCTCTGTTCGGGCGCGATGTTGCCGAGGCCGGGGCCACCGCGCATGACATCGACGATGACGCAGGGCAGTTCGGCGCCGGCGAGATAGGACATGCCTTCCTGCATGAGGCTGAGGCCGGGGCCAGACGAGCCGCTCATGGCACGGACGCCAGCCGCCGCAGCTCCGTAGACCATGTTGACGGCGGCGGTTTCGCTTTCAGCCTGGATGAAAGTGCCGCCGACCTGGGGGAAGTAGAGCGCGGCAGCCTCGGCGATTTCGCTGGCTGGAGTAATCGGATATCCGTAGTAGCCGCGGCAGCCGGCGAGGATTGCGCCCTTGATCACCGCCACGTTTCCCTTACACAGTTGCCGCATGTTCTTCTCCTTGCGCTAACACAGGCACCTTGGCTTTGGCCTTAACGCGGTAGACCGTAATGGCGCCGGGTTCGGGGCAGCAATAGAAACAGATGCCACAGCCAGTGCAAGTTTGCCCGGTGTGCGCCGGATGGGCGCCGTATTCGTTCAACTCGGGCCCGAGTTCCAGGCACTTGGGGGGACAGGACTCGACGCATAGTCCGCATCCCTTGCATTCCTCGACGTCGATCGTAACTCTACCGCGTGGTTGGACTGCCATGGTTCACCTTTCGTTGCCACTCTGTCCGTACAGTTTCGATTAGAAGCTCGCGTTATACACCGGGCTGTGATCTTAGGCACCAGGTATTGTGAGGCGCGTCACATCACAGAACCGTGGCGAATCTCCAACGTCCAGCCCCTAAAGGGGCAATTGCTATCGAAAGACTTGCGGCATCGCTAAAGCGATGCCCTGATACAAAACCTTTTGCAGGGCAAGAACTCATCTTTCGCCCCGTTGGGGCTTGTTCGTTTTCCACTTAAACCCATGGCTAACGCCTTGGGCTGCATTCTTGCGCCGCTTCGCGGCTAAAAGCTGTGTAGACCCAACGATAATGACTCTGAAATCGTGGTTCTCACACACACTTTGACGCGCTTGTCACGGGGCCCACTCATCGCAAAGAACGTGATGAGTGGGGCACCCAGCGAAACTTTTGCCCAACGAAACTTATACCCAGCGAAACTTATACCAGGCAAAACTATTACCAGGGGCCGGGGGTGGTCAAATACTCGTGAATCGACTTGGCGGCGCGGCGTCCGGCACCCATGGCCAGGATCACCGTGGCGCTGCCGGTGACGATGTCACCGCCAGCGAAGACGCCCTTACGCGAGGTGCGCTGGGTCAGCGGATCGGCGTTGATGTAATTTCTCTTGTTCGTTTCAAGACCGGGCGTGGTGCTCTGGACTATTGGATTTGCGCTTGTCCCGATGGCGATGACGGCCACGGCCAGAGGGATTTCGTATTCGGAGCCTTCGATCGGTACCGGACGGCGTCTGCCGGAAGCATCGGGCTCGCCCAAGGCCATCTTTTGGCAGCGGGCACCGGCCAGCCAGCCTTTGCCGTCGTCGAGGAACTCGATGGGGGCGGCAAGCACCTGGAATTCGATGCCTTCCTGCTGGGCGTGCTTGACTTCCTCGATGCGGGCGGGCATTTCGGCCTCGCTGCGGCGATAAAGAATGAACGCCTTGCCCGCGCCGAGGCGCAAGGCCGAGCGGATGGCATCGAGGGCGGTGTTGCCGCCGCCGATCACGGCCACATTCTTGCCGCGGAAATCGATCATGGGCTCGTCGTACTTGGGGAATTCGTAGGCGTGCATCAGGTTGATGCGAGTCAGGAATTCGTTGGCCGAATAGACGCCGTTGAGATGCTCGCCGGGAATGCCCATGAACTGCGGGAGGCCCGCGCCGGTGCCGATAAAGACTGCGTCGTAGCCTTCGTTTTCCATCAGCTCGTCGATGGTGACGGTGCGTCCCACGACTACGTCGGTCTCGAAAACCACGCCCATGGCGCGCATGTAATCGACTTGCTGACGGATTATTTGCTTGGGCAGGCGGAATTCTGGAATGCCATAGACGAGCACGCCGCCGATTTCGTGCAAGGCCTCGAAAACATGGACTTGGTGGCCCTTCTGGATGAGATCGCCAGCGGCGGTGAGGCCGGAGGGGCCGCTGCCGACGATGGCAACTTTCTTTCCGGTGGGCATTGCCTTGGGCAGATTGCCGGTATCGAGATGGCGCTGCTCATAGTCGGCGACGAAGCGCTCGAGATAGCCGATGCCGAGGGGCTGAACTTTTTTGCCCATGAGGCAGCCGCCTTCGCAGTGGTCTTCTTGCGGGCAGACGCGGCCGGTGATGGCGGGCAGGACGTTATCTTCGCGGATTTTAGCGGCGGCGGCGAGGTAGTCGCCAGCCACGATGAGCTGCACGAATTCTTTCACCTTGACGCCCACGGGACAGTCGGTCACGCAAACGGGCTTGGCGCATTCGAGGCAGCGGAGGGCTTCCTGGCGGGCGAGTTCCTCGGAATAGCCGAGGTTAACTTCGGTGAAATTGGTGGCGCGCACGAGCGGAGGCTGCTCCAGCATGTGCTGCCGTGGCACCTTCATGCGTTCCTTTAAGGGTAGAGGGTTCAGCGATGGCTGTTTGGTGGGTTGTTTGATGGTGTCGCTCACCGGCGGTCTCCTTGGGCCGCGCAAGCGCCTTTATTTTCGGCGCGCACGGCCTCGATCTGCGACGCGGTGTCGCGCTGAAAAGCTTCCATCGATTTTTGTTCGGCGGCGCGGTACATGGAATTGCGCTGCACGAGGACGGCGAAATCGACTTTGTGGGCATCGAATTCGGGACCGTCGACGCAGGCGAACTCGCTTTTGCCTTCGATCAGGACGCGGCAGCCGCCGCACATGCCGGTGCCGTCGATCATGATGGGGTTGAGGCTGACGACGGTGTGGATATGTTCTTTGCGGGTCATCTCGGCGACGGCGCGCATCATGGGGATGGGGCCGATGGCGAGGACGAGATCGATGCGAACGCCGTTGTCGATCAACTGGCGGAGCTTGTCGGTGACGAAGCCTTTATCGGCATAGCTGCCGTCGTCGGTGGTGAGCATGAGGGAATCGCTGACGGCGCGCAGTTCTTTCTCGAGGATGACGAGTTCTTTGTTGCGCGCGCCGACGATGGAGATGACGCGATTGCCAGCCTGTTTGAAAGCGACGGCCGTGGGATAAGCCATGGCGGTGCCGACTCCTCCGCCCATCACGACTACGGTACCGAACTTCTCGATGTGCGAGGGTTTGCCCAGGGGTCCGACCACATCGAGGATGGAGTCGCCAGCATTCAGGGAATTGAGCAGGTTGGTGGTTTTGCCGATGGACTGCACGACGATGCGAATGGTGCCGCGTTCTGGATCGGAGTGTTCGATGGTGACGGGGATCCGTTCGCCCTGCTCGTACAGCCGCAGGATGACGAATTGGCCTGGTTTTTGTTTCCGTGCAATGCGAGGCGCCTCGATCTCGAACCGCTTGATACCGGGCGCCAGGAACTCAGCGAGAAGAATTTTGAACATGGGTCCTTGGCTTGGCTTACCTTACAAGCCATTGTCGAAGAATGCGAGGGCAGGTGGCTGTGACGCAAGTCACTGGTGAGGGCGAGCACGGTCACGCACAGCAACCAACACGATTCATTGCGGATACCAATCGAGCAAGCGGACTTCGATGCCGGTGCCTGCGAGCTTTTTCTGGAACACGGCGAGATCGGAGCCGTGGTAGTGATAGGGAATCACGACCTTGGGGTGAAAGGCTTTGACCGCGTCGGCCGCTTCTTCGGGAGGCATGGTGTAGGGGAGATTCATGCAGACGAAGGCGACGTCGATGTTTTTGAGGGCGCGCATTTCGGGGATGGCTTCGGTGTCGCCGGAGAAATAGAAGCGGACGCCGCCGTAGGTGAGCACATATCCGTTGCCGCGTCCCTTGTCGTGAAAAAGCTTGCCGGGAGCGGGGCCGCGCGTCAGGTTGTAGGCGGGGACGGCCTCGATGGTCCAGCCCTGCCAGGTTTTGGTCTCACCATTCGCAATCGGCTTGGCGGTCGTGACGGTTGCCACCACGGCGGGCGCGGCCAGGATTTCGGTCCCGGCCTGGCTGATTTCGGAGATGGAAGCGGGGTCCATGTGGTCGAAGTGAATGTCGGTAATGAGGATGAGGTTGGCTTTGGGAAGACCTGCGAGCTTGGCAGGTTTGGCGGGGTCGAGATAGATGGTCTTTCCTCCGGCTTCGATCAGGGTGCTGGCGTGATAGAGCGGAGTGATCTTGACTTCTCCAGCCTTGGTTCGGAAGATTTGCGGAGTGGCGGCGGAGTAGGCAAGGGAAGACATCGCGACGAAGGAGCAGGCAAGAAGCAAAAATAGTTTCATCTCGACCTCGCGTTGGGGTGCGATCGTTTCCGCACAGCAGGAGTTTACAACGAAGCGGACGCTTGTGCGCGTACAGACATGTTTACTACAAAGGGGTGCGGCAAAAGGCAAGAGCTTGAACCACAGGGTACACGGGGGAGCACGGAGGAAAGACATATAGTGGAAACCGTGCCTAGAGCGGGGCAGGTGTAGAATGGCGGGTTTGCGAGGCTGAAAAAAATTCTTACTTCGACGTTTAACTTGGAGGCATTACAATGCGCCGGATTCATCTGGTCTATCTTTTGACGCTTTTGACACTTTTGACGCTGTTGACGATTGGCATGGCTGTGACGCTGCCACTTATGGCGCAGGAAATTTCGATGCAAAAATCTTCGACTACTCTCTCCGCAGGAAGCGCCGGTTCTGGTTTGCAGCCGGCATGGATGAAGGATTCGATGGCAAAGATGGAGCGCGAACTGGTGGCGAAATATGGCGACGGGCAACGGGCGCGGGCTGAGCGTGGGCTGCGCCAGGTGAGCGAGTTCTGGCGCGTGGAAGATGGCGATGCGGCGGGGTTTGAAGATTTCGCGCGCGCGAATTTTGCCGGCGATCAGGCCGCACTCGACACCATGTTCGAGCGTTATCAACGGCTGCTGGAACAGCTCGACGGGCACATGCACGAGATCAGCCGCGAGTTCAATCAACAATCCGATCTCGATTTAGGGCCGGTGCTGCCGTTCGATGAAGTTTTCGCGGGCTACGATCCGTCGGCGCACGTGATCGACGATTTTTTTCAAAACAAGCTGGCGTTCACGGTGTTGCTGAATTTTCCGCTGGCCACGTTGGACGAAAGCTTGAAGGATGGCGGCGCGTGGAGCCGCAGGCAGTGGGCGGAAGTGCGGCTGGCGCAGCGTTTCGGGAAGCGCATTCCGGCGGATGTGAACCTGGCCATCGCGCAGGCGGGGGCCGAGGCGGCGCAGTACATTTCGGAATACAACATCTGGATGTATCACCTGCTCGATGCGCAAGGGCAGCGGCTATTCCCGCCGAAGATGCGGCTGCTGAACCACTGGAACCTGCGCGACGAAATCAAGGCGGACTATACCGACAAGGAAAACGGGCTGGCCAAGCAGCGCATGATCGAACAGGTGATGGAGCGCATCGTTACGCAGACGATTCCCGAAGTTGTCATCAACAATCCGGGCGTGGATTGGAATCCAACTACCAATGAAGTGAAGGCGGCAGCGGCGAAAGATGCCGACCCGGCGGCAGAGAAAGCGGGAGCAAAGATCGGCAACGCGCGCGAGCCGGACACGCGGTACGCCGTGCTGCTGAAGGATTTTACGGTGTCGAGGAGGGCCGATCCGTATTCGCCGACAGCGCCGACGCTCATCGACCGGCGCTTCAATGAAGACCGCGAGATTCCGGAAGCGCGGCTGAAGGCGATGCTGGAGCAGATCTTGACCTCGCCGCTGGTGGCGCGGACGGCGCGGTTGATTGAATTGCGGCTGGGGCGTCCGCTCGAACCCTTCGACGTTTGGTACAACGGATTTCGTCCCGGCAGCGAATACACGGAAGCGAAGCTGGATGAGATGGTGGCGAAGAAATATCCCACCGCCGCGGCGTATCAGAAGGACATTCCCAACCTGCTAGTGAAGCTGGGCTTCTCACCAGAGCGCGCGCAGTATGTGGCCAACAACATCATCGTCGACCCGGCGCGCGGTTCCGGGCACGCCATGGGATCGGGGATGCGTTCCGAGAAGGCACATCTGCGCACGCGCGTGGAAAAGACCGGCATGAACTACAAGGGCTACAACATCGCCGTGCATGAAATGGGACACAACGTGGAGCAGACGTTCTCGCTCAACGATAACGATTACACGCTGCTCCAGGGAGTGCCCAACACGGCTTTCACCGAAGCGCTGGCGTTTGTGTTTCAAGGGCACGACCTGGAACTGCTCGGTCTGCCGGCTCCGGACGCGAAGGCCCAGGCGGAGAAAACACTGAACGATTTTTGGGCCACGTACGAAATTGCCGGAGTGGCGCTGGTGGATACGGCGGTGTGGCACTGGATGTATGACCATCCCGAGGCCACGCCGGCGCAGCTCAATGAGGCCACGGTGCAGATCTCGAAAGATATCTGGAACCGTTATTACGCTCCCGTGTTCCACAAGAAGGACGTGGTGCTGCTGGGAATTTACTCGCACATGATCGACTCGTTTTTGTATTTGCCGGATTATCCGATCGGGCACATGATCGCGTTTCAGATTGAAGAGCAAATGAAGAAGGCGGGAGCGATCGGACCGGAATTCGAGCGCATGGCGAAGATGGGCCGGGTGACTCCCGACCTGTGGATGGTGCACGCGACGGGGCGTCCGGTAGGGCCAGAAGCCTTGCTGGAGGCGACGGAGCGGGCGCTGGCGACGGCGAAATAAAGCTGCGAAAACGACGGACGAAGACGCCCATCGATCAACTGTACGGCGCAACGCGCGGTTGCGGCGCAAATCATATTTGCCAGCTAGGGAATTCCGGTTCAGTACGAACAAAAACATTGAACCACAGGGTGCACGGGGGTACACGGAGGCACCAGCGACTCAATCGGACTTTCCTTGAGAATTTTTACATGTGAGTGCGCATTCGTCTGGCATCCACACGCGCTCTTGAGTATTCTTCTGGAGATGGCCACTGTCTCACTAAGCGAGTTGTTGGGCTCGACCGTGTATGACGCCTCGGGCGTTGCGAGCGGACGAGTGCGCGAGGTGGCGCTGGCTCCGCAGGAAGACCGCTCGCGGGTTGCCCTGCTGATCGTCAAAACGCCGGCGGGAAATCGCGTGCTGCCGTTGACTTCCGTTTCCTCGATCAACGGCGGCATTCGGGCCTGCACTGCGGCGGCGGAATGGACTGCGGCCGATGGTTCCGAAGGACTGTTGCTGCTCAGCCGCGATCTGCTCGATCAGCAGGTCATTGACGTGCACGGGCGCAAGGTGGTGCGCGTGAACGATGTGGATTTCCATCACGACAGCGCGCAGAACCGCTCGGTTTTAAGAGTCGGCGGGGTGGACGTGGGCGCGCGGGGCGCGGTCCGCCGCCTTCTCAAAGGCGTGGTTCCAGCGGCTGCGCTACGGGCATTGCTGCTGCGGATTCCTCCTCGCGATATTCCCTGGGACTTCGTGGATATCATCGAGACCGACCCGGCGCGGCGGGTCAAGCTGAAGATTTCGCATGAGCGGCTGGGCAAACTCCACCCTGCCGACATTGCCGACATTGTGGAAGAGCTGTCGCCCGATGAGCGCGAGGCGGTGTTCGAGACGCTGGAGGAAGACGTGGCCGCAGGCGCGTTGGAAGAACTCGAACCCAAAGTTCAGAGATCGGTTTTGGAATCGCTCGATTCCGACCGCGCCGCCGACATTGTCGAGGAGATGGAACCGGACGCGGCCGCCGACCTTTTGGGCGATCTGTCGGATGAGCGGTCGGAAGAAATCCTGGTGCAGATGCAGCCGGAGGAGCGCCAGGAAGTTACGGAACTGCTCGAGTTCAAAGAGAACTCGGCCGCCGGCCGCATGACAACTGAGTACATCGCGCTGCCGGTGGCGGCCACAGCCTTCGACGCGATCAAGGCCATGCGTACATTCGAAGGACGCATGGAAAACATGAGCACTATTTACCTGACGGATTCTCATGGAACCCTGGCGGGCGCGGTGCCGCTGGTGAAGATCGTGCTGGCGTCCGCGACGACGCCGCTGTTGGCTTTGGCGCAGGAGCCGCTGATTTCCTGCCACGAAGACGCGAAAGAGAAGGAATTCACGGAACTATTCGACAAGTACAACCTGCTGACGTTGCCGGTAATCGACGAACACAATCAACTGACCGGCGTGATTACCCCGGACGACGTGATCGCGATGCTGCGCGCCAAGCTGTAGTTCGCAGGTTCTTCCTTACATACGGCAGGGCCATGCCCCATTTCCGGTTGCGGAGGGGAGACGCGGCAAGCCGCGTCTCTACCGGAAAGGGCCTCATTGCAGCATCCCATAAAAGTTTCTTTTTTTTACAGATTCAACTATCCAGACGGCGCGTTGAGCGTTTATTCTGGACATTCTGTTTTGCCAATCTAATCGAGACCGTGTCCTGTGCGAAAGAGATTCCTGAGAAGTTGGAAATTTCGGCTGCTGCTGTTCTTCGCCGTGGTGGGGCCGGGCTTCATCACCGCGAATGTGGACAACGATTCCGGCGGCATCTTCACCTATTCGCAGGCGGGCGCGCAGTTCGGCTACACGCTGCTGTGGACGATGATCCCGATTACGATCGCGCTGATCGTAGTGCAGGAGATGTGCGCCCGCATGGGCGCGGTGACGGGCAAGGGCCTGAGCGATCTGATCCGGGAAGAATTTGGCCTGCGCATCACGTTCCTCATGATGATCGGCATTCTGATAACAAATTTCGGCAACGTGATCGCCGAGTTTGCCGGCATCGCGGGAAGCATGGAGCTGTTTGGGGTCTCGAAGTATATCTCGGTGCCGATCTGCTGCGTGATCGTCTGGCTGATTGTCGTCAAAGGGCAGTACAAGAGCGTCGAGAAAGTGTTCCTGGCGGCTTCGTTTTTCTATGTCACTTACATACTGGCTGGGGTATTGGCCAAGCCCGCGTGGATTGAGGCCATGAAGGCCACGGTGAAGCCTCCGCAGATGGAGGCCTTCAGGAACGGCGCGTATCTTTACATGGTGATTGGCGTTGTGGGAACCACGATCGCGCCCTGGATGCAGTTCTATTTGCAGTCGTCGGTGGTAGAAAAAGGAATCACACGGCGGCAGTATAAAGCCTCACGGCTGGATGTGATTGTGGGATGCATTTTCACCGACGTGGTTGCCTGGTTCATCATCGTGGCCTGCGCGGCCACGCTCTATCTGCATGGCATTCGCGATATTCACGACGCCGCCGACGCCGCCCAGTCTCTACGTCCGTTGGCGGGCGACTGGGCGTACCTGCTGTTTGCGCTGGGACTTTTCAATGCGTCGTTGTTTGCGGCTTCGATCCTACCGCTTTCGACGGCCTACACGGTTTGTGAAGGATTGGGTTTCGAGTCGGGAGTCGAACGCAAATTTTCCGAAGCTCCCGCCTTTTACTGGCTTTATACGGCACTCATCGCCGCCGGCGGAGCCGTGATCCTGATACCACGGATACCGCTGGTGAAAATCATTGTGTTGTCGCAAGTCGTCAATGGCGCTGTTCTGCCTTTCGTGCTGATTTTCATGTTGTTGTTGATCAACAAGAAAGAGCTGATGGGCGAATACGTGAATAAGACCACATTTAACATTATTGCCTGGGCGACCACCGTGATTATGGTTGTATTGACGGCGTTGCTGGTGTACGGCACGGTGCGCAGCGGGATGGGATAAGGCAGTTTGAACGTAATTGAAAACTGTCGTCCCGAGCGAGGCGAGGAACCCATGTATCCCAGCGCTCAAATGCATAGGTCCTTCGCTTCGCTCAGGATGACAAAATCTGGGTGAGTGTTGTTACGGCTTAAACGATTTTTCCCGCCGCCAGATCTTTCACCAATCCCAGGTCGGCTTCGAGGAAGTCGAGTTGCAGTAGTTCTTGCCGCGTGGTCCAGCGGATTTCGCGGAAGATGCGGTTTTCCAATTCGCCCTGGTACTGGCGCACTTCGAAGAAGCGGAGTTCGATCGACCCGCCGCCGGGATATTGATGGACGATGCGAGCGACCTCGTCGCCGACCTCGGCCACGATCCCCAGCTCTTCCTCGAGTTCACGGCGCATGGCAGCGCGCGGCTGTTCGCCTTCTTCGATTTTGCCGCCGGGAAATTCCCACTTGAGCGGCATGGGCTGGTGGCGCGTCCTTTGGCAGGCGAGGATGAGGCCGTCTCTCACGATCAATGCGGCTACGACTCGTTTCATGGATGAAAAAGCGCCTCTGGCCGCTAGCTACTGGCTTCTAGCGAGCGATCTTTCCGGGGAAACCGCCAGCAGCTAGAGCAGTTTTCACGATATATGTAGACCGCCATCGGAAGTCCCTTAGGGGCTAAAGCCCGCATTTTTAGCAGCCGTTAACGGCACGGCTAAACAGGTTGCGGAAAAAGTCGAATTTCGCGCCACATCCCCTAAAGGGGTATCTGATTTCAAAGAGTTTATGTCATCGCTCAAGCGATGACCTGATACGAAACTGGGGTTTTTCCGCAAGCTGTGAAGCCGTGCCCTTGCAAAACTTTTCGTGAACCGAAGTAAACGGAGTTTCCCTGGCCGCAGGCAGGGCACGGTTCACTCGAGCTCGAGCCGCTTGCCTACAAGTTCGGCGCAATATTCGACCAGGGCACGGTCTTCGTTGCTGAATGCTGCCGCAAAGTGGCTATCGATATCGAGTTCACCTGCCACCTGGCCGCGGACAAAAACGGGAACGACAATCTCCGACTTGGTTTCGAGCGAGCAGGCAAGATAGCGTCGATCGGTTTTTACGTCATCGACCACAACCGTCTTGCCCGATGAAGCGGCTGCGCCGCAGATGCCCAGATTGAGGGGAATGCGAGTGTGCGGAGTCATTGCGCCCTGGTAGTGTCCGAGGACCAGCGTAGGCGGATCGGCTCCTGGCTCCAGCATGTAGAAGCCGACCCAGTTGTACTTCAGCATCTCCCGGTTCAGCAGAAGCGCGATCTCTTTCATCAGTTGGTCCGCCGAGTGTGCTTGGGCATTCAGGCGGGTTGCTTCTTTGCAAACTTCTTCAAATTTCTGAGCATTGGATGTGGTGGCCATGCGCTAATCCTAAACCAATTCTTAAACAAAGATGATTGTGATTCCAGGCCACAAACTACCGCGACATTCCATCAGCGGTTCGACTCCGGCTGGTATACGATCCAGCGATTGGCGAGGGCAATTTCCTTTAGGTTCGGATTGGGGTTGATGGCGAAGGGATGCTTAGCGATGGCCAGCATTTCGCGGTCCCAGATGGCGTTGCCAAAGGCGCAATCGGGAGGGGATTGAATTGCCGATTGGATCGCCTCCACCTTGCCGGGGCCGCACGGCACCCTCACGAGGCGATCGGTGATTACGCCGTTTTCTACGACAACTTCGGCGGCCAGGATGCGATTCTGCGAGATGCCGAAGTGGCGCATGGCGGAGCGGATGATCCATTGATTGGAGGAGGAAACGGCCCAGACGTCGCAACCGGAGGCGCGGAGGCGCTGCACCAACTCGAGCATCTCGGGAAAAATGTTGGGAACGACGGATTGGGCAAAGTAGGCGTCGGCGGCCTGCTGCACGGCGGCTTCGGGGAGGCTGCGGTGCATGGCGACCATTTCTCCGCACATGATGTCTTCGGGGACTTGGCCGGCTTTGTAGGCGGCATAACGTGGACGCGCCCAAAGCGCGATCGAAGGCGAGACGAGGTTTTGATCGAGCTCCCAGGAAAAGAAACCTTCGCCGGCGTCTCCGGACCAGAGTGTGCCGTCGCAGTCGAAGGTGGCGACGAGCGGTTTGAGGGTGAGTACGGATTCGACGAATGCGGTTTGCAGAGATGTAAGACGCGTCATGAAATATAGGGCCTTGGCAGATTAACCTGGTTGCGGAAGCTGTGGCGGCAAAGAAGCATATTGCTCGGAAGTAGCCATGTTAGCGGTAACCAGCGGATCGTCCACCGGAACGTAGTCGATCTCAGACTGGTGCGCTTGCTCGACGGCGAGGGCGGTTGAAGTTTCCGGAGCTCGCAGAAAGGCTTCCAGCAGTTCGCGGGCAGCGAGAATTGGATAACCGCGTTTTCCCCGGTATTCGGGGACGACGGCCCATTTTCGTTGTGTGGTGGCGTAAGCGAATGCGGATTCAAGGGTGACAATTGTATCCATACGGACGGGCGGCTGGTCCGCAAGCGCAATCATGGCGGCATCGCGGCCGTGGCTGAGAACTTCTTGGAGGCCGACTCGCAACGCGCTGAACTGCCCGCACTCCGGATCTGTATTCACCACCAGCGACGCGCCATTGGCATAGACGATGGGAGCCAAGGCGGCAGCATTTGCGCCGGCCACGACGAAGACGACATCGACGTGAGAGAAGAAAAGCCGGATGGCGGCGGAGAGCAACGTGTCGCCTGGCGCCGAGGTGGTGGAGAGCGGAGGCCACGGCAGCAGAGCTTTGTCGCCTGTCGCAAGAATGACTCCGCAAAAAGCTGGGGCGCGTCCCATGAAGGGACGATAACAAAGTATTAGCGGGTCTGCCAAGGACGCGGTTCACGGAAACGCGCTGGTGGTTCTTGCGCAGGCGGTGAAGCCGTGTCCTACGCGTTCCCGCCCCCTAATGCAACAAAATCGAGAATTGCTCTAAATTGACTCGCTCTGGAGTCGCACGCTGCCGTTCACCGTATCCACAACCAGCTTCCTTCCACCCTTGCCAATCTGCCCTTCGACGCGGTGGCCACCGACGCTGCCGCTGACGGTGAGCGGGAAGTCGGAATTGAGTTTGCCGTTAACGGAGCTGAAGCGAACGTCGGCATTGAGGCTGCTCGGCATTTTCAAGTCGATAGAGCCATTGACGGTGCTGATTTTGAGCGTGCCCGTCCAGTCGGCACTGCCCATGCAGCCTACGATGGAGCCATTGACCGACGAGAGCTCTGCCCACTGCTTGGTGGAAACTCGCACCGACCCATTCACGGAATCTGCGTGCACGAATCGGCCCATGTTCTCGGCTGTGACGCTGCCGTTGATCGAGGTTGCAGCGAAGCGCAGGTTGGCGGGGAGGTGCACCGTAAAGTTCACTTTTACTTTGCTGTTATGGCTGTCGACATGCCATTTTCCACCTGGCTCGCAGGGGCCGGTGACTGCGCCAGTCGCGCCGCCTGGGTAGATGGCGCAGATGGTGACTCCATCGCCATGGGGCACGACCGCAATCTTGACAGAGTCAGCGTCGGGCCCAGATTTCTCGGCCGTGACTTCCACTTGATCGCCGCTGTCGCCTTGGGCGGTAATCGTGCCGTTGAGGTTTTTGATCTCCACGATTTGTTCGGGCGACAGCTTTCCCGTCCAGTGGAACTCGCGGCCCTGGTCCTGGGCGAGGGCGCAAGCGCTCAACAGAAGAGCGATGGCGAGCACTGAGCAGGTGCGGTATCGATTCTTATCAACCATTTGGGATGGCCTCCTTTGATTTCGGGCGCATTCATTCAGACGCGCCGAAAGGCGACTGGTGAGCGTACTTTTTGGGCAAAGTATATTCTCTTGCCGTCGCACGGGAAACGCGGGACGGCTGAGGAGGACAATCGAAAGACAACGGCAGCCGCTATTTCACTATTTCTTTATTTTTCTCGGGCGACGACATACTCGGGGGCATAGAGGAGAGCGCGTTTGATTTTCGAGTCGGGAAACGTGGAGATGGCTTGGCGGGCGGAGTCGGCGTAGCGGGCGGCCTCTTGAGAAGCGTAGTCCAGAGAGCCATAACGGTTGAGGATGGCGAGGATCTCGGCGTGAGTGACGCCGTTGAAGGCGCGATTGTGGAGGATGGCTTCGATTTGGAGGCGTTCGGCGGCGGTGCATCGCTCCAGAGCATGAATGACGGACAGGGTGGCTTTGCCTTCGCGTAGATCGCTGGCCACGGGCTTGCCCAGCACACTTTCCGACGCGGTGAGGTCGAGGACATCGTCCACGATTTGAAAGGCCATACCGAGATCGCGCCCGTATTGGCCGAGGCGTTCTTCCTGGGCGGTGGTGGCCCCGCCTAGAATGCCGCCGGCCCTCATGCAGACCGAGAACAGGCACGCGGTTTTGCGGTAGATCAGATCGAGGTGCTCTGGCAGAGAAATGAGCTTGCCGAGTTTCTCCATTTGGAGAAGTTCGCCCTCGACCATCTGCTGCGTGAGTTCGATGAGCACGTCGAGGATGCGGAAATTGCGCTCCTGCACGGCGATGCGAAAGGCCTGCATGTAAAGCCAATCGCCGGCCAGGACGCACATCGAGTTGCCCCATTGGGTGTTGGCGGCGGGACGGCCGCGGCGGATTTGGGCCTCGTCGATAATGTCATCGTGAACGAGGGTGGCGGTGTGGATGATTTCGACTACGGAAGCGAGCTTGACGGCACCATCGCCTTTATAGCCGAGGAGCTTGGCGGAGAGCAGCAAAAGCGCAGGGCGGATGCGTTTGCCGCCGCCGGCGCGCAGATACTCCCCGATCTCGGTGATGGAGGCGACCTTGGAGACGGTATCGCGCCCGAATTGCAGTTCGATCGCGGCAATGTCGTCGCGCAGCAGATCGAAGATCTCTTTCCCGTTGATGGACGTGGTCGTGGCCAATGCGCTCAATTGCTCCGGTAATTTGTGAACTGCAGATCGATGCCAAAATCCTGTTGCTTGACCAGCGCGATGATTTCCTGCAGCGTGTCGCGGTCTTTGCTGCTGATGCGAACGACGTCGCCCTGGATCGAGGCTTGCGCTTTTTTCTTCGAGTTCTTGACCAGCTTCACGATTTCTCTCGCTTTTTCGATCGGGATGCCTTGTTGGATGGAGATTTTCTGTTTGACCGTGGCGCCGGCGGCCGGTTCGAGCGCGGCGTAGGTCAAGCCTTTCAGCGGCACGCCGCGCTTGACGAGCTTCTGCTGGAAAACGTCGTTGACCGCCTTCATCTTGAATTCATCGGCGGAGTGCAGGAGGATGGCGTCCGCGCCTTCCATGGCGATTTGGGACTTCGAATCCTTCAGATCGAAGCGGGTGTGGATTTCCTTCATCGCTTGTTGAATGGCGTTCGCAACTTCCGCGAGGTCGATTTTGCTGACGATATCGAAACTGTTATCGGGCATGGGATGTCATCAAACGATTAGATTGGTCATGCCGAGGGGGCGTCGCACAAACTTCGCTGACCCACGAACCGCTCGCCCCGAGCATGCACTTCTGAGGGTAACAGAAGAGGCATCATCTGCGAAGGTTGCTAGGCGTGGGGGTGCGGGTTTGTTGGCTCCGACGCGAGTCCGAAGAATTTGTAGAAATTCCCGGCAGTGCGCGCGCCGATTTCCTCGGCGGGCAAGTGGCGGAGTTGGCCGATCTGGCGGGCGATTTCGGCGACAAATGCAGGCTCGTTGCGCTGGCCGCGATGGGGAATGGGCGCGAGGTAGGGCGAGTCGGTTTCGATCAACATGCGGTCGAGGGGAACGACTTGCGCGGCGTCGCGTATGGGCTGCGCCTTGGGAAAGGTGATGTTGCCGGCGAAAGAAATCATGAAGCCCAGATCGAGTGCGCGGCGCGCGTGTTCGATGCTTCCTGTGAAGCAGTGCAGAATGCCGCCGAGGCCGCTGGAACGCCAGTGCTCGGAAATCATCTTGAGGCAGTCGTCCCAGGCGTTTTCGCTGTAGTCGGAGGGGCGGCAATGGATGACAATGGGCAGCTTTGCCGTTTTTGCCAACTCCATCTGTTGCAGAAAAACTGTCTTCTGTATTTCGCGGGGGGAGTGGTCGTAAAAATAGTCGAGGCCGATTTCTCCCCAAGCGATTATCTTGGGATGCCGCGCCCATTGCAGCATTTGAGAGTCGGCGGCTTGGTTCGCAAGGGATGCTTCGTGGGGATGAATTCCCACGCTGGCCCAGATGCGCGGATATTCCGGTAGGCCGTCGAATTTTTCCGCGAGCTGAAGGGCGCAATCGGCGGTGTCGGGGCCGTCGCCGTTGCCGATGGCTAAGTAGGCTTCGATGCCGGATTGTTTAGCGCGAGCTAGCACGGCTTCGCGATCGGCGTCGTAGCGCTTGCCTTCGAGATGGGCGTGGGAGTCGATGTACATCGGTCGTTGGTCGTTCGTCGTTGGTCGTTCGCTCGGTCGTGCGGGGATGGGCGATCTCGCCCTTCCATACAAAGTGCAACGCGACAGCTATTTCAGGCGCGTGCCTACTGGCACATCTTCCAGAAAGGTCGCCAGCACGGGCTTGCCGCCTTCGGGTGAGGCGCAGACGATCATGCCGTTCGATTCCAGGCCGCGGAGCTTGCGGGGCGCGAGATTCGCCACGATGACGACTTTGCATCCAATCAGGGATTCGGGCTCGTAGGCTTCGGCGATTCCGGCAACCAGTTGGCGGACTTCGGTTCCGAGATCGACTTCGAGGCGGAGCAATTTATCGGCGCCTTTTACGCGCTCGGCGGTCTTCACCTGCGCGACGCGCAGATCGACTTTGGCGAAGTCGTCGATGGCGATTTTGCCTTCGGGGATTGTGGCGGCGGGTTTGGCGGGCGCGGCTTCTGGCTTGGTTGGCGCGCTTGAGCTGTCTGAAACTGCGACTGGCTGCCGAGCTTCGCTCGGATGGACGGGCGAGGCGCCCGTCCCCACACTGGCAGTACTCACACTGACGGGCGGGACGCCCGTCGCTCCTCTTGAATTTTGTTCTTCCATTTTCTGCATCCTCTCGACGGCGGATTTGTCGGCGCGCGGAAACACGGCTTGCACCTCGCCGAGCTTTGTGTCGGGTGGGAGTTGACCCCACCGCAATTCGGCCAGATTAAATTTTTTGATATCGCCAAGACCAAGTTGTGTCCAGATTTTGGCGGTGGAGTAGGGCATTACGGGATGAGCTAGAGCGGTGACGATACGCAAGGCCTCGGCGCTGGTGTAGAGCACGGTGGCGAGGCGCGCACGGCTGGCGTCGTCTGGCTTGGCGCCTAAAGACTTAGCTCCTAAAGACCAGGGTTCGTTTTCGACAATATATTTGTCCACAGCGCCGACCAGAGCCCAGGCGGTTTCTAGGGCGCGCGAGAACTGGAACTGGTCGAAGAGCGTGGCGTAATCGGCGATGGTTGTTTGCGCGGTATCGGCAATCGCGGCGTCAGCGGGAGTGTTGGACGCGCTCGTTGGAGACGGAATTTCTCCCTTGAAATAGCGATTGATCATGGTGAGGGTGCGGCTGGCGAGGTTGCCGAGGCCGTTGGCGAGATCGGAGTTGTAGCGTTGCACGAGCGCATCGAAGCTGAACGATCCATCCTGCCCGAAGACGACTTCGCGCAGCAGGAAGTAGCGTAGGGCGTCGGCACCGAGGACGTCCACGATGGTTTCGGCGCGCACGATGTTGCCGCGCGACTTCGACATTTTGCTTTCTTCAAAGAGCAGCCAGCCGTGTGCGGTGATGCTTTTGGGTAAGGGCAATCCAGCGGCGAGCAGAAACGCTGGCCAGTAGACGCAATGAAAGCGCACGATTTCTTTGCCGATCATGTGTACGTCGGCGGGCCAGTACTTGTCGAACTTACTCGCGTCGTTCGAGCCGTAGCCGAGCGCGGTGATGTAATTGGCCAGCGCGTCGAGCCAGACGTAAACCACGTGCTTGGGATCGTCCGGCACGGGGATGCCCCAGGAAAAAGTGGAGCGGCTGATGGAAAGATCGCGCAGGCCGCCGCGCACGAAGGAGAGCACTTCGTTGCGCCGCGTTTCGGGGCGGATGAAATCCGGTTGCTCGGTGTAGAGGCGGATGAGCTGGTCTTGGAATGCCGAGAGCTTGAAGTAGTAATTTTCTTCGTGGACGGTTTCGGTAGGGCGTCCGCAATCGGGGCAAGGAGCGCCGGGGCCGGCGGCATCGACGTAAAGCTCATCGGAGACGCAGTATTGGCCGGTGTAGGTTCCCTTGTAGATGTGTCCGTTGTCGCGAATCTTGCGCCAGAGGGCCTGCACGCCGAGTTGGTGGCGCTCGGAGGTGGTGCGGATGAAATCGTCGTAGGTCAGACCCATGCGGTCCCAGAGGGCGCGGAATTCGGCGGAGATTTCATCGGTGAACTGCTGCGGTGTTTTGCCGGCGGCTGCGGATGCGCGCTCGATCTTCTGGCCGTGTTCGTCGGTGCCGGTGAGGAACCAGGTGTCGTCGCCCAACATGCGGTGGCGGCGCGCAATGGTGTCGCAGGCGATGGTGGTGTAGGCGTGTCCAATGTGCGGACGCGCATTGACGTAGTAGATGGGGGTCGTGATGTAGAACGTTTTGCTCATGGGGATTTGTAATTTCCGATTTGTAATTTGTAATTTGAAAACCGCGGTCCCCCAACTCTAAATTGCGAATTACCAATTACTTTTGCAATTCCGTGAGCGCCGACAACACTTCGGCACTATGCTGGTTTGGATTTACCTCGGTGAATACCTTCACGATCTTGCCCTCGGGATTGACGATGAAAGTGTGCCTCGAAGCGACCTTCACCAGCCCGAAGTTGGTCAACGAGTCATAGGCGCTCGATACTTTGTGATCGGTATCGGCCAGCAGCTTAAAGTTCAGGCCTTCCTTGGCGCAAAACTGCTTGTGAGAGTCGGCGCTATCCACGCTGACTCCAAGCACCACGGCGTTCTTCTGCTGGTAGAGCGGCTGGTCGCGTTGAAAGTTGTGGGCCTCGATGGTGCAGCCGCTGGTGAAATCCTTGGGATAAAAGTACAAGACCACCCACTTACCGCGATAGTCCTTGAGGCTGACGGGAGTGCCTTCCTGCGAATTGAGCGTGAATTCGGGAGCCATGCTGCCCACCGACGGAGCCGATCCCGCCGGAGTTGAACTCGCGCAGACGAAAAGCGGCGTTAGCGCGAACAGAGTCATGCAAAGTGCGGTCATTCTGAAATGCTTTAGCATATACCACCTCCTGATACGAAACGGATGCTCCAATGCAAAACTCGGTTCAATCTTTATCTTTAATATCTTTGTGCTTTGTGCTCGCCTCTAAGATACTGCTGGATCGCTTCTTGCAAGACTGTGCGAAGCGGCACGTGCTGCGCTTCCGCTAGCATACGGCAATCTTCGTATTCGGGAGCGTAGTTGGAAACGGCGCCATTCATACTGGCGATTTTGATGCGCACAGGGCCCCAAGTGGTAGCGACCGTTTCCCATCGCCGCGAGAGGATCTGGCGCTGTTCGTCGCGGCGGCGCACGCCCAAAGTCGTGGTTTCGGCGAAAATCAGTTGGGTCAGGCGATCCGCGTCTTCCAATTTCGCCAGCACGGTCAGCAATGCGCCGGGGCGGCCCTTTTTCATTTGCACGGGAACGCTGAAGACATCGAGCGCGCCTTCGGCCAGCAAGCGCTCCATGGCGTAGGCCAACACTTGCGGGCTGAGGTCGTCGAGGTTCGCTTCGAGCACGGCAATTTTCCGATTCGATGTACACGCGCTATCCACGAACGCAGTTTCTCCAATCGTCAGCCGCAACAGGTTCGGGTGGTTGGAGAAATCACGAGTGCCGGCGCCGTATCCAGCCTTCTCGATTTTCATCGCGGGAAAGGACGCGAAGCGGGCGCTGAGCGTTTTGACGATGGCCGCGCCGGTTGGGGTTACGAGTTCGACTTGCGGTCCCGACGAATAGACGGGTGCATCGCGCAGCAGCTTCAGCGTTGCGGGCGCGGGAACGGGAAGCGTGCCGTGGGCGCACTTGACCGTGCCGCCGCCGACGTTCAGCGGCGAGCAAATCCATTCTTCGACCTGGAGAGATTCCGCGCCTGCTGCGGCGCAGACGATATCGACGATGGCATCGACGGCGCCGACTTCGTGAAAGTGGACTTGCTCGACAGAGGTATTGTGAATCTCGGCTTCGGCTTGGGCCAGGGTTTCGAAGATGCGAATCGCGGTTGCCTTCGCCGTTTCTCCGATCGCCGTCTTTTCGACGATGGCGCGAATTTCCGTCAGACCGCGAGCGCGATCATGGCTATGTTGTACGGTTTCGTCGGGATGGTGATGTTCGCGCGAGTGTTCGTGAACATGATCGTGCTCGTGCCGCGCCTGGAAAACTTCGCGTGGCAAATCTTTTTCGCCATGGGCGTAGACATCGACTTTGGTGGCCGAAATTCCGCCACGCTGCACGCGCGAAATCTCGAGGTGCGCACCGATATCGAGCGCCGCGGCCGTGGCTTCGAGAAGCTTTGGAGACACTCCGGCATCGAGCAGGGCGCCGAGAAACATGTCGCCGCTGATGCCGGAAAAGCAGTCGAGGTAGGCGATGCGCATAAAGTCAAAAGCTTGAACCACAGAGGACACAGGGATCCACGGAGGAAATCAAATGAAAAACCTTGATTAGTATTTCTCCGTGCCTCGGTACTTCCGTGGTAGTTTCACCTTTATCGAGTTTTCATCATAGGGAAGCCGGCCATCTCCGTCAAACTCGCGGGCGGCAGCGAGTTTGTTAGAATCACAGTTCATTCAATAAGTTAGAGGGCACTCTTGTATCGACATCTGCACGACCGCCTCATCGACGTAATCGCGCCTTTCCTGCTCCGCACCTACAGCCTTGAGTGGAATCCCCAGTGGTATGCCGTTGAACAACCGCCCCGAATCGAGCTTGGCGAATATGCGTTCCCGCTAGCGTTCGGGCTAGCTAGGAGACTACGCAAGTCCCCGCTCAAGATTGCCCAGGAAATTGTTGACGGAATCGGCCCTGTTGAAGGTTTCGAGAAGCTGGAAGTCGCCGGGGCAGGGTACATCAATGCACACGTGGATCGCGCCGAGTTTGCCGCTGCGCTTGTCAAAGACGCGTTGCCGAAACCCAAAGTACCACAACCCAAGCTTCCTGTTCGGCTCGGCAAAGTTCTGGTCGAGCATTCGAGCATCAACCCCAACAAGGCGGCGCACATAGGGCATCTGCGCAACGCCATTCTGGGCGATACGTTTGTGCGGCTGCTGAGGTTCGCGGGCAGGGAAGTGGACGTTCAGAACTACATCGACAATACGGGAGTGCAGGTCGCCGATGTGGTGGTGGGGTTCATGCACATCGAGAAGAAATCGCGCGGCGAGATCGAAGCGCTCGCCGCGGCGCCGCGGTTCGATTACGTGTGCTGGGATGTCTATGCCCGCGTCTCGCAATGGTATGAGGAAGACAAGGCGAACTTGCAGGCGCGATTAGCCACGCTGCACGCGATTGAGGAGGGAAACAACGAGACGGCGGCGATTGCGGATTTGATTTCGGTCGCCGTGCTTGGGCGGCATCTCGAAACCATGGAGCGGCTCGAGATTGAGTATGACTTTCTGCCTCGGGAGAGCGAGATTCTGCGCCTGCACTTCTGGGATGCGGCGTTTGCGAAGCTGAAGGAAGCGGGGGTGCTCAGTTACGAGCCGGATGGGAGGAACCAAGGATGCTGGGTGATGCGGCGCGCGGGAACTTCCGCGGCGAAAAGCTTAACCACGGAGGACACAGAGGACACAGGGGAAGAGGTCACCGAGGAAGATCAGAAAGTCATCGTGCGTTCCAACGGCACGGTGGGTTACGTGGGCAAGGACATCGCGTATCACATGTGGAAGTTCGGGCTGCTGGGGCGCGATTTTGGCTACCGGAAATTCTTTCGCTATCCGAATGCGCACGACTGCTGGATCTCAACCACCGAGGGCGAGAAAGATCATCCGCACTTTGGCGATGTGGCCGAGATCTATAACGTGATCGATGCGCGGCAAGCGGAGGCGCAGAACACGGTGATCGACGCGTTGCGCGGGCTTGGACATGGAGAAGCCGCGGACCGCTACACGCATTTTTCCTACGAGATGGTCGCGCTCACGCCGCGCTGTGCCGCCGAACTCGGATACATGCTGAACGAAGAAGATCAGGCGAGGCCGTGGATTGAGGTTTCGGGGCGCAGGGGTTTTGGGGTGAAGGCGGACGACTTGCTGGACGCTCTGATCGCCGCGGCGGGGAAGGAAGTGGATGCGCGGCATCCCGAGTTGAGCGTAGCGGAGCGCGGCGGGATTGCCCGGCAGATCGCCATAGGGGCGCTGCGCTACTTCATGCTGAAGTTCACGAAGCAGTCGGTGATCGCGTTCGATTTCAAGGATGCGTTGAGTTTCGAGGGCGACACCGGGCCGTACGCGCAATATGCGGTGGTGCGGGCTTCCAATATTTTTCGCAAGGGGGGATTGGACCCGGAGGCGTTCTGCAGCTCCGGCGCGGGCGGAGACGCGGCAAGCCGCGTCTCTACAGAAAATTTCGCCAGGTACTTGACTGGCGAATCCGGAAACGAGATTTGGGAGATGTGGCTGGCGGCGGCGAAAACGTCTTATGTCGTGGGCCAGTGCATCGCGACGAGCGAGCCAGCATATTTGGCCAAGCATACGTTCCAACTGGCGCAGTTTTTCAATTCTTTTTATCACCGCTATCCCATCTTGAGCGAGACGGACGAGGGGCGGAAAAGATTTCTGCTGACGACGGCGGCGATTGTGCGGCGCGAACTGATGCGCGTGCTCGCGGCCATGGGGATCGGTGTTCCGCCGGTAATGTGAGTGAGTTGCTCTACGGGTAGTTACATAAGTGCCTTTCCGCTCGGGAAGCACATCCCTTAGGGGCTAAAGCCCGCATTTTTCCAGGTCCTAAACGGCACGGCTGAAGCCGTGCCCTACCCAAAACCTATTCATGAAACCATCTGCACAGCGATATTCGGCAACTCGGGCGCTCCATGCGGCATCCTACTTATTAGTAACCATTTGGAAGCGATGTAGCGGCTGGGCCGATAGGAGAGATGCGATGAGGAAGAATATTTTAGTAATGGCGCTGGCAAGCCTGGCACTGGGAGCGTTGAGCATGGCCGCCGCCACGGAAGCTACGCAGCCGATGCCACGCATTTTGGCCAACGCGCGCTTCGTATATGTAATGGCCGAGGATGGCGATCAATTCAATCCCGAGTTATTGCCGGAAGATCGCGACGCTATTGGCCGCGTGCAGGATGCGATCCAGAAGTGGGGCAAACTGAGTGTGGTGTACAAGCGCGAAGAGGCGGACGTGACGCTGGTGGTGAAAGCGCGCGGGTCGGAGGATGTGCTGGCGGTTTATGGCGCGCACGGTGGGCCTTCGTCGAATTATCTCTGGCGTGTGATGGGGAAAGGCGGGTTGAAGAAGGGCGAGATGCCACTGCTCGTACAGTTCGAAAAAGCTTGGGAGAAGATCGCGAATTGAGGCTGGGCATAGGCGTCAGCCCCTGCGTGGTTATATTCGCAGCCGGAAGTCCTCTGGGTAGATCGTCTATAACGTTTTCACAAATAGTGTAGACGTCACTAACAGCAATCCCGCAGGGGCTAAAGCCCGCATTTCTGGCGACCGTTAGCGGCACGACTGAAGTCGTGCCCTTTCCGATTCCGTCTATGGCTTACAGCAATTCTGAAAATGCTGTAGAAAGCCGCGCTGCTCTCGTGCGCTTGGTTGCCAGCGTTGATAACTCTCAACCGGGAACAAACCGTATAAAATTTTCCCTATTTATATCGCGATTGCTTGGCCGGAGTTCGGCCGTTTTCTGTGGTCATGTTCCAACCTATTGATATAGAACGAGTTGTTCGTTCTCGGCGGGTGGGCGGAATGGCATGGCTCGTGCTCTAATGGAAGAGAGTATCCAAGTGGCGTATTATTACTTGGATCGAAAACAGATTTTGGATTTGAGCAATACTTTGGGTAGGGAGCCCTCAATCTTATGAAACGTACCTCGTTGACCCTAATGCTGGCGGCGACGCTCGCCGCAATGATCGGATGTGCATCGAAGAATTACGTGCGGGAACAGACCACTCCGCTAATCAACAAGACCAATGAACTCGACGACCTGACGGCGAAGAATTCGAAAGACATCAAGGACGTCGATCAGCGCGCGCAAGCGGGAATTCAGTCTGTGCAGGCGCAGGCCGCTGCGGCAGACCAGAAGGCGCTGGCGGCGGGCAGCGAGGCCGATAAGGCGCAACTGTCGGCGAACGGCGCGGTGCAGCGTGTGGACGTTCTGACCAACACGGTGGTCAATCTCGATAACTATCGCCCGGTGGTGGAGCAGTCGGTACTGTTCGGATTCAACCGGGACAACCTGACGAAGGAAGCCAAGGCGGCGATCGACCAACTGGCCGCGAGCGTGGCGACGACCAAGGGATACATCATCACGGTCGAGGGCTCGACGGACTCAGTGGGCAGCGCGGAGTACAACTACGATCTCAGCCAACGCCGCGCCAATGCTGTGATTCAGTACCTGGCGGCGGAGAAGAACGTTCCGGGCTACAAGATTTATCCGATTGGGCTGGGCAAGGACAAGCCGGTCGAGTCGAATAAGACCGCCGATGGGCGCGCCAAGAACCGCCGCGTGTATATTCGGCTGATGACCAATACCGGGGCTGGAACGACGCCCGAGCAGGCGCCGAGCAAGCCGAGTCCGACGACGGGCTCGAATTAGTCGTCTAATTTCTTCTTCTTCTCCTCCTCTTTGGAGGACACTTCAAGAGCAGGACGTCCCTATTCTGGGCGGCCTGCTCTTTTGCGCTTCTGTGAGGTTTTTCTCGTCGACCTTTCGTCCACGAAGAGAGCAGTGAGTGCAATCGCGATGTTTCGACAATAACGACTATTTTGGCGTGGAATCGCAGACCGTTGGGGGCGCTCGGACGCTCCGGATGAAAATTGTTTCACAATGTCGCGAACCGGCAGGATAGGAGTAGGAGAGGTGCCGTTTTCGGGGCTAACAAGGAAATTCCGTTCAAAATAAGTTTCTACACGCTCGCAACATGCACGAAGGTTGAGGGTTTATATGGGCGGAACACAATGAGGCCGGGTTGCTGGTTTTGGGCCAAAAGGGTAGGGGAAAGGAAAGGTAATAAAAATGAAAATCTCCGTTCGTTGGTTGGCAGTGGGAATTTTGATGTTGTCGGTTTCGGTGTTGTCGCTAGCAACGGCAGCGTCCGCGCAGATCGGGATCGGGATTGGGATTTCGGTGCGGATCGGTCCGCCAGCGCTGCCAGTGTATGCGCAGCCCATGTGTCCCCGTGCAGGCTATCACTGGATTCCGGGTTATTGGGCGTGGAGTGACGTCAACGGCTACTACTGGGTTCCGGGAACATGGGTGGTTGCACCCGTGGGCATGCTGTGGACACCAGGCTACTGGGGCTTCGCGGGCGGCTTCTATGGCTGGCACGCTGGCTATTGGGGACCGCATGTTGGCTTCTATGGCGGGATCAACTATGGCTTCGGATACGGTGGAGTGGGTTTTGCTGGCGGTGAGTGGCGAGGCGGAACCTTCTTTTACAACCGCTCCGTGATGAACGTGACCAATGTGACGAACGTCTACAACCGGACCGTCGTCGTGAATAACGTGCACACGAGCTTCAACGGTCCCGGCGGAATTGTGGCGCGGCCAACTCCACAAGAAGAAGCGTATGGCCGCGAGCCGCACACGGCGGCGCTGGCAGCGCAAACGCAGCACGAACAGGCCGCCAGCCAGAACCGACAGTTGTTTGCCTCTGAGAATCACGGACGTCCTGCGGTCGCTGCCACGGGCAAGCCGGGCGAGTTCTCGGGACGCAACGTGGAAAGAGCGAGCACGGCTGGAGAGCCGTATCACGCTCCGAAGATGTCGCCGCAAGAGGCGCGCGGGCCGTCTTCGGGCAATCGCGGGGCCAATGATTCAGCCCGAAAGGAGCCGGCCAGAAATGGCGGCAACTCCAATAGCCGGGCGGCGGCACGTCCGGAGAACCACGGGGCGGGAAACAATAAAGTGGAAAACCGGGGACAGAAGTCATCCAACCCCAAGCCAAGCAAGCAGGAGAAGCAGCCTCAAAAGAAGGCGCAGAAACAGGCAAAACCAGAACAGAAGGGTAAGGAGCGTCGTTAAAATCAGCGCTCTCAACGGCAGTCTGATCTAGCAATGGCGGCACAAAAAAGCTCCCACTCTATCGCACCCCACGCGAAAGAGTGGGAGCCTTCATTTTGGCGCAAGCTCCATTCCACTCCAATGCAAGAATCTCGAATGCTGAAATTCAGCCTCAACACTAAAACTCGCAGACTACGCGACTCGACCGTAACTGATATAACCAGGCGATTTTTCTAACTGACGGTTCCGCTCACCGGGCCTGCTTCGACCTCGCTCTGAGGCGATACAATGGAGTGGTGCGGATGCGATTCTCAATTATTTTACTGGCGCTCGTGACGGCGATGGCGTGGTCGCAGGATACGCCGGATAAGACGTCCGCAGATAAGACGGCTGCGGACAAAGCTACTTCAGACAAGACCTCTTCCGACAAGGCTCGGGCGCAGAGTCCGGAAGCCGAGGCGAGTTCGAGTCGCGAAACAAGAATCGATATCAGCGCTCCCAAGGATGATGAGAAGAACCATCCTTTCAGCAAGGATGCGGTTGCGGGTCTCGATCTCGCCGACATTGCGGACAAACCGGACACTTCCGGCATCCAGGAGTTCCATCCTTGGAACCCGTTGAAAGCGATAAAAGATGTTGAGGTCGGCGACTATTACTTCAAGCACAAGAACTATAAAGCCGCGCTCGATCGCTACAAGGAAGCTCTTTACTACAAAGATAACGACGCCGTCGCCAGCTTTCGTCTGGCAGTGTGCCAGGAAAAACTCGGAGACAAGACCGAGGCGAAAAAGTTCTACGAGCAATACTTGAAAATCTTGCCCGAAGGGCCGTGGGCCAAGGATGCTCGCGGTTCGTTGGAACGGCTGGCGAAAGCGCAGTAATCGCTTTGATTCGGGCGCTATAGAGAAGTTGGAATTGCCGTGTTCGCCGGAAACTGCCGAGCTGGCGCTCGGCTTGGACGGGCGAGGGCGCCCGTCCCCACACGAGCGGACTACAGCAAAGCGGAATTCGCTGTAATTTTTACTTCTCGATCTTCACAAACTCGCCGGTGGATGCGTTGACGGCCACACGCAGTTTGGCTGTGTCCTGGTTAGTTCCGTAGATTACGTGCCAGAGGACCTTGTTCGTTGGGTGGTTCCAGTCGAGCACATAAAGAACAGGCGTGTCGGGTTCGTTCTGTAACAGTTTGTCGCCGCCGTGCTGCTGGGCGATGGTAAAGGCCTTGTCGGTATCGGCCTTGATGAACTGGACGTTGAAAATCGAGGTGCTGGAATTCGCAGTGCTGTAGGTGCCGACAGAGCCGGGGGAAATGTCGCCGTCAGCCCAGGTATAAAGCTTGGTTGCATGTTGCGCCGGCGAGGCGAAGGCGACGCGCCACTCGGCGGACTTACCGTCGCGATCCTTGGAGCCGGCGTTGGAGTGCGACTCGACACGGTAGGGTTGAGCGTCGCCGGCCCAACTGCGGGCGGCAACGTAGCACTTGAAAAAGGCGGCGCTTCCGGTGATGGTCTCCGGAGCTTTCGGTTGCGCGGTCTGGGCCGTTGCCGGCTTGCTTGGCTCCGAAGAGCACCCGGCCATGAAACCCGCTGCAAGAATTGCCATAAGCAGTTTGTTCATAAGAGGTCCTTCGATTGGATTTCTACAGTATTTTGGCGTTCGATTCGCGATCACCGATTCGCGGCCCATGATCCCCGATCCGTGGTTCGGAGGTTGTGGTTTTGAGATCGTCATTTCAAGATCGTCATTGCTAGATCATAGGACAACGAAGTTCAGCGAATCTTGTTTCGCGATCATTGTACTGACTGACGCCTTGGATTCCTATCGAGAAGGTTGGCGGCGGAACTCGAAGATACAACAGAGTGTGTCAGGCGGAGTAGATTGGGAAATTGTGAAGCGAGATCTTAGATCGAGTAGGGACGGGCGTGTCGCCCGTCCCCGAGGAGCACAGTAGTAGCAGTTTCGGAAAGAATAAGGTGCCGGCGGTCTTTAGTTTTTGTCTTTGTCTTTATCTTTGTCTTTGTCGCTGTCCTTATCGTTTTCCTTATTGTCGATTCCGGCTTTGCGGGCCTGTTCCTGCATTTCGTCGAGTTGCTGGCGCGCGTCGTCGATCGCTTTCTGCTTGGCCTCGATGTCGCTCTTGTACTGCGCGGTGTCCTTGTCCGGTTGTGTGCCGTTGCGCGAGAGGGCGTTCGGATCGCCTAACACAGCGGCGGCGGTGCGCAGGCGAACTTCGTGCTGTTCGTTGTCGAGTTCGCGGTTCAAGTCATCGACCTTCTGTTTCTGCTGGGCGAGTTTGTCCTTCCACTCGTCGGCTGCCTTTTGGCGATCGGCGGCGGCTGCGGCGGGATCAGCGGCGGGCGGCTTCGCGGAGTTTGCGTCCGCGGTGTTGGTGTTGGCGTCGGCTGCCGGCGGAGGTCCAACCACGCTCAGAGTTTGGCCGGTAGGAAGATTGTCGTTGTCGTAGTGACGAGTGGCGGCACTGGGCTCGGTCTTGTTCTTGCGTGCGGCTCGCGCGTAATCCCCGAGGGACTGAGCGGCCGCGCCACCGGCGCTCACCAGGAGCAGAGCAACGATTAGCATGAGTTTCATAGGTTTCATGTGATCATCCTTTCCCCAAGCCGCGATTTTGACGGCGGCCTGCAGTCGCGAATTCGTACCCAGTACTCACTACCCGGTACCCAGTCTCCAGAGACCCGAGACTCGGGACCGGACACGGACGACGAACAACTCAAGAACTCGTGGTGGCAGCCCGGGTGTTTCCCAGGAAACCACCAATGGTGCGGTCCAACTGCGCCGCTTCTTGGGCGATGCAGTCGGCCAAATGGCGCGCCAGTTCCGCGTCATGGCTGCAGGCCAGTTGGCGCGCGTATCCCGCAATGGTGGTGAGGGAATCGCGCAGATTCAAGGCGAGATCCGACGAAATTTCCTGGCGCACTTTTTGATCGAGCCGGATGCGCTCAATGTCGGTCTTGTCGGTCAGCATCAGCGTCGTGCCCATGAGACTCGCATCCTCCGCCAAGACTGGAGAGGCTGTCGCTTCGAGCACCGAGCTTTGTCCATCGCGGTTGAGGTAATTCAACATCAGACCTCGGACCGCGGACTTTCCCGCCAGAGCGGGAGCTAGAGCCTCTGCGACACTCGCTTCCGAACCCGATACTTCCAAATTCGAACTTGAAGTGGACGCGCTATTTGCCGGGCGCAGTGTCGCCGTGCGGAAAAGGTCGGCGGCGCACAATCCCACGGGCGAGGCGAATCCCAGCAGAATGCGCGCCGCCGAATTCGCTTGCCGCACCAGGCCGCTGGTATTGAAAAACAGGACGCCGCAGGAAAGGTTGGAGAGTATGGTCGAGCTCAACGTGTCTGAGGCTTTGGCCTTTCTGCGGTCGGAGAGTTGCTGGGCGGCGAGCTCGGACTTTTGCTGTTTCAGTTGCTGGATGACGGCGTGATAGGCGTGCACGGGCAATCCGTCGGCTGTCAAGGGAGCGTAATTTAGGGAATCGGGTTCGGGGACGAGGTTCTTGCGCAGGCGCCGAATCGAGAATAAACCCAAGCCGAAGGCTGCGACGGCAATGAACAGGAGCAAAGCCAGGCGCAACACCACGGGATCCATCAGCAGTTTCACAGCGCCCTCCAATACCAATGCAGGAGGCGGTTTCCGAAGAGGAAGGACAAAAGGCCCATGGCGCCGAGAAAGACACCAAAGGGCATCTCATAATAGCGAAGCGTCAGGCGCGCCGATTGCCAGGCGCGGCGCCGGGCTTGGGCCCCAGACGCGCCGTGTGCCGCAATGCGGCGAATGCGTTTGATCCAGACGGCGAGGACGGTGCTCAGTCCGAAAAGCGAACCGGCCAGCGACGCGGCAAAAATGGTCAGAACTGTGAGCTTGGTCCCGAGGAACGCGCCGATGAAGGCCATGAGTTTGACGTCGCCGAATCCCATGCCTTCGACGCCGCGGGCGCGCAGGTAAATGGCGGCCGCGCCGTAGAGAAACGATGCGCCGACGGCGGCCCCGAGCAGCGAGTCCGACAGGGACCAGATTTGCCACGAAATCTGGCCGCGCAGCGCGGGCGATACGATGCCGGGCATGATTCGCGAAGCCAGGTCATCCACTGGAACGACTAGGCTGAAGGCGATTCCGAGAGCGAGCCCGGGCAGAGTCATGGCATCGGGAAGAAGCTTGGTTTCGGCATCGGTGAAGATGAGGCCGAGCAGCAGGTAGCCAAGGACAGCGCACTTCAGCGCCAGGAGCGTCAAGCCGAAGTGTGAATAACAGCCGAGAAAGAGCAATCCCGTTAGCAGTTCGATGACGACATAGCGTGGCGAAATGGGCTGCCTGCAGGAGCGGCATTTCCCGCGCAGAATCAGCCAGCTCAACACGGGAAGGTTGTGGTAGAACGGGATCGGGTCTCCGCAGAGCGGGCAGGCGGAGCGCGGCGCGACGACCGACTTGCCGCGCGGCAAGCGGTAGATGCAAACGTTCAGGAAGCTGCCAAAGCACAGCCCCAGAGCGAAGATCGCGGGTACAAGAAAAGGTTCCACGTCAGCTAAGTGCTCGTTCTGATTGGACTTGGATGATTATAAGCCGCGGCGGCGGGGGCTTCTAAGTACGAAGGTGAATGTACTTCTGTGGCCGCGCAAATCATTGTGAGGAAAGAGGAAGTGGCGGGCTATGAGGCCGTGGTGGGACTTGATACCTCAAGCGACGTCCGATTTCTGGTAGGGACGGGATGGCGCGTCTCTTTTGGCGCGGCCGGAGACGCGGCAAGCCGCGTCTCTACGGGAGGAACGACGTTGCGCGGCGGTTCCTTACGTTACTGTGGAGCGTCCAACTTCTGGCGGCCGGAGTCGGGGCCATGATCCACCAGCAACACCGTTAGAGGGGATTGCAAGGTGAAGGTCAGGACGGTCTCGGAGGGCAGATGAATCGGCTGGCTCTTGCTGGCCGCCTGCGCGCCGCCGCCGATAGCGCCGCCGGCTGCCGCGCCAATACCCGTGCCCTTACCGCCGCCCGCGATGCCGCCAATGATGGCTCCGAGCAGCGCGCCGCCTCCCACCTTCTCGGCTGTACTCGTCGTGCGATTGCTGCCTTGGCGCCGGTAGGGATCGGTCTGGATGCCGTAGAACTTGCCGCCCACCGAGATCGAGTCCAGTTGCAGGACCAGCAGCGATTGTCCGGAAAATTTTCCCGCGCTCTTCACGTCCTCGATGTGGCCCTGCACGTCGTAGCCGGCGGGCACGGGGACATCGTCGTCCGACATCAAAGGCGAGTCGAGTGTGGCGCGGAAAGTCTGGCCCGGCTGTGCCTTTTCGGAATCGATGGAATCGAGCAGCCGAATCGTCATGGACGAACCCGAGGGCACGGTAACATTTCTCGGAGCTGGAGGTGGGGGCGGAGTTGCCGGGGGCTCGGGCTCGGGATTTTCGTTTTCCGTTGCGTTGTCGCCTGTCACGGGCGGCGGAGCGTTTGCGGCCATCGGCGTGGACGCGGGCTCCGTGGGATGAAGCGGCGTGCTGGGGCGCGGTTTGGCCAAAGGATTTGCGGGTGCTGGCGGCACTGCCTGGGCGGTCTGGGCCGTGGCGGGTGTGGTTGCCGCTGGCGTAGTCTGCAGATTGTTGACGACTTCCTTGATCCCGTGGATCGCGGACGCATAACGGGCGGCGGCCACGCGCTCGGTCTCATTGTCAACGGTTCCCGAGAGCGTCACCACACCACTGGAGGTTTCGACCGTGATCGGCTTGCCGTGCAGGCCGGAGTCTTCGTTGAGCTTGGATTGAATCTGGCTGGTCAACTGGCGGTCGTCCGGTGTTTTGGTACATGCCACGCCGATGGCCAGAAGGCTGGCCAAGAGGATTGCTGAACAACGCCTGCCTGGGCAAAGCCGCATGGGCGCTCCCTATCCATAAAAAATTAGTACGCTTAGTTTAGATGCAGGCGGGAGTTCATGGAAAGCGAAAATCGGTTATTGGCCGGTGGTCGGAGACCCTCGTCATTCGTTGGCTGCTGAATACTGACTACTGACCACTGTTCTATGAGTGGTGGAGAAACTTGTAGTCGAGGATGGAGGCCGCTAGGCCGAAAGCGTCTTCGATATTGTCTACCGCGTCCTTCACCCGAATCAGCCTTCCCTGGCAAAGCACGTTGCTGTTCTTTTGTCCGGAGATTTCTTCGGGCATCTCGAAGATCAGTTCCACCAGCGCATTCGGCGGCAGTTGCTGCGGGCCGTGAAACAGCACGCCCGAGTGGCTGATGTTCTGGATGATGCCTTCGTACCAGGTATGGAGATTTTTGCCGCGGTATCGAAGCGGAATGTTGGTTCGCAGGCGTCGTGCCCGGGGCAGCCAAGTCGGTTGCTTTTGACCGGATCGGCGCCGGGCGGTGGTGGACTCCGGCGGCGCATCCTCGACCGGATTGCCGCGACGCATGGTCTTCCAGTCGTACTGGTAAGCGGTGGCGCAGAGCAGGCAGACTTGGTAGTACTCTCCGTTCGGCTTGCGGCGCGGCCAGGAAAACTCGTGCGAACAGCGTCCCAGCATCAAAACGTTCATAAGTCTTTGCGGCATGATGACGAGCAGCGCTCCCGTGGCAATCGGACATATCCATCTTCCGCTGGATGGGCGGTTCTGAATAGGTTACTTTCGTGCATTGGAGCGCATGACTTATGCTTTCTCATAGGGTGGCGAAGATCGGACAGCAACATTGTGGGAGCGGCTCGATGACGGCACGAACCGAACGGGCGCGCATGGGCTTCGTCCTCGCCGGAGGCAAGAGTTCCCGCATGGGTGCGGATAAAGCGTTTCTAGAATTTAGAGGCCAGACACTTCTCGATCGTGCGCTTGCCGTGATGGGCACGGTCTCGGAAGAGGTGGCGATCGTGGGCGAGCCGGCCAAATTCGCGAAATACGTTGCCGCGGAGGGCAGAGCTTCAGGCTACAGGGCTTCAGAATGCAGAACTTCAGAATGCAGATCAGTCGTGGCCGACATTTTCTCCGGATGCGGGCCTCTTGCCGGCATTCACGCGGCGCTGGCGCATTCCACAGCGGAGTTGAATCTGATGCTCGCCGTGGACATGCCTTTTGTCTCCAGTGAACTTCTCGCGTTTCTTTTCGCGGTGGCCGAAGACGAAGATAACGGCGCCATCGTTACCGTGCCTCGCGCTAGCCAGCGACTGCAGCCGCTCTGCGCGGTCTATCGGCGCGACTACGCCATGGCCGCCGAGCAGGCTCTGCGGGCAGAGAAGTACAAGGTCGATGCGGCGTTTTCCGGCGTGGCGGTCCGCGTAATCGAAGAGTCCGAACAAGCGGCCGCAGGTTTTTCAGAGCGTATTTTTTTCAACTTCAACACGCCAGAAGATTGTCTAACAGTCGAGAGCTAGCGAGTACTTAGGCTGGCGCTTGAGCTGCGCCGTATCTCGTGCGATGCTGATAACCATGGGCACGGATACACTATCTCCCTACATCGCGTTTAAGGATGTCTCGAAGGCGTTTGGAGACCGGGTGGTTCTCGAGAACGTCAGCTTCGACGTGCTGCCGGGGGAGATGGTCTGCATTCTCGGGCGCAGCGGCGTCGGAAAATCGGTGGCGTTGCGCAACATCATGGGCTTCCTGAAGCCGGATTCAGGCAGGGTCATTGTCGCTAGCGAGGACATCACCGGCTACAACGAGGAACAACTCGAAGGTATCCGCAAGAAAGTCACCATGGTGTTCCAGAATGGAGCGCTCTTCGATTCGTTGACGATCGGCGAAAACGTTGCCTTTCCGTTGCGTGAGAAAAGAGAGCTGTCCGAAGCGCAGATTTACCAGGTGGTCGATGGCCTGCTCGAAATGGTTGGCGTTCGGGAGATGCGCGACCTGCTGCCTTCCGATCTTTCTACGGGTATGAAACGATCCGTGGCCATCGCGCGCGCGCTGTCGGCGCAGCCGGAGTGCGTGCTCTACGACGAGCCGACGACGATGGTCGATCCGATGATGGGAAATCTGCTCGGCGATTTGATTGCGCGGCTGAAACTGCAATTGCACCTAACCTCGGTCGTCGTGACGCACGACATGCGCCTGGCGAAGAAGCTCGCCGACCGCGTCGTCTTCTTGCACGAAGCGCGCGCGATTTTCTTTGGGCCCTACAAAGACATGGAGAAATCCAACGAACCCATCATTCAGGAGTTCTTGGATCTGGATGAATTGAATCTCGAAGCGTAGGAGCAGCGGATCTTGATGCAAACGGTGGGCATGATTTACTTGCTTGCCTCGACCGCTTGTGGCGCAACAAAGGGCACAACCCTGCCAGCCTGCAAGTCATATTGAAAGTTCTGATCGGCGTCGTTTGTGAAGATGTAAGTTATGATCCCAGCCCGCCGCGCCATCGAGAGTTCTCGGCTTGCCCGGATCATCTGGAATCGTATGGCACTCGTGCCTTTGCAGTGGACCGTAATCTTGTCGCTGGAAATTTCTGCGTGCCCCATCACACCTGCATTCTCGAAAGAGGTGTTGATCCCATTAACGAGCTTCTGCCGAGACCCCGCTTGGTTCGACCAGTCGGCAAGGATCAGGGCGCACGCTCCCTTGACCCCACTCTTAATGCTGTTCTTTTCGCCGGCCAGAAGGACATTGCCGAATATGTCCGTCACACCGACCTGGTCGTCGAGCACAAACAAGCCAGGTTCAATGCGATTGAGACCCACCTGATAGTCGGCGGCCTGCTGCTTCGTTGTGAGATGCACAATGGGGCAGGCCTTGGCAAAATCCTTTGCCATCTCGTGCGACCGGTCTCGAACTACGCCCCAGGTTATGGCCGACGACTTCGGTATTAGATACACTTTCGGCACTTCCTGTCCGAGTACCGTGATCGCTATTGCGAATACCGACACCGCGATCAAATGTTTCACGCCTGCACCTACGTGCTAAGTCCACAGTAGCGCGACATGAACCGGCGGTAAGTGACGCAGAAACACAAAAAATGTTCGATTTTCGAGGGTCAAAACGGGAATCGTCGAAGGTCGAACGTCCGCCAGAAATTGTCCGCCAGAAAAAAAGAGAAAGGGATGGCTGCTTCGCCGTCGGCGACAATTTATCTTGAGTACCAGCTAAAGTTTTTCGGCGCGTACATAGTTGGTTCAGCCGCGCCTAGAACCCCTGCTTCACCAATTCGTCCACCGTGAGCGAGCTCTGCGCCTGGTCGCCTTTCATCATTTTCTCAACATACTTCGCGATGACGTCGGCTTCCAGGTTTACGGGGTCTCCCGGTTTTAGCGATCCGAGATTGGTCAGTTCGACGGTGTGGGGAATGATAGCGATGGTGCAGCGGTTGCGTTCGAGTTTCGCGACCGTCAGGCTGATGCCTTCAATCGAGATCGATCCCTTGTAGACGGTGTACTTCTCGACCTCGGAGGGGATTTCGATATGCAGCCACCAGTTCTCGGAATCCCGGCCGTCCGAGTCGACGATGCGCTCGAACTCGATCAGCTTGCCGACGCCATCGACGTGTCCCTGGACGATGTGGCCACCGAAGCGGCCGTCGGCCTTCATGGGCAGTTCGAGGTTCACCAGCGTGCCCTCGCGCATGCGGGAGAACGAAGTGCGCACCCAGGTTTCGGGCGCCAGGTCGGCACAAAACGATTTCGGCTTGATATCGAGCGCGGTCAGGCAAACGCCGCTGACGGCGATGCTGTGGCCGGTTCCCAATTCTTTCGGCGTATTGGCGGCCTCGATGGTGATGCGGCGGTTCTCGCCGCGCTGCTCGATCTTTACGACTTTGCCTACTTCTTCGACGATTCCGGTAAACATAGGATGTAAGCTCCTCTCTTTATTGAAGGTGTCGACGAGGTTCAGCAGCCATTCGTCGATTGGTGTCTTCCTGTCATAAATTGCAACCTGGGTATTTGGCGTGAGTAGAAGGCTGGCGTAGTCCGACTGCTTTGGTTCCGCAGTAACGTAAATATCGCAGTACACGGCCTGCAAGACGTGAAGAACGTCATCGATAAGATCGCGCGGGTTAGAATCGCGGTTGGCGCAGCGCCAGTTGGAGTAAAGGTCAGCTCGGACTATGGCCCCGGATGCCTTGGCGACGGGAGAAGCGAGGAGGTTTGAGGCATCCTGTGAGGTTGGGCCCGGCCCGAATTGGCGGACGAGATGGCTTGCCAGGATTGGCCCGCCAGAAGCGACTGTCTCCGTGTGAAGCCATTGAGGAAGGTCTCCCTCGGGAATCGTTTTCAGCCTACGCTTCATGTCCCGCCGACCAGCGAAATGGTCAATCTGCCCGGTGCGACTATCCACAGCAAACTGAGATCGCTTCTGCAGAAAAGTTTTGACTCTGCCCTCGACCACACCCGCCGCGAGCTTGCCCACCTCGGTTTTAACAGTGGTGTAGTCGGCGCCCTTGATGAACGGGTCGATTGTGGAAACATTCTGGCGGAAGGCCAGGGCTTCCAGCTTGAGAAGTTCCATATTCTCGGCACCAACCAGGATGCTCTGATCGAGAAAGGCTTTAATCGTGGAGAAGAGTTCAGTGCCGCGTGCGATCGCCTGTGCGTTCGTCTCCATGAAGGTCCTGGCGAGCTCATAGACGTTGTGTGAGCCCAGTACAAGGGCGCCGCCCCTAGTGGCCAATTCCGCCACCAGTCCTGGGACATCGGTCTTTTGGTCGCAGAAAAAATTCCAGATATTGGTGTCGAGATAGATACTTTTCAGATGGTGACCTCGGTTCCTCATGGCGCAGTGTCGGTGGCGCCGTCACACCTACGTCGAACGGTTGCGTGCTCAACGGTACGACTATTGTTTGATTATAAATTGAAACGATAGAGCATCTAAAAAGAGCGATGCCTATCTCGCGTACGGATCGCGAAGATAGCCTTCGAGGGCGAAGTCTTCGCCGAAGCGGTGCAACTCGAAACGCTCGACGCACTGCGCTTTCCCGTGCAGACTTTCGCCGGCGATAAAGGGAACTCCGCCCTCGCCAAAAATCTTGGGCGCGTAATAGAGGAACACTTTGTCCACCTCGCCCGACGCCAGGGCGGCTCCGTTCACCAGCGCTCCACCTTCGAGAAGCACACTCGTGATCTCCAATTCTCCGAGAGCCCGGATAATCGCGCGGAAGTCGGGGCGCCCGTCCGCCATCGCCGCGATTTGTTGCACGCGAATCCCCTGCGCTTCGAGCGCCCGCCGCGGCTGTTCCTCCGCCGTGGAACACAACGCCAGAACATCGTTCTCGGCGGTCTGGATCACGCGCGATGCCAGTGGAACGCGCAGGTAAGAATCCATAATCACGCGCAGCAGCTTGCGGCGGCGGGGCCGGCCGCTGCGGTCGGTGAGCAGGGGATCGTCCGCCATCACGGTTCCGACTCCGACCATGATCGCGTCACTTTGATGGCGCAGTAGATGCACATGGGCGCGCGAGGCCTCGCCGGTGATCCAATGGTATCCGCTGCGCGAGCCTTCCGTCGCAGGCGTGGCGGAGCCGGGTTCGGTGCCGGGTTTGCTGGCGTCGGCGATTTTTGCGTCGAGCGTCATCGCCGATTTCAGCGTGACCAGCGGCTTGCCGAGCCGGATGTATTTGGCAAAACTTTCATTCAGCTTTTTGGCTTCCGTTTCGAAGATGCCGACCTCTAGTTTGATCCCCGCTGCGCGAAGCTTGGCAAATCCTTGGCCCGCGACTTGCGGATTCGGATCTTCCATGGAGCAGACGACGCGGCCGATTCCGGCGGCGATCACAGCATCGGCGCACGGGGCGGTGCGGCCTTGATGCGAGCACGGCTCCAGATTCAGGTAGAGAGTTCCGCCGCGGGCGTGATCACGCGCTTGCTCAAGGGCGAGAATTTCCGCGTGTTTGATGCCGTCGTATGTGTGCGTGCCGGAGCCCGCTTCGCGGCCCGAGGCGTCGAGCACGACCGCGCCCACCGCGGGATTCGGCGAGACGAGGCTAATGCCGGCTCGCGCCAGGTCGAGCGCGTGCCGTATGTGGAGCTCATCACCAGTCATGAAAGGATCATTTCACCACGGCAACAGAAAATCTACCACGGAGACACGGAGACACGGAGAAAAATCGGTCATGCGTTGCGCGATCAGCGTTGAGACTGGAAGGCGCGAATTTCGCTGTCCTCGTCAGGTTCGGCCAGCGCGACGGCTCCGGATCGATTCAGCGGACCACGCTTAATAGGTGAGCGGACTCCGGCGGATGGTAAGGGGTCTTCCGGCTCGGGCTCAGGCATATGCCTGCGTTGAAATAGACCTTTCAATTTAGCGAGGAACCGTTGTAAGGCAAGTCGAGAAGGGTATCGTTTTTTCATGATCTTCCTTCCTCCGTGTCTCCGTGTCTCCGTGGTGGATTTTCAGGAAAACAGCGAATCCACAAACTCTTTGGCGTCGAAGGGCAGCAGGTCGCCCGCCTTTTCGCCGACGCCTACATATCGCACCGGCAGTCCCAGCTCTCTTGAGATTGCCACCACGACGCCGCCTTTGGCGGTGCCATCGAGTTTGGCCAGGACGATGCCGGTGACTCCTGAGGATTCGGTGAACTGGCGCGCTTGCTGCAATCCATTCTGGCCGGTCGTGGCATCCATAACTAGTAAAGTCTCGTGCGGAGCGCCGGGGACGATGCGTTGCGCGGTGCGCGTCATTTTTTCCAATTCGAGCATGAGGTTTTGCTTGGTGTGGAGGCGGCCGGCGGTATCGACGATGACATAGTCGGTCTTGCGCGCGGTTGCCGACTGCAAGGCATCGAAGAGAACGGCTGCAGGATCGCCGCCGGGCTTCGTCTTGATCACTTCGGTTCCGGTGCGTTGTCCCCAAATTTCGAGTTGCTCGATGGCCGCCGCGCGGAAAGTGTCGGCCGCGCACAACAGCACCGTCTTGCCTTGGGCGCGAAAGACCTGCGCCAATTTTCCGATGGTAGTCGTTTTGCCTGCGCCGTTCACGCCCACCACCATGATCACTTCCGGCGTGCCGTCCACCCTGGTCACGGGGCGCGAAGCGGTTGAGGTCAGGATCGCCAGCAGTTCCTCTTTTAGCAGGCGCTTGAGTTCGTTCACGTCCTTGATCTGCTTGTGGTCGGCTTTGTCGCGCAGCTTTTCCAGGACCTCGTGGGTGGTGGTGGTGCCGAGATCGGCGCCAATCAGCGTGGCTTCGAGATCGTCGAGCGTGGAGCGGTCGATTTCCTTGCCGATGGAGACAACGTCTTCAATGCGCTCGGCCAGGTTCTCGCGGGTGCGCGAGACGGCCTGCTTCATGCGCTCCATGAAACTTGGTTTCTTGGTTTCGTCGGGGCTGCCGAAAAGGGTCTGAATCATGAGGTGTCCGACAACGATTATAGGAGAATCGGGCGGAGAGGAAATTGGTAATTTGTGAATTGTAATTTGTAATCTGAAACCCAATGGCCGCGCGGGTTCGAAATTATCAATTACAAATTACCAATTTGCTTAGCTGCGGGTGATTTCGACGGTGAGCGGATCGACGGGTGACGGCGGGAGTTCGAGCGGGGCTGGAGCGGGTGCTTGCAGTTCCAGCGGGATGGTCTGCGTCAGCGTTCGCTGAATGCGAATTTCTCCGCGCTGAAAAAGCGCCAGCAGCGCGGCCACGGCCCTGGGATCCAGACGACGTCCCGAAAGGCCCTGAATGATGCGCATCGCTTCCACCGGGTCCTTGGCGCGCTGGTAAGGACGGTTGGTGGTGAGAGCGTCAAAGGTGTCGGCAACGGCGATCACGCGCGCCAGCAGCGGGATATCGTCGCCTTGCAGCCCGTAAGGATATCCGCGTCCGTCAAGCGCTTCGTGGTGCAATTCGATACCAGGCAGCATCTCGTGCAACTGGGGCACCGGGCGCAGGATGTTCGCGCCCTTGATGGTGTGCGTCTTCATGATTTCGAATTCTTCGGGAGTGAGAGCGCCGGGTTTTTTCAGGATGCGGTCTTCGATGCCGATTTTGCCGACATCGTGCAGTTGCGCGGAGACGCGCAGGATCTCGAGGAATCCGGGATCGAGCCCCATTTCCGACGCGATCATCAGGGAGTATTTGGTGACGCGGTCGGAGTGGCCGCGGGTGTAGGGATCTTTTTCGTCGACGGCGCCGGCCAGCATCTGGATCGACCCCATGAACAGCGCCTTGTTTTCATCCGCGGCGCGCCGCAAGTCTTCGACAAACTGCTCCAGTTCTTCGGACATGGTATTGAAGGTCGCCGCCAATTCCCCGATTTCGGTGCGAGTTTTCAGGTGGACGCGCTGGGAGAAATCGCCGCGCGCGATGGCCTGGCTGGATTGCGCCAGGATTTGCAGCGGGCTGGTGATTCGCCTCGCCCAGAAAATACTCACACCGGCACTGACAAACACCGCCAGCCAGGCCAGCAAACGGCCCATGCTCTGCATCTCGGTGATTCCTCGATACGCCTCTTCGCGCGGCTTCTGCACCACCACGGCCCAATCCAGCGAGGTCACCGGACTGTAGGTTCCGAGCATCTCGGTCGCGTTTTTGGAGTTAAAATTCGCATCGCGTGTATCGCGAACCGTGAATTCGCGGGTCTCCGCCAACTGGGCCTTCGGGCCGCCCTCCACAAAACTGCGGACAATCTCAAACTGGGTCATGTCCTGTCCGGTGGCATATTGCGCGGTGGCCGCGGCGACCAGCCGTCCACGGCTGTCCACGACGTAGGGCATCAACCCGCTCGCACTGACTTGCTGCAAGCGGCGGATCAGGTACTCCATATCGACCACCGATCCGATCATGCCCAGGAATCGTTTGTCGTACATGATCGGAGAGCTGACCAATATGACGGTGTGGGCGTATTTTCCGCTGCCCACCATCAAGGGCTGGCCGCTGTAGGCGCGGCCTTCGCGGGCGGCTTGGTAGGCGCGCTCCAGTTCGCGTTGGAGAAAAGCGTCGGGCTCAATGCGTCCGGCGGAAACCCCCTTGGCATCGGCATTCAGCAACGTGCCATAGGCAATGTCGTTCGACGAGGAAACAAAATTCTCCAGCATGGCCCGCAACTCTGGCGTAAGAAGTTTTTCGGCGCTTAGGGCGTTGCCGCTCGGACTGGCCAGCATCATGACCTGAATCGACGACGACAAATTGGCCAGCATCATGTGCAGCGCTTCCTGGTGCTGGGCAATGTCGTCGGCCAGCGAACGCGTGACCGTGTTTTGCAGCAGCATTTCGTTGGTCTTGAGGCGTTCCCGGTTCATGCTCTCGATCTGCACCGAGTAGAAATACATGGGAAGAACACTGATGGCCAGCAATACGCCAAGGATGACGTAGAGCAGCGGAATGCGCGCGGGGATGGGCAGTTTTAACGGCAAAAGGCAGTCCTGGCGGCCCAAGCGCGGGGATGGGCTGGTCCGTCCTGCGCTTATTCTAAGTTGGTTTCGGGTGAGACCTTAGGTGCTTAAAGTACAACGCACCATTACCGGAGTACCGCGACCGCCGGTTACCGAGGCCGCAGGCGACGATCTATAATTGAGCCAGTCGGCCCGGGGTGCTTCATGCGGCGCTTCCACAATGACTCCGTTCGTTGTCGGCTGGTGGCGATCCTTCTGATTTGCTCTTCGCTGGCGCTCGCCGGGAATGTTCCGCCCGCAAAGATTTCCAAGGAAACGCGTGAGGAAATTGTCCACGCTTTTAATGCCGAACTGGTCTATATCCGCACGAATTTTCCCATGGGAAAGACTGGGCTGAAACTCAAGAACGGGACCATAACTCCCGCTGGCACTGAACTGCAACGCTTGATGGCACTGTGGGGACCCGCCGCGAAACCCGGCGATCTGGCCCGCATCAGCGACGTTGTCATCAAAGAAGATCACATCCGCTTTGAGATCAACGGCGGCCCCATCAAGAAGCAGAAGTGGTACCAGGGCATCGAGATTTCAGGGGAACATGGAGGCGGCCCGATTACGCCCTCGGATTCGAACGCCAACGCCCACGGCTCTTTCGTGGAGCTTTACTTCGACAAGTACGTTCCGGAGATGACTGGGCCGGAGTTGAAGAAGCTGCTGCGGCCGGTGTTCGATTTCGATTCCAAGTCGGGGCTTGAGGCCTATCTGGAAACGGTTTCTCCGAAGGTCAAAGAGGCGATCAAGAACCACCATGTGCTGGTCGGAATGAATCACGAGATGGTGATCTACGCCAAGGGACGCCCGCCCAAGAAAGTGCGCGAGCATGAGGGCGGAGTTCAGAGTGAAGCTCAGGGCGGAGTTAAAGGAGAAGTTCAGAACGGCGAAGCTCCAGAGGCAGTTGAGTACGAAGAGTGGATTTACGGCGCGCCGCCCGAGGACGTGGATTTTGTGCGCTTCGTGGGCGACGAAGTAGTGCGGGTCGAGACCATGAAAGTCGATGGCCAGAAAATCGTGCGGGTCGAAAAAGAAGTCGATCTGGGAGTGCCGGCCGTCGCCAAAAAACAGGAAGAACGCCCGGCGAATGCGCCTACGCTGCGGCGTCCCGGAGAAGAAATGCCGGAATCGAATCCCGCCAACCCGTCGAGCCTGCCGCCAATGGCGCCGCCTCCACCGCCGCCCGGCACCGGTACAGACCCTGGGCCCAACTAGCTTTTGTTGCGCTCTCCCACCCTAACGAGGCCGCTCGCTACGCACTTGCTCATTATGTTGCGGAAGCGGGTGCGGCTGATTTGATGATCGGCCAGCAAGCTTCCGTTGTAAATCAGAGCAAAAATCGCATAGGGGGTTGGCGCATTCTGGGCATCGCTCCACGATTTGAGATCGACCACCGTGGGCTTGATGCCGTACTCGTTCTCCGCCGCCTCAACGATTTCAGCCGCGAATTTCGCGATATGCGGACACTGGCTTGAGCGGATGACGGTCAGGCCCCGGCTGTACTGCCGCAGTTTCTTGTCCCAATCTTTCTTGAAGGCTGGGTTGGCGGCGCCACGGTCGAACTTCCGAACGAGCAATTGGTAGTCCGGCGGCGCCGTATCGACGGATTCGAAACCGTTTGCCAGAAATAGGCGGCGGTCGGCCAGCCATGGGCCTTCCCGGACCATCACGGCGGCGCCGCTCATGCCGGCCTGGCGCGCATCCTCCAAACAGCCTTCGATCAGGATGCTGCCCCAGCCCTTGCGCTGATGCCGCTTGGAGAAAATCCAAATGCAGTGAATCAACATGTAGTCGGCGGCTTCCACCCCGCGCCAGGCGAATTCGCCGGGAAGGTATTCGATGTAGCCGCTCGGTTGACCGTCCAGGGCAAGAAGCATCTTGACCCGCAGACCGAACTTGGCGTTGGCTTGCAGCCAGTGGCGCTTCTGCTGGCGGCCAGGATGAGTGTGGCTCTTGATTCCGCAACACGGAAGCGTGTCGAAGTTCGCCGCATCGACATCGATCAAGTGAGGCTTGTGCAGCAATGGAGACCGGCCCATGTTTCCGTCACCGCCAGTGTACTCCTTTGCACCTGGGTTCGAAACGTGTCCAAGCCTTCTGCTCTCGACCATCCGCGCCTCGACCCTCTACACTAGGAGCGTGAAGATTGCCCTGGGCCAGATCAATCCTACCGTCGGGGATTTCTCCGGCAACGCCGCCAAGATCGTTCAGTTTGCGCTGGAGGCGCGGAGCGCCGGCGCTGGACTGATTGTGTTTTCGGAACTCGCGGTTTGCGGTTATCCGCCACGCGATTTAGTCGAGAGGGCGTCGTTTATTGCGCGCAATCGCGCGACCGTCGAGCGAATCGCAGCGGAAACGCAGGGGATCGCCGTCATCTGTGGGATGGTGACTCCGGCGGAAGCGGACTCGGGCAAGAAGGCGATGAACTCGGCCGCGCTGCTGCGCGAGGGGCGCATCGACTTTATCCAGTCGAAGATGCTGTTGCCCACCTATGACGTATTCGACGAGATGCGCAACTTTGCTCCCGCCAAGAGCCAGCAACTGTTCAGCATTGGCGGCCAGCGGATGGCGTTGACCATCTGTGAGGATGCCTGGAACGACAAACGCTTTTGGAACCAGCGGCTGTATCGCATAGACCCGGTCGAAGAGTTGGTGCGGGTGGGCGGGAATTTCGTGCTCAATATATCCGCGTCGCCATTTTGGCTGGGCAAGCGCGAGCTGCGCCGCGATATGCTGGCGGCGATTGCGCGCAACCACAAAGTTTCTGTGGCGATGGTCAATCAGGTGGGAGGCAACGACAGCCTGGTGTTCGACGGATCGAGCCTGGTGATGGGGCCCGACGGGGAAGCGATTGCACAGGCGAAGTCGTTCGCGGAAGACCTGATTTATTTCGATTCCGATGCGCTCGATTCCCAGAAAATCAGTGGAGACATGCACGCGCAGACCGAGGGCGAAGAGGCGAGCGCGTATGAGGCTCTGGTGCTGGGCACGCGAGATTACGTGCACAAATGCAGCTTCCAGCGGGCGATCATCGGACTCAGCGGAGGCATCGATTCCGCGCTCACAGCGTCGATTGCGGTCGATGCGTTGGGCCCTGAAAACGTGATTGGCGTCGGCATGCCGGGGCCGTACTCTTCGCGAGGATCGATCGACGATGCGCGGGAGTTGGCGAGCAATCTGAATATTCGCTTCGAGCTGCTTTCAATCGACGAAATTTATAAGGCCACGCGGCAAACGCTGGCGCCGGTGTTTGCCGGGATGGCGTCCGATGTTACGGAAGAAAATATTCAGTCGAGGGCGCGCGGATTGCTGCTGATGTCGATGTCGAACAAGCTCGGCGCGCTGGTGCTTTCGACCGGCAACAAGAGCGAATTGGGCGTGGGGTATTGCACGCTTTACGGCGATATGGTGGGCGGACTGGCGGTGATCTCGGATGTGCCGAAGGCGCTGGTGTATCGGCTGAGCGCGTACGTGAACACGCGGCGCAAGACGATTCCGGAGGCGACGATCGAGAAGCCGCCGTCGGCGGAATTGCGGCCGGACCAAAAAGATTCGGACTCGCTGCCGCCCTACGACGTGCTGGATGCGATTCTCGAAGATTACGTTGAGGAATCCTGCTCGGTCGAACAAATTGCCCGTACTCACAATTTCGATCTGGATTTGGTGCGACGGGTGATCCGGATGGTGGAGCGCAGCGAGTACAAGCGGCAGCAAGCGGCGCCGGGAATCAAGATTTCCGCGAAGGCGTTCGGCTATGGGCGGAGATTTCCGATTGCGGCGAAGGCGGAGGGGTAGGCGGCAACGAGATATTGTTTTGATGAGCAGATAGTTTCAGGCATAAGCAGTCGTTGGTCGTTAGTCGTTGGTCGTTCGGCGAACATGATCAATTCCGGCATTCCGAACGACTATCGACCAACGACTACTGCCCCCATCCGGAAATGACAACTGCGCCGGATTTTGTAACAATCGAATTTCAAACTATGACACGCACACATCGCACTCTGCTCGCGGCTCTGCTGTTCTCCGGCATCGCCATCGCTCAAACCAAACCCGCTTCCCCGTCGAAAGCGGCGGCCAAACCTGCGGCGACTGCGCCCGCCGCCGCAGGCGCGACAGCGCTGCCCACCGAAGAGACGGTCAATTCGTTTCTGTTCCAAATGCTTGGCTACGATGGCACCATCACGTGGAAAGTGACGGACATTCGACCCTCCGAGATATCTGGGCTGGCGGACGTTTCCATTACGATCACCAACCCGCAGGGCTCGAGCCCAAGCCGGTTGCTGGTGAGCGCCGACGGCAAACATGCGATCCAGGGCGAAATCCTGCCTTTCGGTGCAAAGCCGTTCGACGACGCCCGCGCCAAGCTGGAAAAGGGCGTGAACGGCGCCGCGAAGGGGCCGGAAAAGGCCGCGGTGACGATTGTGGAATTCAGCGACATGCAGTGCCCGCACTGTGCAAAGGCCGCGTCCACGATCGATCAGCTACTGGCTGAGAAGCCCGAGGCCCACTTTGTTTTTCAGAATTTTCCGCTGCCCATGCACAACTGGGCCGAGAAGGCCGCTGGCTATGTTGACTGTGTGGGTCGTGCTTCCAACGACGCGGTCTGGAAGTTTATCCAGAAGACGTTTGACGAGCAGGCGAATATCACCGAGGCCAATGCCGATGAAAAACTGAAGGCCATTGCGACCGCATCGGGCGCGAATGCCGACGAGATCGCCGCCTGCGCCGCCAAGCCGGATACGAAAGCCAGGATCGAGGCTTCCGTTGCGCTAGGGAAATCGGTGGGCGTGAATTCGACGCCGACTCTATTCATCAATGGGCGCAGCGTATCCGGCGGCGCGCCAGCCGATCTGTTGAAGAAGATTGTGGACTTCGAGGCGAGCCAGAAATAGATCGGGTCATTTTGTCATCGGGTCATCGGGTGATCGAGAGTCGAAAACTCTTGGGTTCAGGGTTTTCGATCACCCGATTTCTCATTTTCCCATCCAGATTTCCGGCGTTTCGGCGCGCTCTGGGCTGCGGACGACGTAGGGCGTGATCAGGATCAGCAGCTCGTCATCCTCTTCTTGCTTGGTGTGCTGCGATGTGAGGAGGCCCAAGCCCGGGATCTTGGAGATCACCGGCAGTCCGTTGAGGCTCTTCTGGTCCGAGGATGTGATCATTCCCGCGACGACCGCCTGTTCCCCTTCCTTCAGCAGGATTTGCCCCTTGTACTCACGATTGTTAATGATGGGATCGCCATTTGCGCCTATAGCGCCCAAAGTGCGGAATTCTATTTCCAGATCGAGGGCCACGTCGGAATTGTTATGAACCAGCGGCTTTGCCTTGAGCGTAAGCCCGATGTCCTCATAACTAACGGTAGGGATCATGGAAATGGAGGAAGCTTGCACCCCGAGGGCTTTCATGACGGTGGAACTTAGGCCCGACGAATAGCTTGAGTTGATGATGGGATAGCGCGATCCCAGTTTGAAAGTGGCGGTCTTGTCCTGGGAGGCGCGGAGCTGTACGCGATCCAGCTCCCGGACGGAACTCTCATTCATGGAAAACGCGGCGGACAATCGATCGAGGCTCAGGCCCATGAAGGTGAGGCCGCCGCCGAAGGTCGCGAGCGGCTGGCTGAAGATCGAATTCTGCTGGCTTTGCAATTGCGCGAGCAGGGCGGCGATGGTTGAACTGTTGGCATTGTTGAGAAGGCTTTGGAGGTTTTGTCCGGCGAGGGCCCCGAGAGCGGCCGCCGGTATGTTGTAAAGGTTGAAATTGTCAGGGACGTGCAGCCCGAGATTGCGCGCGTAGGTGTGGCTCACCTGGAAGACTTTGAGATCGAGCATGACTTCCGGCCGGGGACTATCGAGTTGTCCTAGAAACTGGGTCGCGGCTTCCAGTGCAGCCTGCGGCCCGCGCAGCGTGATCGTGCTCGCGGCGGCGTTGGAACTCACGGACTTGAACTCAAAGATCGTTTTCAACGCGGTCATCAGTTCGTTCAAGTCTTTGGCGGGATCGCCGACCGGGATGTAAAACGAGCGCATGCCCATGCGGTCATAAGTGCGGTGGTTTTCAGGGGTGTCGCCGCAAGCAAAAAGAACGGTGTCTTCGAGCGCCTCGCTGAAACTCTTGGTGATGGCCGAGGCCGCCTGCATGGCGGTTGCGAAATCGGCGTTCTCGATGTCGAAGCGCACGTGGCGGGTGGGGAAGTTATCGTCGAAAATTACCTTCAGTCCATAGCTGGCGGCGACGGTGGTGAGCAGGCCGCGGGAATCGCCGCGGTAGTGGAAATCATGCTGGCCGTCGATGGGTTTCACGGCGATCGCGTTGGCGCAGGCAACCACTTGCGGCGAGCTTGCCGTGCGCGCCGGCGCCTGTGGCAAAGCGTCGTGGATGCGCTGCTCGGCGAACTCGTTCTGGGGATCGAGGTTCAGCGCTGTCTGAAACTCAGCCAGCGCCTCGACTTGCCGGCCCGCGAGCAGTGCGCTGTTTCCGCGTTCGAGATGCATCCCGGCCAAATGTTGCCGCGTGACCTCGCGTGCGGTCAGGTACTCCACGTTTTGCGGAGCCAGGCGGGCCGCTTCCTCATATTCGTAAAAAGCCTGGCTCAGATTTTGTGAATTCTCTTTCTGAGATTGCTCGAGCTTGAGCCCGCGCGCGAAAGCCTGGCGAGCGGCCTTCCGATCTTTCTTAGTGTTTTGCTTAGTGTCTTGCTTAGTGTCTTGGCAGGCGGGCGCGCCTGCGGAATTGGAGCAGAGCGAAGGCGCAGCGAGCGGGGGAGGGTCCGTGGCCCAACACACTCCGGCAAGCAAGCAACAAATTCCCGCGGGCAGCCATCGCATAGTACTTACTATAGAATGCGCGGCTGCTGCTGTCTTGCAAGAGAAAACCAGGGTTGAGAATTACGATAGGGAACTACGGCCGTAACGGGAGGGACAACAGCCTTACCGCAGCATGAGCCGCTCCATACGCGTGGCGCGGCCGGTCTGGTCATCGCACGCGACCAGCACGGCGCATAGGCGGACGTCGCCGTTGGCGGCTTCGAAGCGCGACGGCATTCCGGTGAGAAACTTGTCGATCACCAATTCTTTCTTGACACCGATGACGCTGTCGTAGGGCCCGGTCATGCCGACATCCGTGATGTAGGCGGTGCCCTTGGGCAGGACGGTCTCATCGGCGGTGGGAATGTGCGTATGCGTGCCGACGACGGCGGTGACGCGCCCGTCGAGATACCAGCCGAAAGCGATTTTTTCGGAAGTGGCCTCGGCATGGAAATCCACGAACACGATTTTCGCCTTGATTTGTTCCAGGAGAAGATCGGCACAGCGAAAGGGATCGTCGGAGGAACCCATAAAGACGCGGCCCTGCATATTCACGACAGCATACGCAACGCCGTTCTTCTGTCCTTCGTACACTCCCCAGCCAGCGAGGCCGGGCGAAAAATTCGCTGGGCGCAACAAGCGGCGCGCTGGACTGTGCGGGTTGCCGTCGGCCATCTGGAAGTATTCGATGATCTCGCGTTTGTCCCAAACGTGATTGCCCGTGGTCATCACGTCGATGCCGAGATCGAAAAGTTCTTCCGCCAGCGCAGGCGTGATTCCGAAGCCAGCTGCGGCGTTCTCGCAGTTGGCAATGACGAGATCCACGGCGTGCTGCTGGCGCAATCCCGGCAAGCGATCTTTTACAATCGTTCGTCCAGCCCGCCCAAAAATGTCACCAATAAAAAGAATGTTCAAAATGCAGGTCTCAGGTACTAGGTGTCAGGTCTCAGGAAGTACGCCACTCACATTCATGCGTTCGCCTGAAGTTCGATGGTATCACGCTGAAAACTGGCCAAGGCCTACTGGCCACCGATCTCAGCCGTTTTCAGAAAGTCGTAATTTCCCGAAGGATTCAGGGTCACGTTGCGCACGCGGCGGCTGTGCACGAGCACGTTGTCGAAGTACCAGAGGTTGATCGACGGGACATCCTGCGCCAGGATTTCCTGAAGCTCGGCGTACAGGCGCTTGCGGACATTCTGATCGGTTTCGCGGCGCGCTTGATCGATCAGGCTATCGACGCGCAGATTGGAATAGAAACTTCGGTTCCTCCCCGCCGGAGGGAAATTGCGCGAGTGAAAAACTGTGTCAAAAATGTCGGGGTCTTCGTTGCCGCCGATCCAGCGCAGCGAATAAAGTTGGAAAGCGCCACTGGTGACATCGGCTAAAAACGTCGCGAACTCATAGGTGCGAATGTCGAGCGCAATCCCCACATCCCGCAACTGCTGTTGCAATACGGCCGCCAGCAAGCGCGTGCTCTCCTCGGTCGAAGTTTTCATCGTGAGGTGAAAGCGCACGCCGTCCCGCAAACGATAGCCAGCCGCGTCGAGTATGTGCCTCGCCTTTTCTGGATCGTAAGCAAATCCGGTTGCGCTTGGCGCATAAGCCCAACTCTGGATTGGCAGTACGCTCGATGCAGGCTGGGCAAATCCGCGCCAGATGTACTCCAGCAACGGACGACGATCGATCGCGCAGGCAATCGCTTGCCGGACGCGCACGTCGCGCAATAGGGGATCGCGCGTGTTGAACGCCATATACGAGAGGATCGTGCCTGGCCCGCGTTCGATCTGCAAATTCGGTTTGCGCTCCAGCGCCAACACCGTGTCAGCCGTCAGCGCGTTGATGGCTATATCCGCGCTTCCTTTGCGCAGTTCGAGCGCTCGCGTTGTGGCGTCGGGCACAACGGTGAAGCGGACCCTCGCCAGGCGTGCTTTCGTGCCCCAGTAGTTGTCGTTGCGTTCTACGACGACTTCCTTGTCCTGCTCGGCGCTGACGAACTTGAAAGGCCCCGTGCCAATGGGTTTGCGCGTGACTTCGTCGAGCGCGCCATAGGGCACGATGCCAATCGCGCCTTCGGAGAGGTTCCACAGCAAGCTAGCGTAGGGTTCTTTCAGATGAAAGACCACGGTGAAATCGTCGGGAGCGTCGATGCGGTCCACAAAGCGGTAGGTCGCGGTCTTCGTACTGCGAATTTTTCCTTCGAGCAGAGAATCGAAGGTCCATTTCACATCGCGCGAAGTGAACGGCCGGCCATCGTGAAAGGTCACGCCGCGATGCAGGTGAAAGACGTAGGTCAACGGATCGGGAATCTCCCACCGCTCGGCTAGTCCAGGCTGAACATTGAGGTGCTCGTCGCGAGTCAGCAACGCGTCGAAGAGGAGTTCGCCAATGCGCTCGGATTGCGCATCAAGCCCCACTCGCGGGTCGAGATTCGTGGGGCTGCTTTCAATAATCATCACCAGCGTGTTGAGGTCGGGAGATTGTAAGCAGGAGAGCAGAGGCAGCACGCAAGTGGCGAGCAACCCGTATAGAATTGCGATCCGGGAAAAATTTATCCTCCCAAAATATTTTGTCATCCTGAAATAAATTGTCATCCTGAGCGAAGCGAAGGACCTGCTTTTTGACTGCGACCACATCGCCGCCCTACGCATACGAGATCTTTCCCAGGATCGCCGCCCGCTTCGCTCCCGTCGCCGACGGAACATTGCTGGGCCGGCGATGCCACGTTTCGTGCGCGAGCAGGGCAAAAGCCACGGCCTCCTTCGCTTCCGCGGGAAGGCCGAACTCATCGGAGAAACGCAGCTCGATTTCCAAGGGCGCGATTTCATTGCGCAACATGGCCATGAGTGTGGGGTTCTTCGCGCCTCCGCCCGAGACGATCATCTGGTGAGCGGGGTGCTTGCGGCGCGTGGCAGCGAGCGGAGTCGTGTTTCGTGCAATCGCGAATCGCGGCAGCACGAAGCGCACGACCGCGTCGGCAATCGTGTGTGCGGTCAATGCGGTTGCCGTTGCCACCACGTCGGGCTTGGCGGCGCTGCGGCAGAGTTGGAGAAATCGGGCCACGTATTCGCGGCCGAATTCTTCGCGGCCCGCGGTCCGTGGAGGCTTCTCGCGGAAGAAGGGCGCGTGCGTCAACTGCGCGACTGCATGATCCAGTACGCGTCCCGAGGCTGCGATTTTGCCGTCGCGGTCGTAGCGTTTTCTGAAAAGCTCATCCATCACGGCGTCGATCACCATGTTGCCGGGACCGGTGTCGAAAGCAATGACCTGGCCGAGCGACGCGCCTGCGGGAATGGCCGTCAGATTCGCGATGCCGCCGATGTTTTGGGCGATGCGTCCAATGCGTAGATCTTGATAAAGACAATAGTCGAGGAACGGCACCAGTGGCGCGCCTTTTCCACCGGCGGCCATATCCGCGGGACGAAAATCGGAAACCACCGACACGCCCAGCCGCTCGGCGATCACCGCGCCTTCGCCCGTCTGCCATGTCGCCGCCAATTTTCGCCCGAGAAATCGCTCCGCCCCTCCCTGGTGATAGAGGGTCTGCCCGTGACAGCCGACCAGGTCAAGCTTCACGCGATGCTTGCGCGCGGTTTTTGCCACCGCGTCGGCATAAAGTTCGCCCAAAAGAAAATTCAGCCGCGCCAGATCGGCAACGCGGGCCAATTCCGCATTCATCATTCCGAGAATTGCGCGCCGGACCGGAGCAGGGAAGGGATATTCCTCGTGAGCAAGAAGTTTGAAGTCTGCGTGAGAGCTTTTGTGTGGTGACGGGCCTTCGGCCCGTCCTTTCGCGCTAGATGGAAACCGCACCAGCGCCACATTGATTCCGTCGGCCGAAGTGCCGCTCATGACGCCGGCAACGATCATGCTCATGCGCGCTCCTCCTTGTTGTGCGCCGCAATGTCCGCGTTATTGTCCGCGCGCGCGAGCGTGGCCAGACGGATTTCTTCGCCGAATTCCCAGAGCTGTCGCGTCAGTTTTTCAATTCGCGCTGAGGTGGGACTTGTGTGGCGCGGACACTCCTGTCCGCGTGCTTTTTTCGATTTGAAAGTCAGCACGCTCCGCGCCGATTCCTGCACGCAGTGGGCGAACTTGCGGTCGCGCTCCGCTTCGTGAATTAGAGCTTCATGGGCGCGCACGATCAGTTCTTCTTTGTGGCAGACGAGAACAAGATCGCCGCCGGCGCGGATGTGCTCGACGGCCGTCTGCTCGATGGGTGCGAAATCGAGAACAGCTCCCATTTCCATGTCGTCCGAGACAATAAGTCCGGTGCAGCCGATGCGCTGGCGCAGAATGCCGGTGATCCACTTTTTCGAGAGCGATGCTGGTGTGCGATCCTTGGTTACGCCGGGATAGGCTGCGTGCGAAACCATTACGAACGGCAATTGATGGCGCAGTATTCGATAAGGATATAGATCTTCGTTCCACATCTTCTGGAGCGGCTTCTCGATCACGGGCAGCTCGTGGTGGCTATCGAGCTTGCCCTCGCCTAGTCCGGGGAAATGCTTGCCGCAGCCGAGGACTCCCGCCTCGCGCAAACCCGATAGAAATTCGCGCGCGTAGATTACCACTTGATTCGGATCATCCGAAACCGCGCGCGAACTCATCACCGGGCGCGATGCTGTATAGGCCAAGTCGAGCACGGGGGCGAAATCCACGTTGAAGCCTAGAGCGCGGCAGTTTTCGCCGATGACGCGTCCATGCTTGCGGAAGAGTGCGCGGCTGCCGGTGGCAAAAACTTCCGCCGCGGAAGGCGCCGCGCCGACCACGTTGCGGAAACGATCCACCGTGCCGCCTTCAAGGTCCACGCAAGTGAAAAGCGGCGTGGCAACGTGCTTCTGGCATTCGCGCAGAAGAACGTGCGTCTCGGCGGCTCCGGTGATATTGCGGGCAAACAGAATCACGCCCGCCGGCTGAATCTTCGTGAGCAGGGAAGCGAGCCGCGGAGACATCTCGGTTCCGTCGAAGCCGATGATTAGAAGTTGGCCGATTTGCAGTTTTAGGTCGAACGTCGTCATGTTGACCTTTAAGCAAATGTTCCGTCTATCCTATAAAGATTTACCGTATTTTCATCACTCGGGCGAAAGTCCCGATCCGTTGTTCTTGATCGCTCGCAGCCAACTATGCAGCAGCGCCAGACTAAGCGATCTTCCTCGACGCTTTCAATGAACATCAAGTGCCCATCCTCACAGCTAATGAAGTTCTTACAGTCCGGATCGATCGAGCCATCGGAAACTCTGGTAACGTATTCTCCCCTGTCGAGCAGACGATCACAGCCTAGCGCAGAGCAACGAAACACAGAGTAATCCCAGACATCCGCTCCTCCCATCTTTCTGATCGCACGGGTCGCTTCCATTTCAACCAAGTGCTTATCACATAGGGGCTTAATATTGCTCTTCCTCTCTGGCGCCATAGATTTCTCCTTCCTTATCGCTACCTGCTGCCTTCGTCGTAGTACGTTATCTCTCGATAGGACTCCGCCCAAGGAATGAATCCACTTTCTGGGAACTCTGTCATCCAGAGTGTCTCGTGCCTCTTTATCCAATCGCCGTGCGCGTTGTCCTCGTACGTGGAACGGGTAACTGAATCCAACTTACCCTGCTTGTACTCCGAGTTCTCGAACTCTCTTCCGCGTGAGTCATATTTCATCACGAACTTTATGCCCTGCTGTGGAAACGTCCTTTCAATGAGATGGCCACCGCTGTCGTATTTGTATTCTTGGAAGTCACGGTCACCCTTCGTTCCGAAACCCTCAGTCTCGTCGAAATGAGCAAAACCACCCGTAAGGATCGCGGCGTCTTCAGTAGAATATTCGCTGGATTCCTCCCGCCGCCCTTGACCATCGACATGAATCTGTCGTTTTATCAGTCCATCATCTGAATATTCGTAAAGTGTCTTCCCGTTTTCCATGCCATCTTTGGAGTATGTATATTCCTCGGTTTGTCCGGCTCGGTTGTACCTCGAAGCTGTTGCTTGTGGCGCCGCTGGCCCTTCTACATAAGTATTTGTCGCCCTGTTGAAAGTGTAGTAGGCTCGGTTCTCCATGACGGTCCTCACGGGGCCGTGAAATCCGTCCTGTTCCAGATCGGTCACCGCCAATCCACCGGCGATCCTAACATCCAGATCCCAGATGCGCTTTTGCTCACGCAAGTAACGAACCGGCACGGCAAAGTTTAGATTCTGCCCCTCAACCAAGCTGGAAACGGCGAGACCGACAACCTCTCCGCGCTGATTGACCACGGGGCCTCCGCTGGAACCGGGGGAAATCGCCGCGTCCATTTGTATCAGGCCGGAGCCAGACCGAATGCCGCTGACGATGCCCTTGGAAAAGGTTGCCTCAAGACCTTCGGGATTGCCAGCCACGAGAACATCGTCCCCTACAGCAACGTCATCCGTGCTCAGGGGAAGCGGCACACCGCCCGCTTCGGACAATTTCAGAACGCAAATGTCGTGTTTTAGATCAAACCCAACGATAGAGGAAATTTTGTAAGACACCCCGTCGGACAATGACTTCACATATCCTTGAGAGGCGCGTTTGAGAACATGAAGATTCGTTGCGACAAGTCCCGGCTTGAAGAAAAAGCCGCTGCCCTGCGCAAGCACATTGCCTTCGTGATCTTGAGTCAGAACAACAACGAGCGATTTACGGACTTGGGTAACTAGCTCGCGAGTGGCGAGTGATGTTTTTCGTTGTCCTTGTGGGCCAGACTGGGCAGCGGCCAAGAACTGCGTGCCACTCACCAATAGCAAGAGAATCACCGCACGCGGTGTCCATGCACCGACGAGGGCGGCAGTGTGGGAGGCAGTCGCAGTTTTCGGCGCGGAGAAAAGATTGCTGGAGCCGGGAGAGCGCGAAGGCATAATGTGAGTTTACTCTGCGTCTCGGCGGTTAGATTTCTTTCTTCAGCTCCGCCAGCAAGTTTAACGCCTCCAGCGGTGTTAGGCGGTTCAAATCTACTTCGCGCAGCTTTTCCAGCACGGGCTGCGAAAGCGGAGTGAAGATGGTTAGCTGGGTGGGACGTTCTGGCTCCGCTCCCGGCGTTAGATGGCCCGAGAGCTTGTGCTCGGAGGATTCGTGCTCGGCTAGCACTTCGCGGGCGCGGATTACGACTTCGTTGGGCAATCCGGCCAGCTTGGCGACTTCGATGCCGTAGCTGCGGTCGGCTGCGCCCGGCTCGACGCGGCGTAGGAAGACTACACTTCCGCCGGTTTCTTTGACGGAGACGTGGTAATTTTTCACTCCGCTCAACTGCTCGGCCAATTCGGTCAGTTCGAAATAATGCGTGGCGAACAGAGTCTTGGCGCGTACATGGGCGTGGAGATACTCGATGGCGGCCCATGCAATCGCGAGGCCGTCATAGGTGGAAGTGCCGCGTCCGACTTCATCGAGCAGGATCAAGGAGCGCGCGGTCGCGGTGTGGAGAATCGCGGCGGTCTCGGTCATCTCGACCATAAACGTCGAGCGGCCGCGGGCCACGTTGTCGCTGGCGCCGATGCGAGTGAAGACGCGGTCGACAATTCCGAGACGCACGGCGCGCGCCGGGACGAACGAGCCCATCTGCGCCATGATCACGATGAGCGCGGCTTGGCGCAGATAGGTGCTCTTGCCGCCCATGTTCGGGCCAGTCAGCACGACGATGTTCTGCGTCGAGTTATTCAGGAACATATCGTTAGGAACGAAGCGTTCGCTGCCTGCGGCCAGTTCCTGTAGTTCGATTACGGGATGGCGGCCTTCGATAATTTCGAGATCAAGGGGCCGGACGGGGACGCCCGGCGCTCCATTAGCGACTTTCTCGGCCTTTTTAGCTTCATCGAGATTTGGCTCGAACTGTTGCTCGAACTTCGGCCGGCAGTAATTCCGCAGCGCCGCGATATGCGCCAGGCAGCCGAGCACGTCCACTTCGGCCAGCGCCAGCGCGGTTTGGCGGATGCGCTTGGCCTCGGCTGCAATGGAAGCGCGCAGGTCGGCAAAGAGGCGGCGCTCGATTTCGACGATCTTTTCCTGGGCGTCCAGAATCTTCGACTCATACTCTTTCAGCTCGGGAGTTGTGAAACGCTCGGCATTCACCAACGTTTGCTTACGTTCGTAGTCGGCGGGCGAAAGATGAAGGTTCGCCTTCGAAATCTCGATGTAGTAACCGAAGATGGAATTGAACTTTACTTTGAGCGAATTGATGCCGGTACGTTCGCGCTCGCGTTGCTCGACTTGCGCGAGATATCGCTTCGAGTTGCGGCTCAGGTCGCGGAGTTCGTCGAGGTCTTTATCGACGCCGGGGGCGATTACGCCGCCATCGGTCAACGTGAGCGGAGGCTCGGGAACCAGCGTGCGGTCGATCTTCTCGCGCAGATCGGCGAGTTCGTCGATGGCTTGGTGCAATGTGGCAAGGCGCGACGCCGATAACCCGGCTAGAGCGGCTTTTGTTGTGGTGTCTATTGCGGTGCCCACAGCGGCTGAAGCCGGAATCTGTTGTGGCTCCTGACGGCACGGCTGAAGCCGTGCCCTACCCGTTCCCTCATTCCCACTACAGCAAATTGAGAACTGCTCCAGCACGGTTCGCACCTTGGGAATTCTGGCGAGCGATGCCGATAGGGCTAGTACGTCGCGCGGATTCGCCGTCTCCAGCGTGACCCGGCTTAGCAGGCGTTCGAGATCCAAAATTCCATCGAGCGAGCGGCGCAGTTCTTCTCGCCGCACAGTGTCTTTGAGCTGCGCCTCCACCGAATCGAGCCGGCCCTCGATTTCGACGCGATCTAAAGATGGGCGCAGCAGCCATGTGCGCAGCAAGCGCTTGCCCATGGGCGTTACGGTCGCATCGAGGCAGCGGAACAGAGTCACTCCAGCGTCCGTTCCCGCGAAAAGCGGTTCGATCAGCTCCAGGTTGCGCACGGTCACGGCATCGAGCACCAGACAATTTTGGCGCTCGTAGAAGCCGATACGATCCACATGATCGAGCGAGCCGCGCTGGGTTGACCGGATGTAATAAAGAATCGCACCGGCTGCCGACGCCGCAGCCTGCTTGCCCGCGAGGCCAAAGCCTTCGAGCGAGAGCACGCCGAAGTGATTTTCGAGGAGCGGAATGGCGTGGTCGGGAGCGAAGATCCAATCGTCCAAAGGAGTCTCTGCCCAGCCGCCGCCGGAAACGCGGGCGACGGGTGCGGTGCTTGTCGAAAATGCGGCGTCTGTATGGGGACGGGCGGAGGCGCCCGTCGCTCCACCTGTTGTTCTTTCAAACAGCGGCGCGGAAGACCCGTACAGCATTTCTTTTGGCCGTAATTGTTCAAGTTCTTCTTGAATGCGGCGTCCGGCCGATTCACCGGCGAACTCGGTGGCGCGAAACTCGCCGGTTGACAGATCGAGAGCCGCAAATCCAACGCGATCGCCGACGGTTGCGACCGCCGCCAGAAAGTTGTTCTCCTCGGCATTCAGCGACGAATCCGCCGCCGTGCCGGGCGTGACCACGCGCGTCACCTCGCGGCGCACCAGCTTCTTGGCCAGACGCGGGTCTTCGACTTGTTCGCAGACCGCGACCTTATAGCCGCGCCGGATGAGCTTGGCGATGTAGCTCTCGGCGGCGTGGTAGGGCACGCCACACATGGGGATGGCCACACCCTTTTCCTTGTTGCGCGAGGTCAGAGTGATTTGCAGCTCGCGCGCGGCCAGCACCGCGTCGTCGAAGAAAAGCTCGTAGAAATCCCCCAGCCGGAAAAACAACAGAGCGTTGGGATGTGCTTTCTTAATGGCTGCGTATTGCCGCATCAGCGGCGTCGAGGGCTCGGACATGGGGAAATGGGTAATTTGCGATTTGTGATTGGTAATTTTGTAATCTCTTATTTGGCAATTTGCAATTTGAGCATTGTCCCGCGCTGCAGGTCTCAGCAAGCGGGATTGCCGCCTCCACCACTTTAGCCTGTTTCGCAGCTTTCAATTACAAATTACAAATCGCCAAATTACAAATACTCCATTTGACTCGCCGCTGCTATTTTGTTCTCCTTATCGCCATGGAACTTCGAAAAGATCCCATCACGCGGTCCTGGGTGATTACTGGCGACGATGTCATTGAGCCCGCGCCACGCTCCGGAGCGTGCCGGTTTTGCGGCCCGTCCGCCGAGCCGACCCATGTGATCGCCAACCTGCCGGGCGTGGATGGCAACGCATGGTCGGCGCGCTCGGTGGTGCATCCGCACGCGCTCTACCACATTGAAGGCGAGCCGGCGCGGCGCGGCGAAGGGCTTTACGACCGCATGGGTTCGGTGGGCGCGCACGAGGTCCTGATTGAAAACCCGCGCCACGAAGGCCATCTCTGGACGGCGAGCGACGCCGAAGTGGAACAGTTCTTGCGTCTGGCGGCGCTGCGCATCCAGGATTTGAAGCGCGACAGCCGCCTCAAGTACATCAGCGTTTTCAAGAACCACGGCGAGGGCGCGGGACAGGAATTTGACCACCCCACTTCGCAGTTGACCGCAACCACCTTCGTGCCGCGCCGCGTCCTCTATGAACTGCGCGCCGGACGCGACTATTTCGAGACCAAAGAGCGTTGCGTCTTTTGCGATATTCTGGCGCAGGAGGAGCGTCAGAACCTGCGCATCGTCGAAATTCGCGGAGACTACATGGCCTTCTGCCCATACGCTCCGCGCGTCCCCTACGAAACCTGGATCATGCCGCGCAGCCACGAGTCTTCCTTTGAGCGCACCGGCACTTCGCGCGTGGGCAGCGTGACCGATCTCGCCGCGCTGCTGCGGCACACCCTGCAACGGATTCGCACGGTCACGGAAGCGTTCCATCTCGTGCTCCACACCACGCCCAACAGCCAGCATCCTTCGGCAATCCTCGGATACTGGAAAACGCTCGACGACGATTACCACTGGCACATCGAAATCCTGCCCATACTTGAGGCCAAGGCGAAGTCGTACTCATTCAAGGAAGTCTATTATTCTCCGGTGACGTCGGAGAGGGCGGTGAAGCGGCTGCGCGAGGCGAAGATCTGAGAGCAGCTTTCAGCTATCAGCCGTCAGCTTTCAGTTACTGCGCTTTTCCACTGAGAGCTGAGAGCTTTTGTGCCACGCTAACGACCAACGATCAACGACCATCGACCAAAGACTGCCCTACAACCAACGACCGACCCATGACCATCCGCCACCTCAAAACCTATACCGGATCGCAAGGCTATGTTTATCAGTATTACTTTGTCGGAAAACGAATTGCCCCGGCGTCCGACGGCCATGAGTCCGGCGCTCTTGACGCCGAGGCCAACGATTCCGAGACTCACGATCCCAAGACCGATGAGTACATCTTCGATGTCACTTCCGACCGCAAGCTGACCTACGCGGTCAGTATTTTCCTTCCGCGCAGAGTCGTTGCGTCGTGGGGAGAATCCCACGGACGCCCGCTCACCGATTCCGAGCAATACGCCGCCGTCAAGATGCATCTGTTCCGCGCCTTCGACGAATTGGAAGATATGCAGACGCAAGGGCGGCGATTGAATGTGGATTTACAGTCGCTGGAAGAATCGCTGGCGGCGTTGGGAGTGGAGTAGATTCGGTCCGCACCCAGGTCACGGCAAGAGAAAACTTAGGACACTTTTCCGCCGAGCACTCCACAAGCCGCATTCATCGAATCATTCTTTTGTCATTGGCCATCGCTTCACTTATCCTTCCGTTGCTCGCCGCGCTCAACTTCACGCAGGATCTCGATCATGGTCGAGGGAGTGACAATCCGGGTGGATTTGTGCCGTTTCAGGGAGAGGAGACCCTTATCGCCGGTCACGAGGAACTCGGACTGGCTGGCCTCAGCCAGCGCGAGCAGATAGCTGTCCTTGGGATCGGGCGCGACGACGCCCGAGGGCAGGTCACGGCAAAAAAAAGAGAAGTCGCGAAGGCCCGCGGCGATCAACTCGGCCACACTGGGGCGGAGTCTTGACCGGAAGAACGGCCGTCCGGCAACCTCGCGAAATTCCGCAATGAGCGTATCACAGGCAACCAGTGTGAACACCTTGCGCTCCCAGGCGTCGAGCAGCTTTGCCGGCGCGCCCAAGGGCGAGAGCAGGGCGGAGATCAAGATGTTGGTGTCGAGAATGAGGCGCATCAGGCCCGTTTGGCGCGCTCCCGGTAGTGTTTTGCGCGGACGTCTTCCGTGGACTCGTCGATCATCTTCTGCAGTTTGTCCGGGGAAACGCCGGCGAAGGCTTGGCGGGCTTGGCGGACGGTCTGGTGAAAGATGCGCCAGCGCACGGCTTCCTCGATAAATTTCGAAATATCGCCCTTTTTCATGCCTTGGGCGCCGAGAAAAGATCGCAAAGCATGATCGGCTTCTTTGGACCAGGTAATGGTCAGGCGGGTGGTTCCTGGCTCGGACATGGCATTAGTAGTCATATAAGCATACAACTGTTTATCATCATAAGCTGCCAACCAACTTCTGGCAAGACGATAGTCGTGAGATTGATAGGAACGGAAAACCAAGCAGCTACTGGACGACGTCCGGTAACCGTGCCGCATTACCACCGACATTGCGAGACATGCTCCGATACTTCCAGACCAGGACGCATAGGTGTCTAATCCGGAATGGGAGGCCGCATTCGCATGAATCGAAGCCGTTTCTGTCTCGGGACGACCACCAAGGTACGTTTCTTCGATTTTCTGATTTATTTGTGCGCGGCCGCTGCCATCGAATGGCGTTTTTTCGCTTTGCCGGGGCATCAAGGAGTGCATGGAAGTCCGACTCTCCAATTTGCTCTCACTTGCGCTGTCTGGCTCCTACCGCTCCTTCTTTTTGTTGCGGCCTATGTCCGACTGGTTTTTGATCCTTCCTTAAGCAAGACGAAGAAAATATTGGCGGTAGGGGGTAACGGATGTGCAGTAGCTGTGGCAGTATATTACTTGCACTGGATACAGTGGTCGATGCGGGGTGAAACCCCATTTTCTAGCGTTCTTGTTTTTGTCGTCCTTATTCCAGCGACGTTCGCAATAACAGCGGCCCTGATTCTTTACAGTCGAACTGCCGGTTATATTGTGGGATCAATCACGGTCCTTCTTGCGTGGGCCTATGTAACATGGTTGGCGGATGTATTGTGGATTTTTCCGAGTCCGTACCTCAATGTAATCGCAAAAATCGTGGCCTTTGCATGCTTCGTATCGCCAATGATCTTTGTTGCTGGTTCCCTTGCCATTTTCTCCCGGCCTCGATTGGGCTACGTCGTTGGATTGATCGCATCTGCTTTGGCATGGCCGTATTTCGTGCACCAAGAGCGCAGCTATTTGCATTGGGGGAACTCCTGGAACATGCTGAACGTGCCGGATTCGATCCTCGCCGGCGAGGTGATTCCTTATGCAGAATTGACTATTGTGGCGATCCTGCTGTTAGTAGTGGCAACGGTATGCTCGCTTGTGCGTTTGTGCCCTGCGCGTTGGGCTATCAAAACAGTCCCCCTTCGGGACCGCATTTGGCCGGTGTCGGCAATTTCTTTTGTAGTCTCTGCAATTTGGTTCGTATTCTCTGTTACCCCCTACACCGTTCCAAGGTATCATCATGGTATTGACGCTGAAATTTCCATTGTCCATGTGGAAAAGCGGGGTTTCCATTTTCGCGAAACACGCATATCTGCTTCCAAGGAGGGCAAAGTAGACATCATGGAGGAAGAACGCAAACTCTTACGATACCGCTCCCAAGGTGTTGCGCAGCGAGTTGCCCTCGATAGTGAACATCTTCGGAAAATGTTGGATTTGGTGCAGTCACCCGAGTTTAAGGCGTTACATACTGCACGCACGGTCTCGCCGCTACAGTGGAACGTAGAAACCTGGTACATCTACAGAGCTGGATCGATTCTGATCTATAGCAATGTGGACAAAACAGAGCCTCCGAAGGAGATTGTCAAGTGGTTCCACGAAGTGGAATCGATTCCCGCTACTGATGATTGGAAGTCAACAGCATCAAAGGATGTATGCCTTGGATTCTGTTACGACCCCATGGGCCGTTGATCTTTCGATAGCGCAATGACCCATGGAACATCATAGCCCCTTCCGGCAGTCCCTTATCGCTCTCCGTGCCTCCGTGGTGAATGTTCCACTCTCACCTCACGTGACCGCCGTCACATACACTTGTGATCGCGCACGTTTCTCTCGCATCCTGCGTCCGGCACACTATAATCACCGAGGCGGGGGGATGAATCCTACGGCCTGCAGAAGCATCCTAAATAAAACACAAAGATGATGACCCTGATTTGGCTGCGCGTGGCGCTGATTTGTTACGCCGCGGGATTGCTCTATGCGCTGGTGGCGCTGACCCGCACTTCGGAAATTCTCGGCAAGATTGCGCTCCATGCTTCTTATCTGGGCATGGTGTTTCATCTTGTCTCGCTCACGGAAGCCGTCGTGCAGACGGGCCAGCTCGCTACGGCCTCGGTGCACAATGCGGAATCGCTGCTGGCTTTCCTGATCATGGTCGTCTTCATGCTCACCTACATGATTTACAAGACGACCACGCCGGGCATTGTGGTTTTCCCGCTGGTTTTTCTGCTGACGTTTGTGGCCGCCACCGGCCAGCAACCGCTCGTCTTCGCTTCGCCGGTCATGAAGAAGGGCTGGCTGGCCATGCATATCCTGATGATTTTCACGGGATACGCGGCGCTGTTTCTCAGCTTTGGCGCCAGCATTTTGTACTTGATTCAGGAACGCGCTCTGAAGTCGAAGGGGAAGATCGGGAGTGGAATGTTCTCTCGGCTGCCCGCTCTCCAGGTCATTGACGACATCGGCTACCGCTCGCTCATGCTCGGCTTTCCCTTCATGACGCTGGGCCTGATCGCGGGTATTGTGGTTGCCGAAGGCACCTACGGCCGCCTTGATTACTTCGATCCCAAGATTCTGCTTTCCGTTCTGATGTGGGCGGTGTATCTGGTGATGGTGTTTATCCGCCTGAATGCGGGATGGCGCGGACGGCGCGCCGCGCTGCTGGCGAGCGTGGCCTTCGTCGCGGCCATCGTGGCCTGGATCGCCAACTACTTTAGCGGAATGCACAGGTTCATCGCGTCATGAAATTCCAGCTCATCGGCGTCAATCACAAGTCCGCGCCGGTCGAGGTGCGCGAGCGGCTGGCGATTCCCGAATCGCGCTTGGCGGAGGCCTGCAAGAAACTCGCCGAGCATCCCTCGATTGCCGAGGGCATGATCGTTTCCACCTGCAACCGCGTTGAATTCATCGCCAACATGAAGAACGGCGCGGGCGACCTGCGCGAATTTCTGCGCGAGTATTTCGAGTGCGATCTCGGACAGTTTGAAAGTCATCTCTACGAATTTCGCGAAGATGAGGCCATTCGCCACATTTTTCGAGTTGCCGCCAGCCTCGATTCGATGGTCGTCGGCGAGCCCCAGATTTTAGGACAAGTGAAAGAAGCCTACGCCACCGCTCGCGCCGTGGGAGCAGTGCGCGCGCAACTCGATCAGTTGCTGACGCGGGCGTTTGCCGTGGCCAAGCGCGTCCGCACCGAAACCGCCGTCGGGTCTTCTTCGGTTTCGATCGCTTCGGTGGCGGTTGAACTGGCAGAGAAAATCTTCGGCAGCCTGAACGGCAAGAGTGTTTACCTGGTGGGTGCGGGGAAAATGTGCGAGCTGGCGGCGCGGCATCTGCTGGCGCACGGCGCCGCGTCGCTCTTCGTCGCCAACCGCACCTACGACCGCGCCATACGGCTGGCGCAGAAATTCAACGGGCAGGCGATCGAGTTCAGCCGGCTTTACGACACCTGCGATCGCGCCGATATCGTGATTACTTCGACCGGCTCGCCCCATTTCATCTTTAAGCCCGAGCACGGCGAAAAGCTCATGGCGCTGCGCAAGAACAAGCCCATGTTCTTCATCGATATCGCCGTGCCGCGCGACGTCGATCCGGAGATGAACGAGATCGATGGCATCTTTGTTTATGACATCGACGATTTGCAGCAGGCCGTCAGTTCGCACGTCGCCGATCGCAAGAAGGAAGCCGAACGGGCGGAGGCGATCGTCAACGACGAGGTCGGAAAATTTCACGCGCGGCTGCAGGCGCTCGACGTGGTGCCCACCATCGTCAGCTTGCAGGACCATCTCGAAACCATTCGCCAGGCCGAGATCGATCGCGTTCGCGGGCGGCTCGGTTCCATGACCACCGACCAGGAACTCGCGGTCGAAGCGCTGACTCGCGGCATCGTCAATAAAATCATGCATACTCCCATCAGCACCCTGAAAACGGCGGCGCGCGATCCCGAATCCACGACCGTCATCGACCTTGTGCGCCGGCTGTTCAACCTGCACGACGATGCAAAAAGTTCTGCCGCTTTGCAGTCCGCGCGTGGCGCGAGTTCTGAAACGGGTTCGGATTCGAGTACAGGAACAAGTTCAGAAAAAAGAGGGCAAAACTGATGGCCCGCCTGCGTATCGGCTCCCGCGGCTCGCAGCTTGCTCTCTGGCAGGCCCATCATATTTCCGGGCTGCTTCGCGCGCAGGGTCATACGGTGGAGCTTGAAATCATCAAGACCACCGGCGATAAGATCACCGACGTCGCGCTCGCGAAGGTCGGCACCAAGGGCATGTTCACCAAGGAAATCGAAGAAGCGCTGGTCGAGAACCGCATCGACCTCGCCGTGCACAGCTTGAAGGATTTGCCAACGGAACTGGCCGCCGATTTCGAAATTGCCGCGATTACCACACGCGAAAATCCGCGCGACGTTTTTTGTTCCGTGAAGTTCGCGAGCATCGCAGAGCTGCCGCAACACGCGAAAGTTGGCACCAGCAGCCTGCGCCGCCAGGCGCAGTTGAAGGCGCTTCGTCCCGATCTTCAGATCCATCCACTGCGTGGCAATGTGGATACGCGCCTGCGCAAGCTCGAAGCGGGCGACTACGATGCCATCATTTTGGCTGCCGCCGGGCTGAATCGCCTGGGCAAAACGCAACTCGTTCGCCAGATCGTCCCTGCGGATGTGATGACGCCAGCTGCTGGGCAAGGCGCTTTGGGAATCGAAATTCGCAACGGCGACACGGCAACGCGGGCGCTCGTTGCGTTTTTGGACGACGCTGCTGCCCGTGCCACCACAACCTGTGAGCGTGCTCTGCTCAATAAACTCGGCGGCGGCTGCCAGGTCCCCATCGGAGCGTTCGCCGAAATCAACGAAGGCCGCATCCGGCTGAATGGGCTCGTGGCGCATCCTGATGGAACCAAAGTTCTACGCGAAACTCGCGACGGCAACGATCCCGTGCGCTTGGGAGAAGAAGTCGGCGAAGCCCTTCTTCGGCGCGGCGGCGATGTTATCTTGGAAGAAGTCTATGGCGAAGGTAGGAAAGTAGGTCTCTGGTGTTAGGTGTCAGGTCTCTGGCTTTAGATACTGGTATCCTTTGCATTGAACGTGAGACCCGGCTCCTGAGACCTAAGACCTGGCACCTGACATCTGATTCATGAAGCCCAACGAAAAATATCCTCTCGCCGGAACCCGGATTCTTGTCGGACGCGCCCGCCACCAGGCCAGCAGTCTTTCCACCAGCCTGCGCAGCCAGGGCGCTTCTGTCATCGAGATTCCTTTTATTGAGATAAGGAAGCCGCAATCGTACCGTCCACTCGACGATGCTCTGAAAAATATCAGGAACTATGACTGGCTCATTCTCACCAGCGCCAATGGCGTCGAAGCGATGCGGGAGCGTCTCCGCAAACTTCGCATCACTCGCCGGAAGCTCAAGCATCTCCAGATCGCGGCGATCGGGCCGGCGACCAAGAAGGCGATTGTGAAGCATGGCCTGAAGGTCAAGATGGTTCCCGAGGAGTATGTTGCCGAGTCGGTGGTGAAGGGGCTGCGCGATAAGGTCAACGGCAAACGGGTCGTACTTATACGGGCGAAAGTCGCGCGCGACGTGATTCCAGAGGAACTGCGCGCGGCTGGAGCCGAAGTCGATGTGGTCGAGGCTTACGAAACCGTTGTGCCCGAGAAGTCGCGCGCGCGCCTCGGGGCGCTGATGAAAAATAAGACGCGACGCCCGCACGTTGTGACTTTCACCAGTTCATCGAGCGCGCGGAACTTTGCCGAATTGCTCGGTAAGGTCAAAGCCACCACGCTCCGTGGAATCCAGTTCGCTTCGATTGGCCCAGTGACTTCGGCGACGCTGCGCGAGTTGCAGATGCCGCCCGCAATCGAGGCGCGCGAATTCACCATGGGCGGGCTGATCCGCGCGATTGTGCTCGCGCGCTACGCGGAACCCTCCACGTAGGTCGAACGCTGTGGGTAGTAGTGACTGGGCAAGCCGCGCCTCTACGGGAAAGCGGATGCCAATGTACGGGTTGCGCCGCCGCGCATCCTATTCCGGCTTTGGAGGGGAGATCCCCCGCGGCGGGTCGATCGAGTCAAGGTAGGCCTGCATGCGTTCCTTCATTTCCGTGGGCATGCCGGTGAACTCGATTCCATTGCCCACGCCCGGATCGCAGGTCCGCACCACCGCCGTGATATGGATGTGCTCCGCGTCCAGCCAGAAGTCCACGCGCAGCACGGTACCGAGGGGCAAAGGCATGATGCTCTCAACGTAGCATCCATTGCCGCTCACGTCGGTGGCATTGATGCGGAGCGGTGCGTTGACGCGTTCGTCGCGCAGTTCCAGGGGAAGCATGATCTTGTGCCGGTAGTAGCGCCGGCGGTTGGAGTTGTCAATCTTCACCGTTGCGCCGTCCAGCGGCAGATAGTTTCTCCACGGGCACTCCTGATCGGCGACCAGCTTCACTCCCACTTGATTTTTCTTGACCGGGCCGGTGTTCATCACCCACATGACACTGCAGCGCGTCTTTCGGTCGTCGCACTGGATCCCGATCATGTCGCCCACTTTTAGCTCGCTCTCCACGCCGGAGAGCAGCGCGCCCTCCGAACTGATGTTCTGAGCGCGAGCGTGTTGCGAAAAGGGGCGGCCGTCGGCGTTCATTCCCCATATCCGTACTGGCAGGTCCACACTAAGGCGAGGTTCGCTTTGCTGGTTAGCCATGCCTTATCCTCTGATCTGTCGCATCTATACGTATTGGTCGTATCTTCCCTGCGATCATACCGCCCTCCGGCGTTCCGCGATATTAGAAAGTGGGCCTGACAAGTAACGAGGGAAGCACCACTTCCGGCACTTGGCTATCGTCATTCAGGGGCGGGTTTACGTGGACTATTCTATAAACTCCCGGTAACCGATGACCCGGATCTTTTGCTGCTCCAGAAACCGCCGCAATTCCGCCGAAACCAGAAGACGCCGCTCGTCTTCGCGGGAATCGAGCAACCGCGTACGGACTGCGCGTAAGTCGGCATCGTTATAGCCGGGATGGCAGACTAACTCCCATGTACCCTCGGGCAAGCTGGCGAGCGTCTGGCGCAGCAGGGAACCGTAGCCGGAATTCTCGCCAGGCTGATCGAGCGATCCGGTTTCGACCACTCCAATCACGCCGTCGGGTGTGAGCAGTCCGGCGCGCTGAGTCCGCTGGAGGAATTGCTTGGAGAAAGTATGCAACATGCGCACCTGGCAATAGCGTTTCCAGAGAGTGCGATTGGCCTTGAATAGGCGCGCAGGCAGGACTTTGACGGGAACGATGGGATTGCGGATGGCGCGCACGCCGCAAATCCGCGCGGCCCGCAGCAATGCCACCAGAATCTCGGGGAAGAGGTGAGCGTGCTTGTGCGTATCGAGGTGGGTAACCACGAGACCGGCGGATTGAATCTTCTTGATTTGCGCCGTGATTTCCGCAACCAGCTGGTCGGGATCGAAGCCTCCGAGCATGGCGCGCGCGGCGAAAGCCGAAAGGCTGGAGCAGAAGTTGCCGGGCTCCGCCGAGCGCATCGCCAGCAGCGTATCCACCGCGGCGGGCGGCGAAACCGGCGATCCATCCACGAGCACGACGTGGCATCCCACGGAGAGATTCGGCGCCGTACGGGCCGCAATGACCGCGTCCTCGAAGCCGGCGCCGTTGGCCATCAAGGTCGCCGACGATACGACTCCAGTGGCGTGGGTTTCGACAATGGCCCGATTCACTCCCGCAGTCAGACCAAGATCGTCGGCGTTGACGATGAGCTTTCGCACACAGAGAGTGTAGCAGCACTGGAATAACCGGCAATGATTGACCGGCAAGGGAAGCGTCCAGTATTCTCGGAACAAGTGTTTGCCGTGCGGAGCGGGCGGTTAGCTCAGCTGGTTAGAGCGCCTGCCTTACAAGCAGGAGGTCGCAGGTTCGAGTCCTGCACTGCCCACCATTTCATACTTCATCGCCTTTAGGGTGATGAAATGGCGAAAGTGGAGTCTTGGTTTACCAAAGTCCTCCGCCGGGTTTCCGCCTCTTTTCGTTTCTGCAAGATCGGCTTCGTAATTCGAGTTGCGCCCATGCCCGCGCCCGCATCCAAGAAATAGTGGAGCGCTTCTCGCGTTCCGGGCGCCGGCCGTTAACCAGTAGTTTGCCCGAGCTATTTTGGTGCAAGGCAGCGCGGCGGGGTTATCATCCGGAGAAACGAGGAGCAATACTTACCCCGAGGTGACATCTGCGATGATCAGACTTCGCGTATTAGTACTGGCGATCATTGTGTTGGCTATGGGAGGCACGCTCGTGAGCCTCAACGGATGTGGCAGCGGCAGCGGTTCTGTGTCTCCGCCACCACCGGGAAAGATTCAGCATGTGGTGGTGATCTTCCAGGAGAATCGCTCGACGGACAATCTTTTCCAGGACCCGGTGCTGATAGGCCGGGGCGCGGACCTTGCCCAAAGCGGAAAAGACTCGAGTGGCAACACAATTCCGTTGGCAGAAATCGGCCTCGGAGTGGATTACGATCCCGGCCACTCTCACGGCGCCTTCAACGACATGTGCGATCTGAATGCGGCGACCGGGCAATGCCAGATGGATGGGGCGGACAAAATTCCGGTTGTATGCAACGTAGGTGCGACGGACTGCCCCGCGCCCGACTTGCAGTATGGCTATGTGGATCCGGCCGATGTGCAGCCCTATTTCCAGATGGCCGAGCAGTACACCTTCGCCGACCACATGTTCCAGACCAACCAAGGCCCCAGCTTCCCGGCGCATCAGTTCATCATTTCCGGGACATCGGCTCCATCGGTCGGAAGCAACCTGTTTGCGGCGGATAATCCGAGAGCGAATGGCGCCACGATAGACGAGGGGTGTGACGCGGGTTCCGAGGCCACGGTTGCGCTGATCGATCCCACCGGCAGCGAATCTTCCAACCCACCAATCTTTCCGTGTTTTGAGCATCCAACGCTGACCGACCTGCTGGAGAAGAAGGGCTACACTTGGCGGTACTACACGCCCGCCATTTCTTCGATCTGGAATGGCCCGGAGGCCATCGGTCATATCTGCGGAGCCCAAGATGGCGCCTGCCAGGGAGCGGATTGGACCAGCCATGTGGTCATCAATAATGCGCAGGTGCTCACCGACATTGCCAACAACCAACTGGTGCAAGTGAGTTGGGTGATCCCGAGCGGCCAGGAATCGGACCATGCGGGGAATACCACGGACACGGGGCCATCGTGGGTGTCGTCGATTGTGAATGCGATCGGCAATAGTCCCTATTGGGCGAACACGGCGATCTTCATCACCTGGGACGATTGGGGAGGCTGGTACGACCACGTTCCGCCGCCAGTGCTGATCGATTGCGCGCAGTGGGGATGCGGCTACGTCTATGGCTTCCGCGTGCCGCTGATTGTGGTCTCGCCCTACGTCAGAGCGCAGTACATTTCAAAACAGCAGCATGATTTCGGCAGCATTTTGAAATTCATTGAGGCCACGTTCAGCCTGCCTTCGCTCGGCTACGCGGACGCGGCGGCGGACGACTTCTCCGACTGCTTCGACTACAACCAGACCCCCTTGCAATTTCAGACGGTCCCGTCGGCCTTGAAAGCGGACTACTTCTTGAACGACAAAACCCCGCCGACGGCCCCGGACAACGACTGAGGCGCTGTGGGTTAGCCGGGTAAACTAAAAAGGGCGCGGAAGCTCTCCGCGCCCCTGATTAAAAATCAGCCAACTACAAATACTTTCTCTATTGTGTGGTCGGTCGGCGTGACTGGCGCGGTTTGCGTCGTCACGCCGCCGCTCTTCACACGAGCTACTGCACGGTGAACGCTACCGTAGTGGAAGTTGTCACGGCCCCGCTGTTTCCACTGGCAGCGGCAGTTGCGGTGATCTGCACCTGATAGGTTTGCGGGCTAGATCCTGGGCTGCAGCCGAACATGGTGAGTGCGATGGCCAGGAGGGCCGCAGCCAGCAGGAACTGGCGCGCGATTCTCCGGTCGCCCTTCTTTCGCCAACCGAGCAGAAAAATTCCGGCGAGCCCGATGGGCGTCCACAGCGCAAACGCGTTGAGGGCGGACAACTTCGAGCCATTCCTCGAAGGTGAAGTCATGGAGCCATTCCCCGCGCGCAGCGATTTCGAAATTGCCGCCGCGGTTGCTCCGGTGATCGACAGCGTGGTGGTTGCGGTGCTGCCGTTGGGAGTTACCGGGTTTGGGTCGAAGCTAACGGTTGCGTTCGAGGCCGGACTTAGAGTGGCGGTGAATGTAATTGGACTGGTATAGATGCCTTGCGGGGTGACGGTGACCATAATGGACGCGGTGCCGCTTTTGGAAATCGTCTGCGTGGCGGGCGTGGCGGCGATAGTGAAAGTGGCGGCGGTGACGGTCTCTGTAATCGGGGTGGTGGTAGTGCTGCCAGCATTGTTCGCGTCTCCGGCATAAACGGCGGTGATGGAATTGGCGCCGATTGTGACTACGGCCTTGGTGGTGAGGGTTGCGACTCCGCCGCTCAAGGTGCCGGTGCCAAGGGAGCTTGCACCGTTGTAGAACGTTACCGTTCCGGTTGGACTTGCGCCGGTCACGGTGGCCGTAAAGGTCACGGACGCGCCGGAAACAATGGTGCTTGCGCTTGCCGTCAGGGTAGTGGTGGTGGCGGTGGCAGTGTTGATGGTCTGAGTGAGTACTGACGATGTGCTGCCAGCGTTATATGTGTCTCCAGCATAAACGGCGGTGATCGAGTGCTGGCCGACCGTAAGTGAGGAGGTCACGTAGGTTGCTTCCTGAGAGCCGGAAACGGTGCTCAAGGTGCCCGTGCCAAGCTCGGTGACGCCATCGTAGAAGGTCACATTACCGGTGGGTGCGTGTGCGCCGGCAGTGGCAACGGTCGCAGTGAAAGTCACCGCGACCGTCTGAGCAGCCGGATTCAGGCTGGAAGTGACGGTGGTCGTTGTCACGGAGGCCGGCCAGTTTTTCACCAGATTATCGGCGTTCACGGTGCCGATTCCGGTTGCGAAGTCCCAGCCGGTTGTGGTTCCGTAAGCCGGCAGATACGAACTGTTTGAAGTGGAGAGCACGCCGTTGGTCGCGCCGTCGAAGTAGCAGTCGAACGACTCACTGCCGGTCAGCGGGAGGCAGTTCACGTCCATATCACCCAGCGTCACGTCATAGAAAATGCACGAACTGGCGACGGTATTTCCGAGCGTTGAATTGCAAGAAGTGTCGCCGCTGGCGCCATACTCGGTGGCCGCCAGGCTGTAATAGACCGGATTCGGATTGCCTTGGCGCCCGCCGGCGTTTTGGTTCACCAGGGCCTGAATACCGGCCATGATGGGCGAGGCGAACGACGTGCCTCCCGCTCCCGACCAGATATCAGGTGCGCCGGTGCAGGGAGCACTTCCGTTAGCGGCCTGGCTGGGGTCGCTCCAGCAGAATGGATAATAATGATCCCAAACTCCGTTGGCGGCAAAGAGCGAGACATCAGGAATATCACGCACGCCGTCGCTGGGGTTGCCGACTAGCGATTGCCAAGTCGGCTTTGAGTATCCCTTGCAGGTTCCACTTACTACGCCAGAGATGGTTGGCGATCCCGTGGCGCAGCCGCTCGGCCCGCCGCTGCCCGACGACGTGGTCAAGAAATCCGCTTCTCCAGTAGCGCTATTGCAAAAGCCGCTCGTTCCGTAAGTTACTGTACCCGGTCCCCCGATGTATGTCGCGAGCAGCACGCTGGCGCAGGAATCGTTCCAGGGAATCTCCGGGACATAGGACAGGGCGGACTCATAGGTTGACGAGTTGGTGGAATTCCAGTACGTGCTGTTGGTACCGGCATAAGTATCGCCGAAGTCGGTTCCACCCACGGCCACATTATAGGGAGTCGATGCAAAACCGCTGACTGTTATACCGTACGTGGCAGCAGATGCGTCGTAGTCGCAGCTCGCTGCGCCCTCGTCGCCCGAGGAAACGAAGACCGAGACGCCTTCCCCAACCGCCTGCTGGAAAGCCGAGCTAAACGCTGCATTGGAGGATGCGCCGTTGAAGGTTTCGCACTCGCCATAGCTCATGCTCATGATCGCTGGCGGCGTGCTGCTTTCGTTTAACAGGTTTACGAGAGCGATCAAGCCGCCAAATGTGGATGTGTTTTTGCAGGAAGCCAGTTCGATGGCCGCGTTGGGTGCTGCCGCGCTGGCATATTCGGCATCCAGAATCGCTTCTCCGTCGTCGCCGTTCGTTTCCGGGTCGGTGCAGTTAGCGGGATGAACTTCGGTGAATGAGCCACTGGGGTACGACGACGAAAGGCCAAAGGTCGATCGGAACGTAGTCCAATCGGTGGTGCTGTAAACATCAGTGTCTTCGATCACCACAATCGTTTGGCCTTGTCCTGAAATGCCTTTGGTGAACAGTGGATTCAGGTTGTAGATCATCGCCAGATCGCCGGGACCCACTAAATAACATGTCCCAAAATTACAACTGACATCAGTGCCGGTGTAGTTTGCCCGCGGCTTGTAATTGGTGTGAGGCATGAAGTCGTGCAAGGACACTACTCCCACGACCGCCGGCGCCAGGGCGGCTGGAATGCGCGGATCGCTCATGTTGGCGATGTGCTTTACGCCCTTCACTTCCAAGTTGTGAATCTCGGTGTGGAACGCCGTTCGCACTTGACCTGCCGTCCCCGAAAAATCGATGAGCACGCCGTTCGTGTAAACTACGTTGACTTTGAACCCATGCGACTCCAACCAACGCGTAATCTCGTTGAGATCTTGTGCCGCCAACCCGAATCTCTTGCCGTATTCCTTGGCGGTGAGCCAGCGATGAAAGTTCGGCGAGGACCGGTCGGTAAGTCTTTCAATGTACTGTTGCAGCTCCCGCTCCTGCTCCGGCGACCGCTTCAACTGGAGGAACATGTGATCCATCGCAAGGCTGTCAGCCACCAACCCGCGATCATTTTGCTTATTCGCCTCGGGCCGTGTGTTGCCTACGAGAGTGGCCAACTTGCTTTCGTCCACATTCTGGGTGATCAAAACAGGATGGGCATTTTGAGCTTGCGCCATGGGAACGGAGAGGACGAAGAGAGAAACCAGAACAGCCAACAGACAGAATGCGAGAGAAACTTTACTGCGAGGCATAGGTAACCCTTTCGATATGGGATTGCACGCGCTCACTTTCGCGAACGCAGTTGCGGGCAGCCAACAGAACGCCATGGACAGCATGGGAGAAGAGGAACGCACTTTTCTCAACCTTTGCACCGGAATTTCCTTAGTGACCTTGAAAACTGCATCAGGGTTGAGAGTTTTGAGAACGACAGCCGGGCCGAGGACAAACGTCGCATGGTCACTCCATGGTGCAGAAGGATGTGGGGAACTCGCAAGCATTATCAATGCTTCTATCATTCAGATCAAGTTATTTTGCGTGGGGTTGTACGAGTTGGAAACGATAGCTGCGAAAGTTGCAAAGGTGCCAGGTTTCAAGGTTTCAAAGTTTCAGGGTTTCAAGGAAAAACCTCGTGGCGTTCGGTTCTTTGAAACCTTGAAACTTTGAAACTCTGCAACCTTAGACTTCAGCGAGTTCTTCTTCCAACAACTGTTTGTTATAGAGGTCTGTGTAATAACCGTTGCGGGCGAGGAGTTGGTCGTGGGTGCCTTGTTCGACGATGCGTCCCTGGTGGAGAACGGCGATGGAGTCGGCGTTGCGGACGGTGGAGACGCGGTGAGAGATGAAGATAGTGGTGCGTCCGCGCATGATTTCGCGGAGGTGGTTGAGGATTTTATCTTCGGTGTGGGTGTCGACACTGGAGAGGGCGTCGTCGAGGATGAGGATGCGCGGGCTGCGAAGCAGGGCGCGGGCGATGGCGGTGCGCTGTTTCTGGCCTCCGGAGAGAGTGATGCCACGCTCGCCGACGGTGGTGTTGTAGCCTTCGGGGAAACTTTCAATGTCCTGGGCGATGCTGGCGGCTTCGGCGGCGGCTTGAATGTCGTCGAGCGGGATGTCGCCATCTTCTTTCGAAACTTCCCGCGATACGCCGAAGGCAATGTTTTCGCGGATGGTGTCGCTGAAGAGGAATGTTTCCTGCGGAACGAAGCCAATGTTGCGGCGCAGGTAGTCGAGAGGGAATTGGCGGACGTGGCGGCCGTCGATGAGGATGGAGCCGGGGGCGGCGTCGTAAATGCGCGGGATGAGATTGACGAGCGTCGTTTTGCCGGAGCCGGTGGGGCCGACGATGGCGAGGCTGGAGCCGGCGGGGATGCGCAGGTCGATGTCTTTGAGAACGGGGACGCCATTGTAGGCGAAGTTGAGATTGCGGAATTCGATTTCGCCCTGAATATCGGGTGATCGGGTGATTGGGTAATCGGGTAATTGAGATGAAGAGCTAC
>Ga0326728_10000949_pt1 | contig 107353 bp, 88 predicted proteins | sample MB3enrmetagenome_FD_207602 | JGI IMG/M metagenome (GOLD analysis project Ga0326728, IMG submission 207602) | Lab enriched peat soil microbial communities from McLean, Ithaca, NY, United States - MB31MN | ecosystem: Environmental > Terrestrial > Soil > Wetlands > Peat | place: USA: New York... | reverse complement strand
TTTATTTCACGCTAGGCTTTGAGCCCAAACAGAGCGGCCAATTTTCGATCTACATCACGCTGCAAACGCGGGGACAACTGGCCCAACTCCCGCCGGATCAAGGCGCTCGTCAACGTGACCAGCCGATGCAAGCGAAGAACCGAGGGAGCGCGCAATCCCGTTGCCGCAAAATCCTTCTGGCGTGAATCGAGCACGATGTCCGTGGCAGACACGGAGGTTGGCATCTGGCTGCTGATGAAGGCCACGATCAGATGGCGATGAGGTCCAATGGGGTCAGTCAAACAAAGGGCGGGCCGGACTTTCTCGGCGGTCAGATCATCAAACGGAAACGGAACAAGAACGATTTTACCCTTGGTCATGGAAGGGCTTGCCATCGGCGGCGGTGTAAACGTCCTCAGCCGCGTCTTTAAGGAAATCGAACGCCGGGCTGGCCGCCGCCGCTTTTGACCAGGCCTCCTCCGAAATGTCCTCCGCCCCCGGCACCAACACGATCACGCGAACGCGACTTTGCCCCGGAATGGGCAGAGGTTCGTCCAGCCGCAACTGATGCTCGGCATCCACAATCCCGGTTCTTTCAATGGCGTTCATATCGCCTCTATGATGGCCCGTAAATCAGTTTAAATCAAGCACCGATGCGCCCATTGAATAAACGGGTTCTCCGCGTGCCCGGCGATGGGGCCTGGCGCGCGGGGGGCGAAAGGGTGAGGGCGAAAGGGTGTCAGAGGGAAATGGTGTCAGGAAATGGTGGGGGAAATGGTGTCAGGTCCCAAAGGCGGAACAACTCTGCGCCACCTACTGAGAAAAGCGCACGGTCAGAAAAATGCTGAGCGTGGCTACCCTCTTTTAGCGGTAAGCTTCCTTGCGATAGCGCAAGGAGTGAATACGCAGTGTGCCGCCGGTTTGGGAAATGAACAGCCGGTAGTCGCCGGCGCGCAGTCGGAGCTTGCCGGCATATTCTCCCTGCAACTGCTTGAGGTCGCCTTGGCCCGTTCGGGCGAAGCGGAGCACGGCGTCAAAGATTTACCGGGCGGTGGGCTTATCGAGGCGGCGGAGGTCGGCGCGGGCTTCCTCGGACCACTCAATGTTGAGGGCCATGCTTCTCCGCCATGTCTTCCATGGTCAAACCGAAGTCGGCCAGCACCTCTTCCATCGGAATGCCCTTGCCTCCTCGATCTTCAAACCAAGCTTCCGAGCGAGCCAGGGCCTGGCGCTCTTCCTCCGTCACCGGCTCGTCATCGACGGGAGCCTGAGCGATGGCGCGGGAAACGGGATCAAGCATGGCTTCCAGCAAGCCGACTACCGCCGCCAGTTGGGAAGGCGGCAGGCGGTCGATCAGTTCGTGGGCATGTTCTTTGGGGTTGCTCATGAATCCTCCCCTCTCTCTTCTTTCTTACCCAGCACGGGGAAAACTGTCAAGGGGCGTCGAGAGCGGGAAGCAGGCAGCGCCGAGTTGGGCGTAGTTGGCCCTACTCTGCTGTTTGTAAATTGGTAATAGTCTTTTGAGGATGTTATGAAATAATGAAAGCCGCAGAGTAGTTCCCAAAGGCGGACCAACTCTGCGCTCCCCGCTTGTCACTGCCCGCTCTTGCGCCGATGATATTCGCCGCTGCTTAAACCGCCCAAGTCGATCACCACCGCGATGATCAAGATCAGCAGATTACCGCCCTCGGTGGGCCGGCCGGTATTCACCATCCAGGCGTAGGTCAAGGTGGTGAGGGGAAGGAAGATAAAGCCGACGAGGGGCAGAATCAGCCCGTGATACGCACGCCCCAGATAGTGCGTGAAGAGGAACAGGAACAAGAGTGCGATGCGGGGAAAAACCACGACGAAGATCGTGAAAAGGCAAGACATAAGGCAGTGTCAGGCTCCTCCCTCACCAATGGTTGAACGGATTTAGCGTTTCTTTCTTGAAGGATTCGATGGTTTCGCGTGGCGGCCTGATTTCGCCGGTTTCTTCGGGGATGGTGCGGATTTGCCCCCCGCGCCGCCGGCTGCAATCTTTCCACTCATCAAATTCAGCGTGACGGAATCCAGTTGCGTCACGGCGGCGCCGCGGGGGGCGCGTTTGAAAGTCACCGTGAGCGTTTTAGCGTCAGTGGTGAGAGTCAAGTAGCCGAACTGAACGATCGGGTCGATTTCCAGGGTGAGGTCTCCGATCGTCGTGCCGGCAGGCGGCGCGGCTTGCTGGGGCGGCGTAGCCGCGTAGCCACCGGATCCGCTCACGATGTAAGGCACCTGCCTCCCATTCACCAGGCGCGTGAAGCGCTGGTAAAGATGGGCATGGCCGGAGAGCAACGCGTCCGGCCACAAGCCCGCCGCTTTACAGCAGGCATCAATGTCTTGCATAAGCCCCCCGCTCCCACCCGTCTTGGCATCCACCGACAGCGGCGGATGGTGAACGGCAATGAGGATGGCGCGCTGTCCGGCCTGCCGTTCCGGCTTCAAACGCTCCAATTCCGAGGTGAGGAAATCCAGTTGGTCATTCACCAGGGGGAAGTGCCCGCCTTGCGAGGAGATGATGCCTCCGCCCGTGTCCAGAACGTTACTGTAGAGGCCAATGATGGAAACAAAAGGCGCATCGAGGGTGAAATAAACACCCGGCTGCATCATCGCGCCCCGCGCGAGGGTCGGGGCATCGGGCGAAGGATCAGGCGAGGCCGCACAGAAATTCGTGAGGAAGGCCGCCAGCGTGGGAACCTGCGGCGCGCTCGAGGAGGCGCCGAACACCATGCCGTCGTGATTGCCGGGAATGGCGAAAATGGGGCGGTCATATTCCCGGAAGGGTTCGTAGAACTGGTCGTAGTAATACTGGGCCTCACCGAAATTGTAAATAACGTCTCCCAGGTGAAAGAAAAATGCCGGACCGTTGACGCCGCCCGATTGCACATCGGCGGCCATGGCATCGGCAACCGCAGCTTCCATAGCAATCGCGGTGGCGGCCGTCTGGCGCACGTTTACCTTGGCGGCCCCGGTATCCCCGACGGCGTGAAATGTGATTTTCCCGGCGGCACTAATGGCAGCGGTCAAATCCTGGGGAAGGAAGTCGGTAAGCTTGAGATAGGGCAGCGCCCCCGTCCGTCTGGGCGGGATCGGCTGCACCTGGTTCTTGTGCAACGTGTAGTACGGCGAGTTGTAGTAGGCCGCGCTGGTGTTGTTCACCTGAAAGGCGTTTTCGTCGGGAGAGGGTTTGGGGTCGGCGTACAGTTGCCCCCCGGGGCCAACAATATTCGCATAGGTCGGCATGAATGGGTCCTCCTGGGAGAGGTGTATTCTCCCCCCAAACTCTTTCTCCCTCCCCCGGCGCTGACATGATTTGGGGGTCGGGGTTTCATTAAGCCGAATCCTGAAAGGAGCCTGAACAACAGGAGAGAGGATACGAAACAACTTAGTAGATTGTCAAGAGGCTGAGCAGACTATTAACCAACCTTTAAACTCATTTTGGCGTTTTAGGAAGTGACCGTCAGGCGTGTTTTGACTTTTGTGTCGCGCACCCTCGTTGAAGCGCGGCGTTGACAGGGCGTTTAGAATGTCGGATACGCATGTCAGGTGTCATTCATGCCACTTTGGTCATATTTCGGTGGGTGGCTGGCCGATGTTTTGGCGCTAAGTTTTGCCCTTGCGCTGTTTGAAATCTCTTTGGAGAAGGACCAGGGGTGGGCATCCGGACTGAGCCGGGAGGGGTTGGGCAAACCATTGCTGCAAGGGAGCCCTCTCGCCCGCCTTTTTGAAAAACCCTATATCACCGTCTACCACTTACTGATGTTCGGTGTTATCGTGCCCCTGATCCTGGCGGGCCAGTGCTGGATCATACGCGCCTGCTGGGTAAGCCGTACTGGGGCCATTCGCGACCTCGGCTTGTTGACCGTATGGCAGGTGGGGCCGGTCAATTTCGTGCCGCTATTATCCAGTATCGCGGCGTGGCTGGCGATTTCTACCACCGAGGATTTTTTGTGGTTCGCCTTGAATTGGCACTATCCCACGAGCAGGCAAGACCTGCTCGCGGGCAACATCTGGTGGCATACTCGATGGATCGCCATTGGAAAGATCAAATTACCGCGGTGTTACATCTCCGCGTTGATACTCGCGGGCTTCTTCTTCTGGGTCAGCAGCAGGTAGTGCAGCGACCCCCTCACCCGGCCCGCCCCGGCTGGTGAAAACGCCGGTTGCGGTCCACCCTCTCCCCCAAGGGGGCGAGGGTAGTAAGTTCAATTTTGTCTTATGACTTTTGCACTTTGCCTTTTGACTTTTTTGCGGCGCCGCCGCGCTGTGCTACCTCCTTGCCACAAGCGGTGAATTATGCGCAAAACGCTAATTGCAGTTTGTTTGTTTCTAATCATGCCAACGGCGGCCCGCGCCGGCGTGCTTCCCGATCAAGCGCCAGCCCTGCGCACCGACCGCTGGATTGAACTCGACCTCTACTGGTTTGATCACGACCACATGGCGCAGTCGGTCTCGCAGTTTCTCGACCGCACTTATCCGCTCTACAAGAACGCGATGGGTTGGCGGGGCGTGATCGTCAACATCGGGTTCCTGATCGATTACATTGCGGGCTTTGAGGGCAACCTCGATGCGCGCGTCCCGTTGCCGGAGTTTCAGGTGAAGCACTGGCTGGCGCCGCAATTCCAGAAGTTGCCCTATCCCGTGCCCATGGAGGAAATCAAATATCCGGCCTGGACCTATCGCGATCTTAAAGCCTTGGGGGAGGAATTCCGTCGCCAGGCCGGCGAACGCTATGGGATCAAGGATTTCAAGTTTGGCAGCCTGCTGCTGGGCCGGCATCACGATTACAACGCCAGCGGAGGCGGTTGGCGCGACGCGCACCCCGAAATTTGGGATCAACGCCAGGACAAGTCAGGCGTGGGTCCCCTGAACGTAACCCGGAATCTACACGGCGACCACCAGACGTATGCGGCATTCCCGGCGGGCATTCCCGAAGACACACCCTTTCCTCATTTCTTTGCCCAGCAATGGGGAGCCGTTTCGCGCGCTGTGAAACTCGATGCCCTGGTCCTGCGCGACGGGATGTGGGGCCAGGTTGAGTATCTCAAGATCGGCCCTTTCGGCGATCGCGCCTCGCCCGATCCCCAGCAGATGGAACGTTGGCACCAAGCCATTGCCGCCCTGGTGCGCGAATCCAAGCAGGCCAATCCCGATTGCCTGCTGCTGGGGTACTCGAATGCCGTTTCCCCGGTCTCCGAGTGGAGGCTTGACGGCTTCGACCTCGAACGCATCGCCAAAGAAGGATATCTCGACGCCTGGATCGACCAATCCTGGGGCGGCGCCTGGAATGAGTATTGGAACACCCACCTGATCGGCTACACCTTCCAATTGGCGAATATTCTTGGGCACGCCGCCCAGCTTGCGGACACGCCCACGCGCCACTATGTGCTGGTAGACACCTGGGACGCCTATGAGCCCTGGGATACGCTCCACAGCGTCCCGGAAAAGATGCGTTGGGAAATCTGGGCCTTCCTGCACGCCGCCGTCAAAATGCCGAAGGGAGAAAAGGTTCCACGGGGCATATATTTATCCTGGGCCAATCACGGCCACGATCTCTGGTCGGCGGAAGACGTCAAGTACCTGGCCACCAATGTGGATGCCGCCACCGCCGATGCGCTCGCCACCGGGGAGACGTTGGGGCCCACGCTGGTCTACAACCGCCGGTTCGTCGCCTGGCTGCAAAGCACGCACCCGGATTGGCTGATTAAGGAATTCTTTGAAGACCACGCGGGGATGCTGATGAAATGGCAGGTTCCCATCCTCTCCATCACCCGCCCGGAGTGGCTGCCCGCCGTGCATTCTGATCTGCTGGTGTTTCAATCCCCGGCGCAACTCGAGCCCCCAACCGCCCGGGAAATTCTCCGGCGCGAGCGGGCGGGCGAGGCGCTGGCCTTCGTCGGGGACCCGACCTGGGGCATCGACCCTCAATGGGGAGGGATTTTGCGGCCGCCTTGCCAGACCCTCGACCAGGAAAGATCCGTCCAGTCGGCCCGTCTGGAATCGGCGATACCGGGCCTGACCGATGACCTCGCGAAAAGCTTCTCCGTGTGGCAAGGCCATTATGCGCTCGCGGTGAAGCCACTGGAAAAGACGGTCTATGCAACCGGCGCGTGCCCCGACTTGGTTTTTGAGGATTCGCCGAAGCGCCATTGGCTCTATTGGAATCCACCCTTTTTCTCGCCCAAGGAAAACTCCAATGATGGGGCGGAAACCATGTCGGCGGTCATCGCCGGCACGGAGCCCTACGTTCTTACCGCCCGGGCCTTCCAGAAGTTGTTACAAGAAACCGGGCGGTCGCCGTTCGATGCTTCGCAGCTCATTACCGACCCGTATGAAGTTCACTACTGGCGGCGCGCTGATGGAAAGTTGGTTTTCTTGCTCGGCAACCTGGAGCGCGACCTTCCCGGCGACTCGGCTATCCCCAAGAGCCTGCGCTTGAAGATCCCGGCAAGCATGATCCGCGCCTCCGGCAAGGAGGGATGGTTTCACGAGGTGACGGGTTCGGGAATCGCCAAGGCCACGCAGGAGCCCGACGGGTCATGGCAAGTGCAATTGGCCGTTGGCCCCAACGGGTCCGGGGTGTGGGTCTTTGGAGAGTAGCGGCAATTGCACGCCGCGAAGGTCATATCTTTTATCGGCAGATTCGCTGGGTGGGTCATGGAAGAAATTCTGGGGGAGGAGCCCTCGGTCTCGACAATTTCTCCGGCTTTGCGGCTACCCTCCCCCCTGCCACGAAGCCGGAGAAATCCTCTTTCCCTCTCGCCTCCGCCGTCTGCTATGCCAATGCCTGACGCCGGAAGAGCCAAAGTCCAGATGCCGCCCTAAAGGGCAGCGCCACGTTCAATGTAGGACAGCCCCCGCATGAACCCTGCGCATGCGTGGTCAATCCCTGTACGCTATAATGAGTGCCGTGCGAAAGTGGCGGAATTGGCAGACGCGCCAGACTTAGGATCTGGTCCCGCAAGGGGTGGGGGTTCGAGTCCCCCCTTTCGCACCAATCACTTATTGAAAACAAAGCGCGTAAACAAGAGCGAACAGATCAATAGTCTGGTGCAGTCGGCGTTAACGCGCTTTGCGGCAAGTGAGGCGTTGGTTCTAAAGCTTAACCAGGTACGATTCGTAAGGGAATTTTGCGTCGAGCAAGACAGTTTGGAAACATGGGTCCCGACGCAAACCGCGGTCGCTTTACCGGTGTTTCTCCTTTTGTCCCTCCATTTGTTAGTTACCGTGATGGCGACTTTCAGGCCGAATCGCTAAAACCCAGCGTAACTCCTGATCAGCAATAACTTACAGTGAGAAGAGCGAGCAGATTCTTCCGCGACCACCCATATCGGCGATCCAGCACCAGTGTGGTAGATCGAGTACTGGGGTTCGACGTAGAGCCGCGGTCCAGATCGACTGCACCGAATATTGGAACGATCCGTCGGGGCGGTCATTCTGCGGGCAGGAGGAGGAGGTGAGATTTTAGCGTGCAGGCCATGAAAGCCGGGGCGCTAAAGTTTCTTAAAAGGCCGTTCACTGAACGGGACAGTAAACTGAACGCTGCTGCCAGGCCCGCTATTCGCCATCGCCCATAGCTTGCCCCCGTGATTCTGGATCGCGAGCCGTCCACGCCGCGTGCGCGTATTGGGTGAGGTCCAGCGACGGATCTGACGCCGCGGCGCACGGGCGCCACAACGCCAGCATGCCTGCTATGCCGAGCATCATAGGCGCCATCGCCATCGTTGTCGTCGGTCTCGTTCTCATAAGGTGAAGCAGATTCTACACCGGGAGTCCTCTGCTGTCGATTCACGGTGGTGATGCGGTTTGAAATCAGGTGGTGGGGCAGATTGGCCTATCTCCGATATGGCCGTTTACGGTCAAGGTGGTTTGAATCGGGGTAACCTTCTAGGCGCGATGTTTCTCACGCGGCCTCAGTGCGAGGTGGCGAGGCAGTCGCTAGTGCGAAGGGAGGATTGGCCGCACCTTCCGACGCTCGAACACCCTTGGTATGGTCAACCCCAACGCGAACCGCCACCCAAGAACTTCTTGAAGATGCTTGCGGATCGTTTCCTACATCGTAAGTCTTGAGATACTTCGTCAACCCTCGTGTGGCATACATCAAAACCGACATGTGCAGCCCTGAGGCGACCACGGTTTACCGATTCGGCGTCACTTTGCCGGTCGCCTTACCTGACACTGAGTCTCCAGCACGAGTGCGATTCAACGAAAGGACAGGTCGTCCTTGTCGCCTTGTGTTTACCCATCGGCGGGTTGGGATTCAAACTGAGAAACCCGTCCAAAATTCAAACTGGACCACTACCCGATTCATATCAAAGAGCACGTCAATGAGCGCAGCAGATGGGTAGTGAGTCATTTTGATGTGCCACGGGCGTCCCGCCCGTGAACCGGCACGGCCAAGATGGCCGTGGCACATCAAAATGACTCACTACCAGCATATGAACCGGATGGTGAGGGGACGCACCTTGAGCTATACTGGGGCGCGATTTTGCTTCCAGCCGGATGCGCTGGAGGCCCTCGAAGTTATCCCTCGCACGGAATTTTGAGGAAGTTCCCATGGAAAAGCGCAGCCGCTCGACGATCATCGCGCTGCTGGTGTTTTTGTCGGCGGGAATCACCTGGGGGCAGGTCACAACGGGGACGATTTCGGGGGACGTGAAGGACATCCGGGGAGCCGCGGTGCCGGGGACCGAGATCGTGGCACTGAATGTGGAGACCGGAATCTCCCGCACCGTCCAGAGCGATGCGACGGGCCACTATACGGTACCCTCGCTGAACCTGGGGAATTACCGGGTGACGGCAACTCATGAAGGCTTCAAGACGGAGGTGCGCAGTGGGATTGAGCTGACCGTGGGACGGGAAGCGATGGTCGATCTGTCCTTATCCGTGGGAGCACTGTTGCAGACGGTCGACATAGCAGGCGAGGCTCCCCTGGTGGAATCAACCACGGCAAGCCTGGGCTCGCTGGTGGATGTCCGCACGATCCGCGCCCTGCCCTTGAATGGCCGAAGCTATGACCAACTGGCGCTGTTGCAGCAGGGTGTCGTGCTGACCTCTCCCGGTCCAACGGGCGGCGCCGCGTATTCTTTTGGAACTGGCAAGCGGTTCAGCGTGGGAGGACAGCGCCCGGTTTCGAATAGCTTCCTGCTGGACGGGACGAATGTCAACGATCAGGCGAACGGCACGCCGGGAGGCGCCGCGGGAACGAACCTCGGCGTCGATACGATCCTGGAGTTTAAAATCCTCACCAATTCGTTCAAGGCGGAGTTCGGCAAAACCACCGGGTCGGTGATTACGGCAGTTACCCGATCCGGAACCAACGCGCTTCACGGCACTGCCTTCGAGTACATTCGAAACAGCGATTTGGATGCGCGCAACTTTTTCGATAACAGACGAGATGTTTCCCGGTATTGCTTGAGGCGAGGGTGTATTGCCTCAACTGGCTGATTCACAATTACTTGCAGATTCTGGGATTTTCCCTGCCCCGGCAGGCTACACGCTACTTGCAACTCACCACGACCTAAGTCCTTATTTTTCAGTAATACGGTTGCAACTGGACTGTGACTTTGGCTCGCGCTGCGACAACAACCCTGCACGATTCCGAAAATGCCGCATTGAAAAGAAAGGGATTTCCAAGCGCATCTAACCAATTCCAAGCGCCTCCAACGTCACGATCCCTGCCCTTCCATAAAGATTCTGGCCGGGTACTATCCTCGGCATTCCCTTGGCCGATCACGGTTGGCACATCCTTCCGCTTTGCAAACCATGTCAGGCCAGAGCAAGAAGATCCTGTTGGGATGCTAAGGGAAGAAGCCCACCGGAGGTGGTTTTGGGCTGTGCCGCCAGCAGCCTCCGCCACAAGTGAAAAGTGTACTCCTTGACACTCGTAAAATCCGCGTGCTACATTGTCGGGCTCTTTGCGTGGTACACAAACCACCCTTTTGAGGCCTAGCCACTCCCAATGGGCGATATCTTTCGCCAACTCGGGCAGCTTTTCCTGCAAGCCACCCCCACGGTAATCTTAGTGTTTCTCCTTTTTGTCATTCTCGACCGGATTTTCTTCCGGCCTATCATGGCAGTCCTGAAACAGCGTGAGGAGTTGACGGTGGGCGCGCTGGCGCGGGCTCGCGAACAGGCTACGACGGCGGGGACGAAAACGCGCGAGTATGAAGAGGCCTTTCAAGCGGCCCGCCAAGAGGTCTACCGCCAGCGCGAGGCGGACCGGCACACAAATTTGGAGCATCGCGATGCGGCTTTGCGGAACGCCCGCGAACGGGCCGAATTGTTAACCCGCGAGGCACAGGCGGCGCTCGCCGCAGAAGTGGACCGTGCCAAGGCGGAATTGGATGCCGCCTGCCAGCCCCTGGCGGAAGAGATTTCCGAAAGCCTGGTGGGACCCGAGACGACGCCCGGCGGGCAAGGGAGGTTGCGACTTTGATCCGCACGCTTCGCCAAGCCGCTTGGTTCGGTCTCCTGGGATTCTGTCTGGCAGGGTTTACCTCCCCCCAGGTGGCTTGGTCGCAGGGGTCTGAACCGGCGGCGAAGGAGAAGGACGCAGAGCCGCCCCACGAACTCCTCTACAAAACCATCAACTTTATAATTCTCGTGGGCGGTCTCGCCTACGTTCTGCGCAAGCCTTTGGAGGATTTCTTCAGCTCGCGCTCCGCCTCCATTCAGAAAAGTCTGGACGAGGGCCGGAAGGCGCTGGAAGCCTCGCAAGCTCAACTCCAGGTGGTGGAAGACAAGCTACGGGGGCTGGAAGCGGAAATTGCCGCCTTCAAGGATTCCGCCATGCGCGAAATGGAAGCGGACCGCCAGCGCTGGCAACAGACCATCGCGGAGGAAGCGGCCCGCATTGTTGAATCCGCCCGCGCCCAAACGGACACGGCCGTACGCGCCGCCAAGCTGGAACTGAAAAACTTCGCCGCGCAGAAAGCGGTGGCCCGGGCGGAGGAATTGATTCGCGCCCGCTTGGATGACTCCGACCGCCGGCGGCTGGTCACTCAATTCGCGGCCTCTCTCCAGTCCAAAGAACGGAAGAATTAACTATGCCGACCGTGGTTGCCAATCGTTATGCGCGCGCCCTTGCAGATGTAGTAGCGTCCACAGGAAATTACCGCCAGGTGCTCAGCGAATTGGAAGATTTCAGCGCGGCTTATCAGCAGAGCATAGAACTGCGCGAGGTTTGCGACACCCCGGCCGTCACCATGGCGCAGAAGCTAACCGTGCTGGAAGCCCTCGCGGGGAAGCTGGGCAGTTCGCATGTTACGTTGAATTTCCTGCGCGTGCTGATGAGCCATTACCGGATGCCGCTGCTGGGCGATATCCTCCAGGCGTTCCGCAACGTTGCTTACGCGCGCCTGGGGATCGTGCGGGTGAAGATTTCTTCCGCTTCCGGTCTGTCCCATGGGGAGCGGGAACTCTTGCAGGCGCGATTCAACGAGCTCACCAAGCAGCAGTCGGAATTGGAGTTCCATCTTGACGGTGACTTGATTGGCGGCCTCGTGGCGCAAATCGGCAGCACCGTTTATGACGGGTCGATTCGCGGCCACTTGGACCGCATTCGGGAAAAGTTGGTTGAGACGTAGATATTTGTGATTTGTGATTGAAGAACGAATCTTTCAGGCAACGCGTACGACCGCAAAGGTGCGGGTCCTATCACAAATCACAAATCGCAAATCACCAATGGTTTGAGGTACCTGATGCCACAAATTAAAGCCGACGAAATCACTAAGATCATTCGGGAGCAGATCGAGAACTTCGACCGCAGCGTGACGGTGGCGGAGGTGGGCTCGGTTATATCCGTGGGGGACGGCGTCGCTCGCATTCACGGCCTGGACCGCGTCATGGCCGGCGAACTGCTCTCGTTGCCTCACGAGGTGGCGGGGTTGGCGTTGAACCTGGAAGAAGACCAGGTGAGCGCGGTGCTGCTCGGGGATTACACCACGATCCAGGAAGGCGACATCGTCAAGCGTACCAATCGCATTATGTCCGTGCCGGTGGGCCAAGCCTTGGTGGGGCGCGTGGTGAATGCGCTCGGCCGCCCTACGGACGGCAAGGGACCGGTCATCAGCGATGAATACAGCCCCATCGAACGCATTGCCCCGGGCGTGGTGGATCGCCAACCCGTGCGCGAACCGTTGCAGACGGGCCTGAAGGCGATCGACTCGATGATCCCCATCGGGCGCGGTCAGCGTGAGCTGATTATCGGCGACCGCCAGACGGGGAAAACCGCCGTGGCGGTGGACACCATCCTGAACCAGCGTGGCGGCGACGTGATTTGCATTTACGTGGCCATCGGGCAGAAGCGTTCCACCATCGCCCAGGTGATCAAGACGCTGGAAGAGTTCGATGCCATGAAGTACAGCATTGTGGTGGAGGCGGGTTCTTCCGACCCGGCGCCCATGCAGTACATCGCGCCTTACGCCGGATGCTCGATGGGCGAGTACTTCCGCGACCACGGCCGCCACGCCTTGTGCATCTACGACGATCTTTCCAAGCACGCCGTGGCCTATCGCGAAATTTCGCTGCTGCTGCGCCGTCCGCCCGGGCGCGAAGCTTATCCCGGGGACGTCTTCTATCTCCACTCGCGACTGTTGGAGCGCGCCGCCAAACTCAACAAAGAGGGTGGAGGAGGATCGCTGACGGCCTTGCCCATTATCGAGACGCAGGCCAGTGATGTGTCGGCTTACATTCCCACGAACGTCATCTCCATCACCGACGGCCAGATCTATTTGGAGACCGACCTGTTCAACAGCGGCGTCCGGCCGGCGGTGAATGCCGGCATCTCCGTGTCACGCGTGGGTGGCAACGCCCAAATCAAAGCCATGAAATCGATTGCCGGAATGCTGCGCCTGGAAATGGCCCAGTTCCGCGAGTTGGCGGCTTTCGCCCAGTTCGGCAGCGACCTGGACAAAGCCACCCTGGCGCAATTGAACCGCGGGCGGCGGCTGGGGGAAATCCTGAAGCAGGATCAGTACAAACCTTTGCCGGTGGAAAAGCAAATCGCCATCATCTTTGCCGGCACGGGCGGCTACCTGGATGACTTGCCGATCGAACAATGCCTGCCCTTCGAACAGGGGCTTTACGATTTCATGGATACGGCGTACCCGGCGGTGGGAAAGCAGATCGCCGAGCAGAAAGAAATCACTGAGCCCCTGCGCGCGGAAATGCGCAAAATGCTCGACGAATTCAAAGTGAAGTTCGTGGCGGAAAATAAGGCCAAGGCGGATGACAAGGCCAAGGCGGATGACAAGGCCAAGGCGGATGACAAGGCCAAGGCGGATGACAAGGCCAAGGCGGATGACAAGGTGAAAGCCTAAGAACAGGTGTCAGGTGCCAGGAGTCAGGTGCCTGGGAGAGACCAACATCTGGCAACCGGTCCCTGACACCTGATACCTAATACCTGACACCTTCATATGGCAGCCCTTCTCGACATTCGACGCCGCATTCGCTCGGTAAAGAGCACGCAGCAAATTACCCGAGCGATGAAAATGGTGGCGGCCGCGCGTCTGCGGCGCGCCCAGGACCGCATCTTCAACGCGCGGCCTTACGCAAACCAGATGATGACGCTGCTTTCGAGCGTCGTGGCACGCATCACCGACCGCTCGCATCCGTTGCTTGTGGAGCGGCCCATCCAACGCCAACTTCTGGTGCTGGTTACCGCTGACCGCGGTTTGTGCGGGGGTTTCAACACCAACCTGATTCGCGCTGCGCAGAGTTATGTGGATGAACACCGCGACCGCGACGTTTCCATCGTCGTCGTGGGCCGCAAAGGCCGGGATTACTTCGTCCGGCGGCCGGTCAAGATAATTGACGAGCACATCAACATCTTTGGCCGCCTGGACTTCAGCGAGGCACAGCCGATTGCCAAGCGGATCATCGAGCTTTACACGCAAGAGAAAGTGGACGCAGTGGATTTCATCTACAACGAGTTCAAGTCCATCATGACCCAGCGCGTGATGGTGGAGCGCTATCTCCCCATCCAGCCCATTGTGCCGTCCCAGGGCGAGGCGCTGATCGATTACATTTACGAGCAGCCGGCGCAGGAAATCTACAACGTCCTGCTGCCACGCTACGTGGAGATTGAAGTTTACCGGGCGCTGCTGGAATCGCAGGCGGCGGAACTGGCGGCGCGCATGACCGCCATGGACGCGGCCACTAACAATGCCTCGGACATGATCGATTCCCTGACGCTGTACATGAACCGTGTCCGCCAGGCGGCCATCACCCGCGAGATCATCGAAGTGGTGAGCGGCGCGGCGGCGACGTAGAGAAGCAGGAGTCAGGAGACAGGAGTCAGGAGACAGGAGTCAGGAGTCAGAATGAAGTACACAACCTTCTGACTACTTTGCGACTTGAGCAGGGGATGGAAGCCAGGAATCAGGGATCAGACCGAAGTATTCAAGCTCCTGACTCCTGGCTCCTGACTCCTTCTTACCAGAAAGGACTCGTGATGTCACAACAGCAGCACGTCGGCAAAGTGGTGGAAGTCATCGGACCGGTGGTGGTGGCGGCGTTTGAAGGCCGTCTGCCCCCCATTTACAACGCCGTGCGGATCACTTCCCAAGGTTTCGAGGCGCCGACTCCTATCGACGTCATCGCCGAGGTTGAGCAACACCTGGGCGAAGGCCGGGTCAAGTGCGTGTCGATGCAGCCCACGGATGGGATGGTGCGCGGTATGAGCGTGGAGGACCAGGGCGGGCCGATCACCGTGCCGGTGGGCAAGGGCACGCTGGGACGGGTGATGAACGTCATCGGCCAGCCCGTGGATAAACTGGGTCCCGTAGCTTGCCAGGACCGCTGGCCCATTCATCGGCACCCGCCTTCTCTGGAAGATCAGAACACCAACCTGGAGGCTTTTGAGACCGGGGTCAAGGTGATCGACCTGCTCGAACCTTACTTGAAGGGCGGCAAGACCGGCCTGTTTGGCGGGGCGGGCGTGGGCAAGACGGTCATTGTCATGGAACTGATCCACAATGTGGCCCTGAAGCACGGCGGCGTTTCGGTATTCTCCGGCGTGGGTGAGCGCACCCGGGAAGGCAACGACCTGTGGCTGGAAATGCAGGAAAGCGGCGTGATGGTGGCGGGCGACCCCGACAAATCCAAAGTCGCCTTGATTTATGGCCAGATGACCGAACCCCCCGGCGCGCGCCTGCGCGTGGGCCTGACCGGCCTCACCGTGGCCGAATATTTTCGTGACGTGGGTGGCCAGGACGTGCTGCTGTTCATCGACAACATTTTCCGCTTTACCCAGGCAGGTGCGGAGGTTTCGGCGCTGCTCGGCCGCATGCCCTCCGCCGTCGGCTATCAGCCCAACCTCTCGACGGAAATGGGCGAACTCGAAGAACGCATTACGTCCACCAAGACCGGTTCGATCACCTCCGTGCAGGCGATTTACGTGCCTGCCGATGACCTGACGGATCCGGCGCCCGCCACGGCCTTCTCGCACCTGGACGCCACCACCGTGCTCACCCGCGCGCTCGTCGAAATCGGCATCTACCCCGCCGTCGATCCCCTGGCCTCTTCGTCGCGGATTCTCGATCCACGCTTGGTGGGACATGAGCATTATGATGTCGCACGCAGGGTGAAGGCCATTTTGCAAAAGTACAAGGACCTTCAGGACATCATCGCCATCCTGGGGATGGACGAGCTTTCGGAAGAAGATAAGGTCACGGTGGCGCGAGCCCGCAAGATCCAGCGCTTCCTTTCGCAACCCTTCTTTGTGACCAAGCAGTTCACGGGCATGGAAGGCCGCTATGTGAAGCTGGAAGACACGATCAAGGGCTTCAAGGAACTCGTGGATGGCAAGCACGACGGCATGACCGAGCAGGCGTTCTACATGGTGGGCACCATCGAGGAAGCCATGGAGAAAGCCGAGAAGCTGAAGGCGGCAGCCTAAGGGAATCGGGCCATTGAAAGGCTGTCCGTGGTCCGTGGTCCGTTGCAAGCGATATACGGAAATCGAAAGTTTGAGGCCACTGACAACGGACCACGGACAACGGACAGCCTTTAGAAGAACCGATCAAACAAAGCTATGGCAGAAATAACCTTACCCACGGAAATTCGCCTGGACATCGTGACTCCGGACCGCTTGGTGGCGCATGATGCGGTGACCGCCGTGACGATTCCCGGGAAGAACGGCTATTTGGGAATCCTTCCCGGACACGCCCCCCTGCTGACGGAACTTGCCCCCGGCGAACTGGAATACACGTCCAGTGGCGTCCAACACGCCTTGGCGGTGAACTGGGGATTCGCTGAAGTCCTGGGTGATCGGGTTATCGTGCTGGCGCAATCGGCGGAACGTGCTGAGGAGATCGATGTGGAACGCGCGGAGAAAGCCAAAGGCCGTGCGGAGGAAAGATTAAAGCGGTTCGATGATCCGCAATTGGACATGGAGCGCGCCCGTAAAGCCCTTACCCGCGCCATGGTTCGGTTGGAGACCGCACATAAGCTCCGAGGGTAATCATACCTGCCTGCCTGGAAGGCGCTATTCATCCCGGCGCCAGGTTTATTGTAAAATCACTTTGAAATCCCCCGCCGGCGCGTGGTCATACGTGCCGGGTTGGAGCGCTTGATATGAATGTCCCCATCCGCGTGTATACCACATCGTGGTGCCCCGATTCCCGTCGCGCCAAGCAATTCCTGCGTGAACACCAGTTGCCTTTCGAGGAGATCGACATCGAAGCGCATCCCGAGGCGGCGGAGTTTGTCCGGCGCGTGAATAATGGCAAGCGCATCGTTCCCACCTTCGACGTCGGCGGGCGCGCCTTTAACTGCTCGCCTTTTGATGCCCGTAAGCTGGCCCGCGAATTGGAGGTTTAGAAGCAGGGGCGAGATGCAAGCCGACACTATCGTAGTTATCGAGGGTGACATCACGGAGCAGGACGCAGACGCCATTGTGAACGCGGCAAATACCTCGCTGCTGGGTGGCGGGGGCGTGGATGGCGCGATTCATCGAGCGGCGGGGCCGGAACTCCTGGCGGAATGCCGCACCTTGCGCGGGTGCCCTACCGGCGAGGCCAAGTTGACCCGCGGTTATCGCCTTAAGGCGCATTGGGTGATCCACACGGTGGGGCCGGTGTGGCGCGGCGGCCATGATTTCGAGGATGATTTGCTGGCCAACTGCTATCGTCGATCGCTGGAGGTCGCCGTCCGCAACGGTGTGCGGAGCGTGGCCTTACCCGCCATCAGCACCGGCATCTATGGATTTCCCTTGGAGCGCGCCACGCGCATCGCGGTGCGGGAAGTGCGGGCTTTTCTGGAAAAGAACCCTGGCCTCGAAAGGGTTCTCTTCGTTTGCTTTGACCGCCGCACGCACGACTGCTATCAAATGGCATTAAGTGAAAGCGAGTAGCGCGGACCCCCGTTTTTGGGGTCCGCGGTTCTTCATTCGGAAGACCACAAACTCAAAGACGGAGCGTAACCCCGGAATTGGCAGCGCGAGTCGAGGGAAGAACCGCAGACCTCAAAGGCGGAGGTCTGCGCTACCATCGCTCCTCGCCACGGCACATTCGCTCAAATGGTCTCGGAAAACCGCCCCGATGCATCGGAGTGCTACGCTTGCTTTGCTTGACTTCCTGATACCCTTCGGATAGTTTTGCTCGGTAGAGCCTCGGCGGGTCCATTCTATGAAAAAAGCATGGGGGCGATGGGTGTGGCTGGCCGCAGGGGCCGTAGTCATCGCCCTGATCTTTTACAACCTGAGCCGGAGTCCCGAGTGGAGCAATTTCCGCTGGGACCGCCTTTGGGGTTCGATTGTAGGGGCGAGCCCCGGCTACCTGCTGCTGGCGACCCTCGGCGTTTACCTCTCCTTTTTCGTGCGGGCGGTTCGCTGGGAGTTCTTCATGCGACCCATCAAAGCTGCATCCTTATGGGTTTTATTTGTCGGGCAGATCCTGGGATTCAGCTCCATTTTCCTGGTAGGCCGTCCCGGCGAGCTCGTTCGCCCTGCTTACATCGCGAAAAAAGAAAACGTGCCCATGAGCAGCATGATTGCGGTCTGGTTGCTCGAGCGCGTGCTCGACACCATCGCCATGGTGCTGCTCTTCGCTGCCGCCATTTACTTTGAACCGGTGAATCCGGACACACCCCGAGGAGTTTCGGTGCTGCACGAGATGCATGCGTGGGGGCACGTGCTCTTTGGATTTACCGGCCTCCTGATTCTGGGGTTGGTGCTTTTCCGCCTGAATGCGGCGGGCATGACGGCCGCAGCGCTGAAGCTTTTTCGCTTTCTCCCCGAACGCGCCCTGCACACTTTCGCCCACTTCCTGCGAGCCTTCGGAGACGGCTTGAGCGTGATTCGCGACTGGAAAGGGTTGGCGGGTAGCGTGGTGACCACCGCCGTCCTCTGGGCGATCAATACCACCATCTTCTGGCTGGTCTTCAAGAGTGTCCGGCACCGGATGGGCCACTTGCCCTGGTTGGCCGCCGCCTTGACGCTTTTCTGCGCGGCTTTGGGCTTACTGGTGCAGCTCCCGGGAGTCGGCGGGGGCTATCAGGTCGGCATCATTTTGTCCTTGACCGAGATCTTTAACGTCAAGGTGGAGCCCGCCACAGGAGCCAGCATCCTGGTGTGGATCGTCCAATTGGTCCCCACCCTGGCCCTGGGGCTGGTCCTGCTGATTCATGAAGGGTTGTCGGTCCGCACGCTGGAAGCTATTGCCAAAGAGGAAAAGCAGGAAGCGAATTTGGAAGATACTTGAGGTGAACCACCAACGTGAAATGTCCATTCTGCGGGCACGTCGAAGACAAGGTTGTGGATTCGCGCGAGGCGAAGATCGGTGACACTATCCGCCGGCGCCGCCAATGCGAGAAATGCCGCCGGCGCTTCACCACCTACGAACGCATCGACGAAATCCCCTACATGGTCATCAAGAGAGATGGCCGGCGCGAGAAGTTCGACCGGCAAAAAGTGCTGGCGGGCTTGCTGAAGGCTTGCGAGAAGCGCCCCATTCCCATGGGCAAACTTGAGGCGCTGGTGAACGAGATTGAAGCGCACGTGGCGGAATCACCCGACCGCGAACGCTCGGCGACGGAACTCGGCGAGTTGGTGATGAACCGCCTCCGGAAGCTCGATAAAGTTGCCTATGTGCGTTTTGCCTCGGTCTATTTAGATTTCAAGGACGTCCGCGAATTCATGGACGAGCTGAAGGATTTGCTCAAAGCCAAGGGGAAGTGAGCTGGGAACCGGGTTCTGGGGAAGTTTAAAGTGTAAAGGTTAAAGGATAAAACACGCGAGACCTCCCGGTTTACCCTTTACCCTTTAAACTTTACCCTTCAAAGCTTCTCCAGTACCGAGCCAGCCCCTAGCTCCTATCCCCTAATCCCTGCTGTAAATGAAGGCGCCGAAGGTTTTGAAGGTTTCAAATCCCAACCGCTGGTAAAGCCGCACGGCGCCGGCATTAGCGTCCGTTACGGTCAGGGTGACCTGCTCGTAGCCTTCCTCCGCGAGGTCCTTAAACGCCGCCTCCATCAGTGCGGTGCCCACGCCCAACCCCTGAAATGACGGACCAACCCCCACCTGCGGAATATGCGCGGTGCGAGCGCGCACCTCGGTCACCGTGATGATACCCGCTAACTGCTGGGTGGGCCGATGCACCGCTATGCGCGACACCCGGGACAGGAAATCGCCGCAGCCCTGATTGTGGAAGATGTTTTCAACCAGCCGCGTTGCTCCGATGATCGAAGCGTATTGATCGTTGATAAGCGCGTCCACGTGCCGGCGATAGGCTTGATAAAGCATCTCCGCCGCGTCGTCATTGAAGCGCTTATCCCAGGATATCAGTTCGATATCTTCCCGTACCCAGGGTTTCTCCGCCGTGGACTCAGAACGGAACTCCGCTCCTGTCGCCGTCCCGTGGTTTGCCAGGGAGAGGCTCATGAAGCGGCGCAGAAAGCTCTGGAACCGGCGGGGCAGGAAGTAGGGCTCCAGTTCCTCTCGCTCGTAGTGCGGAAGCTGGGCTTCAATGCGCTGCAAGCCAGGCGTCCCCAGCAGGGTCTCCAGGGCGTGTTCCAACAGCTCACGCTCGTGGTTCCCGCCCGCCAGTTCGGGGTGCACAAAGAGGTCGCCGATAATCCCTTTCTCCCCATCGTAGAAGAAGAAACAGTAGCCGCGAATCCTTCCTTCGCCTGCCAGGGCGTAACCGGAAAGGCGCTGCTCGCGCAGGCAGGCGTTGATGATGCGGGTCGAGGCGGCAAAGTCCCACCGCAGCCTGTCATTCCAGGCACGTGATTCAGCTTCCAGAAGGTATGAGAATTCCTTGGTTTCAAACCGGCGAATGTCGATGATTTCGAATCCCAAGCGGGGGTCCTCTCCTGCACAGCGCTATTGGGTAGTGGCTCATTTTGAAGCGGCAGGGCCAGCTAGGCCGTGACTGCTCACCGGGGGAACGCCCTTGCCACTTCAGAATGAGTCGCTACCTGACTCGGGGGGCGCATTGAAACCCGCCTTCGGAACATGCCGGAAAGCGAGCCGCCCAATTCTGCCAAGCAACTCCAGCGCCAGTATAACTCAAATTCGCCACGGCCACTTTGCCCAGATTTATACCAACAGGGCTCCGTCAGAGTCTCGAGTGCCGCACACTGCCGAAGCTGCGAATCTATCATGGACGAAACACGCCCCCACCCCCACGACTTGCAAAACGTGGGGGTGAGGGTTGTTTCTCCACCCCATTGGACTTTGACGGAACCCTGCCGGCGCTCGCCTCAGATTTTCCTTGACCACTCATCAATAATAGGCTATAATTAGAGGATGATTTTTGTAGGCACATGCGAGTCGCGGAACCCCGGCCGAGGGGCCAGGCCACGCCCGGAGAGATTCTTGAAACGCTTGGGACAAAAAGGCGCAAGGGACGAGACGCGAAGATGAAAAATGAAGCAACCTCATCAGATGTTATTGAAAACACAGTACCGCCATGCGACAAAATGTCACCCACCCTCAGAAGTTGTTGAAAACTGGCCAGTTCGACAAAACGCTGAGATGTTATTGATTCTAGGTCGGATAAGGCATGAAGTCACATTTCACGCTGGTCGAAACTTTTTTGTTACTTCGCCCCGCAAATTGCATTCTATTAGGTGAGGTGAGGGAAATACTCCAGGGTGGGATCGGCCCAACCTTGGTTTCTGCGACCCCGCCGCCGAAGGAGAATGAGGTGATTCATGATTGAAGGTAAATTGCGTTTGACCACCGTGCAGGGCACGGGCCGGCAATTCGTCGCCCAGTCGGGTACGGGCCATGCACTGGTGATGGATGACGCGGAGGGCCACACCGGACCCAAGCCCATCGAGTTGGCGCTGCTGGCGCTGGGCGGCTGCACGGCTTTTGATGTCATTAATATCTTGCGCAAAAAGCGGCAACACGTCACCGGCTATGAAATCGAACTGCGCGCCGACCAGCATCCCGAGCCCCCCGCTCACTTCACGCGTGTGGAGATCAGACACCGGTTGCGTGGCAAAATCGACCCGGAGGCCGTGAGGGCTGCCATTCATCTCTCGGAAACCAAGTACTGCGCGGTGGGCGCCATGATCTCCAAAACCGCCAAGTTGGAGACCACGTTTGAAATCCTCCCGGAAGAAACTCCCGAGACGCTCCCCACAGCCGCCTGATGGCGCGAGCCGGGTAGCAGGCAGCACGGCGCGGGGGAGCCGCAAAGGAAATTCAAAAGGTAATAGACAAAGTGCCGGGGGCGGAGCTTAAAGCAAAGGAGCAACCCCCTAAGCTTGCTCAACGTGAGACTGTGAGTTCACGAATTTCAGAAGGGCTTGCCGGGCTTGCGGACTGATCGATGTGAACTCCACCCCGACGCCTTTTCCATCCTCAGACCACCTCACGATTCCTTCCGTACTTAATCGCGGCAACTCGGGCGGTTGACCAAAGACCATATGAAGTTGAGTCCCGACGGGGAACACTTCTTTCGGACGGAGGCAGAGCCCCGTGTCGCTCACGTTTTTGGTTTCCACGACGTAGTGAGCCCCGCCTTTCGACAGGACGACAGTCAAAGATATGGGGAACCGTGGGGCCGGCCTTTGGCGCCCTATCATTGTGGACATAGTCTCTGGGGGTCCTTCCTCAGTATAATTTCGTCTCAGCATAATAGGTTCTTTCGCAATCGTTCCGCCAAACTCAACCTTCAATTAAGCAGTGTGAATACAGTGGCTTAGATGTTTTTCGCGGCTTGAGATGGACTCTGTGGCGTGTAGAAATTGACCACCCCCGGTACTTTTGGGTCAGCGCGAGCCGCAGTCAGTGAAGTCCTGACCCTGGGATTTTCTCATGCCTGCTAGCGTTATGGCAACCGCCCGGCGTCAACCCGTGGGCTCTGTCAAAGTCCCGCGTGTAGCATATCTCCAGAGCTATGGACAGCCCGAAGGCATTCGACGCGGGATGGCAGACCCGATTATTCCGGGATACGGTGACCCTCAGGCAATTCGTTTGCCGGCGTCAGGTCCTACGGACTGATCGTAAACAGAATCCACCGCGATATTAACCACGTACTTCGGCGCGGGCAGCGATGGCGAGGCTTGCTTTAGTTGCTGCGCCATCTGGTCATAAAGTGGACCCGACGAAACCAGTTCTGCCGTCCCCTTGATCTGGAAACCCTTGGCAGCCGTCGCATCGATTACGGTTACAGCCACACGCGGATTCTGCTCCAGGTTCTGCCGGGTCTTCAGCGAAAAAAGATCGGCGAAGATAACGTGCTGATCGTCCATGACGCGGACTGTTCCCTTGGGAGTGACGTTAGGCTCTCCCTGGCTTGTAGCCGTGGCTACCCAAGCCATTTTGCCTGGAAAAAACTCCTGCACATGCTTAGGAATGCTTACCATTCGCGACCTCCTATGAGTTCGATTATTGACCTCCGGCCTGACCGCCGCCCGGCGCAGAGCGTAGCTCGGCGCTTCGACGTATTATCTTAGCGCTGGTCTTATCCACCCGCAAAGGCCATTTTGCGCCGGGACGGGCCCCAACGAAACGTTGTATATTGGGATTTCGACTCCCTATGAGTTCCTCATCCGCTGCTGCGCCCGGCCAAGCTCTCCAAAAGCGATTCGCATTCACTGCCACGGCGCTGGTGCTCTGCGACTCCGCCGGCAAGCTCCTGGTGCATTGGTATGCCGGCCGTCATTACGGTTATTTCGTTGACGAGCTGTATTACCTTGCTTGCAGTCGGCACCTGGATTGGGGTTGCGTCGACCAACCTCCGCTGATTGCGGTGATCGTCGGTCTCTTGCGGAGTGGCATGCGGAACCTCCATGCCTGCGGGGATGGGGCGCCGGCCGTGATGAGGCATAGGCTCGCGCTGCGCCAACATGGTCAAGGACAATAGCCTCCAGTATAAAACAGGCGAGACGAGCGAGGGCTGTCAAGAAATGGATTGACTTAAAGGGTACTGTCGTCCCATAAAAATAACGGACAGCTTGTCCGAAAACAAGTGCGGCGCCACCCTGAGTATAAATGTGCCGAAGGCACTTTGGAGTGCGGCCGCGAAGCTGCCGCTTTTGCCCCTTGCCCACGGACCGCATGAATCAAGGGCGGAAAGCGGCAGCTTCGCGGCCGCACTCCAAAGTGCTTCGCACATTTTAATGGACAGGGCGTAGCGCGGACCTGCTTTGTAGGTCCGCGGCAACTCGACCCCGTAACTATACGCACCAACGGTTGACTTTTTCCAATTTTGCGCTGCCCCGCCAGGGGCTAAAGATATCACTCAGGAAACCGTGGGATTCATGACGGCGCCGAGAAAAAGCAGCGCGTGGGTTGCGTTATCGCGGATGGGTGAGGGCAGTTCGCGAACCGCCCCTACGCCAAGTTGTGATCTGTCGTCAGTCAACAAGGAAGTATCGCCGTGATTGAGACTGCGCTATCCTACGGGCCTCGAAACTCGATCTCGCAGGGGTGCGTATGGAATGTTTCCGATTTACAAAGATCATAAGTAATAGAATATGTCTTAGTCTGGCATTGCTTGTTCTCCCCTTATGGACGTCCGGCTTATTTGCCCAAGAGCGCGGCACCGCGCCGGGCGCTCCGCGGTTTGATCGCGTGGTGATTGAGTCTCTCGACGGCGACGCCTGGAACGGCGTGGTGTTTATGGCCCAGGCGTATCAGCAGGAAATTTCCTTCGGTTTGCGGGTGGGCTCGCGCCGGGGCGATTTCCTGGACGGCGAGAAGATTTTTGGCGCGGTCAGCGAGGTGGGCCCGCATGCGCCGGACGCTTCTTATTGCCGCGTGAGCTGGCAGCATCGGCCGCAGGAAGCTCCGGTGACCCTGGAATGGTCGCGCCTCGAGGCCACGACGGTGGTGGGCCGCCTCAACTCGCGGCAGGGCCTGCAACTGGTGCTCGAGACCTATTTCCCCAATTCCGCCGTAGGGACGTCGGGAACTTATGCGGTGGATGAAACACGGCGCGCGATTCTCGGAGAAAAATACTTCGACCACGTCTTCAACCACGCGGCCCGCCTGGTGGTGATGACGGACCAGCCCCTGACGGGCAGCGGGGCTTATCCCTCGCTGGCCGATTTGCGGGCGGTCATGAATGGCCCGGGAAGGCTCGCGCCCCCGCCGCCCAACGCGTCTCTCCAGGGTGCGGCCGGACTGGAGTTTGCCGATTCCACTCCCGCGCATTTTGTGGCGATTATCGGTTGGGAAAAGGAAGCATTGTTGAACCAGGCGAGCGCCTGGCTGGCGCCGGGAAAGATCGACAGCATTCTGAAAGAGAAAGCCGACGCTTACGCGGCGCGCCGCCCCACCGTGGGGGGATGGTTGGAAGGCGCCCCCGAGGCCATTGGTAATTCCATGTTCTGGAACACCCTCTACGCTCCCCAATACGATCTCATTTTTCCCAGCATCAGCCGCCAGTGGGCGCATGGCTGGGGGGGCTGGGCGGTGGGCGAGTGGGACTGCTTTTTCGGCGCGCTCCTGACCAGTCTGGAGGACCCGGGGCAAACCAGCGCGGGCATTCACGCCATCCTGTCGTCGCAGACGGATACCGGCGTAGTCCCCAATGTGGCGTCGCAGGAAGGAATCAGTCCCGACCGCTCGCAGCCGCCGGTGGGCGCGTACGTGGTTTGGAAGGTCTACCAACGGCGCGAGGACCGCGCTTTGCTGGAGTGGGCCTATCCGCGCCTGAAGAAGTGGCACGAGTGGTGGCTGGCCGATCGCGGCGACGGGCAACCCTGGCGCGATGGCAATCGTGACGGCCTGCTCGAATGGGGTAGCGACCGCGGTTCGACGGCCTCGGTCGGCGGAAGGGGGAAGCTGGAGGCCGCCAAATGGGAAAGCGGCATGGACGACAGCCCTATGTACGACGACGCGGCCTACGATCCGCATACCTACACGTTGAATCTTACGGACGTAGGCTTGAATTCACTCTACACGCTGGACGCGGAGTGCCTGGCGAAGATCGCTACGATCCTCGGCATGGATGAGGACAGCCGGAAATTCGCCGCCGAGTACGAGCATATGAAACAACTTGTGCGCGAAAAACTTTGGAACGATAAGGACGGAATCTACGAGAACCGCTTCTGGGACGGGCATTTTTCCAGCCGCCTCTCCCCCACGAATTTCTATCCCCTGTTCGCAGGCATTGCCACCCCCGAGCAGGCGCAGCGCATGATCAAGGAACACCTGCTCAATCCCCAGGAATTCTGGGGTAAATACGTGGCGCCCACGATCGCCCGCAACGATCCGGCCTTCCCCGACCAGAATTACTGGCGCGGAACCATCTGGGGGCCCACCAACTATATGCTCTACGAGGGCATCAACCGGTACCGTTTCGACCAGGTGGCGCTCGAATATGCGCAGAAGAGCTACGACCTGTTCATGGATGATTGGCGGACCAATCAGCACGATAACGAGCAGTACTACGCCTGGGGGGGCACGGGCGGCGGCGACCCGCACTACACCTGGGGAGCGTTGCTGTGCCTGGTCTCGCTCGAGCAGTACATCGACGTGAATCCCTGGGAAGGCTTGCGGTTCGGCGCGCTCGATCCGCCGGCGCCCGGGGATTTCCACGGCGCAGTTTGGGCCAATCACACTTACGACATCACTGTGGGACCCAGCAAAACCGCACTCGCTCGCGATGGGCAGGAACGCTTTGAGGCCAACGCCGGCGTGGTGGTGAGGAATTACCAGCCGTCGGCATCACAATTGACCTTCAGCTTGAAAGCCGAGCGCCCGGTCGCTGCCGTCACGTGGGAGTTCGATGATGGAGAATTGAATTTCAGGGTCGACGGGAAGCCCGCGGGGAAGGTGCGCGTGCAGCAAGGACGCGCGAGTTTTCAACTTCCCGCGGGTGAGCATAACGTCGAGCTGGCAAGGTGACCTTGCCTACAAGGAGGTGTAGCGCGGACCTGTTCTGTAGGTCCGCGGCTTTTCATTGCCCATAGGATACGAGCCGCGGACCTAAAGAGCAGGTCCGCGCTACTCTTCTTCGTGGTCACGCCAGGCTGCGGCCGTGGGTCTCAGGGAGGGCGAGGGCAAGTATTCCGGCCAAGAGGAACGCCAGGGCGCTGATCCCGAAGGCGGAGCCAAGACCGCCACGGGCGGCAATGACGCCGATTGCCCAGGGAGCGGCAGCGCTCAAGGCGCGTCCGAAATTGTAGGTCAGGCCCATGGCCGAGGCACGGAAGGAGGTGGGGAAAAGTTCCGCGGTAATGACTCCGAAGCCGGTAAAGTGACCGCTGCCGAAAAAGGCGAGCAGCGGGCCTACCACCAACAGGGCCAGGGATTGCGCCCGCGCATAAAGCGGCACCAGCAGCGCGGCGATGAAAAGGTAAGAGACGTAAGTGCGTTTGCGGCCTAAGGCGTCGCTCGCGAAACCGAACGTCACGTAGCCGAGCCACATGCCCGCCTGCATGGCGATGATCCAGGTGGAAGAAGCGGCGAGGGAAAGGCCTCGGCCACCACGCGCCACCGGTAACGCGAGGTAGGAGGGAATCCAGGTGAAGAGTCCCCACCAGCCAAACAGCGCGGCGCTATTCATCAGCAGGGTCAGCAGAATCACCTTCGTGTAGGAAGGGGACTTGGGGTTAGGGGTTAGGGATTGGGGATTAGGGCTTCGGGACTCCGACCCGGCATTCGGAATCCCGAGTTCAGTATCCTGAGTTCTCTGCGTTGATTTCTGAATTCCAGATTCCGAATCCCTAACCCCTAACCCCGAACCCCTAATCCCGCGCTGTGCCAGCCACAGCGGCGACTCCTCGACCCGGCGGCCAATCCAAAGCGTGACGAGCGCGGGGAGAATGCCCACGAAGAAAACGGGCCGCCATCCCCAGCGAGGCATGATGAGCGCAGCAATGAGCGCCGCCAGCGCGTAGCCAACGGCGAAGCCCGACTGCATAAGCCCCAGGGCTTTGCCGCGATGTTCATCGGGCCAGGTTTCAGACACCAGCGCCGCGCCCGTGCCCCATTCGCCGCCCATCCCCAAACCCACGCCCAGGCGCAGAGCGGCCAGTCCCCACAATCCATGGGAGAATCCGCAAGCGGCGGTAAATGTCGAGTAAATGATGATGCTTACGATCAGCGCGGCGCGGCGGCCAAAGCGGTCGGCAAATAGGCCGAACAGGATGCCGCCGGCGGCGGAGGCGATGAGCGTGACCGAGGCGAGCAGTCCCGCTTGCGCGGTGGTGAGTTGCAATTCACGCAGGAGCTCGCGGATGACCATGGCGTAGAGCGTGACGTCCATACCATCGAGCATCCAGCCCAAGGTGCTCGCCGCGAGCGCGCGGCGCTGACGTAGCGAACTCGAGGCGAGAAAGGCCAGAGGGTTAGCGATCATGGGGAACCGGCAGTATAGCCGAAGCGCGGGCGATTAGGGGAGAGGCGGGTGTGTGCGGGGCTGCAGGACAAATGGCCTGCCCTCGGCCCTTGCCGCCTTTCCCCACGGCCTGGATGCATTTCCCGCTTGTTTCAGTGCAAGCTTTATGGTACCAATAGCGAGCCTGTTGGCATCCAACAGCTCCCTTAAAGCAAGCGGAAAACCAGGGTTGGGAGTATGGACCAGATGAGTGGGTAGGTCACAACGCTACGACCCCATAATTTCCGCGAAAGGAGATAAGGGCATGGCATTCTGTACGAAGTGTGGTGCGCAAATGGCCGAGGGAACCACCTTTTGCGGTTCGTGCGGCGCGCCGGTGGGAAGTGCTTCCCCGGCTGAGGCGCCGTCAGCAGCGAGTACGGGATTAACCTCGAATGTGGCGGGGGCCTTGGCATATTTTACCTTCATCCCCGCGATTATCTTCCTGGTGGTGGACCCTTACAAGAATGACAAGTTCGTTCGGTTCCATTCCTTCCAGTCGATTTTCTTCGCCGTTGTGTGGGTGGCGTTCCACATCGTCTGGATGATCCTTACAGGAATTCTGACGATGCTGACGCTGGGGTTCCTGGGAGTGATCATGGGGTTGCTTAGTCTGGTGATCTTCCTGATCTTCTTTGCCTTTTGGATCTTCCTGATGTACAAGGCGTATCAGAACCAGTACTACAGAGCTCCGATCATCGGCGACTTGGCGGCCAAGCAAGTGGGCCTGTAAGCCTCGGCAAGGAAACATCATTTCTCCAAATCGAGGGGGGCGACGCGCAGGTGCCGCCCCTTGCCTTTGTAGGGGCGAGCGGTGCTCGCCCCCGGGCCGAGCGCCGTTCGGCCCTACAACATCTCCTGCGCGTTTGCTCTTGACAATTACACGCCGCGGGCGCATTTTAGGTGGTTTCGCTCGCGTTGGTGAGGCCGGGCGTCGGCAGAGAGATCGCCTCACCGTCGGGACCTATGACTGTTCTAGTTTGTTTTCACGATCGATGTTTCGACGGAGTCTGCTCAGCGGCCGTGTTCACGCGGTTCTACCGGCAATGTATCGACGCCAAGGCGGAGTTTCGCTATCGCGGCATGATGCACCGCGCGGGGCAGTTGTTCGAGGCTGGACTATTCAACGCGGACGAGAACGTAATCGTCGATTTCAAGTATTCCAGTTCCGACCGACTGACGTGGTGGTTTGATCATCACCAGAGCGCCTTTCTTACCGAAGCGGATGCCGAGCATTTCCGGCGCGACCACAGCGGCAAGAAATTCTATGGGCCGGACTTCCGTTCCTGCACCAAATTCATCGCCGACACCACTCGCGAGCATTTTGGCTTCCGCGCGCCCGACCTGGATGATTTGGTCCACTGGGCCGATTTGATTGACGGGGCCCAGTATCCGGACATCCGCACGGCGGTGGAAATGCGCGAGCCCGCCACCCAGTTGACCTTGGTCATCGAAGGGACGAGCGAACCGGACTTCTGCGTGCGCTTGATTCCGGAGCTTCTCACCCGGCCGCTGAGGGAGATCGTCGCCCTGCCGGAGATCCACAAGTCCTTTGAAGAACTTTACGCCCGGCACTTGAAATCCATCGAACTGATCCGGGAGCGCGCCGAATTGCGGGATGGCGTGGTTTTCTTTGACGTGGTGGACCAGCACTTGGAGGGCTTCAATAAATTCATTCCCTATTATCTCTTTCCCACCGCAGTCTACTGCGTTGGACTGAGCTCGTCGAAAGAGCGAATCAAGATCGCCGTGGGCAGCAATCCGTGGAACAGCATTCCGAATGCTGCCAACCTGGCGAGCATCTGCGAGCGCTATGGGGGCGGGGGTCATCCGAAAGTGGCGGCGATCTCCCTGCCGCCGCTGGATCTGGAGCGCGCGCATCATGTGGCTGCGCAAATCGTCCAGGAACTTCGCACGGGCGGTTCGGGACACGGGACACGGGACACGGGATAAGGGGATTGGCAACCAGAATACGAAGTTCGGGACCTGCGGTACGGGATTGGGAGCACGGGATTCGGATGAGGGGAACTTTCTTCCCGTGTCCCGAATCCCGTGTTCCTGATCGTGTGGCTTGATACCAAGCTGCGTCTGTGGTAAGAAGGAACAGTCACTTCTTTCCACCAGACTGAGCCTCTCGGCGAAATAGGTTGTTCGTGGCTGTCTAAATGCAGGGAAGGTAGCGGGGCGAAGCGGAAGTCTTATTGGGGTCGAGTTCGGACTTATCCTTAAAGATGTATGCACACCAACCAAGAGCGGTTTCACTGAGGTTACGGTAGAGCGTGACTGCAACCGGGGGAAGGTGGGGGCCGTGGCCGAGACAACGGGTAATGATGCGAAGGCCATTCATGTGACCTTGTACGGGATGTCCGACGTGGGTCGCGTCCGCAAGAACAACGAAGATAACTTCGTGGTCTGCAATCTTACGACGGGGGAAGTTGGCTTATCACCCTCGCTCCGCGAGCATGATGCAGGTCCCCGCGGCTGCTTGTTCATGGTGGCGGACGGGATGGGCGGCGAAGCCAGCGGCGAGGTGGCTAGCCAACTCGCCGCCGTCACAATTCCCAAGCGCTTGTATGACAACCTGAAGTCGCTGGGGGTGGTCAGCGAGGCCAATTTTGTGATCCTCCTGCGCGAGGCCATCGAGTACGCCAACCAGATTATTTATCAGAAGGCTTTGGCCAATCCTGTTTACCGCGGTATGGGAACCACGACGACGGCGGCAGCGCTTTTCGGCCCGCATCTCTTTGTTGGCCAGGTGGGGGATTCGCGGTGCTACTTAATCCGTAATAAACAGATCAGCCAGTTGACCCGCGACCAGACGTTCCTGAACTACCTGAAGGAGATTGGCGCCGAGGTGCCCGCCGACCCGGAAAAGGACAGCCGCAAAAGCATTCTGACTCAAGCGGTCGGAAGCAGTGAGACGCTGGACGTGAAGGTTACCTACATCCGGGTGAGTCAGGGAGACCGCATCCTGGTGTGTAGTGACGGCTTGTATAACATGGTGCCCGAGGCAGATCTGTTGGAGCACGCCAGCCGGGGGGATGGGCTCTCCGACATCTGTAAAGCCCTCATCGAGAAGGCCAACGCCAACGGGGGAACCGATAACATCACCGTGGTCCTCGCGGAGTTCTCGGGGCAAGGACTTCCTCCCATGGACGCCGGGGCCGTCGAGTGCAAAGAATTCAACGAAGAAGATTTTAAACCGCAAACCTAGGAAGTCGTCAGTAGTCAGTAGTCAGTTGTCAGTTGGCCTTGCTGACTTGCCGGTCAGGAGGCGGGGCAAAAACTGAGAACTCCGAACTGAGGACTGTACCATGAAATGCCCAATATGCGGCGAAGTCAATGAGGCTGGTTATCGATTTTGCAGGGTGTGCGGCCATCCTCTGAGTGTGGAGCAAGCTGCGGAGGCCACAGTGGCCATGCCCACTGGTCCGAGCAGTGGCGACCAAACCGTTGCCGCAGTCGCGGTTCCCAGTCCTCCCTCCGCTCCCCCCGCTTTTCGGTTAGTGGCAACTTCGGGGCTTCTTTCCGGCCGCACCTTTAGTATCACCTCCAAAGGTCTTCTCGTCGGCCGGGATCAGACCAAATGCCAAATCGTCCTCCCGGATGACCAGATTTCCCGCCAGCACGCCTGGGTGGGCTTGAACGATGCCGGTCAGGTTGTGCTTCGCGATCGCGATTCCGCCAACGGATCGTATGTTAACCAGGTGCGGGTTCAGGAAGCGGTTCTAAAGCCCAGCGATGAGGTTTCCTTCGGAGCGGGCGGCAAGCATCTGTTTCGCTTGGAGTCGTTCGTTCAAGCGCCTGCCCCAGTGCCGGTGCGAAAGACGGACACGGATTTGGGGGATGGACAGATCCACACCTCCGTGGTCAGCCAGGCAGATATTGCCGCCGCCCAGCAGGCGGATCGAGCCGCGGGCGGCACGGTAGCCATCAAGCTCACGGATATCATGGCCCGCCCCCACCTCGAGTTGATTGTTGACAAGTACGCGGTAAAGAGCGAAGACATACCGGACGAGGGTCTGGTGATCGGCCGCGATCCGGCGCGTTGCAAGATGGTGCTGGAACATGCCTCCGTGTCCGCAGTGCACGCGCAGTTTTCGATCAAAGAGGGCGGCGTCGAGCTGACCGACCAATCCGCCAATGGTACCTTCGTCAATGGAATCCGCGTCAAATCCGCCGAACTGCACGACGGTGACTACATCACCTTCGGGCGCTATAGCGGCAAATCTCTGATCTTTCGCTCCGGACTGGAGCCGCAGCTTAAGATGGAGAACATTGACCTGGCCCGGGACCACCTGGTCATCGGGCGTGACCCGAGCTGCGATGTGGTGATCGCCCATCCCGTCGTCTCGAAAAAACATGCCGAGATCATCAAGCAAAATGGCAAGAGTTTGATTGTCGATCTGGGTTCGGTGAACGGAACCTTTGTGAACGGCATTCGGGTGAAGCGCCACGAACTTCAGGAACTTGACCGCGTGGTGATTGGTCCCTCGGAGCTCCATTTTCATGGCGGTACCTTGACCCATGTCCCCGACCGCCGGGAGGTGCGGCTGGATTCCGTACACTTGAATTTCCAGGTGACGGATCGCAATACCGGCCAGCCCAAACTGCTGCTGGATGATCTCTCGCTGGTGGTCAAGCCCAAGGAACTGATCGGCCTGTTGGGACCGAGCGGGGCGGGGAAAACCACCCTGATGAACGCCCTGAACGGGTTTGTCAAACCCACCTCCGGGAAGGTGCTTTACAACGGCGTGGATTTATACCAGAACCTGGACGCGATGAAATCCACCATCGGATTTGTCCCCCAGGAAGACATCATGCACCGGCAATTGTCGGTGCGCCGCTGCCTCTACTACGCGGCGAAACTGCGCTTGTCCGATGACATTTCCGAGGACGAAATCAACCACCGCGTGGAAGAAATGCTGGAAAGCTTGAAACTCGACCAGCAGCGCTGGGACAACCCGGTCGCCACCCTGAGCGGCGGCCAGCGCAAGCGCGTGAGTTTGGGAATCGAGCTTCTCCCTAAACCCGGCGTGCTTTTTCTGGATGAGCCCACGGCAGGTTTGGACCCCCGGACGGAAACCCTGATGATGATGCTCTTCCGGCAGCTCGCCAACCAGGGTTCGACGATCATTATCACCACCCACTTGCTCGGGTCGTTCGGCGTGCTCGATAAGGTCGTCGTCCTGGTGCAGGGGCGGCTGGCCTACTACGGTCCGGGAACAAAATTCCTCGAGTATTTCAAGGCGGAAACGCCTCCCGACGTTTATGACGACTTGACGGACAACAACACCATCCCTTATGCGCTGGAGTTGAAAAAGAGATTTCAGAGCGCACCTTTGTACCAAAACCTGGTGGTGGAGCCGCAGCGAGACATTCCGGAGGAACAGACAACGGCGAGCACCGCGCAGGGCGAGGCGAAGGCTAAGGAAAAGGGTTTCAGCCTGCGCCAGTTCACCACCCTGCTGCAACGCACTTGGGAGTTAAAATTCAGCGATCGGGCTCAAACCCTTCTGCTTTTCGGGCAGGCTCCTTTGGTGGCTTTGCTCGTGGCCTTGATGGCGAGCGGGCCCAACCAGGTGCAGACCATCTTTATGGCGATGTTCTCGTCGCTCTGGTTCGGCTGTTCGAATGCCGTTCGGGAAATTGTGGATGAACAGACCATTTACAGGCGGGAACGGCAGACCGGGCTGAAGATCCCGTCGTACATCCTGTCGAAACTCGCCATCTTGTCTTTCGTCGCATTCGTGCAGTGTTTCTCGGTCGTGATCATCTGTCTGCTCGTCAATCATGCGTTCTCTTTGAGCTTGCCGGAAGCCGGGGCGGCCATCCTGATCATGTTCCTGGTGGCGGTGAACGGCTCGCTGATCGGGTTGCTGATTTCCAGCTTGGTTTCGACGCCGGAAAAGGCCCTGACGCTGTTTCCCCTGGTCCTGATTCCGGAGCTTCTGCTTTGCGGCTTGTTCCTGCCGGTGCGCCCCATTCAGACGGTAATTCCCGTGACGGTGGAACAGCTCATGGAGGGGAAGATGTTTGCCCAGCCCGATGCGAAGGCCCAGCTGGAGAAGATCCTGCAGCCTTGCAAAGGCGTACCCTATCCGGTCTACGCTGCGGGCAGCACACCCGCTGCGGGGGCGAATTCCGCGCCGCTCGACCAGACCGCGGCCGCGGAAGCCGAACAGGGCCGCTTCTCGCATCAAGTGGCGGGCGCCATCACGCCATCCCCGGAAATCGCCAACTGTTTCCACCGGTTCACGCCCGCTCCCGATGCCGGCATGGGAACGCCCATCCGCTGGGTTTCAACCTTGGCGATTTCGCGCTGGGGTTTGGAAAGCCTCAGCGACCTGTGCGTGCACGGTGCGCATTCGACGCAGGACTACGCGTATAAAATCCTGAACACCATCACCGTTTCTCTGCATCCGAACGATGTCGCCGGGCTCGAAGCGGGTTTGGAGGCGCCGGCAGAGGCTTTCGCGGCGAGTGGGGCGTTTCCGCTTCCCTCCCATTTCTGGCGGGACAAGGGACCTTACCTGGCCATCATGACCGGGTACGGCCTCCTGATGATTGTGCTCATCCTGGTTATAATGAAACGCAAAGACGTGAAATGACAGTGAAGAGTGACGAGTGATGGGTGACGAGTGATGAGTGATGAGTGACCATCAAGAAGCAGCAAAAGAGGGTACTGGGAAGGCAAGGAGTTTTAAGGATCTCTTGGTAACTCATCACTCATCACTCTTCACTCTTCACTGCCCTTAAAAGGAGTCAAAATGGACAGCGGTATTTCTACAGTTCGTAACCTGCTCTATATCGTTCTGGTGCTTGCGCTGTTGTCAATCGTCGCGAACATCTACGTCGGCACACAACTGTCCCAGAATAGTGACGAACTGGCGCGCCTGGGCCTGCTTTTGCAGAAGCAGATGATGGGGAGTGCCATCGAACAATCGCAGCAGTTGCAGAAGAAAATGGATATGCTCGATCAGGACGCGTCCGGCATCGACGCCAAGCTGCAAAAGGCCCAGGACGATTTTGTGACGAGAATGAACGTCGAACTCCCCCGAATCATGGATAACTACATCAAGACCCGCGCGCCCCAGATTGAAAAGCAGGCCCTGAAGCAGATGCCGCACTAGCGCCGTGCCCGCCCAAAAAGGCCCTGGTCCATAAGGTCAGAGGTGGGTGGACGCCAGCCTTCCTCAAACCAAATGACCGGCAAGAGCGCAGAGGTGAACGCAGTGAACCCTGCCTACGGCTCTTTTTCGGACTCTGAAGAGGGCAACTGCCGGGTTTGATTGTGGATACCCCAAGAATGCCCGCTAATGCGGGGGAAAACCCAATCGGAGAGCATGGACTAAAAGTCTGTTAGCGGACTTGTTGACCCTTCCGCGCACGGACTGTGCCACAGAGTCAAATCTCATGGCGGCAGAGGAAGGCGTAGCTTGCAAGTGAGTAACTGCCGCCGGCGCAGGTCGGTTTGAATCTCCAGCCCGTCGTTCGTTAACACCGCGACTTTCAGCCGGTCATCCTGGATTTGCCGGCCTTACCGCCTTTAGCGCCTTCGATCACCTTTCCGATTATGGCGACAACCTGTCAAGTGAGTGGGGCGATCTGGTTTCTCCCCGCCGTCATGGAAGGGCGTTTTTCGTTCCTAATCCATGATTCTAGGATTCACGGCCTTCTGATTTATGACCACAAGCGCGGGCCCCTCGCTGGAAGTCAAACACCATCCTGTTGCACTCCTACTTCGGCCGATCTTCCCATGGCGGAAACTTTGGGGCTAACCCAGACCACACTCTTCCAACCGCCGTGGGCAGCCAGAAACTTGGGCGAACGCAAGTACTCCCAGGCTATTCCGGCGAAGCCGGGGGCCTGCTTACCCCCCAAGGCGTAGTGTAGATCCTGCCAGGTGCGGCCATCCGGCGCGCGTCCTTTGTAGCCGCGCTCCATGATGCCGATTCCCGGCTGGGGCTGATCGGTCTTGAACATGATCAACTGAAAGCACCCGCAGCCGGTGTGCGGCGCCTCGTCGAGGGAATGCAGTTGGACGCGTGTAATCCTTCCTCCCGTCAAGCGCGCCGCCGCCGCGTTGGCTCCCGACCACTCCCCGGCGGCGGGATCGAGCAGATCACCCTTGGCGCAGGTGCCGAAGGAGTTGATTCCGGAGTGCAAGGCGCGGTGATGGATGTTGGTCATGTCATCGTTGCCGTAAAGCGCGCCGGTCTTGATGAACTCGTAGGCCCGGCCGCATTGCGGGGGCCGCTCGGGCGTGAGAATGCAGACGTGATCGGGCGCGAACGCCGAGCAACCTACGCAGGTGATAAACCGGGAAATGCTCTCCTCGGTTGCCGACGCGATTTCCCCCTCCCGCAGGGTTCTCTCGCGAGAGACCTCGGCGGCCATGGCGCTCAAGCGATCGCGGTCAAAGATGACCTCAACGCGGAGCTTGGTGATTTTCGGAAACTCGTTGCGAACCGCCGCCATCAGGGACTCGCCAATTTTCCGGGGGGGCAGATTCAAGCCAGGCGCAAGTCCCAGCAGCAGCCGGCCAGAAGCGTGCTTGGCCAGGACGCCGTGCATTTTGGTGAATACGCGCGCCGCGCGGGACTCGATATAGCGCCGGTCGAAGGCGTCCATGGGTTCGGCATCTACAGTCAGGAGAACGCCCATCGGACCAGAAGGCGATCCCAGCACGTCGACGCCGGAAACTTCCACCCGCCCCTTCCGCAAAACATAGAAACTTTCCGGTGTATCCCCCCAGGTAGCGACGGGTTCGAATCTACCCTCGTCCTCCCCGGGATTCAGGTAGTCGGGCAAGGGTGGAAGGTCAGGGTGATCCAGCAGGCGGCGGATGCTGGGGAACGCGACCACGGCATCGACGACTTCATCGAGCGAGGCCGCATGGACCTGGCGCCCGAGTTGGAACGGATAGTCCGGGGGCGTGACGGCGGGCACGCCGATGCGCATGGCCGCCAGAGATAAGGTCGATTCCAGATCACTCAGCTTTCCCCGGCAGACCACCAGGCCGGAGGTGAAGTCTTCAATGAAGTGCCCCAGCAGATGGGTATCGCCGAACGGCACGCGCCCGTAAACAAAGGCGTAGCGCGCCAGCGCATTGAGCATGCTGTAGACGCCCGTCCACTTCTCCGGTGCGTCCATATACTTGAACTGCCAGCGGGCATTCAGCGCGGCTTGTGCTTCCTTGACGTCGCCATCTCCCAGGAAGGAAATCCAACCATTCAAGCGTTTACTGGCAAACACCTGGGTCAAGAAGGCATCGTCGTCGGGTACCGATGCGGATGCGCCCGGCTGGTTGCAGGCGTAAAGCTCCAGCAGCACCAGGCCCACCTCGAGGAGGCTGAGGGGATCCGTCTCGATGCGAGCGCGCACATCGGCGCGGACCTTATTCGGATCAGGGACTTCCCCATAGACCGCCAAGGCCAAGGGAAGGGGAAATCGCTCGGAGACGACGGGCCGGAATTCGAGCCCGTCGGTTAGTTGCAAGAGTTCAGCGAGACCTCGCCGTAGAATCGCCCCCGCCTCTCGCGGAAGACTAGCGCGGTGATCATGATGATGTTCTTCCAAGACGATCTCCTGAGCTGAACCGTCCTTGTGCCACCACAATTGAGAGTGTTTCCATCGGCAGCGCGACTTAAGTGAATATTTGTTTTCTTTCGTCCCGCTCCAGTTCCCGTGCCAATCCCTGCTCTTAAGGTTTGGGCTGGCGTTGGAGTTCCGCGGGGACGCGCTCGCGGTCGAGCGGCTCGAATTTGAACGTCCACCTCAGGGGGACGCTCTCGGGTATGTAACACTCGTGGTTATCGCAAGCCTGGTAGCGAAGCGAACCTTCGAGGGCCACCTCGCCGCGGTCATTCAGCAAGGGTTTCAACTGCGCCTCGGTGCCGATGCCCACGTCCTCCGCCAGCCGAACGTGCCCGCGGTACACGGGTACAGTTTCCTTAATGACCTTTAGCCGCAGATTCTCCGGCGCTGGATATCTCACCGGGTAAAACTTGGCCGCAGTTCCCGACATCTTCCACTCGATCGCGATGTAGCCCTGCACTCCCGGAGCGTAAACGTGCATCTTGGGCATCAGTTCGATGTCCAGGAAGAGCGCCACCCGCTGGCTCGGGTGGACCACGTTCGTACTCGCTGACGAGGAAAACCGGAGGTGCTTAGCCTCCACGGTCGAGTGTGTCGATCCGAGCGTTCCCCCAACCCGCTCCAAAACTTCCATCGCGGGAGTACGTTCTTTGAAATCGTCCTCGAAGAACTTGGCCACCACCTTGCCGCTCGTATCGACCACGTACGTACCCGGATAAGGAATGCCATAGCCACGAGAATTCACCGGAACGGTTTCGTTCAAAATCCCGAAAGTTCGAATGATTTTGGAATCGGGGTCAGAAAGCAGAAGATAAGTAATATGCTTTCGGTCCGCAAAGTTCTTGAGCACGGCCGCGCTGTCATAGCTGATCGCAGCCAATCCCAGGCCTTGTTCACGGATATTCCCAAACTGCTGTTCCAGCTCGACGAGCTGGGTTTTGCAAAACGGTCACCAGTCCGCCGAACGGAAAAAAACCAGCATCGCCCCTTTGGGGCCAAGAATACTCTTGAGGTTTTGGCGCTGGCCGTTCTGATCAGGCGCCTCAAACATAGGCACGGTAGAGCCAACTTCCGGGCCGGTTTTGATTGCCTGCTGCGCCGAGGAGACCGCGCAGGCGGAGAAAAAGATTAGGGCCGGCAGCAGGCGCGCAACCAGGCGTGTCAATCGCAACCCCCGGCGGGGAGGGTTAGCCGCGTGGCGCAACGGTCTTGCCGCCGCGTTCACATTCATTGACTGATCTCCTTTCCGACCGCAACTTGGTTCATCCCGCAAAAACACAACCCGGGATTCCCTGCTGCGACGGCCTCCGCGGTGATCCAACCATTCAAGCGTTTACTGGCAAACACCTGGGTCAAGAAGGCATCGTCGTCGAGCACAGATCCGGGTGTGCCAGGCTGGTTGCAGGCGTAAAGCTCAAGCAGTACGAGGCCCACCCCAAGCCGCAGGCATTCAGGCAATTTGCTTACCTGCGTCGGGGCCGACGGACTGGTCGAACACGGACTCCACGGTAATCTTCACGACGTGGTGCAGCGGCGGCAGACCCCTGGGAGACTCCTTGAGCTGCTTGCTGGTCTCTTCAAACAGCGGGCCAGAAGTTACGATCTCGGCGGTTCCTTTGAGCTGGTAGCCCTTAGCCGTACCCGCGTCCACAACCGTGACGGCAACTTTGGAATTCTCCTCAAGATTCTTTCGGGTCTTCAGAGAAAATAAGTCGGCGAAGAGGACGTGATGCTCATCCAGTAATTTGAGAGATCCCTTGGGAGTGACGTTGGGCTGTCCGTCGCGGGAAGCAGTTGCCACCCACGCCAGCTTGCCCGGCAGAAAATCCTGAACATGTTTAGGAATGATTACCATGATAGTGCCTCCAGATCATCAATGGCCGGACCTTATTACGGCGGCCCGGGTTATTGGGTCGGTTGCTAACCGCTGAACAGCCGCAAGCTCAATCGCCACCGACGCGGTTTGCTGACCCCGGCTTTACTCTAGCAGGCTTCTGCAACAAACGCAGTAGCAAGCGCTACAAACCCTACTTATTTTAGGATGTTAAGAACCTGCGGACGCGGACCTACGGAGAAAACCATGAGGATTGGAAAAATCAACGACCGCAGGGACGTGTGGTGGCCGTGTGCAGGAAGAGCGTGCCGTGAATCTAACTTACTGCGGCAGAGTCGCTGATGAAAAGAAACTTGCCGGTGATGCGAATCTTCCCCATATCGCGGAGTTTCCCGAGCGTGCGGGTAACGCTCACGCGATGAGCGCCCACGAGGAAGCTGATTTCCTCGTGGGTCAGGGGGAAAGCAATCGTCCAGCCTCCCGGTCCGCGCGTGCCCACTTCCTGCGCGACGTTGACCAGAACCTCGTAGAGTCGAGTCTCCAAACTCGGCTCGGAAAGCGCGCCCACCTTCCCGGAAAGGTGTTCGATTCGAAGGGAAAGGTTTCGGATCACCGCCAGCCCGACCGTAGGATAATTCAGGACCAGGTTCTCGAAACTCTTTCTATCAATGCCGCAAGTAAGCGTGGGCTCCAAGCACGTGGCGCCAACCGGGTACTCGCCCTTCTCCAGCAGGACGCTTTCGCCCAGGAGATCTCCGGCCTTGCGAATATCAAGGGTGAGGGCGCGCCCGTCCTCTGTAATCTTCCAAAGCTTCACTGACCCCGACTTGATCAGATACATACTGTCTGCGGGGTCGCCCTGCCGGAAGAGATCCTCGCCCACCGCCAGGCTCCGCCGCACCAGATTCTTGGAGATCGCACCCCACGACTCCGGTGGCGCACCCTCGAAGAGCCAGACCTGGCCGAAACAACGGAGGTGAAGAACAACGCCTGGGCCGGCCAGTTCTGTACACTCGCACGAATTACTCATAACCGTTCGCTTTCTGAGGGCGGCTCTCCGCCACCTATCGCGGATCTTACGATTTCAACTTCATCGCTTCGCGGAAGCCAAATAATGCCGCGGCTATTTGACAGGTTCGGGTCGACGGCGTTCAGGTCGACAGGGTCCCCTTTCGGACCGCCTCGCGGCTCGTTGGGCGGTTTCGCGGATTTGTTCCCCGCCTCCAGTCCACCCGGCCGCTCACAGTGTTTCCACTCTATCACTTCTGAGCGCTCGTTTGGCGCTCTCTCCCCTGATTTGTTAGCTGTCCGGCAGGGGAAATCTGCGGACGCTGTGAGGTCTGGCAGTGAGAGGAATCCCATTCCGGACGGTTGGTTGTCCACAATGAGCGTACACGTTCTTCTGAGAGAGGAGCCGCCTTGTGCACCCCGGGCAAAAGTCGGCTCGATGACTGGGCGCTGGGGCCGACTGACAGTCGTCGCACTCAGAAACTGCTCTCAAATGGCCGCAGAAGAATCTATCCGCTTTCGCACCGCAAGTTACCGCCTATCGGGAGGTTCCGGCGCTTTTGAGATTCAGCCTGAAAAGTCGTCTTCTCGTCAATTGAGCTCCACATGGTTCTCCAGGTCGGCGGCTTTTTGTTGTGGATTGGGGACGAGGCGGAGACCTTCAAAACAGACCTTCAAAACAGTCGGTCATGTCGCTTCGCGACACCCCGAAGCATGAAAAGACGCCGATATTTCGGCAGCAACCAGGCGAGTGCCGAAATATCGGCGTCTTTTCGGAGCAGGTCGGGGCTTCGCAAGAGTCAAGATTAGCGCAACCGGAATCCCGTGCCCAGCGAAGAATCTTGCTTATCCCACAGCCTTCAATTCCGCGTGGAAAAGCTGTTCTCCCATGAAGAATTCATCGCCGTCGGCGAGTTCGACTTCCGTGCGGATGCGGCGATAAACACCGTTCCGGCTACGCAGATCCTGGAGAAGAAAGCGCCCTGGTTGGGCAACGATGCGGGCATGGGTTCCGGACATGTAGGGGTCATCCTTAAAGATGAGGTCCCCGGTAGTCCGGCCCACCGTGGTTTCCGGCTTATCGAGTTTGTACTCCGCCACAATTTCACCATTCAAGCTGATGTGTTCGAGCTTGGCGGTGAGCGGTCCCTTTTGCAGTTTGGGGACGGTCCACATCACGGTGCCCTCGGTGGTTTCGGTTTCCTTGTTGAGCGATTCGTCAAGGCTCTGGGTATTGAAGCGGAAGAGTTCGCGCCCCAGCAGGAAAACGTCGCCGGGAATAAGTTCCGAATCCTGCCTTTGCCGGATAAAGGTGCCTTTTTGGCTGCCCAGGTCCTTGAGCACGAACTTGCCTTCGCGCAGGGCAACCGAAGCATGCCGAGGGGAAAGCAACGTATCCTCAGGATAGTTCAGGTCACAGTTCTCGCGGCCGATGAGCGTCTCCTTGGTGATGGGCAACGCCTTGCCGAATGTTCCATCGGGTTTCTTTTCGGAAATCGTGGCTTCGACGAGCGGCGCTGCGCGCAGGCCCGAAAAAACGAAGGTTCCTTCCATCGCCGATTTCGGGATGTCCATCTTGGAGGGCGCAACCGGCTTGGCCACCGCCGCAGGCGGCGGTGAGGGTGGAGCCACGGGCCGCGAGGGGGGTGGAGTCACGGGCCGGGCGACAGGTGGTGGCGGGGGAACCGCCGCTCGCGGCGGCGGAGTTACGGGACGCGGAGGAGATGGCGGCGCGGGCCGGGCCACTGGCGGCGGCACCGGAGGTGGAGTCACGGGGCGCGACGGTGGCGGCGCGGCAGGCCTTGGAGATGCTGCAGGCGGTTGCACCGGGGCCGGGGGCGGGGCCATCTGGGGTGCAGTTGCCGGTAGAGGGGTCCCACAGTATCCGCAAAATTTGCTTCCGAGAGGAAAGGACTTGTGACACTTCGGGCACATTACCTGTGGGACGGCCGGTGCGGCCGGGCCGCGTGAAGTCGACACGGACGGCGGCCCTGCCGGCGCTGGTGGAATCTCCGCGTGTTGCGGCTTTCCACAACGCGCGCACGTGGGCGCCGTCGCCGGGTTCATGCTTCCGCAGAATGGGCAGCGCGTGTAACGTATGGTTCCTTGTTCATTTGCCTCATCATTCATATTTTGTACTCATTTCGATTTTGGCCGGCTTTACTCGCCGGTGGCCTTAATCCAAATGGGGTTAGTATAGCAGCGAAATTCATTATTGGCGCTGTTTCGTGTGCTGGCCACCAATCGAATATAGATCCACTTTTGCGATCCTTCCTTCAGGACCTGGCGAAGGTCGAAGGGAACCAGGCCATCGCTCGCGAGAGCCTTGGCGGAAGGCACCGGCACTTCCACGGGTGGCAACTCTCCGGTGTTGGTTCCTACGATCAGTTTAATGGATTGGACGGGCCCAAATTCTTCGCTGCTCACCCAGCGGAGTTGCAAAGGGGGCAGCGACTTCAGGGGGCAGGTCAATTCTTGTCCGATTCCAATATCTTCGGGGTCGTCAAGCGAGCCATTGGAGTTGCGATCGAAACCGGCGATCAGGATGGGGCCATTGCTCGCCACGGTGCGGCCTTCTCGCAGGGCACGCAGGACGTTTTCACCCCGCGGCCCCATCCCGGCAGGTGCATAAGCCAGTGTGAAAATCCGGCCCAGGGCGTTGTCCTCCGCATATCCGTTTAGGCCGCGCGAAGGTTTGCCCAGGAAGTCCACCACATCCATGGTAGCTTCGTAGTTCAGGTCGCCGTGCGCGTCTGAACCGGCGGCGAGAAAGGTCTTGAAGAGCGGGGCATTGGCTCCATCCGCTTGGGGGCCGAGCCCGCGCTGGAGCAACGGTTGCCATCCTTCCTTGATGCCGAGCTCGAGACGCGCGTACTGGTCAGCGCCGGGGTCGGGTTGGAAGCAGGCGCTGGCATCTTCGTGGGGGCGGACGCAAAACGGGTCGCGCATGTCGTCTGCCGTGGACACGGTGGCGCGGTTCCAGGGTTCCAGACCGACCAAGCCTGTCTGAAGTTGTTTTTCGTCCGGCGCCAGGAAGTCCGACACAATGTCCCATTTTCCTCCCCGCATGACCGGGCTGATGGGATCAAACGGGTGGGCAGCGTAGGCAAATCCCCCCACAGCGGCAATCCGCGCCAGAGCGTCCTTGAGAGGCATGGCGGCCGAGGAGGGCGATCCGTCACCAGTAACGATCACTGGGCTTTCATGGTCTTTAATATCTTGTAAACCTCTGTCGGGGTCATCCGGTGATGGCGCCGCGACCATATGGACGGTGGTTAAGAGAGTGTCCTTGCCGGAAGCGACCGTGACTTCCTCTCCCCGTATCAGCATCAACCGCCCGTCGCGGAGTTTCTTGACGTCGTCCAGTTCCGCTTGGTAGCGGTCGGGAGAAAGATCGGTGGAGTGATCGGTTAAAAGCAACCAATCCATTCCGGCTTGGATGGCCGCTTGTTTGGTGACCTCGAGCGGATACCCACGTTCCGCGGGATTGTCCGTGTAGCCGCTATGATAATGGATATCCCCCCGGTACCAGTTGTCGATATGCGGGAGCGCTGGGGCGTTCAGGTTCACGCGAAGATAAAAGTCCTGGTCGGGCCAATCCACGACCCGAATGGAAACCCGGAAGTCCAAGGAAGCGAACGGCCCGCCCAAGAAGTGGCTGGCGAGAAAAGACTGAACCGTCTCGCGGGGGACCTCCAGAATTTTCTTTAACCGGTCTTCAATCACCAGGGGTTGGCCGCCGGTACGCGCGTCGAAGGAGAAGTCTTTGCTCGTACTCAGCAGTAAGGGCTCCGGGGTGAACTGGCGCCGGGCGCCGCTGGGCTTGACGAAAACGTTCACCCCTTGCAGCTTCAACGGATCTCGCTTGACATACCCAGAGACGCCGGACCCGGTGGTGTGGGCTTCCTGCTCGACGCCGTTGATGATTTCCACGAAGATAGGGAGATCAACATCCCCAGGATTTCGCAAGGAGCGCGGGGCGTCAGCGCGGAAAAATACCCCAGCCTTGGAAAGCTTTTCCTTCACTTGGTCTACCAGGCCTTCCTGGGTCTGCGAGAAACCGGGGGGGGACGCCGTAACCAACGCCGTCACCATCATGGCGCCAACCCAAGCATAAGAGTGCCGGATGTTAGGTCTCATGGGATTAGTTTTCGCGCGACCTGAATGGGGATGCACTCGTTCACCGAGGTCGCTATCGCCACCACCTTCCCGTCGGCGTCGAGTAGGGGCGCGCCGGATTCACCAGGATCCGACTTATGTTCCATCTTCAGGGTGCTTCCTTCAGGGGTCACCTGAACGCTGAGAAGGCGCGGGGCGATTTGAGGTTGGCTGATGCCGAAGGGATAACTGCATAAGACCAGCTTGGGATTGGCGGTGAGGTTCGCCGCCTGGTCAGCAAACGCCAGGGGTTGAAAGCCCGTCCCCGTCAGTTGCAGCAGGGCCAAGTCTGACGAACCCTCGGCGTGAAGGTGCAGCGTCGCCTTCTCCCCAGAGTCCGGGTCTTGGTAATCCTGCTGGACCAATTCATCAGGCGGCGTCTGAAGAAGCTTCAAGGATTGCTTTTCGGTGCTGAGAGCGGATTGAAAATCAGGCTGACCATCCGCTGACAACACTTGCGCGCTCGCGGGCCAGGCGTAGGTTTTCACACTGTTCTTATCCAGGTCAAGGTGTTGGTGTTCGATCAGGAAGTCCACTTGCGGGTCGAACTTCCAGGGTTCGATGACCCGTTTGGCGGTCAGCAGTTTTCCGTCCGTACTTACCAGGAAGCCCGTACCGGATTGCGAAAACTGCTCCGACGCATTCGACTTCGGATCGCGCACCCGGTATATCGTATACAGCAAGTAAAGAGCGGGTTTTACCTTTCCGCCCACGGTTTCATCCAGGTGCATTTTTGCCAAATGTTCCTTCGCCATATTCACGGCCGCGGCGGAAGTTGGGTTGGCGAGGTTGTCCAGGATCGTATCCGCAGTCATACGGAGGAGGGGATTGCCCTGGAAAAAATTGAGCGGTACTTCTTCCTTCATGGTGACCGGGATCACGACCTGCTTGGCGCGCAACGCAACTTTCTCCAGCGAGCTCAGCTTGATTTCGATGAAGCTCTGGCCGGTGATCTGAATCTTGTCCTTGTCCACCATATCGCGGACCGGTTGCATGGAATCGAGGTCGGCAAAAATGATGGCGCACTTGAGGGGCGCGGGAAGGTCGACGGTTTGTTTATTAGAGAGTATGAACTCTTGATCGAAGGTTTCGATTTGGATGGGGATGCCGTTTATCCGCACATCCTGAAAGTACATGCGCTCAATCTTGGCGGGGCGATCGACGGGCCGAATACTGATGGCGAGACCCAGCAGCAGGCGGTCGAAGTTAATATCCTGGAAGGCGAGGGATTTGTAGACGGCAGGATTGGGCGCCGGCTGACCTCCCTTGGTGGGTAGTTGATAGATCTTGGCGCCGCGAATGGCTTCCGGCATCTGGCTACTGGGTTCGATCTGTTGTGCGAGGCCGGGCACGGAAAGAGCGCACACGATCAAGACCATGAACGTGCTTAACCCGAGACGCGAGAAAATGGATGGGGGCGAGAACATTTTGTGTGGACTCCCGGGTCAATCATCTCGATGTCGCTAAGAGATGCCATCCTGCCAAGAAATCGCATAAATCTCCGCGGGTTCCTCCTTGCCTTTCACGCGGATGGGTGGAAGTCGTTGCGCCGGTATTTTGTCGCTCAATAGCCGGTAGGTGGATTCGGAAACGAGGATCTGCCCCCCGGCTGCATTCGAGCACAATCGCGATGCCAGGTTGACTGCGTCACCGATGACCGTGTAATCCAAGCGTCTGTCAGAGCCAATGTACCCTGCCGTCACCGGGCCCGTATTCACCCCCACGCCCATATGCAGCGGTGGTTGGCCGCGCTTTTCCCATTTGCGGTTGAGAGTAGCCAGGGCGCGTTGCATTTCCATGGCGGTCTTGGTGGCGCGTCGAGCGTCATCCGGCTTGGGTATCGGAGCTCCGTAAAGCGCCATAATTCCATCGCCAAGGTATTTGTCGAGCGTCCCTCCAGTGTCAAAAACCAGGTCCGTCATCTCCGAGAAATACTCATTCAGCAATTCCACCACGGCATGGGGTTCCATATGCTCGGACATGCGGGTGAAGCCGCGAATGTCGGAAAACAGTACAGTGACAGTTTGGTTTTCCCCTCCCAGGTGAACCTCGTCCGGGTTGGCGAGAATTTTTTCGACGATGTTGGAGCTGAGGAAACGCTCCAGCGCCTGGCGTTCCACGACGCGGCGGGCCAGTTCCTCATGCGAGCGCGCATTGTCGAAGCTGATGGCTGCCTCGGCGGCGATCACGGAGAAAATGCCCAACTCCTCCTGGGTGAAGGCGTAGGGCCTGCTCAGGCAGTCGACGTAAAAAATCCCGAAAACGCGGTCTTTGTAAATAAGCGGCGCGCACATGGCGGAGCGGATGCCGGACAGGCGCAGGCTCTGGCTGCCGGAAAATCGGTCGTCGGTGCCAACGTCATAAATCAACAACGGCACGCGGTCATTCAGGAGCTTTTCGGTCACCGTCGTGGAAAGCGCCAGGCCGCGCGCGTCCGCCTTCTGGGCCTCGTCTTTGCAAAGGAGGACGGCGGGCCGGAAGCCCTTCTTGTCGTCATGGAGCATGACGAAGCCGCGCTCGACGTTGTCCATCTGAAACACCAGTTCCATAACCCGGTGCATGATTTCATCCGGCAGCAGAACGGAGGAGAGGGTCTTGCCGACTGCCAGGAGCAATTTCAGGAGGTTGTTTTCCTTTTCCAGCGCCTTGACCTGGTCTTCCGTCAGCACCGGAGCCGTGGGCGCTGTGGGCGGGGCGAGTCGTAGGGCCGTGCTGATATCATCCTTGCCTACCAAACCGCTTACATCGGTCACGGTGCGGGTGCCGGTCTGAATGTGGAAGTCACCCGCCCGCGTCGTCTCGTACTTCAATTCATACATGCCGATCGCAATGCGGTCCTGGTCCTTAAGCGGGTACTGCTGAATCTGCACGTTGTTGACAAAGGTCCCATTCATGCTGCCCAAATCATGCAGCAAGGTGATGCCGCCGGGAAGCGTGGTGATCCGTACATGGTGGCGCGAGACACTGGGATGTCGCAGCACCAGATCGTTGGAATCCACCCGTCCCACGCTGATCGTGGGGCTGGAAATTTCGAAGATCTGGGTCTGGGCCGAGGGATCGGTTATGACGAATCGGGCCATGGAGAGAGTCTCGGTTATTGCACCCGCACAATGTCGCCGAATTCCGGTTTCACACCGGAGTTCATCGTAACAATATGGGCACGCGAGTTGCCACTGTCCACCACCTGGGTGACCTCGATGACTCCCACCCGCGTATTTTGATCCGTGGCCTTGTAAACAGCCAACTGCGATCCCACCTGAATGCCTTGCGCTGAACCCTTGTCAATCATAACATTCGTGCCATCGACGGCCGTAATGTAGCCCTGCGATGCCGATCGTGAGGCCATAGGAGCGGCGGGAGTCGCCACCGGGGCGATCTCCGTCGGCGCGCCGGTCGGCGTCACGGGCTGGCCGGTTAGCTTGCTGACGGCATTATCGGTCTGGGTGCGCAAGTCTGCGATCGCCGCTTTCAGCTTGGAGAAGTTGTCCTCATTGCTGATCCGCAGGGACGATAGCATCTCATCCAGGTCCTGAATCTGGCGCTTTTGCTGAATGAACACCGTCTGGAGTTGTTCCTGATTCTGCTTTAGTGCGGCCTGTTGGGCGTTCAATGCCGCAAGTTGATTGCCCAAGGCCTGCATCTGGTCGAGCACCATCTTAAATTGGTCGTCGAGATACTTCTGTTCGTCCTCTTTGAATTTTGGCCAGGCACTGGGTGTCAAGGAGAGCAGCAAAAAGATGGCAAGAAATATTCGGCGTGTCATGATCAAACCTCCGCATAGTTTTTGGGTGTCTCGCAAGCGACGCCCCCCGTTATGGGCAGGTAAGAAAAACTTGAACGGCGGGGTTGTCGTTTTCCGCGACCGCAATTTGCCGTTGCACCGGCCGACATCCGGAGAGCGATATGGTCAGTGTATGAGGCCCAACGGACAACCGAAAATTGGTGGGAGTCTGCCCACCGATGAGTGCCCCGTCCGCTTGCACCGAAGCGCCGGCCGGAATGGTCCGGACTTCCACAATCCCGGTCGTCGCAGCCACGGCAAGGGTTACCGTAAGCTGGTGGATGCCGCTTTTGAGGTTATACACCTTCGGCTTAGGCTCCACCCCCGGTTGTTTCACCGCATAGGTGTGATTCCCCAGCGGCAGAACCGCAGCGACGGGGCTCGGCCCATGGGATTTTCCGTCAATAAGCACTTCCAGGCCCGGTGGCACCGTGGCAATGTCAAGTTCAGCGGTGGGGGCTGACAGGTTCCCCTCCACGCTGGCGGTCTTCCCGGCTTCGATCGTCACACTCTGCGCAGAATTCTCGTACCCGTCCATAGAAATGACAATGTTGTGCGTCCCGGCGGAGAGATTTGCGATCGTATGGGGAGTCAACCAATTTGCATCGGACTTTCCATCCACGGAAATTCTCGCCCCCTTCACGTTCGCACTCACCCTCAACTCTCCCACCTTCGCCGCCGCGGGTTGCGTATGAAGTCCCTGTCCTTTGGGTGATGCCTCGGCAGGGTTGGTGGCCGTGGGCTGGGCGGTAGTGCCCGGTGCGGTCGTCGCCGCCGCGGACGTGCCGGGTTGCGTGGCCGGCGAAACAGACGTCTGGGGATTCTGCGTGGGTGCTACCTCTACAACCGGCGGGGATACTTTTCGATGGCTAGCCGGGCGCAACATGAAGTAGCTGGTAATACCCAGGATGGCCACCACCACGACCGCACCCACTACCCAGGCAAACTGTGGGATGGATTGCCAGAAGGGCGCGGGCGGCGGAATCGTCGGGACATCGAGAGAACTTGCGATCGGAGCCTCATCGACAGCGGCCGGAGCGGATTCTGGTGGCGGCCCTTGAGCGCCCAGCGCAGGTGCGGGTCCGGCCACGTCCATCCGCACAGGGGCGGCCATCAGAATCACCGTGCTTTGGCCGGTCGCGGTGCTCCCCAGGTTTTTATAATTGCGGAGATCTTCCGCCAACTCCTTGCAGGTCTGATAGCGTTCATCGGGATTCTTGGCGAGCGCCTTGGAGATGACATAGCTCAAGCCCGCATGGATCGAGGCGTCCAGCTCGCGCGGCGGAATCGGATTCTCATTGATGATCTTATAGATGACCGTCGTGATGTTCTGGCCCCCGAAAGGCTTTTCGCCGGTTACCAATTCATAGAGGATTACGCCCATAGAGAAAATATCGGACCGGCCATCAATTTGGCGGCCTTTGACCTGCTCCGGCGACATGTAATTCGGCGTGCCCAGGATTTGGCCCGCCTGGGTCATGCCCATATCCATCATCTTGGCAATGCCGAAGTCCGTTACCTTCACCAGGCCGTTTTGCAAAATCATGATGTTCGCGGGTTTGATATCGCGGTGCACAACCTTGTTTCGGTGAGCATGATCGAGGGCGCTGCAGATCTGGTCATCGATGGGCAAAATCGTTTCGATGGGTAGGACGGTCTGTTCCTGCACGATTTTCTCGAGAGATTTGCCTTCCAGAAACTCCATGGCGAGATAAAGGACGCCATTGTCTTCACCGAAATCGTAGACCGTGATGATATTGGGATGAGCGAGCTTTCCGGCCGCCGTGGCTTCCCGCTGGAAGCGTGTCTTATACTCCTCAAACTCTTGGGGAGAGAGACCCTCAGGAAGCATCGTCTTGATGGCCACCGTGCGGCCAATGATGGGGTCAAACCCTTCATATACAACCCCCATTGAACCGCGGCCCAATTCACTGACAATCTGATATCGCCCTGCTTTCGTCAGTGCTTCGGCCATATCACCTCGCTTTCACACCTCGGGTTGTACCCTTTGGTGTTGGGGAACCGACCACTCGGTTTTTGCTTTCATACCGTCGCCACACGTCGGCGTAACCGGCTTCAGAAAGAAAGTCTTATCAGCAGGGCAAAGGGTAACTCAAGAGTTGGTGCAAGTCAACAGTACCCAGGTGCAGTACCAAAGTGTGCGGTACCTCGCCGATGGTGCATCCGCCTTATCACAACCCTTCAGCGCCCTGCTTCGTTGGGATTCCTACTTGCGCAAGTTCCGGCTTGCGTTAGAAGTCATCCGGATGTATTAATCGCTTCATTCGATGGGGCAGACGCTGGGAATGTCCTGGCGCTCTTCTCCATCAGGTGTCTAAACAAACGTCTTACGAGGTGGACGGTGAGAAACCGAGTCATAAGCCCTCCCTTTACGTCGATGCAGACATTCCGCTTCCCTTTGAGAGTAAGGCCGCGTCATTGGCTATCCTTGGCATGTATGGTTTTCTGTTTCGTGACCTTGGCGGTTCTCTTGGGGGTCCCCGGGAGTGGTTTTTCACGGGCAGATGCCCCTAACACGCTGGCCAGCGGTACAAAGCTCTACCTGCGGCTGGAGACCGCCGTAAGCACCACGAGTTCGCACCTCAATCAGGTGGTGACTGCCCGTGTGGTGCGGGAGGTCGCAAGCGACCAGGGTGTTCTGGTTCCAATTGGAGCGGAAGCGACCGGGAAGATCGAGAAGTTGATCCCCACGTCTGATCCAAGGGACCACGCGCGCCTGCTAATTCACTTCACCCAGTTGGCCGTTCCCCATCATCCCACGCTTACCTTGACCGCGCATCTCACGGAAGTGGATAACGCACGTGAAACGGTCCTTGAGGATGGGACGATTCAGGGCGTCCTTGAAAAGGATGCGGCCGTTGGACGCATGGACGGCCTGTTGGATAAGTTGGGATCACCAGGCGGCGAAATGGAAAAGATGTCGGACAAAACTTTGGGCAAGGCTGATACAGCCATTGACTATCCGGCGGGCACGGACCTGGTATTGACTCTGGATCAGCCCCTCGCAGTGGATTCCCCCTCGCCGCCGGCCGTGGCGACGGAAATCTCCCCGGCTTTGGCGCAAGCTGTGCAAAAAATGCTTGTTGACGCCCCGCAACGCGCCCAAAGCAAGATGAAGAAGCCCGGGGATCCCCTCAATTTGGTTATCGTCGGAAATGCCGACCAGATTCAGAATGCTTATAAACAAGCCGGCTGGAGCGAAGCCAAGAAACTGGGCGCGAGGTCGGCGGTGGGAACCGTCCGCGCCATGGCCAGCGATGAAGGCTACGGACAGGCCCCGGTCTCCCAGCTCTACCTTTTCGACCGCGCCGAGGACTTGGCCTTCGAGAAGATGCTGAACACCTTTATGAAACGTCATCACCTGCGCCTGTGGCGGACTACCGCCACTACCAGCGACGGCCGCGATATCTGGTTGGGCGCCTCGACACACGATATTGGTCTGGATGTGCACGTCGGGGTCGTCTCACACGCCATCGATCCCGACCTGGACGCGGAACGCGGCAAAGTCGGCGCCGACCTGATGGCCGGCGGCCTGGTGGCTGCGGAACAATTGGTGGCCCGCCCTAATCCTCTCTCCGAAGGAAAGACGGCGACTGGAGGGACATGGAAAACCGATGGCCAGTTGCTGGTGATTGAACTCAAAACTTCCGCTGCCATGTAAAGAATCGATTGACGCCCTTCGCGGCCTCGATGTATGTTTCCCTGCGGAGGGACCCATCCAAGGTTCGCCCCTGGTCCGCGCTTTGCGCGTGAGGTAAAACATGGCTTCGACACCTGCTTCCCTGACCGCGGCAGCCCCGCGCGTTGCCGGTAAGATCATCGACACGGTCGTAAAGGTCTCCGTGGATGCCACTCGCCCTTTGCCTCTGGTGTGCGCGCTCTACGCCGTGGAAAACCCCGAGGGCGTGTGGCTATGCGCTTACTATGGAGCTAATCGCAGCGTCTTCGACTACCTCCCCCAAAAGGACGCGGAAATCGATGAAGGCCAACTGGGCATCGCTTTTCTCCACAAGGTCTTCATACCCAAAGACCGGTATCAGCCCGCCCAGTGGGAACAATTCAAGAAAGAGCGCTTCATGGCCTACGGCGCGCACAGCGAATAAGCTCCCCGAAACTGGCTGCCGACAGCGAATAGCTTATAGCGGCGGTGAGCTCGTGGCTTCCTCTCCACTTCCCACTTACGCACGAATTTTCTGCTATACTGTGCTCCATATCGCGTTTTTACGGACATTGGTACGCAGTACAAGCGTTGCAGTTGAACAGCAGATTCATGGAAATCTCTGGCCTCGGGTGGAAGGAGTATTGCTTCCCGGCCAATTAGAAAATCGGAGGTAATCTTCTATGTATAATGCGAAGAGGGTCGCGCTGATGTTAATGGTAGCGCTGGCTGTGACTGCCGGGTTGCGGGCGCAACGCCCCGGCGGCGGGGGTATGGGGGGAATGTTTGGTAACATGCCGTCCATGCCCGGCTTGTCGAATCCCACGGTGGGCTCCGGTGCGGAATATCAGATGACCGCGAAGGGCAAGGAAATGGACGTCGCCACCGTCGCCTTGGGCAAAGAAGATGTCAATGGTAGTACGGGATTTTGGATGGAACAGCGGATCACCAGTGCCGAAATGGGCGGGGAGATGGTCATGAAAACCCTGACCGTCGTTTCAGCCACGGAATCCGGGGTTAAACGCATGATCATGCAGAGACCGGGCCAGCCCCCCATGGAAATGCCCAGCATGATGATGTCGATGATGCAACAACACCAACCCCATCCCACAACACCTTCCGGGGGTGGTGGCAAGGGCAACATGGGCGAACTGGTGGGCACGGAATCGGTCACCGTCCCCGCTGGCACCTTTTCTTGCCAGCACTATCGCAAGCAGGAAAACAATGGCCCGGTCGATTTGTGGATTTCCACCGAGGTCACGCCTTATGCTTTGGTCAAAATGACCGGCACCGACATGACCATGGTGCTGAAGAAGGTCCTGACCAACGAAACTTCCCATATTAAGGGTGAACCGCAGAAAATGCAGATACCCGGCATGCCGCAATAATTAGGTTGTTACCCTCCACTTGGTCTCGCAACGCGGGCCGGAAACGCCGGCCCGCGTTACGCTTGCTTGCCGCTCATGGCGACGCGTTCGCCTCTCCGCCGCAAGATCGTTCGTAGCTGATTGAAAATGCCATCCCCATGGGAGGCGGCCCACTTTCGGGTTGACCCGGCAATCTCTGGGTAAGTAGAATTCAGGTTGGGTTCTCCGCTGGCGCGGGGAGTGGGCGAGAGTCCACAATCTTCGGGTTTAAGGAGGGGTGGGTTTTGACCAAGCGATGGCTGGCCTGTCTGCTCGGCGCGGTGGTTGTGCTGAATGGCTGCGCGACGACAGAAAAGCACCCGGCGACCGCGCAGGCTCCCGCGCTGCCTCCGCCCCCGCCTCCCGAGACTCTGCCCCTGAAGAGCACCGAGCGTGTACTTCCCCCCGAACTTGCTGCCCTCCCGGATGCCACCGACTTGCTGGTGAAACAGGTCGACGCCCTTTACGCGAGCGGCATGAGCGATTTCCGGGCGGGATACCTGGAAAAATCCAAGCAGGAGTTTGACCAGGCGCTGGCTACACTGCTGGAATCGGACCTGGACATCCAAGGTGATGAGCGGCTAAGTTCCGAGTTTGACAAAATCGTGGAGAACGTTTACTCGGTGGAGGCCGCGTCGCTGGGGCGAGGCGATGCTCTAAGCCTACACAACTACGAACCCACTCCCCTGGATTCCTTTTCCGGTTTGACCTTCCCCGTCGATCCCCGCACCAAGCAGCGCGTCCAGCAGGAATTGCAATCCGTCCATTCGGATTTGCCACTGGTTTCCAATGATTACGTGGACGGCGTCATTGCATACTTGCAGAACCACGCCCGGGGTTACATGGAAACCGTCCTGCGCCGGCAGGGAACCTACGGTGAGATCATCAGCGAGGCCTTGCGCAAGCAGGGTGTGCCGCAGGACCTCATCTATCTCGCGGCGGGCGAAAGCGCCTTCAGTCCCACTGCCGTTTCCAACAAGCAATGTGTGGGCATTTGGCAATTTTCCCTGGGGACGGGAACTCTTTACGGCTTGAAGAAAAACCGCTGGGTGGACGATCGCAAAGACCCCGTCAAATCCTCCGCTGCTGCTGCCCGCCACTTGAAAGATCTTTACCAGACCTTTGGTGATTGGTTCCTGGCGATGGCGGCTTACGACAGTGGCCCCATGACGGTGCAGCGCGCCATCGAGAAGACCGGATATGCGGATTTCTGGGAGTTGCGGAGGCTCCACGCCTTGCCTGGGGAAACCGAGAACTATGTTCCCATCTTCCTGGCCACGGCGCTTATTGCCAAAGATCCCAAGACTTACGGATTCGACACGGGACCCGATCCCCCCCTGGCGATCGATAGGGTCGTGGTCGACACCCCCACGGATATGCGCCTGATTGCTCAACTGATTGACCATCCCGTCGAAGACCTGGTGAAACTCAATCCCAGCTTGCAGCGGTGGACCACCCCCGGCAACGACCCCGGCTTTGTTTTGAATTTGCCTGCGGGCACCAAGGACCTCTACGAGCAGACCATCGCCGCGATTCCGCCTGACAATCGCATCTGGTGGCGCGCGCACAAAGTGTTGGAAGGCGAAACGCTTGCCGGGATTGCCAAGCAAATGCGCGTTTCGCCGGTCGCTCTGGCGCAAGCGAATCAACTTACTGCCAGTTCTTCCCTTGAACAGGGTGCGCATCTTGTGGTTCCCATGGGGGCGGGCAATGAGTCCTCCTTGGTGCGGGTCCGAGAATCGGTCCCCCGCCGGCTCATCCACTACCGCGTGCGCCCGGGGGACACCGTGGATCTCATCGCCGATCGCTTTGATGTGACGGCTTTCCAGATTCGCCGGTGGAACGGCCTGAAGTCGTCAAAACTGGCTCCGGGCAGGACCTTGCGCCTCTACGTAGAAGCACAATCTACCTCCACTTCCCGGACGTCCCACGCGCGGCCGGCAGCCAAATCCACACACCCCTCCACCCGGACCAGCACGGCGCAAAAGAAGCCTGCGGCGGCCGATAACCGTGTCGCTCCCGCAGCGGCGGCGGTCGTTCCTTAGGCCCCGCCTCAACAAAACTTCCTCGATTGCTCTTGACAGGATGATTCGGCTGGTATAAATCTGCCCCACCAACCGTTTTTCGTGGGCCGGTTGGGAGCCACCGTTTAACCCAGCGGATCGATATGGGTGAACACACGACGATAGGAGGAGGGTTGCATGGCCTTCGATGATGAAAGTGAACACGGGGAAGAGTTGGAGGATTTCGGGGAAGAACTCTCCTCCGATTATAAAGAGGAAACGGAAGAGGGTTTAGAGGAAGAGGGCGTGGAGACCGAGGAAGAAGTCTCTTACGAAGCGGAAGAGACAGTGACCGCGGCTCTGGAGCTGCCGCCTGCCGCCGCGGGAGCTCCCAAGCTTGCGCCCGCCGCCCCAAAAAAGGCCCCGGCAAAGAAGCCGCTGGTCAAGAAAGCCGAGCTTAAGGCGAAGAAGCCGGTGAAGAAAGTGGCCAAGAAAGCGGTCAAAACCAGGAAGCCTGCGGTGAAAGGTAAGATGGCGAAGAAGACCGCGAAGAAGACCGCGAAGAAGCCAGGACGGCGGGGTTAAACGGGACTTTCTGCGCAGGGCCTCGGGCGATGCTTTCCGCCTCGGCTCTTGGTGCCGGTCCAGCTCTGAGGGGCCAATCCGCCTGTGCCCCGTTGGGGGCCACTGCGGTACTCAGGGATAGCGATTAAGTTGGAACGGCATTAGGTGGGTCTGCGGAGGAAGAAGGCCTCGCGCATAGAGGGTCTGTGTGCGTGCCGAGGCTTTGTGCGCATGGGGGCAGGTCTCCCACCGAGTCACTCGTTTGTCCAGTGATGCCAAACAGTCGCGGCATGACGTGCCGGCGGCGAGCCCCGCAGGCGGTTCAGCGGCGCCGCGGGTTCGTGCTTTGGAGTTCGTCCGCCGGATGCGCGGCGCCTCGCAGCCTTGGTTGGTCCGTTGCGAAGACGGCGAGAGCTACGTCGTAAAATTTCAGAATAATCCCCAGCACGCGCGGGTCCTCGCCAATGAGATGCTGGCCTCGCGCTTGGCGCTACTTATTGGCCTGCCCGTCGCCGCTCCGGCCTTTGTCGAAGTGTCCGGTGCTCTGCTGGGGGGCAATCCCCAACTGGCGTTTGACGTCGGGGAACGCCGCGAGCCGATCCGACCGGGCACTCAGTTCGGCTCGCGCTTCCCGGGCATCCCCAGCCAAACCCTGGTCGTGGATTTTCTCCCCGATCGCCTTCTGCGGCGCCTTAAGAACTTAACCACAACATTTCTGGGAGCTTTTGTTTTTGACAAGTGGACGTGCAATTGCGACGGCCGCCAGGTGATTTTCCATCGCGCGGCAGGCGACGAGGGATCCTCCTACTCGGTGGCCATGATCGACCAGGGCTTTTGCTTCAACGACGGAGACTGGACCTTTCCTGACAGCCCGATTCGCGGCATTTACCCCCGCCGCTTGGTCTATGAAAACGTCAGGGGGATGGAATCGTTTGAGCCTTTTCTTTCCCGCATCGAAAACCTCACAACCGGTGAACTGGAGGAGTGCACGCGGGAAATCCCCAAGAAATGGTGCGAGCCTGATCCCGGCCAACTAGCGCGGCTTATGGAGGTTCTCTACGCGCGGCGGCGCACACTGCGGCAGGCCATTATTGATGCCAAGAATTCCTCGCTCGAACCGTTTCCTAATTGGGTGTAAGGAGGAAGGAGTCGGGAGCCAGAAGTCAGAGATCAGGAAAAGAATGATGCTATCCTGACTCTTGTCTCCTGACTCCTGGAAATGCTCATGGCGGATGAAAGCAACTTGAAGGCTTGCTCGTATTACCTGGTGCGTTACGCCCCCAACGCCGAGCGGGAGGAGTTTCTCAACATCGGACTCTTCCTGAACTGTGCCGAGGATCAATTCCTGGATTGCAAGTTCACGAGCGACTTCCGCCGCATCAAACGCTATCACCCGGAAGCCGACCTGGAATTCTTGCGCGAACTGCAGAGCCATTTCGAACAACAAATCCAGCAGCACGAGGACAACCTGCAAGGCTTCGTCGAGGAGATGCAGCAGTCCCTATCCAACGTCATTCAACTTGCGCCGGCGCGTCCGGTGCTGGCCGCCGAACCCCAGACGCAATTGCGACAATTATTCGAAAGGTTGGTGGGCGAACGGCAGGCTGGGTTTCCCGCCGCCGACACTCGCATGCGCATAAAGCAAGGCTTGGTGGAGGCGCTCCGCCGCGCTCGGGTGTTCGATGACAAACGCTTCGAGAAGTGCATCCCCGCCGAACCCTTGACGCACCCCGGTAACCCTTTTCATTTTGACTTTGGCTACCGGCCACCGATGACCGGCGGAAAGCCCAACGGTCATTTGAAGCTGATTCATGTTCTTTCCTTGCACCGCGACCATGAACTTGCCAGCGTTCTTTCCCTGACCATGGGTTACATTCGCGAAAAACAACCCGCCGAACTTACGGCCATCATCGAAGGATGGCCGGCGCGGGGCGATAAGGCGGCGGGCCATTCCCATCGGATCTTGTGGGACGCTGAGATCGACGTGCGGCCTCTCGCCGAAGTGGACGCGTTTGCCCAGTCGATCCGCAATGAACTCGCGCAGAGCGCCTCCACAGCAAACTGAGACAAAACCTATGACAACAACCCTTGATAATCTATTAAAACCCATTACAAAATACTTATGGTTACTAAAGTGCTGGTGCAATCCGATAGATATACCCTGTGGGCCCTTTTGGTTTTTCGGCCCCGCAGGTACAATTTGTCTGTCTAGGAGACCTCCGCAAGAGCTTGGTGTGTCCCTGGGAGGTCCTAGATCGATAGGAACTAGCTGTGGCATCAAATCCTCACCGCGCGCCCGCCGGCGCACCTGACAAGAACCAGCTTAAGGTTCAAGGCTTAGCCTTTGGACAAGCCTTCCAGACGGTCTTCAAAGTCAGCGCCATGTACTCCGTGGATCACCCGGCGGCGACCCGGTCCATGCAGCAAAGTTGGGACCTTCTTGTCCCGCTGCTGAAGGAGGGCAGGCAATTTACGTTTGGTTTTATGAATCAGCGGGTTCTGTTGAATAGCAGCCTCGTTACCCAAACTAACCTGACCCATTTGGAGGTGGAGTTTACCAAGCGGGAAATCGCGGCGATCACTTTTCAGGAGGGACTGACGCTGAAGGATTTCAAACGCGCGTTGGCGCTGCTTACCACCCGGGCCATGGTGATTGCGGAGCGAGGAGGAATCAAGAAATTCTTAGCGGCAAACCCGATTGAAGGCGTGCGCGTTTCGGTCGCACCTAAACCGCAAGAAGAGGGCGACACGGTCGATGTGGGGATGGACATGGAGTCCTTCCTCACGGCACAAGCCATCCTGGGGCCGGAAGGGGCCTCCGGCAGTTCGGCGCTGGACCTGTTGCTGGGTGCCGCCGGCGCAAGAAAGTCCCAGGGGCTAGGCGCTAGCCCGCGGGAATTGGTGGCGGTGGCCGATGCCGCCACGCGCAACACGATCGCGGATCCGGACGGCAACGTCGCGGAGTTGCTTGGGGCCTTGACCCAGATGCTTTCCGGATGGCAGGCGGATTTCGTGGTCGCCGCGGTGCCCCCGCAAAAGCAGGCTGATCTTCAGGGTTGCCCCCCGGGGGTCATGTCCGCGCACTTGATGGAAGACGCCATTGCCGGATGGGCGGCGGAGCGTCTGAGTTCGGCGGCGGGCGCCGGGGGCCAAGGCAGCGGAGAAGGTGGCGGAAACGAGGGCAGGGGAGAGGGTGCGGGGGGGAAAGGCAGCGGAGGGGGTGGCGGAAGCCGGGGAAATGTGGAAACGGAGGTTCTCCAGGCCTTGCTGCGGGGGTTGAAGGCGACGCAGGTCGCCGAGCGTCTGATGCAAAAGTTGGCGCAATTCGTCGAGCAAGCGAACCTGCCCGCGGAAGTCTACGAACGCATTCACCGGGAGGTGATGTGGTTTACGCTTCCGGCGGAAAAGAAGGTCGCCCAACTCCTTAGCCAGAGGCAGTTCACCGCCCAGGACTTTGCCCGCCTCGTCCAACACGTGCGGGAGGCCATGGGCGAGGGAAGAATTTCAGAGGCTACAGATATTGCCCAACACTATTTTGCCGCCTGGGAGAACGCTTCCTCGGGGGTGCGCGCGGAAGAAATGAAGCGCGCGCCGGAACTGCTGCGCGCCCTGGCGAGCGTGCAGACCCTGTCCTTGATGCACACGCTGGCGGAGCCGCTGCTGCGGGAAATTGTGGACGAGACGCGCCTGCACTGGCCCTGCCACTTGCAGGCCACCCACTGCCTGGCGACGGTGGCACAGAATGCCGGGCGCTTTGAAGATTTCGAGTTTGTGCACAAAATCGCCTCGGACCTTAAACATTCAATGAACCGTCACCCCAGCCAGCACGCGGACTGTTGCGGCAAGGCCCTGGCCGGGCTCCTCACTCCGGAAGCGCTGGAAAGGCTCATCGAGTCGTTTCTGCAAAGGCGCAGCGACTCGGCCTGGGTGCGCACGGCGACTTCGTTGCTGGCGATGATCGGCCCTGCCGGCGCGGAGGGGGCCTTCCGGCGCCTGGAAGAGGAACCCGCGGCTTCCAACCGCTTGCCTTTAATCCGCTTGATCCGCGTCCTGGGCACGTCGGCCATCGAGCCCGTACGCAAGCGCCTTTCCGACCCGCGCTGGTACGTGGTGCGCAATGCCGCCTACATCCTGGGTGATTTGGGCGATCCCGAACTTCCCACCCAGTTGCGTGGCGCGATTCGCCATGAGGATTTGAGGGTGCAACAGGCCGTGATGTCCGCTATTCTGAAAAGCAACGTCGCCGGCCGCGGGGAAATGCTGGCGGAAGCCTTGCCCCAATTGCAAGCCGGAGTGCTGGAGATGGCACTCGACGAGTTGACGGTTCTGAAAGATCCGGCGACCGTGGACCACCTGGAAGCCCTCGTCCTGGGGAAAAAGGAATTCAAGGCCGGGGTGCTGGAAAAAGCCGTGATCGCCCTCGGGGCGGTGCCTGCCGACCGCGCTGCCGAAGCTCTTTACAAGATCATTGGGGATACGGCGCAACCCCTGCTGGTGCGTCGCACGGCGCTGGACGGTTTGGGCAACCATAGTTCAGCCCTTGCCCCGAGTCTGATGGCGAAACTCTCCAACCTTCCCCCCGGCGATCCCTTGGCGGCGGAAGTGAGGAAGGTGGCGTAATAGTTCGTTGGGGGGCAAAGAAGATTTACGAAGCGCCACCCCCCAGGGGTTCCGGAATTACTCTCGAGAAATACTCTCGCTTGCAAGCCTTCACAGTTTGTGGCAGCCTCTCGGAGGGAGGGAAGACTACTGATGCTGATTTTCGACCGCGTTCGTCTTCAAGACCTCGACCGCCGCAACATGCAGTTATGGGTTTTGGCCATCGTCATGATTCTCGTCCTGACCGGGGGATTAGCCCTGCACATGTACACTTTGGCTTCGACTCCGGAGATTTCGCTAAGCCGGCGCGCCATGCTGCAAGGAATGATTGGTTTCTGCGTGCTCGCCATACTTTTCGTGAGCTACTTGATCGATCGGCAAGTGGTGATCGCGCGCCTGCGCAAGGAACTGGAGGACGAGAAAAAGCATAACCTGGAACTGCGCCGGCGCGGGAACAAGGAACTGTTGCAAACCTTGTTCGGCCCCGGCCAGTTCTGCGACCGGCTGGCCTTGGAACTCCAGCGCGCCGCCCACCACGAACTGCCGCTTTCCGGACTCACCATTGCGCTGGAGGTTTCACCCGACCTTTCGGACACCGAGGAGATTTATTCCGCCTTTGGCGAGGCGGTGAAGGCCATGATGCACAAGTTGCGCGGAGAGGATTCCATCTATCAATTTACCTCCGGCGTATTCGGTATCCTGCTGCCGGGAACGGCAGCGGAGCCGGCGCGCGGCGTCGCCGTGCGCGTGGCCGATGCGCTGCACGAAGCCATGGGCATCAGCAAGCGCTACTCCTTTGACATTCATATCACCAACTTCCCCGACCACGTCAAAACCGCGCGGGAAATGGAAAAACTCATGCGCGCTCCCTGCGACCGGTAGGGCGGCAACGCCGCGGGCCGTCCACCCTCTCCCCCAAGGGGGCGAGGGGAGAGTTGAACTTGCTCCCTCGCCCCCTTGGGGGAGAGGCTCGACGAGGCGTTTTCATCAGCCGAGGCGAGACGGGTGAGGGGGTCGCGCCTATTGTCAAGTCTAAGATGGGAGACCACACTATACAGAGCGACATAAATTGTAGCGTCGATCTCCGATCGTCGACGGCGGTCGGAGACCGCCGCTACAACCGAACGCGCAATCATTTATGTCGCTCTGTATAGGACGTTGTTGCCGCGCGGAGATTTCGTGCCACGGGCGTCCCGCCCGTGCCCGGGCACGGCCGGGACGGCCGTGGCACATCTCAGGTTCCGGGTTCGCCGCGCTGTACACGCTTAAACTAAAGACGCTCTAGCGTCCGGTAAACCTATTCTTGGGTCTGCCGGATGCGATCGCGAAGTTGCGTCTGTTGGGAAAAGCTATTTCAGGTGAACGAGAGGTCCGGGACAGTTGTAGAGCCGGATGAGCGTGTTGACGTCCCGGGGAGTGAGTTTCGTGTTGATTCCCGTCGATGATGAGGTGCCATAAAATCCTGACGCGCCCTCTTGGACCAGATGAAGGATTGTCACCTCTTCATCGAACATCACATCCCTCGAATCGTCGCTGTGCCCTTCTATTCCCAAGGCATGGCCGAGCTCGTGCAATACAACGGCTCGCATCTCGCGTTCGGACCAGCGGGGGGAATTATCGAGGCTAATGAAAGACTTCTTCCGCCTGACGAGCCTGTCGTCTTCGTTCCGGACCTGAATCAAATCCCTCTCCCTGCCCAGAGTCCCCTTCGGCAACTTCGCCCAGCTTAGAACGATGTCTGCCCCCTCCCGCGCGCTAACCATCTGAAGCGGGAACACGTTCATCCAGGCGGCGAGCGCTTTCTCGAGGGCTCGGCGCCCCTCTTCCGGCGGGCTATCGGCAAATACCTTGACGGGAAACTGGGTCCACTGTAACCCCACGGAGGGCCCCGCAACTTCCTGGTAGTAGTCCCCGGCCCTCGGCACGTACCGGGAGGGGCGCAATGATTCGGGGAGTGCCGGCATCGCTTCGAGAGCGCGCAGCCGTTCCTCGGCTTGCGTTACCTCCTCCTTCGAATCAGGGTTTGTAGCCACCAATTCCACGAACTTGCGCCAGTCGCCGATGGCCGCCTGCCGGTCCACCATCTCGTTGGCCAGAGCCTGATAGTAACAAGCTTTTACATCCTTGGGATTCTGTTCAAGGGCGCGGGTGAACATGGCCACGGAATCCGCAAAAAACCCGCGGTGCAAGAGCTCGGTACCGTGTCGAAGAAAGGACTCAGAAGGATCATGGCCGGCGGCGGTGACGGCGAGGGCCAGCACCACCGTGAAGATGAGTCTCCGTGACGGGTTACCTTGATTTCGTCTCACGAGGCCGTCAGGCCTCCAGGTCACAAGAATAGTCCTGGACATGAGCTCGCGTCGAGCCCTTTGTCGGGTATGCTCGCGAACCGCCGCGGCTGCCCTTTCCTCTCTTACTCTACGACCACGCCCGATCAATTCAAGAAGGCGCCTCCCCAAAGCAGGCCGGGAGCAACTGCCGCCATGAAGATAAGAGGCATTCGTGATTGATCTCTAATCATACGAGGACCGGCGAGAGCCTGGCACAGGCTGGCACCGCAGGTTACTGAACCGAGATTCCCACACGTCTTTGATACCAGCGGGATTCTCTCCAAAGGAATATGGGCTTTCTCAGCTAGAATTTCAACGACACGTGGGTTGGGTTGGTGTAATGCAAAATAATCAACTTCGCTTCGTGGTTTCGCGCTAAGGTTCTCCAAAGTCCCGATGATGCGATCCATTTCCGTGACCGCGGCGTGAGCAAGTTGTTCCCCTTTGAATTGAATATCCAGTCCGGAATCCTCAGATATATGTACACCCAGCGAAGATGCGAAAGTCCCGGAACAGCCCCAGACGAACTCCTGGAGTCTTACGCAGCCATTCCGGGCATCGGTAGCGGCGTTCGTAAGAACGAATGCACAAGCCCCATCACCAAAAAGCCCTCGAAATTCCCCAGGAACCAGAGGCGCGTTGAGCCTTCGGCTGTGAACTTCCGCGGCCACGACGATTGCCACCCCTTGACGGCTTGTGCGGAGCAGACTCTTGGCCACTGCCAGGGAGTAAATCAGGCCCGCGCAAGCTCCGCCCACGTCTAGAGCGCCACTGGTTTCCGGGAGAAGGAGTCGGGAGTGCAGAGAAGCTGCGAACGAAGGGTAACCCAGGAACGTTGTACTGGTCGCCACCAGGAAATCAACTTGTTCAACGGGGACCTCTGCCACTTCCAGCGCGATATCGGCTGCCCTCTGGGCCAGCGCCAGTTCGTCTTCGCCGTCGGCAGCAATTCGCACACTCTGAATGCCTGCTCCATCGCGGATTTTGTGCAAGGGGAGAGTCATGTCACGTTCGATCTGTTCCGCGTCAAAAACCAAAGAACCCAGTGTGTACCCCCAACCTTCGACTGTGATATCCCGCTCAATGCCGGCCTGCTCTATAGCGCGCGCCCGAGGATTTTCTTCAGGGGAGGGTTCTCGGGCTTCTCGGATCATATCTACCAGGGTGCGAATCGTCTTTGGCCGATCCTCCGGCCAGGGGTTGCCAAAATCCCGAATACCCGTGGCCGATTCGATGCTAATCAGCGTATCCACCCACGCCATCGAGTCGAGCGCGCCAGTTTCGACAAGGTCCACGTCGTCTTTGGGAAGGGGAGAAAGCCTGCTGGCCACGGATGCTCGGGCAGTGCCGAGTGCGGTTTCGAATTCGAACGCTCCACTCATGGGAAACCCTCCTGAGATGGGCAAATCGTACGCGGGGGTCAGAGGAAGTCCAACCAAGAAACATCCGGCTGTGGAAATAGAGAATCAAGCATCAGCCAGCACTTGTGTCGGTTATCGGCCCTCGCCAGGCCAACTCGCGCAAATCCGTGGAGAGCCTGCAAGAGCTTGTGACGAATGAGGCGGTTAAGATAACGGTCGAGGTCAATTTGGCCCTGCGTCTTGGCGAGCCGTTCCACAACCTCGTCCATGAAGCGCCGCCACTCCCGGTCAACGACGGGAAGGCTATTGAGTGTTTCGCCGGAAATCAGAACGAGGCGGGCCCGCAGCGTTACGCGGCTGGGGTCTTGGAAGACCAGGAAGCGGAGGTTTCTGTAGAGACAACCACAAATCGACCTGTCGGCCTGGCTAGGGTCCACCCAAGCGTTTCCGCCGTTCGTATCGGCGTGCAACTCGCACCCGAAAAGCCCTCCCAATTCTGCCGAAACCTCAGCCCGCTGAAGCATGCTAACTAACTCGAGCTCGTTCAGGCATCTGCCACTGGCTTGCAGGCCGAATGTATTCTGGTCCTCACAGTGTGGCGGGGAAAGAGATGTGTGGCGCGAGGCGAAACGAACGCCGTTACCGCGCTGGTAAGGAAAAGACCTGTCCCACGCGAAGCCCGATGGGGGAATTGGCCGGACGGAACGAAACAAATTCTCACACGCGGGCTCTATTCCAATCACGCACAATCCTGAACCCATCTCGGTGATATCAGATAGAATCAACTCTCGCATACCTGGCCTTGGTTCGTTTCTTTTGGAGCGTGGGCATGGCCGAAACCAGATGCCTAATTTCAATCTGGTGACCTTGGGCGGCCCAGTGTTCCGCAAACATTTCGGCAACCAAGCGGCGATGACATTTTTCTGGCTCTGCCTCGGAGCATAGAAGTGCGACTCTTCCTTCGAACGACGAAGGAACCACATGCTCTAATGCTTGCCGTTGAGCCATTAATTCAGCATACGACTTCTCATATTGAGACCAATCGTGCGATTTGCGGTAGGCAGTGCGGATTTCAGGGCTAGGGGCAAAAATGGGTTGATAATCGTAAGCGATGGCCGCCACGCGGTGGAGGAAAAAAGCGAGGTCGGGATACTTTGCAAATCCCGAGAGTTGCCCGACACGGTTCTCTCGGATATCGATCAGCTTCTGGACTTGAGCCTCTTGAAGAAGTCGAAAAAACACCTCAGCCGTCTTCTTCGTGAAGCCGATGGTGAAAATGGTTGACGTCATTTGCTGTGCTACCAAGTATCGAGCGCGAAGGGTTTTACGCGGAAGGCGAATTTTTCGGCTTGAAGCCGGTAGGCATCCTCCAAAGCCTCGGTGCGCGCCCCGGGGAAGAGCGTATTGGCTGCCACGGCCTCGAAGCCGGTATCGGCGAGCAGCCGATTCTCAGCGGCCTCTTGCGTTTCGATTCTCGATCCCTTGCGGATATGCAGAGGAAGGACTCCCAGCTTGGCCAGTTCGGGACAGACCATAAGAAAACGATGACACTCGAGCGGGTCTTCCTCCGCGCACATCATCGCCACGGGTCCCCCCTCCAGTTCCTTCCAGAGGCGGCTTAGCCCTGCCTGGAACGCATAGGATCTCCGGCGCGCCTGGTAGTTGACCAAGCCATCGGGGCCATAGGCGTCCACATCATCCGGACGTCCTCCCAATTCCTCTCCGAGAAAAAGGTACTTAAGGTTTTCGGCCTTTAACAGTTTTTCGAATGCAGGCGAGCTAAAATGCGGCTGGCGCGCGCTCTGCGGCAGGCTGCGCACATCGACCACGAGCTCGACTCCATGGTCATTCAACAACGTAGCAAAGTCCGCAAATTCCAGAATCGAATGACCGACCGTGAAAAGCCGGTGAAGGCCATCGGTGTTAGATGGATAACCGCTTCCAGTCTGCACGCTCAGTTCCTCTGTAGTGCATTGTACCTCAATACGACACTCGATACGAAGTACGTAGCGCGGACCTGCTCCCCAAGGTCCGCGGCTTTTCGTGCCCGCAATTTCTTATTTGTTCCTTTCAGGGTTGCCTCTGCGCGGCATCACCCGTCGATTTGAGGTCAGAGCCGCGGACCTGGAAAACAGGTCCGCGCGACGCGTGTCCGACCGCGATGATCCGGCTGGCCGACCGCTTATTTCCCCGCCACGGCCCGGCCCACGCGCTGCATCCAGGCCAATTCACCTTCGGTCATTGGACCCTGCTGTAAGGCTTTGAGCGCTTCCTCCATGCGCGCGGCGTTCGAGGGGCCGGCCATGCACACGTCCACTTCCGGGTGGCTCAGGACGTAGCGATAGCAATCGGTAGCGGTGGGGACGCGCTCGTCTTTGGGAAGCGGATGCGCGCCGGTGAGGAAGTTTGGCATAAGGGATTTGCCGAGGAGCTGTCCCCAACTTGTGGCGGTAAACGCCACCATGCCGGGACGGTGGTGGGGGAGCAAGGCCGGAAAGATCTCCTTTTCCGCGCCCGGATGCGCGGCGTTGTAACGGAAATGCACGATGTCGAAGTCATCCTCGAGGGCAATCTTGGGAACCAGCGTGCGCTGGTGTGTGGAAACCGCCAGGAAACGCACCAAGCCTCGGCGTTTCAGATCGCGGGCGGCGTCCAAAATCTTCGGCGCCACCGGCTTGTTCCACATGCCCAGGAGCAGGACATCCGCATGGTCATAGCGCAAAGCCCGCAGGGCGCGCTCCAGACTCCAGCTCACCAGTCCCGCGATCCTCGCGTAAGATTGAATCGCCAGCACGAATTTGTCGCGCTGCGGGCGCAGGCGCTTCAATCCCTCGCCGAACGAGGCGCCCCGCCGGCTTCCCCAATAGATGTAGTTTACACCCCGCTCGAACGCCCGCTCCAGGGCGTCGCCCGGAACTCCATAACCGGAGCTGATTCCCAGCCGCCCTACTTTCAGGCCTGTACGGCCCAAAACTCTGCGCTCGAAATTGTTTGATTGTGATTCCATCATGGTTCTCTCATTAAGGCGGCGGGCGTCCGATCACGCCACCGGCTGAGCGAAGTAGGCGGGGAAGTGGCGGCGAAAGGGTTTCTTCTCGCGATAGGAGCGGGCGAGTTCCATATAGATTCCCAGGTCGCGGTCGAGGTCGGCTTGCGTGCCGTCGAAGTAGAAATTGCGTATGGGGATGCCACCGTTGGCCTTCGACAATTTCGGATAAATGGCCTCGCTCACGATGCCATTCATGCACGTGAAGGGGCTGATGTCGATGATGCCGTCGGCGCCGTGTTTCGCCAGGTAGGCGGCCTTGCCCACGCTCAGGACCATCTCGCCCAGCGCTCCGCCGGTGGGCAGATAGGGCCAGGCAAGGTCCAGGATTTCCTCGATGGGGGGTTCTTCATAGCCCACGAAATCATGCTCGAAAGGCGCGATGAGGGCCTCTTCGTCGGAGTGTTGGATGTGCGAGCGAATGAAAGTCTTGGCCATTTCCAAGGAGATATCGCGTCCCACCAGGCGCAGCTTGCGTTCCGCCTCGGCGTTGGTGTAGGACACCCACTCACCGAGGTGGCTGAGGCAACACTCGGCGCCATAGCCTTCCAGCTTGCGAATCAGGTCTTCGTTCGAAAACGTATTCAGACGGCAGAAGATTTCTCCCACCACGCCGATCAGGGGGATTCCCGAGTCGTAGAGAGCCGGGACGCGCCGGAAGCGGTCGCGGCAGCGGGTCATCGCTTCCACCAGCGAGCGAAGCTGGCAGCCGGCGTCGGCGCAGCCATTCTCAACCGTTGTGCACACATCCTGGAGCGACTCCTGAAAGGCCCGGTCGGCCGCGCCCGGAGTGGTTTCGTAGGGGCGGGTCTTCAGCAGCGCGCGGTGCAACGTATCCGCGCACACCAGCACCCGCCACGCCATCCGCATGAAAGGCGCGGCAATTTCGCCCAGGTCTTCATAGCCGTTCAGACTGGTGGGGGAGAGGACCTGCGCGCCGCCGTAGCCCGCCTCGTTCAGAATCTTGCGCAGGAAGGGCGCGTACTGGCCGAAGCGGCAGGGGCCGTCCGCCGTCGGCATGAAGAAAGAGGCGCGATCCGGGTCGAAGCCCGGCTGCTCGATGACGCGCAGAAAATCGCCCACCGTAACCTTGGCCGGGTAGCATTCGTCGCCGTTGGTGTACTTGGCGCCCAGCTCGCGGGTACGCTCGTCGGAAGGGGGCGTGGTCTGGGCGTTCACCCCGAGCCAGCGAAACGCCGCAGCAAAGACTTCCGAGCTGCCTTCGCCCATGACCGGGATGTACACGGTCCTCCCGCTCAGGGGGTTTCCAGGACCTATGTGGCGGCGGACATGGCGGTGGCCGAAGTGGGACATCGCATGAATCCTTTGCTGTCGAGATACGCCTCGCAACGCGTAATGAAGCCCGCGTCGTTGGCGTGGCCGTCGAACTGGAGCACCAGCGAGGGCTTGCCCGCGGCTTCATCGAGGAACGATTTGATGTAGGAGTCCGGGCCGCACTTGAAGTTGGTGATATAAACCAGGTGCAGATTCCGATAGCGCCGGGCGAGACGCGCCGCGGCCAGAATGCGCCGGCCGGAGCTCCAGAACATGTTGGGATTGATATCCGTAATGTCCTCGTCGTCGAGGGGCAGGACCTCCATGGGCAGAACGTTCACGCCGTAAAGCGTGCGCAGCTTGCGGGGGATATCGCAATTCACGCTGCGGTCATAGAGGTTATAGGGCCGTCCCACCAGCACCAGGGCGGGCTCGCCCGTCTCCTGAAGCCTGGCCAGCGCCTGCGTGCCGGCTTCCAGCAAGGTGTCGGTAAAGGCTTCCTGCGCGGCGTAGGCCGCCCGCACGGCATCGGCGTTGGCTCGCGGTTTGACGCCCAGGGTGCGCGCGAATTCGGCCAGTTGCTTCTCCACATGCTTGCGCCCCAGGCGGAAATGCACGGTGGGAGAAAGGTACTTGGCTTGGGCGTGCTCGAGCTGGGGCGCGGCGCGAATCACGAATGGCAACGTCTGGTTCCAGGGGCAGAGAAACGAATCCACCGGGCTCTCCGGCGCCTCCACGTTGACGACGTTGGGAAGCAGAACGTAATCGACGCCCTTTTCCAGCAGGTCCTGAACGTGCCCATGCGCCACCTTCACGGGGAAGCAGGGCTGCGCGATGGTCAACTCCTCGCCCGCCATGGAAATCTTGCGGTCGGTCGGTGATGAAAGGACGACGTCGAATCCCAGTTCCTGGAAATAAGCGCACCAGAAGGGGAAACGGTCGAAATAGAACATGGTGCGCGGAATCCCCACGGTGCGGCTGCCGCCCCGGGTGGGCAGCAGGACTTCTTCCAGCAACTTCTCCCGCCACTCGATTAAATCTTCGATGACCGGCTGGCGGTCCGTGCGCGCCCGCTTGCGAAACTTGTCAGAGCACTTGTCGCCCCAGTAGGTGCGCTGCCCCTCGATGTTGAATTCCTTCATGTCGCAGAAATTGGAGCAGGCCTGGCAGACGAACTCGCGCGTGGTGAAGTCCACTCGGCCCAGGTCGTAACCCCGAAAGCGGCTGGGGCGAGCGGCGTTTTTCATGCGGTCGCGAGCAATCAGCGCCATGCCGATGGCTCCGATGACGCCGTTGTGCGGCGGCACGATGATCTGCTTCCCGAGGATCTGGGAAAAGGCCGCGGCCACGGCGTCGTTGTAAGCCGTGCCGCCCTGGAAGAAAATCACCTTGCCGATCTTGCGCCCCCGCACCACGCGGTTCAGGTAGTTGAGCGCCACCGAATACGCCAGGCCCGCCGCCAAGTCGCCCACCTCCGCGCCTTTGTGCATCAGCCCCGTAACGTCACGCTCCATGAATACCGTGCAGCGCTCGCCCAGGCGCGCCGGGCTGGCAGACGCCAGAGCCAGCTCCGCGAATTCTTCCTTGATGGCGATTCCCAGCTTCTCCGCCTGCTCTTCCAGGAAGGACCCCGTCCCGGCGGCGCAGGCCTCGTTCATGGTGAAGTCCACCACCACGCCCTTGTCGATGCGGATGAACTTGGAATCCTGCCCGCCGATTTCAAAGATAGTGTCCACGGGGTCCATGCCCATCTGATTGCAGACGTGCATGGAACCGGTCTTGTGGGCGGTGATTTCATCGTTCACCGTGTCCGCGCCCACCAGTTCGCCGATCAACTCGCGGCCTGAGCCCGTGGTGCCCACGCCGCGGATGTCGAGGGAGGTGGCCAACTCCGCTTCGATTTCCTTCAGCCCGCGGTCCACCACCTCAATCGGCCGCCCTTGCGTGCGCAGGTAAATCTCCTTCAGCAAGTTTCCGTCCGCGTCAATCACCACCAGGTTGGTCGAGACGGAGCCGATGTCGATGCCGAGGTAGGCCTCCACTACAGAGGTGTCAGGTGTCAGGTGTCGGGTGTCAGGAGAAGCACAAGCTTCAACAGGAGTGTCTTTCCCTGACACCTGATACCTGACACCTGACACCTTTTCTTCTCCTGACACCTGATACCTGACACCTGATACCTTTCTCGCGGTTCGGTCGCGTAACAATAGGACGTTTTCCATGGAGAGCGGCTCGGTGCAGGCGAAGTTCTTTCGCGCCGCCTCGTGCTGGCGCAACTGGTGGATGCGTTTGAACGAGCGCTTGCGAAATTCCTCGGCTTCCAGCATCGCCGCGCCCATCGCGCCCAACCACGCGTAATGTTCGGGGATCAGGAGGTCGGCATCTTTCAGCTTGAAGGCCTCGCGCAGGGCATTGCGCACCCCCTGGTTCATCGCCACGCCCCCGATGAACGCCACGGGAGGCACCACGGCGCGCCCCTTGACCAGGCTCGACTTGTAATTGCGCGCCACGGCGTCGCAAAGGCCGCGCAGGATCTGCTCCGTGGTGTAGCCCTTCTGCTGCGCGTGAATCATGTCGGTCTTGGCGAACACCGAGCAGCGGCCGGCAATCCGCGCCGCGCAACTGGCGCCGCACGCCGCCGGGCCCACCTCCTCGATCGAGTAGAGCAACCGCGTGGCCTGCTGGTCAATGAATGAACCCGTGCCCGCCGCGCACTCGCCGCTGGTCTGGTAATCCACAATGCCCAGGTGCTTGCCGGTGACGTTAGGGTCAAGGCGCAGGTATTTGGATGCCTCGCCTCCCATTTCGAAAACCGTGCGCACCTGCGGATAGAACGTCCGCAGCCCTTTGGCAATGGCGCGAAACTCGTTTTCAAAGTAGATGCCCAGCACCTTGGCAATCAACTGGCTGCCCGAACCGGTCACGCGTATGCCCTCCACGTCCTCTTCCGGCAGATAGTCGTACAACTCTTTCAACAGGTCGAACGTGGATTGAATGGGGCTTCCTTGCAGACGCCGATAACGCGAGATCACCAGGGCGCGATTGGCAAAGGGACTGGAATCCGGGAATGAGGCCGCATAGAAGGTTGAGGATTTTTCCGCCAGGGTGCGAAAACGCGGTCCGTCGTCCGGCCCGCCGATAGCCGCGAGCTTTAGACTGACCGCCCCGATGTCCAAACCAATGTTGATGCTCATAAGTTTAAGTGCCAAGTGTCAGGTGCCAGGTGTCAGGACTATCCAACATCCGTTGATTCCAACTCGAATGCGCCACGGGGAGGGGCCTGGTGTTCTCCCTCGGCACTTAACGCCTGATACCTGACACCTGTCGTTCGGGTTAAAACACGCTAAGGGCGACTGCAAGAACCAAGTCGGGCAATTCAGATTCCGAGGGACAACCGGAGGTGAACAATCAGGCAAAATAGCTGAAAAAAACGGAATCATAGTCCGATTTATTAGGACAATGTGTCTTAAGTTTTCTGATCGGGCCGCTGGTAGATCGGTTCACCGGGCCATTGAAGGACCCTTTAGCGCGCCAAAAAATAACCGACAAATCTGGCTCAAGAACTCAGAATTTCATCTATCCCATTTCTTATCAACAACTCATCGCGAAAATGATATAACTTGTTTATTTTCATAAAACTCTGAGTAGCGCTTTTTTTGGCCCTTTGTTTTCAATAAACTCTGAGGACCGATCTTCATTTTTAACATCTCTTTGGATCAGATCATTACTCCTGAATTCCATCAGCATAACTCAATTTTTTTCAATTACTTGGTTTTCTATACCGATCACAGAATTCCCCTGACACCCGACATCTGAAACCTGACAGCTCACTCAAGTGCGAGATTCCACACCGACATGGTTCTCCATATATTAACCTAGCAACAAACCATCCATGATGACGTCAAACATGGACCTAATGCCCGTCAGCGACTGGAATTTATGACGTTTGGCGCCTGACTTTCCTACCCGTAGGAAAGCCTGGGTCGGAATCTTTGGCGCTCGCCGATTTTTGAGTCTATCGTGCGGCTTCCTGAAGCACCCCCTGTGGTAGTCGCGCGGGAACACGTTGATAAGTCATTTCATTTCCTGAAACCCAATTGTGAACAGTATTGAGAATTCCCACGCAAACTCAGCGGGCATGGCAGCGATTCAATGATAAAATTAGCGGCATTTCAAGAGGTGGTGAGATGTAATAAGGGAGTATCGGATGAAAAAGATGAAAGTAGCGGCCAACATCATAGGAATGGTCATACTGAGCTTCTGTGCCGTTTCGATCGGAATCGCACAGGACAATTATTCTGGCGTCTGGGTGTTGGATAAAGCAATGACCCACAACCTTCCCCCTGGATTGCAATCTTATACGATGGTCGTAAAGCAGGACGAGCAGCAGATGGTGGTGGGGACTAAAGTGGAAGGCAGTCTCGCACCAGCGAGAGGCGGGGGAGAAGTGTTTGATGACGGCGGGGCCCCCGGTGGCGGTGGTGGGGGTGGGGGAGGTGGTGGTACGCGCGGGGGTGGTGGCGGTGGTGGGGGCATGCGTGGTGGCGCCAGCGATGTGCTTGGCGGTGGGTCTCCCGACGGGAGCCTAGCAATACGCATGTTCATTCCGCAGGTAGCTTACCCGCTGGACGGCAAGAAGCAGACGTCGGAATTGGCGGGCCTGGGCAAGATCACGGTCAAAGCCAAATGGGCCAAGGATAAGAAAGGGCTGGAATTGTCCATGGCCCGCGAGACGAGCTTTCAGGGACGCCCCGTGACTTTCAGCAGTGATGAAAAATGGACGCTATCTGACGAGGGAGAAGTGCTCAAGGTGCAGCGTGCCGCCGATACCCCGGGGGCAACGGACTCGATTAAACTGATCTTCCGGAAAATGCCAGGGGAACCACCCACCCCGTAGCCGTAGAGCGCCTGCGGGCGACCGGCCACGTTCAGCGTCATTTTTGAAGCTCACCGGTTTGTCGTCCCGCAGGGCGAGTCCTTTTCATTCCGCCCCCATCGCTCACCCCTCCCGGTGTTACAATCTTCCCAGACGGGACCCGCGCATGCATCATCGCCCTGACTTGTACACTCGCTGGTCGTTTGAAATGCGCCGCAGGGAATTCTTTCACGCCGGCCAACGCGTGGGGGTGGCGGTTTCGGGCGGGCCAGACTCCGTTTTGCTTCTGCACTTCATGAAAATGCAGGCGGCCCGGCAGGGGTTGAGGCTAGCGGCCGTCCATTTCAATCACCACTTGCGCGGGGCGGAATCGGACGGAGATGAGGCCTTGGTCCGGGATCTTGCCAATTCTCTCCAGATTGAATATCTGCGGGACGAAGCGGAGGTGAGGCGTGTGGCGCGGGAGCGCCACCGGAATCTGGAAGCCGTGGCGCGCGAATTGCGCTATCGCTTCTTCTTCGCGCTGGTTGACCAGGGCCGGCTGGACCGGGTGGCCACTGCACACACCGCCAACGATCAGGCGGAAACGGTGCTGATGCGGCTGCTGCGAGGCTCGGGGACGCGCGGGCTGGGGGGGATCTATCCGGTGCTCGATGGTAAAGTCGCCCGCCCATTCCTGGGCCTGACGCGCGCGGAAGTCATGCAGGAGATTGGCGCGCGGGGACTACCGTACCGGATGGACTCCACGAATTTCGACGCCCGCCTGCAAAGGAACAAAGTCCGCATGGAGCTGCTGCCGTTGCTGGTTAAAGAGTACAACCCGGAAATTATTCCCCTCCTCAACCAACTCGCTGACCGCGCCCGCGACGATGAGGCCTGCCTGGAACGCTGGGCGCGAGATCGGGCGCATCCCTGGCGGGTGCGCGAGGGGAGGGAAGAACGCATCCCCATTCGCGCTCTGGGGGAGTTTCCTCCGGCCGTGGCGCGGCGCGTTTTGCGGCAAATGCTGCAAACGGTGCGGGGCTCGTTGCACGGGCTCGCGCACGCACACATTGAATCCTTGCGCCGATTTGCCGCCGAAGCGCAAAGCGGAAAAATCCAAACCCTGCCCGGCGGCGTACTTGCCCGCAAAGAGTTCTCCTGGCTGGTGGTGGGACCGGCTTTCAGCGAGCCCAGCGGCGAAGCGTTCTCTTATCCTGTCACCTTCCCGGGGGAGTTGGCGGTCCGCGAACTGGGGTGCGCGTTCCGCTTCAAAATACTTAACCGCGATGACCCCGGCAAGGCGTATAATGTAAATAAGCTTATTGGCCTTGACCCGCAAAAGTTGCCGGGAGAACTGGTATTGCGCAACTGGCGGGCGGGAGATAAGTTTTGCCCTGCTGGAAGCCGAGGGGTTCGCAAACTGAAGGAGCTTTTTCGCGAGAGAAAGATTCCGGAAGTTCGGCGCAAAGGATGGCCCGTTCTGCTCTGCGGGGGCGAAATTGTGTGGGTCCGCGGATTCCCGCCCGGCAGGGGCGTCGCTGCCACTGAGCAGACCCCGCGGGTGCTCGTGGTGGAGGAGGAGCCCACGCAGGCATCCCCGGCAGCCCACATGAATCCCATATGAATAAACGCACCGTATCCAAACTCAAGAAGCGCCCCACGACGATTCGCGCCGGCTCCGGCGCGCGCCTGAAGATCGTCGTCAGCGAAAAGGATCTCCGCAAGCGGGTGCGTGAACTGGCCAGGCAGATCAATCGGGACTACGCCGGCAAGACGCTTCATGTCGTCGGGGTTCTAGAGGATTGCTTCGTTTTCATGGCGGACTTGGTGCGCGCCCTGACGATGCCGGTAATCTGTTCCTTCGTTCGGTCGCAGACGCGCGACAGCGATTCCGGCCTGGTGGCCATGCGGGAGATTATGTACATCCCTCCTGTTGACGTGGCGGGTAAGGACCTGCTGCTGGTGGAGGGCGTCCTGCAATCGGGGATTACACTTGACTATCTGTGCCGAACCTTGTTGGCGCAGCAGCCCGCCTCGTTGCGCACGGCCCTGTTGCTCGATAAAACCGAGGAGCGGAGAGTCGATGTTCCGGTGGATTACGCAGCTTTCCAATTTTCCGGACGTTATCTGGTCGGGTATGGACTGAGTTATCAGAAGCAATTTCGTAATTTACCTTTCCTCGCGCGCGTCACCGAATAAGGTGGAAGGTTGAAGCCGCGCGAGGTCGGCGCGCATCTAAAACTAAGGGGTGTAAAGACCCGGGTAAAGGCGCTTCGGGGGCGGGAGGAGGACGGTCCGTGAACTCGGCAGCCAAGAACATTATCTTTTGGGTAGTGATGGCAGTTACCGCCCTGCTGATCTGGGCAGTGGTGAGGTCGAGTACCGCGGACAAGGTTACGGACTATACCTTCACCCAGTTCATGACGGCAGTCAACAAGGACGAAATTCATGACGTGACGATTACGGGAACCGACGTCACGGGTACGTTCAAGAAAGACAACTCCCATTTCCGCACCACAATTCCCGCGAACTATCCCGATCTTTACAAGGCCCTTCAAGACAAGAATGTCAATACCACCATCAAGGACAATTCCGGAGGGTCCTGGATGACCTGGCTCGCCAACGGTTTGCCCATGATACTCATTTTGGGTTTGTGGATTTTCATCATGCGGCAGATGCAGTCGGGAGGGAACAAAGCGTTGTCCTTCGGCAAGAGCCGGGCCCGCCTGCTCTCCAGCCAGCAAAAGAAAGTCACCTTCAAGGATGTGGCGGGAGTGGAAGAGGCCAAGGAAGAGTTGGGTGAAATCATTGAGTTCCTGCGCGAGCCGCAAAAATTCCAGAAGCTGGGCGGACGCATACCCAAAGGCGTGTTGCTGGTGGGCCCTCCGGGAACCGGCAAAACCCTGTTGGCGCGGGCCATCGCCGGTGAGGCCAACGTTCCTTTCTTCTCGATCTCCGGCTCCGACTTTGTTGAGATGTTCGTGGGCGTGGGCGCCTCGCGCGTGCGCGACCTGTTCGAGCAGGGCAAGAAGAACGCTCCCTGCATCGTCTTCATTGATGAAATCGACGCGGTGGGCCGTCACCGCGGCGCGGGCTTGGGCGGCGGCCACGATGAGCGCGAGCAGACGCTGAACCAGTTGCTGGTGGAAATGGACGGCTTCGAATCGAACGAAGGAGTGATCCTGATTGCCGCCACCAACCGGCCGGATGTCCTGGACCCTGCCCTGCTGCGGCCCGGCCGCTTCGACCGTCGCGTGGTGGTGCCCCGGCCTGACGTCGGTGGGCGCGAAGCTATCCTTAAGGTCCACACCAAGAAGATTCCTCTGGCCGAGGACGTAGATCTCCCCGTCCTCGCGCGTGGCACTCCGGGCTTTTCCGGCGCCGACTTGGCGAATCTGGTCAACGAGGGGGCGCTGCTGGCCGCACGGCAGAATCGCAAGACCGTAACCCATATGGACTTTGAAACTTCCAAGGACAAAGTCCTGATGGGACCGGAGCGCAAGTCGATGATCCTCTCCGAGACCGAAAAGAAAAACACCGCTTATCACGAAGCCGGACACGCGCTGGTGGCCGCCAACACCCCGGAAGCCGACCCCTTGCACAAGGTCACCATCATTCCGCGCGGTTGGGCCCTGGGCCTGACGCAGCAACTTCCCCTCGACGACAAGCACACCTACACTCGGGAGTACCTGGAAGCCCAACTCGCCGTACTGATGGGCGGGCGCGTGGCGGAGGAGCTCTTTCTGCATCACATGACCACCGGCGCCGGCAACGATATTGAGCGCGCCACCCAAATCGCCCGCGATATGGTGTGTGAATTTGGCATGTCGAACCTCGGGCCGCTGGCCTTCGGCAAGAACCAGCAGGAGATTTTCCTGGGACGCGACATCGCCACGCAACGTGATTTTAGTGAAGATACGGCGATCAAAATCGACCATGAAGTAAAGGTCTTCGTCACTACGGGGTATGAGCGGGCCAAGATTATTCTGACCTCCAACCGTGAGGTTCTGATCCGCATCGCGGAGGCTCTGCTCGAACGTGAAGTTTTGGACGCCAGCGAAATAAAGCTCTTGCTCGAAGGCAAGCCCCTGCCGGAATTCGTCCGTTCCAAGCCCTTGCCTCCGGCTCCTGAAACCGTGCAGGTGCTTAAGCCCCAACCCTCCTCGCCCGGCATGCCGCCCCGCGAGCGCCCGCAACCGGCCTGAGCGCGCGGAGGGACGAAAACCGAAATTCGAAGATAGAAGTTCGCCCTGAGTTTCGAACTTCGGATTTCGAATTTCGGACCTGCCATAGAATGTTATAATCCGCCCATGATCACCAGCCTGAAATATACACATGCCGATCTTCTGCAAATGCCCGACGACGGCAGGCGTCGTGAGATTATCGATGGAGACCTTTACGTGACGCCTTCGCCTCTGAATTATCATCAGAAAATCCTGCTTAACCTCACCGGGCCGTTTTGGATGTTTCTCGAAAACCACCCCCTGGGTGAGTTGCGGTTTGCACCTCTAGATGTAATCCTCAGCGAACACGATGTCCTGGAACCGGATCTGCTCCTGGTGTTGAATGAACATAAGGACGTTTTGCAAGATTGGGTGCGCGGCGCTCCCGACTTGGTGATTGAAATCCTCTCACCCTCAACCAAGGCTCGTGATCGTGGCATAAAATTGAAAGCTTATGCCCGCTATGGTGTTAGGGAATATTGGATCGTTGATCCCGTGGCACACGTGGTCGAAGTGTACAGACTGACTGCGGAAGGCTTCCACCTGGCCACGATATTCGCGAAGGGCGATTTGGTCGAAACTCCCCTACTTCCCGGATTTTCTCTGGCCGTCGACGCAATTTTCAAACCCTAAAACTGTATCGCTCTGCTTTTTTTACTGGTGCGCTTCTTTTCCCGCGCAAATCCGCGTCCGCCGAACTATACTCTTGGGAAATTTGCGAGCTGAAATAAACTTCGGAGGGGGCGCATGAACTCGTTTATGGCGGAGCTTGTGGGTACAATGCTCTTGGTGCTTTTGGGTGATGGAGTGGTCGCCGCGGTAGTTCTGAATAAAAGCAAAGCTGAGAACTCCGGCTGGATGGTGATTACGACAGGGTGGGGAATGGCGGTGGCGATGGGCGTGTACGCCGTGGGGCGCATCAGCGGGGCGCACTTGAATCCTGCCATCACGCTGGGCTTGGCGGCGATCGGCAAGTTCTCCTGGAGCGCCGTCCCCCGTTACCTGGCAGCACAATTCCTGGGAGCCTTCCTCGGAGCGGTCATTGTGTGGCTTGCTTATCTTGCCCATTGGCCCGTGACGGAAGATCGGGGTGCGAAACTCGGAGTTTTCTGCACCGCGCCGGCCATTCGCAAGCCGCCTTTGAATCTGCTCACCGAGATTATCGGGACCTTTGTCCTGATGTTTGGTGTGCTCGCCATTGTGGCCAACACGGCTCCTACACAAAGCGGCCTCACTCCCCTGCTGATCGGATTTCTCGTCTGGTCAATCGGACTATCGCTCGGCGCGCCCACCGGATACGCCATCAATCCCGCGCGCGACCTGGGGCCGCGCCTTGCTCACGCCCTGCTGCCCATCGCGGGCAAAGGCGGTTCCGACTGGAGCTATTCCTGGGTGCCGGTCGTGGGGCCGGTCATCGGCGGCCTTTTGGGGGCAGTTGCTTATGTAGGGATATTCGGATGACGACGGACAACTGACTACGGACCACGGACAATGAACGTTGCTGTCATACCATGTCCAAGAAATCTCGCCCTGAATTTCAAATCGAGCTTGGCGCCCGCAAGGTAACGTTGGGTGCTCGCACTCTCATCATGGGCGTGCTCAACGTCACTCCGGATTCTTTTTCCGATGGCGGGCGTTACTTTGACCCCATTCGCGCCGTGCAGCATGGAGAGGAACTGGCCCGCCAGGGAGCTGACTGGATTGACGTGGGGGGCGAGTCCACGCGGCCGGGCGCAAAGACCATTGCTGCGGAGGAAGAACTTCAGCGCGTGTTGCCGGTCATCCGGGGGCTGCGGCGCAACCTGCGCAATATCCCGATCTCCATTGACACGACCAAGGCAGATGTGGCCGAGCAAGCTTTGGTCGCCGGCGCCAATATTCTGAATGACGTTAGCGGACTGCGTTTTGACTTGCGCCTGGCGGACCTGGCGCGCCGGTACCGCGCGCCGCTCGTCCTGATGCACCTGCGCGGCAGACCCGCGACGATGCAGCGCAACCCGTTCGCGCGCGGCATCTGGCGCTCGCTGGCGCAGGGCTTGGAAACATCGATCCGCCGCGCCTTGGCCGCCGGCGTGGCCCGATCGCAGCTCATCCTCGATCCCGGCTTGGGCTTCGGCAAGTCACGCCGGCAAAACTATGAGATTCTCGCCGGTCTGGAAAAACTACAGCGCTTTCATCTACCCCTTCTCATCGGCGCGTCGCGCAAATCCTTCGTGCAGGCGATCGTCGTGGGCGAGGGACTCGATGTTTCGGGAGCGCCGTGCCCCGCGGCTCGTCACTGGCCGATCGCCCGGGCACACCGCGATGAATCAGAGCGCCGCCGCGACACGAGCAAACCGAGCCCTCTCTTCCTCCTGACCGGTGATGCCGCCGTGGTAGTCGCCGCCATCCTGGGCGGCGCACACATCGTGCGCGTCCACGATCCCGAAGCAATTCTCCCCGCCGTGCGCGTTGCCGACGCGTTGCTGGCGGCACGTCGATAGCACCCACTGGGCTGCCTGCTGGGCGTGAAAGCAGGCGGTGTCGTACGGCCCATCACTCTCCACCATGTGCCGGGCGGTATTGAGATCGCTCTCGGCCTTGAGAAACCAGCCGCGCGCCAGCTCGAATCTATCGGGCATAGAGCGTTTTCCCCTCGCGCAGGGCGGTAGTGACGAAGGCGTTAGGCACTCCCGACCAAGCTTCGATTTCCTGCGGGGTCCACACCACCACGTCCTTGGCCGGAAAGACGCCCACCAGCACGCGCAAATAACGCGGCGCCCTTTTATAGCGTGGCAAGCTTGAATCCTCAATGATCAAGAGGTCCAGATCACTCCCCGGTTTCATCTCTCCGCGGGCTTGCGATCCGAACAGAACGATCTTTATCGGCGAGCCTGCCGCCAGGATGCGACGCACCACCTCTTCCAGAGTTTCAGCGGTGATAGCAGGGTTGTCGGCCGGTATACTCATACATAAATCCTGAAGCGTCAATGCCACACAGATTATCATATGGCGGAATTGCGGGGCGAGAACAAAAAAGCAGCCGATTGGGCACTCGCCGCGCCGGCCGACAAGATAGTTCGCGACACTTATGCGGAGTGAGGCGCTGGGAGGATTCTACAGGTTGGCGGGATTCGTAGTCAGCTTGCTGCTAAGCGCGCGGGCCAAGGAGGTTAGGGCGGTGGCGATTTCCGGCGAGTCCTCGAACGCCACGAGGCGAACAAAATAGGGTCCCTGGCGAAACGTCAGGCTGCCTTTGGCGTACCGGCCGCCGTCACCCAACGGGAGGGGCTGGCTTCCTTCCGCCGACTCGGAGTCGCAGATCTTCCGCGCCCCCGCCGCATTACCCATCACGTACACGTCGACGGTAGCATCAGTTCTGCCATTGAACCGGTAGTCGCTGGTGAGCGTCTTTACCACGCCCGCTTGCACATACTTGTCCGCGTCGCCGTCGATATATTCGAACAAATGGCTGGCTTCGAAAGTGCGCGTCTCGTTGGATTTCACCCAACCGGGTACCGAGTTGCTGGCCGGATAGAAGTCGATGGCGGTGGACGGCGCCTGGGAACGGCACCCCATCAGGAGACCGGCCAGGGCAAAGATCATGGCCGAAACTCGAAACCCGAAACTCGAAAATCGCGGCGAGCTTCGAGTTTCGAGTTTCGATTTTTCATTACTTTGCACCCCTGTCGGATAATCCTACCGTATCTCGTTTCAACAAGATCTGGTTGGTTTTCGAGCGGCTCTCTCCGATGCTGGTGACGTAGATGGCCGGCTGGTCTTTGACGGGGCAGGCGAACTCGCACGCGCCGCACCCCACGCAGCGGTCAGGATCGACGTAGGGCTGGCGAACTTGTTTCACGCTCCCCTGGGGGTCCGTCACCTCAACGGGACGCAGGTAGATGGCCTTGGGGGAGGTGGGGCACCACTCTTCGCACACAATGCACTCGGTGGCCATTGCCCAGGGCAAGCAGCGTCCGCGGTTGTAAAAAGCCGTGCCCAGACGGACGGGTTTGGCGTCCTTGGCGGCGCTCGCGGGCAGCCAGGCCTTCTCCGCTTGGGTGATTTCCCAGATGGCGCCCGTGGGGCACACTTCGCCACAAAGCACGCAACTGGGCTCGCAGTAGCCGATACGTGGGGCGAGCACGGGCGTCCACAAACCTTCCAAGCCTGCTTCCACCAACGCCGGGTGCAAAGCGTTGTTGGGGCATACCTTCATACACTGGCCGCAGCGGATGCAGCGCGCCAGAAAGCTCCTTTCGTCGAGCGCCCCGGGGGGTCGAATCAGCCGCGGATTTTTTTCCGCCGCCAATCCCGGGCCCGAGCGCAGAATCGGCAACAGCGCGGCGCCCGCCGCCACGCCGGCGAGCGCGCGACGACGCTGCAAATTGGGGCTATCGATAGTGGTGGGCGTCGCGGGAAAGAACTTGAAACGGATTCCACTTTCCGGGCATTCGCCCACGCAGTTGAAGCAGAGGTGGCATTCCGCTTTCCGCCACTTGGCATTGGGTTGGGGATCGTCCCCCCCCTGGCAGTCCAGCAGGCAGCGATTGCAGTCGTCGCAATGCTCGGGGCGCTTCTCCAGGCCCAGAATCGACCAGCGCGAAACGATTCCCAGCAGCGCGCCCAGGGGGCACAGCGCCCGGCACCAAAAACGCGTGATTCGCAGGTTGAGCACGAGGATGGTTATGAAAATCGCTGCCAGGAGAAATGCCTGGCGATAGTGCGGCTGCCGGAAGCTCAACACGGTTTCGGTCAAGGCGACTTGCGCGAAGCTGCTTACCGACCGCATGGGCATGGGGGCCGCCGATGAGTGCCGAAGCGCGGTGACCATGGCGTCGAGCGCGTAGTTCATCGCCGGCAACAAGGATGCTCCCAGCGACCGCACCGTCATCGAAATGGGGTCCAGGATTGCGAGGAGCGAGCCGCCGAAGAGCGCCGCGACCAGCCCGGCAATCAGAAGGTAGTACTTCAGGGTCTGCCATTTCTTGTAGCGGTTCCGCTCGAGGCGCTCCGGCCCGCGCTTGCGCTCGGATTTCCAACTGCTGAAGAAATGATTCAGCGTTCCCAGCGGGCAAATCCAGCCGCAGAAGAAGCGGCCCAGGAAGAAAGTGGGAATCAAAATCACCAGGCTCCAGAGGAGTCCGCGGTAGAGCGCGTGCGACGCAAGAACATCCAGAATGGCCACCAATGGGTCCGATTGAAGAAAAATGCTGGGATAAGGAATCGGCAACCGGATATCACCACTTATGGCTTTGAGCGAGCCACGAAACTCCGTCTCATGCAGATGAAAGAGAAAGAGACCCAAAAACAGGATCTGGGAAAGCCGCCGGAGCTGGGGAAGCTTTTGCTGGGTCATGGCGGAAGATCTAACACCTCGCCAGACGCGGGATATGCAGATAAAAGGCCAATGCTTAACATCATTCCAACACATTCATTTTCAAATGGTTAGCTGAATTGTCTGCTGTGACATGGGAAAGATTCTGCGGGCGCCACATGGGGTTTATGGCGCAGAAGCGTTGCGCGGACCTGTTCTGCAGGTCCGCGGCTTTTCCTTGCCTATTGGGAACGAGCCGCGGACCTACAGAACAGGTCCGCGCTACGCCCGCTCGCTCGTTTCATCGTCATCTTGCCGGCAACGATAGGAATATGAGCCGGAATCCAGCACGGCTGACTTCGTTTTCTACTGCTCTGTGTGCAGTCTTGTTTCCAGGGAGCGTACGAGATCAAATCGCTCGATGGCCATGAAGTGCTCCTCATACTGCATACAGCATACGGCACATGGCGTACTGCTTGCTTTCCCCGTATACCGTATGCCGCCTACCGTCTACTGTCTACCCCCTGCCGGCGCATACGAGCTCAACACCTTGACGTAGTTCGCCCTCTGGAAGGCGGAGGGGTCAGCCACGGCGCGCTGGCTCATGCTGCCTTGCATCTGGTGGATGGACTCGTATTCGTGTTCTTCCATCCATTTCAGAAGTTCGGTCCGCACGGTCGCCAGGTGGCCGATGCCGTTCCTGAGCAATGCCGAGGTCATCATGGCCACGCTTGCTCCAGCCATCATCGACTTCAGCACGTCCAGGGCGGTGTGCACGCCGCCGGTGATCGCCAGGTCCGCCTTGATCTTTCCGTAAAGAACCGCCACCCAGTTGAGGCGCAGCAGCAATTCGTGGGGCGTGCTTAGAATTAGGTTGGGAACAACTTCCAGGGTTTCCAGGTCGAAGTCCGGCTGATAGAATCGGTTGAATAGAACCAGCGCGTTCGCGCCGGCCTGGTCCAAACGCCGAGCCATATTAGGCAGCGAGCTGAAGTAGGGACCGATTTTTACGCCCACGGGAATGTGGACACTGGCTTTTACCTTGGAGACCAAGTCAATGTACTTTTGTTCCACCTGGCTGCCGCTCATCTCGGCATCAGTGGGAATGAAATAGATATTCAGCTCCATGGCATCGGCGCCGGCTTCCTCAATCTTCTTTGCGTACCCCACCCATCCGCCCGTAGAAACGCCGTTCAGGCTGCCAATGATGGGGACCTTCACGGCCTGCTTGGCGCGACGCACGTGCTCGAGATAGCCGTCGGGTCCCAAGTGATACCCCGGCATGTTGGGGATGTACGATAACGCCTCCGCATAGCTTTCCGTTCCCTGCGACAGGAACTGATCCAGCGTAGTGCTTTCCACTTGAATCTGCTCCTCGAACAGGGAGGGGAGCACGACGGCGGAGGCTCCGGCATCTTCCATGCGCCGGATATTGCCAAGGTCCTCCGAAAGCGGCGAAGCGGAAACAACGAGAGGATTCTTCAGAGTCAAGCCCAGGTATTTCGTAGTCAAGTCGATCATTTACTTTACCTCCTTCGCAGCGCCGTTCATCGGCATGGCGGCCAGGTTCTGGTAGTCCCGCCAGCGGTCGTGGACGTCTTCCTCGGCGAGCTTTAACAAACGCTTGGCCGCTTCCGGATCGCTGTGGGTGAGCATGGTGTAGCGGGTTTCGTTGTAGATGTACTTTTCGAGCGGCAAAGAGGGCGCCCGCGAATCCACCTGCATAGGATTCTTGCCCAGCTTCGCCAGATCGGGATTGTAACGGTACAGCGGCCAGTAACCCGACTGCACCGCGGCTTTCTGCTGATCCATTCCGTGCACCAGGTCGTAGCCGTGGGCGATGCAGTGGCTGTAAGCGATGATGATGGACGGCCCGTCGTAGGCGTCGGCTTCCAGGAACGCTTTCAGGGTTTGCATATCGCTCGAACCCATGGCCACCTGCGCCACGTAAACGTTCTCGTAGGCGATGGCCATCAAGCCCAGGTCCTTCTTGCGTCGTGGTTTTCCGCCCGCGGCGAACTTGGCCACGGCGCCGCGCGGGGTAGCTTTCGACATCTGCCCGCCGGTGTTGGAGTAAACCTCGGTGTCGAGGACCAGGACGTTCACGTTGCGGCCACTGGCCAGCACGTGGTCAAGCCCCCCGTACCCGATGTCGTAAGCCCAGCCGTCACCGCCGAAGGCCCAGACGCTCTTCTTGACCAGCGTGTCGGCAACATTGGTGAGGTCGCGCGCTTCGAGCGTCGATATTCCGGCCAGCTTGGCCTTCAGGGCGTGAACGCGCTCGCGCTGCTCGCGAATGCCGGCTTCGGTGGTTTGATCGGCGTTGAGCAGGGCTTGCACCAGTTCGTCGCCCAGGTTCGCCGCGAGCCGCTTGACGAGTTCCCGCGCATACCCGGTCTGCTGGTCGACCGCCAGGCGCATGCCCAACGCAAATTCCGCGTTGTCTTCAAACAGCGAATTCGACCAAGTGGGGCCGCGGCCTTCACGGTTCACGGCGTAGGGTGTGGTGGGCAAGTTGCCGCCATAAATCGACGAGCAGCCCGTAGCGTTGCCAATGAGCGCGCGATCGCCGAACAACTGAGTCATCAGCTTGATGTAGGGGGTTTCACCGCAACCCGCGCAGGCGCCGGAGAACTCGAACAGGGGTTGCAGCAATTGGACGTCCTTCACTTGGCCCAAGCTAAGGGTGCGGCGGTCGGCTTCCGGAATCTCCAGGAAGAAATTCCAGTTGTCGCGCTCGGCCTCCCGCAGCGGCACCTGGTCCGCCATGTTGATGGCCTTGTGCTTCGCCTCACTCTTGGATTTGGCGGGGCAGATTTCCACGCACAGCGCGCAGCCGGTGCAATCCTCCGGCGCCACTTGCAGCGTGTATTTCATTTCCTTGAATTCTTTCCAGCGCGCCGCGGCTGACTTGAAGGTGGCGGGAGCTTTATCCAGCAGCGCCGGGTCATAAATCTTGGCCCGGATCACGGCGTGGGGGCACACGAGCACGCACTTGCCGCACTGGATGCAGAGGACCTCGTCCCAGACAGGAATTTCCAGCGCGATGTTGCGCTTTTCCCATTGCGCGGTGGCGCTGGGAAAGGTCCCATCATTGGGCATGGCGCTGACGGGCAGGGAATCGCCTTCGCCCTCGATGATTCTGGCCAGGACATCGCGCACGAACGCCGGGGCTTGCGCCGGCACCGTTGGGGGCATGTCGAAGCTGCTGCTCGCCTCCGCAGGAACCTTGACCTCGTGGAGATGATCGAGCGAAGCATCCACCGCCGCGAAGTTTTTTTGCACCACGGATTCGCCGCGCCGGCCATAGGTTTTCTCAATGGCGTGTTTGATGGCGGCAATGGCTTCCTCGCGTGGCAGCACTCCGCTGATGGCGAAGAAGCAGGTTTGCATCACGGTGTTGATGCGGCCGCCCATCCCGGCTTCTTTCGCCACCTTGACGGCGTCGATTACGAAGAAGCGCAGTTTCTTTTGGATGATTTGCCGCTGGGTGGTGCGGGGCATCATGTCCCAAACCTCGTCCGGTCCATAAGGGCTGTTGAGCAGGAACACGGCGCCGGGTTCGGCGGCCTTGAGCATATCGTAGCGCTCGAGGAACGTGAACTGGTGGCAGGCCACGAAATTCGCCTGGGTGATCAGGTAGGTGGAGTGGATTGGCTTGGGGCCGAACCGCAGGTGGGAAATGGTGATGGAGCCGGACTTCTTGGAGTCGTATACGAAGTAGCCCTGCGCGTAATTGTCGGTATCTTCGCCGATGATCTTGATGGAGTTCTTGTTAGCCCCCACCGTGCCATCGGAGCCCAAGCCGTAAAAGATGGCGCGCACCGTCTTGGGGTCTTCGGTGGAGAACGTGGAATCAACTTCCAGGCTGGTGTGGGTGACGTCATCCACGATGCCCACGGTGAAGTGGTTGCGCGGCGCGGGCTTCAGCATTTCGTCGAACGCGGCCTTCACCATGGCTGGAGTGAATTCCTTGGAAGACAAGCCGTAGCGCCCGCCGATAATGCGGGGGAAGCTTGCGAATGGCGCTTTGCCTGCGGCCAGCCCTTCGCTGATGGCAGTGATGACATCGACGTAGAGAGGTTCGCCGGCAGCGCCGGCTTCCTTGGTGCGATCGAGCACCGCCAGGTTCTTTGTAGTTTTGGGAAGGGCGGCAAGGAAATGTTCAACCGAGAAAGGCCGGTAGAGCCGGACCTTGAGCACGCCTACTTTTTCGCCGCGCTCCCTGAGGTATTCCACGGTTTCATGTGCAGCTTCGGCCCCGGAGCCCATCATGATGATCACGCGCTCCGCATCCGGGGCGCCTTCGTAGTCAAACAGATGATACTGGCGGCCGACCACGCTCGCGAACTTGTCCATGACGTTTTGGACGATCGTCGGGCAAGCCAGGTAAAAGGGATTTCCTGTCTCGCGAGCCTGGAAGAAGACGTCGGGGTTCTGCGCGGTGCCGCGGATGACTGGATGGTCCGGTGAAAGGGCGCGCTTGCGGTGCGCTTCCACCAGGTCGGGGGGGATCAGCGCGCGCAGATCGTCATCCGTCAATTCTTCCACCTTGCCGACCTCGTGCGAGGTGCGGAATCCGTCAAAGAAGTGCAGGAAGGGAATGCGCGACTGGAGCGAGGCGGCCTGGGCGATGAGGGCAAAGTCCGTCACTTCCTGAACGGAATTCGACGCCAGCAAGCCGAAGCCCGTTGAGCGCGTCGCCATCACGTCGCTGTGGTCGCCGAAAATCGAGAGGGCGTGCGTGGCCAAGGTGCGCGCCGAGACGTGCAATACCGTCGCCGTCAGTTCTCCGGCGATTTTGAACATGTTGGGAATCATCAGCAGCAGGCCCTGCGAGGCCGTAAAGGTGACGCCCAGCGATCCGGCTTGGAGGGCGCCATGCAGCGCACCCGCCGCGCCTCCTTCGCTCTGCATCTCGATCACGTGCGGGACCGTACCCCAAATGTTGGGTTGGATCTCCGCCGACCACTGATCCGCCCACTCTCCCATGGGGGAAGAAGGCGTGATGGGATAAATGGCAATTACTTCATTGATGCGGTAAGCGACGCGGGCAGCCGCCTCGTTCCCGTCAATGGTTACCTTGCTTCTAGTCATCTTTTCACTCCGTCATGCAGAAAGTATTTGTTCAAAACTCGTGCAAGAAACTTGTCGTGATCCGGGCCAAATCTAAGTAGCCGGCGCAACACTGCTCATGGAGCACTGCCGCTGCGCGCCAGGCGGCGGCCGATTGCGAGCGCGGCCGCCGATTCCGCCCGGCGCTCCGCGGGTTCGAGCTCCAGTACAGCTTCCCAAGCCTCCGCCGGCAGTAGTGGGTTTTTCTCCAGCCAGGCGGCAATCGCGGCCAGCGCGGCGCGCTTGGGATTGGCTTCGCGGCGGAGCGGGAGCCGCATCACGGAGCCCTTCGCCGGGACTGCCTCAATTTGAGCGTCCAAAAGCAGCAGAGTTTCCTCCCCACACGTTGCCACCGTTCCATTGTCTTCAAGTTCCGCCCAGCCATCTTCACTGACCACCAGGACCACGTCCGGCTTTTCTATCCCCGTGTACTCGATGGGCATGGGGCTCAAGCAAATCTCCGAAAGGGAAAATCCCGAACCCTGCGTGGAGAGGTTGTCGTTTTTCTGGGTAGAGTAGAGCCCGGCGGCGAGCGCAGCGCGGCAGAACAACGCGGCGGCGGATTGAACGCGTTCACCTGCTGTTCCCGCCACGACCAGTCGAACTTCCTCCGTCAGTATAGCCGGGGCGTGGAGGGGGGGGATTGCCGGTTTGGCGCGCTTCGGCCGGAGCGATTCCATTCCGTGACGGTAGAGATCGCGAAAGGTTGGCCGCTCCATCTCAGTTTGTACCTCGCCGAGGGCATATCCCTGACGCCGGACGATCTCCTCGAGAGAAGCGCCGCTCGCTTGGTTCCAACGCGTGCCGTAAGCCGTGCAAAGCTCCACGATCTCCACCACCGAGAATCCGGGAAAATTGATGGCGTCTGCGATGGTGCTCTCTAGTTCCTGGCTGGTGGCAAGCTGGCGCGCCAGAAACGTGGCATGAGCGGTACGCAGCAGTGAGAGCAAATCCAAAGGCGGGATCCAGTTGCCATGCGGCGTGGTGGCGGTGACCCAGTTCAAGGGGCTCAGCGCGGAGTGCTGCCCGCCCGTCATTCCGAACAGAAAATTGTTGTGAACCAACACCGTGACATCAACATTCAGTTGCGCGGCGTGGACCAGGTGCAGTAACCCGATCATCGCTCCCCCATCGCCGATCATAACGATGGGTTTCAACCCTTGGGCTTCCAGAATGGCGTCAGCCAGGGCCATGCCAGTGGCGAACGCCGTCGAGCGCCCATGCGTGGTGTGAACCGTGTGTAAGTAAGGAAATAGCGCGTCGGCCAGACCCACACAGCCGATATCGGTGGTCAACACCACCGATCGCGGCGGCAGCCCCAATCGCTCCAGCGCGCGGCTGAGTTGGCGCACCACCAGCGCGTGCCCACAGCCCCGGCAATAGGGGAGTTTGGCTGTGGGGGAAAGGTAAAGGCCATGGGCCTCCGGCGTCATGCCATCACCCCCTGCACCGCGCGGGCGATTTCGCTTGGGGAGATCAGAGCGCCAATTCGGTTAATGCCGTAAATCCGTTTGCCGGAAAGATAGGGCGTAAGGGCGGCGCGATACTGGCCGGTCAGATTCTCCTCCGCCACAAAAACCGCCTCTACGCCCGCGACCGCCCGAGCCAACCCTTTCCGGGGAATGGGGAATAAGGATTGAATGTGCAGGAAGGAAATTCGCACACCCTCGCTGCGCAGTTTGACGACCGCCTGGCGGGCAGCGCGTGCCGTTACCCCGTAGCTGATCAACAGGCAGCGCGCTCCCGGGTCAAGGTCTGGCCGCACCAGTTCAATTTCCTCGGCGTGCGCCTCGATCTTGCGCTGGAGACGTTGGAGCACGCTGATCACTTGCGGGGAATTCTTGCGCAAGCGCCCTTGTAGGTCGTGAGCCGAGCCCGTCACCGTAGCCTTGATTTCTCCCCCCACGGCGGCAAAGGCGGGGACGCCCTCCGGTTCTTGCGCGGCATAGGGGAGGTAGTCCGCATTGGCCGTGGCCATCTCACGGTTCACTAAAGCGGGAATTGGTAGGGCCTCGTTATCCACGACCTCTGAGGTCATACCGACTTCCTTATCCGAAAGCAGCAGGATGGGCGTCCGCAACCTTTCCGACCAATTGAAAGCGTGGACGGCAAGTTCAAAGCACTCCGCGGCGTTGCTGGGAGAGAACACCGGCACAGTGTAGCCCCCGGAGGTGGAAAACTCCGCCAGCCAAACATCTCCCTGGGCGCCCTGAGTCGCGCCTCCTGTGCTCGGCCCGAGACGTTGAATTAGGGCGACAACAACCGGGGTCTCCGTCATGAGAGCGTACTGGGCAGTCTCAATCATCAGAGCCCAGCCAGGACCGGAGGTTGCGGTCATAGCCTTCAGACCCCGCAAGCTCGCCCCCACACAGTAGCAAAGTGACGAAATTTCGTCAGGAGCGGAAAGGGCTAGTCCCCCGAGTACTGGCAACTCTCGCATCATAACTTCATAGACTTCGGAGGCGGGTGTTATGGGGTAACCGGCGAAAAAGCGGCATCCAGCGGCGAGGGCTCCCTCCGCGAGCATCCTATTTCCGGTACTAAGACGTGGCAGCATCCCTAACAGCTCACGCCCTAAAGAAGCAACGGGAGGGCCAAGAGGGGAAGCTGTTCTCCGAGGTTAACTTGTTTTGATGCTTTTTGTTACGGGTGACTTATGGAAGCGACGGCGAGGATTCAAGGACAGAAAGAGCCAGAAGACACGGTCGTGGGGTGAAATCCACCACGGAGAGGCAAGAATGCCTCATGCAGGGGAATGGTCTCCCCAAGCCGGCAAAATGCGCGTGGGGTTCAGTGTAAACTCCGGTTATTGGCCAAAGCCGCTTGCCGGAGACGGGGTTCGCTCTCACGGGAAAACGGAAGCCATGAAAAGGATGGGATCAATCGATGGTAGGGGCCAAACAACCTGACCATCACCAAGGCATAAGAAACGAGGAATTTGAAACGCATGGTCAGCCATAACATCTGCCAACTGCGGGCAGAGTTCGCCGCGGGAACCTCGCTGGGATTGAGTTCGGGCGTTCGCACCACCTCGTCGAACGAAGCCTGGAGGGTTTCCAGCCAGTGGATCGCTAACTTCCTGCGCTCCAGTGACAGGGATTTGGCTAGCTTCGGGAAGGCCAGTTCTTCCGCTAGCCACCGGGCATCGGAGGGGTCGAAGATGCGCTCGGAAAGATCCAGCCAGTGCCGGTTTCCCATGCTTGGGGTTGAGTGGCTGTCAGGCATGGACTCGTCGAATTTGTGGGACCAGGTCTTCCTGAATAGGCCTAGTATCGAGAGGAGAAGGGCAATCGCAAGAGCGGCGTAAATGAGCGTGATCATTTGTGTAAGAACTTGGACAATTCACTATTGAAACGAGTGAGTTCGACAGCCACAGACTCGGAGTCTCCTCCCCTGGCTGCCGAGATTGCATTCAAGCTCGGCATCGGGGCAAAGTGCCAAAGGGATACGGTCCACACCAGTAAACACAGCAGGAAGGCAAGGGGTTCCATGAACCAAAGGAGGTGAGCAAACAGCGCTGAGCCAAACGCCTCGGCGCTGGCCCAAATGGCGACACTTGTTGCCACGTAGATGGAAAATCCGAGCATTAAACCTCTTACATTCTTTCCCACCTGACAATCATAGTGCCGAGCCATATAGAATAAGGCAGCTAGAATAATGGCCTTGGTTACAGAAGCTCGCAAGGCGAAGTCGAGCAGCAAGCGGTCCCTGCCGGCGGAACCCAGGATCGGGGGCAAGATGTAAAGGAGCCCTAGAGCAACGGAGATTAGGACAGTCAACGCACGTCCAAGGTTACGGATGGCAGGAAAGGGTTGAAATATCTGGTCAGAAATCTCGGCGAGCACAGTAAATTCCACGAGGATGCTGACCAAGTAACATAACCAATACGCGGAGGCATATTCCTTCCGGTCAAGCCAATAGATCAGGTAGAGGCCAAGAACCGTACAGAAGCAATAGACAATATAGGAGCGGAAAAGGGGGAGTTGCCTAAATACTCTGCTCCTCGCTCCTCTCAGAATCAGCAAGCCCTCGAGAAGAAATGCCGAAAAGCCGATTGTCATTCCCAGAATATGCATCTATCCGGCCCGGGATGGGCAGGCACCGCATGCGCCGCGCTCGCCCATCCTTGGCCGTTGAATTACTCACCGTCGGTTGGGGGCCATGGCGTCGGTGCACCACCTGCTGGCTTACGATTGAAGCATAGCATAGTCGTTACCTCCTTTCCAGCGCAATTATCTCCATTAAAGTACTGAAGACGGGGGATGGAAGGAACAATTCAAGGATGTTTAATGTGGCCCCCCATAGTGTATATCCTTGGGAGTTCCGGCACACTTTTTGTCAGGTATTCAGGTGATTTGTTGCGCTTTTACGGCGGGAGTTTCTGTCTTTTCGGAGACGAGCCAAGTCCTAGGTAACTGTTTTAGCCTTTTAAAATCAGTGGGTTGAAATAATGGTCCCCCAATGGGTCGAAACACCTCAGGAAACCTGTCTCGGGGCAATCATCAATTCGCCTGAGTTGTTTTAAAAACAGTAACTCATATACTAATATACTGTTGTGTTTATGATTATAGTCATTGCACAGAAATGAGATAAAGAAAATTTAACATCATTGCTTCCTCTGGGATGTTGGGTTTTTCTGAGCGGCTCAATCGGATTCAGAGATGCGGACGATTTTGGCGCCCACCTGAGTCAGTTTCTCTTCGATGCGTTCGTAGCCGCGATCAATGTGGTACACGCGGTTGATCAGCGTTTCGCCTTCCGCCGCTAATCCGGCCAGCACCAGCGAGGCGCTGGCGCGAAGATCCGACGCCTGGATTTTTGCGCCGCTCAGCGGAGTTTTGCCGCGCACCACGGCACGGCGGCCGTTCACCGTGATGTCCGCACCCATGCGCGCCAGTTCCAGCGCGTGCATGAAGCGGTTTTCAAAAATCGTTTCCGTAATCACCGAAGAGCCCTCGGCCTGTGTCATGAGGGTCATGTACTGGGCTTGCATGTCCGTGGGGAAACCGGGGTAGCCCTGGGTGGTCACGTCGAAGGCGCGCAACTGGTTGCCCGCCTTGACGGTGAGCGTGGGGCCGCCGTTCGAACCTTGACCTGCATCGCGAATCACCTGCACGCCCGCCTCGCCCAGATCGGCAAGGACGGCTGTGAGGTGCTCAGGATTGCAGCGCTCCACGACCAGTTCCCCGCCGGTAATCGCCGCCGCGGTCAGGAATGTCCCGGCTTCAATGCGATCAGGAATAATCGTGTGCTCGGCGCCGTGCAGCCGGCTGACGCCGTGGATGCGGATCTTGTGCGTCCCGGCGCCTGCGATCTGGGCGCCCATCTTGTTGAGCAAATCCGCGAGGTCCTGCACCTCCGGCTCGCGTGCCGCGTTCTCCAGGACCGTGTCCCCATCGGCGAGGGCAGCCGCCATCATCAGGTTCTCGGTGCCGGTCACGGAAATCGTGTCGAAGTAGAAATCGGTTCCGCGCAGGCGGTTGGCCCGGGCGTTTACATAGCCGTGGTCGAAGCTGACCGTGGCGCCCAGCTTCTCCAGTCCTTTGAGATGCAGGTTGATGGGGCGAACGCCGATCGCGCAGCCGCCCGGTAAGGAGACGCGCGCCTGCCCGAAGCGCGCCACGAGCGGTCCCAGCACCAACACCGATGCCCGCATTTGCTTGACGAGTTCGTAGGGGGCCACGGGATTGAGCAACTGGCGGGCTTCAATCTCGAGGCGATTGCCGTGCGCTTCGTGCGTGACGGAAGAATCCACGCCCAGATCTTCCAGCAGGCTGCGTAGCGTGCTGATGTCGCGCACGCGCGGAATATTGTGGAGAATCACGCGCTGGTCGGTCAGGAGCGCCGCCGTCATTGCCGGCAACGCCGCATTCTTGGCCCCGCTGATCTTCACCCGGCCTTCCAACGGCCGCCCGCCGGTTATGAGAAATTTGTCCATGAGGGTTCCCAGACTGAATCACTGAATCACTGAGTCAGTGAGTCATTGGAGAAATTGATTCAGTGATTCACTGACTCAGTGATTCAATTTTCTCACTGACTCACTGATTCAGTGATTCACTTTTTCCATCGCCGCGCGCAACACCGCGGCCACGCTTGGTCCCTCCTGCAACAGCCGCAGGGCTTCCGATCTCGGGATTTTCTTCATTCGCATCAAAAGCGCCACGGGCAGGCTACGGCGTGAGTCCTTCAATGCTTTGGCGGCCGCGGCTTGACTGGCGCCGGTAAGCGTGATCAGTATCCCCTCGGCGCGCTTCCACAGCTTTTGGTTGGTCAATTGGACGTTGATCATTTTATTGGAAAGCACGCGTCCCAATCGCACCATCGTCGCAGTGGAGAGCATATTGAGCACAAGTTTCTGTGCCGTTCCGGCCTTCATGCGGCTTGACCCCGCGATCACTTCCGGCCCGACGACGGGAATGATGCTGACATCGGCAAGAGCCTTCAGAGGAGCTTGCGGATTGCAAGTAAGCCCCACCACCTTCGCGCCCATTTTGCGCGCATAACGCATTCCACCCAAAACGTAAGGCGCGGCGCCACTGGCGGTGATTCCCACCAACAGGTCGCGACGAGCAAACCTGATCTTCATCAAGTTCCGCGCGGCCTGTTGAGGATTGTCCTCAACTCCTTCCACCGAGGAAATGAGAGAAGCGGGCGCGCCTGCCAGGATCGCCACTACGCGGTCGGTCCCATAGGTCGGCACGCACTCCGAAGCGTCAAGCACCCCCAGCCGCCCGCTGGTGCCGGCGCCCAGATATACCAGCCGCCCGCCATTTCCGATGGCCTCAACCGCCAAGTCCACTGCCCGCGCGATCTGGGGGAGGGTCTTGCCAACCGCCGGCGCCACGCGCTGGTCCTCGCGGTTGATGATGTTCAGGATCTCGCGTGTCGGCTTGGTATCCAGCGAGGCCGACGCCGGATTCGTTCGTTCAGTGATGCGTTCGCGCGGTTTTGGTTTCATCGGATGCAGTTTCGCGGGTGGCGCATACATTGCTTTTGATGTATGCGCCCCACTCAAGGACATGACCTCACAGCATTTGAGCCAACCCTCGGTTGCAGGTTTGGTTAAGCGCATACATGAAAGGCAATGTATGCGCCACCCGTACTTTTGCCTTTTGCGCTTTGCCTTTTGACTTGCTTTTGAAGTCCGCCGTCACCCGTGCCAACTCTCACGCCTTAGCTTTCCCTGGCACCTGACACCTGGCACCTCCCTCACTTCTTCCCCGAAAGCGTCTCCCACCCGCGCTTGTTCAAATCCCAGTAGATGATGTATCCGGAGATGGCGGCAATCGCCAGGAACAGGAGGCCGGTGCCGGTGGAACCCAATATTAGTTTGCCGATGGCGAACAGCGTCATATAAACCATCAAACAACCCAGTCCCCAATCCATGAAGTTATACCACCCGTCCTGGGTGGGAGGGATTTCCGGCGCCAGCCCGGCGACGCGCCTCCAGCCGGTTACGCCCGGCCGCACTTTCCGGTAGAAGGAGAGGAGTTTCGAATCCGGCTCGGGCTCGGTCAGGAACGTCGCCGCCAGCCACACGAGCGTGGTGATGGCCACCGTCAAGACCAGATTCTTCCCGAACAGATTCGGGTCAGAGGCCGCGAAGGGGCTGGCAAAGCGGAGAATGATGGAGGTGACGGCCGCGGTAGTCATGGCCGAGATTTCCGACCAGGCGTTGATGCGCCACCAGTACCAGCGCAACAGGTAGACGGCTCCGGTGCCCGCGCCGATGTTCACCACCATGTCCCAGCCGCTCGCCACGCTCTGCATAATGTAAGAGACCAAGGCGCCCAAAACCATCAGCCCCATGGTGGCGCCTTTGGAGACGGTCACGTAATGCGCTTCGGTTCGATGGCGCGCCAGAAAGCGGCGGTAGAAATCGTTCACGATGTATGACGAACTCCAGTTCAATTGGGTGGCAATCGTGGACATGTAGGCCGCCGCAAAAGCTGCCAGCATCAAGCCGCGAAAAGCCGCGGGCATATAATCCACCCAGACGCGAACAAAACCGCCCTCGGCGTCGGCGCCCGGCAGGCTCAATTGCGGGTAAAGGACCACCACCGCCAGCGCCGTTAGAATCCAGGCCCAGGGCCGCAGGGCGTAGTGGGCAATGTTGAACCAGAGGGTGGCCAATAACGAGTTCTTCTCATCCTTGGCGCAGAAAATTCGCTGCGCCACATACCCGCCACCGCCCGGCTCGGCGCCCGGATACCAGACCGACCACCAGTACACCCCGATATAAACGAGAAAAGTCATCAGGGGCATCCAGGGGGAATGCAAATCGGGAATGAACGAGAGGATGGACCCGGAGCCGCCCGACGCGGCGCCCCGCGCGGCATCGACGGCGGCCAGCTTGGTCTTCAGCGCGGTCATGCCGCCTACGGCATGCACCGCGTAAAAGGCGAGGATTATCAACATGGTCATTTTCAGAATGAACTGCACCAGGTCGGTCCAAAGCACGCCCCACAGGCCGGAGATCGAAGTGTAGATGGCCGTGATGGCCATGCAGATCACCACCGCCCAGAACTTGGGGACATTGAGGGATATCCCCAGGATTTTCTCCATAGCCAGATTCACCCAGCCCAGGATGATGCAATTGATGAGGAGCCCGAAATAGAGGGCGCGAAATCCCCGCAGGAAAGCGGCGGGTTTGCCGGCATAACGCATTTCCACCAGTTCCACGTCGGTGATGATTTCCGCCCGGCGCCACATACGGGCGAAGAAGAACACCGTCATCATGCCGCTGAAGAGAAAGCTCCACCAGAACCAGTTGGCGGCTACCCCGTGCCTCACCACCTGTCCGGTCACCCAGAGCGGCGTGTCGGCGGCAAAGGTGGTGGCCACCATCGAGGTGCCCGCCAGCCACCAGGTGACTTCGCGGCCGGAAACAAAAAAGTCGCTCGTGCTGGCGCTCGCCTTCTTGCGGTAATAGAGTCCAATGAGCAGGTTCATCAGAAAATACGCGCCTACCACCGTCCAATCAATAATTGTCAGTTTCATAAGAACAGAGTCCCCTTCAAGGAAGATTGTCGATTGACGATTGTCGATTGAAAAGCATCACATCGGCAAAGGTCATTCGTCCATCCTCAATCCTGCCAATCGTCCACCGCCAATCATCAATCGACAATCGACAATCGTCAATCGTATTGACACCGCGAGCCCGCGAGTATATAGCAAAAGGGCTCCTTCGATGTGTGCAAAGTTCGTCAGGAGCATGCCTGGAGAATATGCTGGAGGAAATATGGTAAAAACCCTCGAAGGGCATATCATTCCACCTGAGCGCATCGAGTCCCGGATCTTCGTGTTGCGGGGTCACCGCGTGATGCTAGATCGGGATCTGGCGGAGCTCTACGGCGTGGCGCTAAAGCGCCTTAATGAACAGGTCAAGCGCAACCGTGAGCGGTTTCCCGACGATTTTATGTTCCAGTTGACCTTGGAAGAGGGAAAGGCTGTGGTGATTTCAAGGTCGCAAATTGCGACCCTGAAGCGCGGTCAGAATATCAAGTACCGGCCCTATGTTTACACTGAGCACGGAGCAATCATGCTGGCCAACGTACTCAAGAGCCCGGTTGCCCTCCGGGCAAGTATTCAGGTAGTCCGTGCGTTTGTGCACCTCCGCCGAATGCTGGTCAGCCATGACGACCTTGCTCGGAAGATCGCCGCTATTGAACGTCGCGTGGGCAAGCATGATACGGAATTGCAGGAGGTGTTTAGGATTCTGCGGCAACTTCTTGAGCCACCCCCATTACCGCCGAAGCGACCGCTCGGCTTCCTATCCCAAAGGAGCGGGGGAAAGAGGAGCACAGGATGATTCATCGTTTCGGGTTATCGATTAATTCCGCAGCATGGTGTCTTTGGGCCACGATCCTGGCGGCAACGCCCGCCCAGGCCGCACCCGACTTGAGTGCCAAGCGGCTAGAGGGAATCGCTCCGCTCGTGGACGCGGCAATTCAGGCCAAAAAAATCCCCGGCGCTGTGGTCCTGATCGGCCACGAGGGCCACGTGGTCTATCGAAGAGCCTTTGGCGCGCGCTCTCTGGTTCCCGAACGGCGGGCGATGACCGTGGGCACGATTTTCGACATGGCCTCGCTGACCAAAGTGGTGGCCACCACGACGGCGGTGATGCAGCTTGTGGAGCAAGGCAAAATTGTGCTCAGCGCGCCGGTCAGTGATTACTGGCCGGAATTCCAGCAAAACGGCAAGGAGCTGGTCACCATCCGGGAACTGATGACGCATTATTCCGGCCTGCCGCCGGACCTGGAACTGGAGCCCGCCTGGAGGGGCTATGACACGGCGATGCGGATGATTGTTGCCGCCAAGCTGGATGTGCCGCCCGGAACGCGCTTCGTCTACAGCGACATCAATTTTGAGACCTTGGGGGAAATCGTGCGCCGCGTTTCCGGCGAGCCCCTCGACGTCTACTGCGCGGAGCACATCTTCAAGCCGTTGGGCATGAAAGACACTCTGTTCAAGCCCCCCGCCTCCCTCCGCAGCCGCATTGCCCCCACGCAATACGAGCACGGCACGAGTGGGCCGATACTTTGGGGCGTCGTGCATGATCCTACGTCGCGCTTTATGGGTGGTGTGGCCGGGCACGCGGGCCTGTTCTCCACTGCCGACGATATCTCCATCTTCGCGCAGATGCTGCTGAATGGCGGCGTTTACAATGGCGCGCGCATCCTCAGCCCGCTTTCGATTGAGAAGATGACGACGCCCGAAACCCCACCCAACCAGATGGTGTTGCGCGGACTCGGCTGGGATATTGACTCGCCCTTCGCTTCCAACCGCGGCGAGTTGTTCAGCGTGGGCTCGTTCGGGCACACCGGCTACACGGGAACTTCCCTGTGGATTGATCCCGTCACCAAGACCTACGTGATTCTGTTGACCAACCGCGTGCACCCCAACAATAAAGGCGAGGTAGCTGGCCTGCGGTCGGGGCTCGCCACGCTGGTGGCGGGGGCCTTGGGGCCGCTCTCGGCGCAGCAGATTCTGGATAGCCGCCGCTCCCTGACCGGCTACTTCGAGCTGATGCGGGGTTACCGCGAGCAAGGGCTGCGCAATGGCCATGTGAAAACCGGAATTGACGTGCTCGAAGCGGAACACTTCGCCCCGCTTGCCGGCAAGCATGTGGGCCTGGTCACCAACTCCTCCGGCCGCGCGAGCGATGGCCAACGCACTATCGACTTGCTGGCGCACGCTCCGGACGTGAAGCTGGTGGCGCTGTTCAGTCCCGAGCACGGCCTGGAAGGCGCGGCCGGGGAAGGCGCCAAGGTGGATTCCTCCCGCGACGCCTCGACCGGCCTGCCCATCTACAGCCTGTATGGCGCCGTCGAGCGGCCCAGCCCCCGGATGCTCGAGGGCATCGACACTCTGGTTTTTGACATTCAGGATGTGGGCGCGCGCTTCTACACTTACATCACCACGCTGGGATATTGCCTGGAAGCGGCGGGAAAGCAGGGAATCGAGTTCTTCGTCCTCGACCGGCCGAACCCCATTAACGGGGCGCAGGTTGATGGCCCCGTGCTCGACGCGGACCTGCATTCGTTTGTCGGCTACTTTCCCATGCCCGTTCGTCACGGGATGACGGTGGGCGAACTGGCCGAGATGTTCAACCACGAAAACCACCTGGACGCCAAGCTGCACGTCATCAAGATGCAGGACTGGCAACGCACCGACTGGTTCGATGAGACGGGACAAGCGTGGATCAACCCCTCGCCCAACCTGCGCAACCTGACGGAAGAAACTCTTTACCCCGGCGTGTGTCTCGCGGAAGGCGCCAACGTCAGCGTGGGTCGCGGCACCGACACGCCCTTCGAGATTGTGGGGGCGCCCTGGATCGACGGCCGGGCGCTGGCCGCGGATCTGAACGGTAAGAAGATTCAGGGAGTGCGTTTTGTGCCCACGGATTTCAAACCGCTCTCCGATATTTTCGCCGGCGAGATCTGTCATGGCGCGCAGATCGTCTTGCTCGACCGGCAAGCGATCGAGCCCACGGAAATGGGAGTGGAAATGCTTGCGGCTCTCGCGCGGCTTTCTCCCCAGAACCTCAAATGGGATGACACGTTGCGTTTGGTAGGGAGCCACAAAGTTATGGACTCCATTATTGCCGGAGAAAGCCCGGCGCGCATCTGGTACGACTGGCAGGAGGATTTGGAGAAATTCAAGCGGGTGCGGGCGCAGTATCTGCTCTATCCATAATTGAGAATTTCCGCCTATCTCCTTTCCTTTCAATGAGTCATCGCGAAAATGAGTTAACTTCTTTATTTTCACCAACTCATCCAGAGGACTTTTTTTGTCCCTTTGTTTTCAATAACTCATCCAGAGCTACCTTCATTTTTAACATCTTTTTTTAAGTGGGTCTTTGTTTTCATGAACTTATCCAGACCACTTCTTTGTTCATTTATTTTCAATAACTTATCCAGGCGTATCTTCATTTTTGGCATCTTCTTGCCCCATTCCAGACGTTTGACGAGCACGTTGGTAATCCGCCACCTTGGGCACGGGTCGGCATCTTCCCTGGGCATCATCACTTCCCGAGGGGCAGTTCCGGTCTTCAACCTTGCGGCATCGTAGCGCCCGTCGCCGGCCCGGGGGGCCGGCGCACACCGTCATCATAGCTTATTCAATAGCCCATGTCAAGAACTTTTTCGAGCCTATGGTAAGAAATTCCTAGCCCGTGAAGCGGGCGAAAAGTTATTCCACAGCGCGAGAAGGTGCGCGGCGGCAAGGAGTTAGCTGGGATGGAACGGACGATCAGATGTGTCCGCTAATGCAGCCGAGTTGATTCCCTGACGCAGAGAGGATTTGAACCTCCAGGCTATCGGTGATGGGCACATCCTGGGCGGGGATTTCCAAACGATACTGCGTTACGGGAGCACCCCCATCTGACCATGGCTGCTGCTCGAGATCCGAAGGGACTTCGCCTAAATCCCGAGATTCTGAACCGACCCACTTGATGCGAAAGCGCAGGGTTTGCAACCACTCGGGAAGGGGCTCAACCCCCATCATTGCATTCCAAGTCCCCCATTTCCATTGATTATGAGAAGTGACCAGGTAAGTGACCGCCAGGGTGAGGTAACCGGAATAGGTGGGGATGAGCTTACCCTTTTTGCGAAGCTCGACAATGCCGAAAGCGTTTGTGCGTATGATGTCGTCGAAGAACTCCCCAGTAAGTCGTGCCGCGAATGATACCTGCCAGCCCAATTGCTGAAACCCCGTGAATCCGAGGACGAAACCGTGATCCCAGATCCGGTTAGGCAGAATGGCTGTGAACGGATTGTTGGCGTTGCATAGGGTTATTCCGGACGCCCATTGGGCTTTCTCGAGTGCTGCCTCCAACGATGGTTGGCGCGTGTAGGCTTCCATTCGGCGGGAATCTCGGACCTCAGAACCGTGAGATACGCCCTTAATGCGGATCGTAAGAATTCGTAGGTCTGGGGATAACTCCCAGGTCTCTCCCGTCAGCAGATCGGCGAAGCTGGGGTTTGCCACCACCTCAGACTTGATCAGCAATTTGCTGTGATTAAACCTTATCCGATCTCTGGTGTACACACCGTCAGGGGTCACATGCAGCGAGGGCTTGCCCCCCATATCGTAGACATAAATCCTTTGCGCTCCGTTTTGCATTTCGGTGATTTGGAGGCTGTCCACGCCTTGCTTGATGATCAGGACAAGAGGATCCGCGGGATCTGCGAAGGGGCCATGGCGATCGAATAGATTGCGGAGAAACACCCCGGAAAAGTCCGGGACGGTTTGAGCAAGCGCGGGGACGGAGCACGGAAGCAGTACAAGGAAAAGGACGCGCGTCCACATGACGCACCCCAAGGGCACCCACGAGTGGCGATCAACTATCTAACCTTGAAAATCGCAAATCACAAATCGCAAATCACTCAATGACCCGATGACTCAATGACCCGATGACCCGATGAATCGATCCCCTCAGTGGTGTCCCTTGTCTTCATGGGATGAAGATGATTTGCTCTTGCTCTGCTCCTTGGAGGGGTGGGGAATCGCTTCCTTGTCCTGCATGGGCCCGGCGGGCTTTCCGGCGCGCACGTTATTCATCTGCTGCGGCTCCAGCGGGCGTCCGGGATGAGCTGAATAGGCGTCTTGGCGCGCCGCATACGGAGCATTTGTGGGGGCAGGCGCATTACGAGTGAACATCTTCGGAAAAGGAGTGTTGGGGGGGCCGCCGGGGCGAGCCGCCTCACGCGTTACGGGCGCAGGGGTCCGCGGCCCGGAGGGCTCTCCGGGTGACGCCGTCCTGGTGGCGCTGAACCTTGCCGCGGGAACCGGCGGGGCCGCCACGGCCCTCGCCCCGAGCACCGCCCGCGCCGTGGGGGTAACTTCCGGATGAGGGATTACCTCCGCGCGCGCGAGTTGTTCCGGAGCCACATGCACTAGTCCGCGCGCCACGGGCTGGCCGCCACGAAAGACCTCGCCGGAAACCGCGGTGACGGCGACCTCGCGATTCACATAGCGAATGTTCGTGATATTGGTCACGTTGACGACGTTAACCTGGCGAATATAGGTCGGCCCGTAGTGATACCAGGGCATAAAGGGCTCGCGCGGTCCCAGGGGAAACCAGGCCTGAACGCCAATGCCAATCCCCATGCCAAAGCCCGGCCCGCCCACAAACGCCACCAGCGCCGGAGCATATACCGGCGCCACCACAACGGGGCCGGGAACCCAGGCCCAAAGTGGTCCAATATGCGCCCAGCGGCCATAATGGAAGGGCGCGTAACCCCACGGCTCAGCCTCCACCCAGGTCCAGCCCCAGGGTTCGATAAATGCCCAATAACCATTCCGATAGGGAACCCAGTCGGGGGGCACATTGGCAGGAACCCACACCGTACCATAATCGGGCTTTTCGGTCCACGTCCCGTAAGTGTCAAGGTCTTCGCCGCCGGGGACGGCGGGGCCTACGGACTTCACCGAGGAGGAACTTTCAATGCGCTGATCGCGCCCCGCGCACCACTTATCAAAGTCATCCGGCGGAGGGACGGAAAGGTTTGAAGTCACCACCGGCCCCGTGCCCGTCAACTGCACGGCTTGCCCGCTTTGCAAGGTTTGCGAAAGGTCTCCGGCGCTGATTTGCAGGGTTCCGGCATTCACCGTGACTTGGGTGGAGTTGCCGTCCGCGGCCGTGTCCACTCGATAGGAGCCCGCGGTTTGCAGGATCAGCGCGCCGTTGGGAGTGTCAATCTCCACGGAATTGCCTTCCGGCACCTGATAAATGGTCACCCGGAGCGTACCCTGGCCAACTCCCAGTTGCATGAGTTGGTCATTCAAATTGGCCAGGGTTACATCCGTGGCTCCCGAAAGGCGCACGGCAAAAGGACCAACCTCCAACTCGGCGCGAGCCCCCGGGTCAGTGTAAAGACGGTCACCGGTGGTAACCGGGCGATTCAGCGAAGCCTCGCTCCATGCGGTCTCGCCGGAAGGCTGAAACGAAACCTTGCCTTGGGCAAGACTCAGGCGCGCCACGCGTCCGGGGGGGTCACCCTCGTCCGCGTATACTGCCGAGGCAAACAAACCTGCCAGCAAAAAAGAAAACAATAGCGTCAATCCCCGCCGCCCAGTCGTCATTTTCATATGCGCTCCTAACACCCCATGCTTGGATTCGATTCTTCCCCCGGCGCGTTGCCAATGCCCTCGGTGTATTTCGTGATGTCCCACCCTGGTTGTAGGGGTACGGCTTGCCGTACCCTCTATGTTTTTATCTCGCGACCGAACGAGGGTATGGCAAGCCGTACCCCTACAAATCGGGATTTGTTCAATCGAAAATCGGCAATGAACCTACAAGTCTTTCCCCTGCGTGGTGAGCACCAGTTTGCCGTGCTTTACCCCCCGCAAGCTAAGAATGCGGTCCGCGATTTGCTGCACCTCCGAACTGCGCCCCTTCATGATGATCACTTCCAGGCAATGGTGGTGATCCAGGTGGACGTGCGTGGCGGCCAGCACTTTGCCTACGGCGTGGTGTTGCGCCTCGATCAGTTGTTCCGAAAGCTTCGGGCGGTGGTGGTCGTAAACCATGGTTAAGGTTCCCACCACCATGCGATTTTCTTGCACGTCCTCGGCCACGGCGTAGTCCCGCACCAGATCGCGAATGGCTTCCGAGCGGTTCTTATAACCCTTCTTGTGAATGACCCGATCAAACCGCTCCAACAGATTGCTTTCGAGCGAAATACCGGTTCTCACCAATTGGGCCATGCATCTGCCTCCCTTTGTGGCACGGGCGTCCCGCCGGTGACTGGAGTTTGTACAATTCCTGCGGCGGCGCCTCTTTACCTTGTTGTGCACAGCCAGGAGTGGCCGTGCCACTTTCGCCAAATTGGTAGCACGAATCTTAAAAACGTGTTATCGTTTCCGTTACGTCTCTGGGCGGAAATTCTCTCGAACTCCCCCGATGGGTTCGGCAAAGGCAGGGTGTTGCGAAAAGGAGTAATTTCGATTCCCCGATACTTTCATCATCGCCGCCCCAGCGCCTCATCATTCTTGCTGCCCCTACAGCTTGTCTGCGTGGTCGCTCTGGCGGCGAACAGTCTTGCCGCCGACCCTGCGGGGCGAATCTCCGGCCGGGTCACAGACCCGCAGGGCGGCACCGTTTCGCAAGCCCGGATTAAGGTCACCGATCAGAGCGACACCGCCGTGTGCCAAACAACTTCCGACGCCCAAGGATACTTCTTTTGCCCCTCGATGGGTACGGGGGAGTTTAGCGTAACCGCCATGGCGCCGACATTCAATCCCGTCACGCTGTCCGTCCGCGTGGAAGCTGGGGCGCGGGTGGAGGCCGATTTGCAGTTTCGTGAAATAGCCTCGCAAAAGCAAGCTATCACGGTGGCCGCGGACGTGACCCAGGTCGATGTGTTGTCGCCCGACCCCGCGGAGAAGGTTTTCTCGAGCGAGGACTTGCTGGATGCAAATCCGGGACGCCCGGGCGCGGCGGTTTCGATTCCCGGCTACCCGATTGAGACCGCATCGAGCGGCATCAAGGCGCCGCAGTATTTTGCGCCAGGCGTAGCGGGTGACCATGGCGAGCCCATCGCGCAGTTCATCCAGGTGGGCAGCTACCTGGTGCCCAACAACCTCTCGGCGAATGCGCACGGCAATGGCTACACCGATCTGAACATTTATATTGCGGATGTGATCGAGAGCGTTCAGGTGGATGGCGGCGCCTTCAACGTGCGCGAGGGCAATCACGCCTTGAACCTGGCGACGACCTATTCCCTGCGCTCGCATCTCGATCCGTTCTTCACCTTGACCGGAGACCAGCGGGACATCACGGGCACGGCGGGCCTGAGCCCTTCGAAATTTTCGTGGATCGCGATGGAGGGCTCGTTTGGCAATGGATTCCTGGACCGGCTGGAGCACCGCAAGCAGCTCAAGATTAACGGTGGGCGGGTCTTCTACCGGGGAGACCACACCCTGACGCTATTCGGAATCGGATACTACGGCATTTCCTACGTGGCGGGACTGCGCCCAATTTACGGATTCAATTCCGTCGATGCGGCCGATGGCTGGAAGGAGTACCCGGACACGATTGACCCGAGGCAGAAGGACCAGACGCACACAGCGCTCATGGCGTTGAACGACGTGTGGAAGCTGGGCGACAACCAGGAGTTTCAGCTCTCCGGGTACTTCCGCACCTACAATCTCTCTCTCTTCTCCGACTTTGGGGTCGGCCTGATCCGGCAGAGCGAGTTCCGCACGGTAACCGGCGGCAGTGCGGCGTATAAGAAGAGGTTCTCGAAAAACTTCACGCTGCTGGCCGGGACGGACTATGAGCGCGAGGCGCCGCGGCGCGACGATCTGGACCATTACAACTTCTACAATCCCGCCGACCCGAATTACTACGGACCCTTTATCAAGGTGGACGGAAACAATGTAACCATCGCTCCGGTAACGCCCTACATCGCCGGCGAGGGCGAGTTGACCAGGTATTTTCGCTATTACCTGGGCTGGAGACGCGATGAGATCAGCATCGACAATCAGGACCTGGTGACTCCGGCCAATTCCTGGAACAATCTGGTGGGCCTCAATTCGCCGAAAGCGACGATAACCTTCTTTCCGGAGGAATCCTGGTACGTTCCTCAGGTTGCCTTCAGCTTTGGAAAATCGTTCTTCACGGAAGATCCCCGAACGGGATCGGCCACGGGACAGGACACCGCAACCGGAGCGCCGGCAGCCGTTGACCCGGTGGAGACGGCACGCTCGTATCAGTTGGTCGCGAGCAAGACTATCCACAAGACGGATCTGAAGCTGACCCTGGGACACGAAACGCAAACCGCCGAGTACGGCAAGATCGACCCCGACGATGGGTTGCAATTCGATCTGGGGCCGGGCCGCATCCGCTATATGGCGGTTACGCTGCGCCAGAGCTTCAACTATGGATCGTTGCAGGCGACCCTTGAGCAGGCCGATGCCCGCGATCTGGACTCGGGACAGGTGACGCCGGAGGCTCCGAGATTGATCGGCGATCTTTCCTGGACGTATCAAAAGCTGCCCTTGCATTTGCAGGCGAAAGGCGAATTCGAGTACGTGGGAAGGAAGGTGGTGGGGAATGGATGCGATGAGAGCAACCCGAGCGACCTCGCCTCCTACTGCCTCGGGGTGCCGAACAAAGAGTTCCGGCTGGCCCTGGCGCGGCCATTTCTTGAGGGAAGAATCAACGTCGGCCTGAACATGATGATTGCCAGCGGCTTTACCGGGCAAACCACGGAAAACTTTGCTACGAACTATCAACCTGGGTACGTTGGTCCATTGCCGGTTCCCGAGAACCCCGTTGCGGAGGTCGTTGGGGTGCGCATGCCTTCGTACGCGAGCGTGAACTTTACCTATAGGTTTGGTCGCTAAGGCCATTACCCCAGCGCGGCGAAGCCGCAACCAAGTCTGTAGGTCCTAGCAGCGCTGGGCCAGGCCAAATGCCGTTCGGCCCTACATTGTAGCGGCGGTCTCCGACCGCCGACGTCGATCGGAGATCGACGCTACAACCTCCTGGCCCTCTCCGCGGGGGAGAGGGTGGACCGCCGCCGGCGTTCTCACCAGCCGGGGCGGGACGGGTGAGGGGGTCTTTCAGGAATACGTTGGCGGTCAATTCGCAAAGTTATACAATTCATACGAACGAGATTTGTTACATGGCTCGACGACTCACTGCCAGCCAAGCACGCGCTTCCTTCGCGGAAGCAGTTAATCGCGCCAGTTTCGCGGGCGAGCGCACCGTCATTCGCCGCCACGGCAAGGATGTCGCCGCGGTCGTCTCAGCGGAGGATCTGAAGATTCTCGAAGCTCTGGAAGACCGGCGGGATTTGGAAGAGGCGCGGCAGATCATGAAAAAGCCCGGCCGCTTGGTTTCTTGGGAAAAAATCAAGAAGCAGGTGTAGCGCGGACCTGTTCTGTAGGTCCGCGGCTCGTCCCCGATGGCAAGGAAAAG